>FTIF01005275.1_pt3 | contig 24249 bp, 24 predicted proteins | sample 1658001 | NCBI WGS metagenome assembly FTIF01 (sample SAMEA3914789, study PRJEB12502) | metagenome | biome: forest; material: soil | place: Canada | collected 2011-07-03 | depth 0.3 m | reverse complement strand
GTTGGCCATCGTGTCGACGTTGTAGCCGGCGCCGCCATGCGAGACGCTGGACAGGCCCGTGAGCACGCTGAACGCGTCCTGGTGCAGGTCGGGCTTGGCGTACAGGTAGCGCACCGCGCCGCCCAGCGAGGCCGAACCGTACAGCGCGCCCTGCGGGCCGCGCAGCACCTCGACGCGTTCGAGGTCGAACGGCACGACGTCCGGCGTGGAGATGTAGACGTACGGGTCGGTGACCGGCACGTCCTCGATGTAGATGCCGGTGGGCGACTGGCCGAAGACGACGTTGTCGGACACGGTGTTCGTGCCGATGCCGCGGATGCTGATCATCGCGCCGTCGGCGTTGTCCTTGCTGAACTGCACGCCCGGGCTGAGCTTGAACAGATCCTCGGCGTCGACCGTGCCGAGCTGCTCCAGCTTCGCGCCGGAGATCGCCGTGACGGTGCCCGCCACCTCGCTTTGCAGCTGCTTGCGCTTGCCGGCGGTGACCTCCACGTGCTGGATGTCGTCGTCGACGGCCGCCTTCGCCGGCGCGGCGCCGGACGCCGCCGACGCGGGGGCCGATGCGGCGGCGTCCGCGGCGGGCGCCGTCTGCGCCGATGCCGACAGGCCGAGCGCCGCACTGGCGGCGAGCACCGACCAATTCCGGACCAGCCGATGATTCCCGCGGGACTGCGTCTTGCTTTTGGACATGAAGCTTTCCATGATGGTGAGAAAGTGTGGGTTCCAGCGCGATGGCTTGCAAACAGTTCCGCATCGCATGGCTCCATGGTATGAACGCAGTCATCAGACTGAAATATCCCGTGGGGGATACGCCTTGAAAGACGTTCGGAAGCCGCATGGCACGTGACCCGATGAAAACTGCTCCCATCCCCGCGCCGGACGCGCCGCGCCGGCGCACGCGCTTCGCGTTGGCATTGGACGCGGAAGGCGTCGACCACCTGTGCGCCATCACCGACGGCGTGGGCCGGCCCGACTTCTACGGCGCCGTCGTGGCGTTCCTGCGCTCGCTGATCGACGCCGAGGTGGGCATCGCGCTGCAGTACTCGATCGACAAGCGGCCGCAGTACGTGACGATCCAGGCCGCCGCGGCACTGCGCCGCGGCGCGCGCGAAGCCGTCTACATCGACGGCCCCTACGTGCTCGATCCGGTCTACCAGATGTTCCAGCGCGGCCAGGCCGACGGCGCCTATCCGATGTCGGACTACGTGCCGGACGATTTCTACGAGAGCGAGTTCTACCAGTGCTTTTTCCGCAACACCCGGCTGGTGGACACGATCGACGTGCTCTGGCGCATCGACGCCCGCAGCTCGATGGCCTTGTGCCTCGGCCGCGAGGAAGGCACGCCGCCGTTCGCCGAGGCCGAGCTCGCACTGGTGCGCCACGTGCTGCCGCTGCTGTTCTCCGCGATGCGCCGGCACCACGAGATCGCCGTGCCGGCCCCCCATGACGAAGACGACCGCCTGGTGCACCGCAAGGTCGAGAGCACGATGGCCAATTTCGGCTCGTCGCTGCTGACCCGGCGCGAACGCGAGGTCGTGTTCTACATGTTGAGCGGCTACTCGTCCGAGCAGACCGCGGAGCGGCTCAACACGGCCGAAGGCACCATCCGGAACCAGCGCAAGAGCATTCACCGCAAGCTCGAGACGGGCTCGCAGGCCGAACTGTTCTCGCTGTTCATCCAGTGCATTCCGTTCGCGGAGCCGGATACCGAGGTCGATCCGCTGGTGCGTTTCCAGGGGCCGCAAACGGCATCGGCCGACTGACCCTCGGGTCATCCCCTATGCCAGGACGGCTATGGTTTCGCGGCAGCGGCGGGTCTAGCATGCACCGCACCATGAGTCGCATTCCTGCTTCCCCCGACGGCTTCGCGCCCGGCTATCACGACGCTCGCCATGCATGGCTGCAGGCGGTCGCCGCGCGCGGCGGCCGCCTCGACGGCCAGCGCCATCCCGGGCAGGGGCCGGACGGCGAGCCGCTCTGGCAGGACATCGCGCTGTTCGGCGATCCGGATGCCGAGAGCGTGTTCGTCGTCGTCTGCGGAACCCACGGCATCGAAGGCCATGCGGGTTCGGCGGTGATGACGGCATGGCTGCGCCAGGACGGCCCCGGCGCGCTGCCGCCCGGCGCCGGCGTCGTCCTCATCCACGCGGTCAACCCGTGGGGCATGGCGCACTGGCAGCGCGGCACCGAGAACAATGTCGACCTGAACCGGAACTTCGTAGCATTCCCGAGCCTGCCCGCGCGCAACACGGGTTACGCCGAACTGCATCCGCACCTGATGCTGGCCGACTGGAACGAAGCGGAGATAGCGCGCGCCTTCGCCGCGATGGATGCCTTGCGCCTGCGCGACGGCGAGCAGGCGTTCTCGAACGCGTTCAACGGCGGGCAGTACCTGCACGCGGACGGCCTGTTCTACGGCGGCGACCGGCCCGAGTGGGCCAACATCGTGTTGCGCCAGCAACTGCGCCAGCACCTCGCCAACGCGAGACGCTGCGTGCTCGTGGACCTGCACACGGGCATCGGCCCGCATGGCCAGCCCTTCATGATCAACTTCGACGCGCCGGGTTCGTTTGGCCGCGAGCGTGCGCGCGAGGTCTGGGGCGACGCCGCGCTCAGCGGCGCGGGCTCGACCCATGCGGCGCTGGCCAGCTTCCAGGGCCTCATGATAGCCGCGTTCGTGGCCGCCCTGCCCGACTGCCGGATCTCGGCGACGGCCGTCGAGTTCGGAACGCTGGAGCGCCGCCGCATGCAGCGCGCCCACCTCGCGAATGCATGGATACGCAGGCAGGCCGACGACTCCGAGGCGCTGCGCCGCGCACGCGCCGAATACCGCGAGGCCTTCATCCCGTCCGACCTCGGATGGCGCGCCTCGGTGCTGCGTTCCGGCGTCGCGCTGTGCAGCCGTGGCCGCGATGCACTCGTCTCGACGGTGCATGCCGGGTAAGAGAATCAAGCCATGAAGAATCCGGCCCCTCACGGTCACGACCTCTTTCCGGGATTCGCGCACCATCGAATTCCGGTGGAGGACGGCGTCGCGATCGACGCGCTCGTCGGCGGCCAGGGCAACCCGTTGCTGCTCTTGCACGGACATCCGCAGACGCGCGCGATCTGGCACAAGGTCGCCGCCTCGCTCGCCTTGCGCCACACGGTCGTGCTGGCCGACCTGCGCGGCTACGGCGACTCGACCAAGCCCGCGGGCCTGCCCGATCACTCCAACTATTCGAAGCGGGCGATGGCCCTCGACCAGGTCCGCCTGATGCAGGCCTTGGGGTTCGATCGCTTCGACGTGCTCGCCCACGACCGGGGCGCGCGCGTCGCCCATCGACTGGCCGTGGATCACCCGGAGCGCGTCGGCCGCATGGTGTTGCTCGACGTCGCGCCGACGCTGGCGATGTACGAGCAGACCTCGCAGGCCTTCGCCACCGCGTACTGGCACTGGTTCCTGCTGATCCAGCCCGCGCCGCTGCCCGAGCGCCTGATCGAGGCCGATCCGGCTGCCTACGTGCGCGAGGTGATCGGACGCCGCAGTGCCGGTCTCGCGCCTTTCACCGACGACGCCCTGGCCGAATACGCACGTTGCATGGCGCTCCCCGGCGCCGCCCACGGCGTCTGCGAAGACTACCGCGCGGCGGCCAGCATCGATCTCGTCCACGACCGCGCCGATCGCGCCGCGGGCCGGCGAATGGAGACGCCCACGCTCGTGCTGTGGGGCCGCGACGGCGTCATCCAGACCTGCTTCCGGCCGCTGGACGAGTGGCGGCGCGTCGCGCTGGACGTCCGCGGCGAAGCGCTGCAGTGCGGCCACTACATCGCGGAGGAGGCCCCTGCCCTGCTGCTGGAACATGTCGATGCGTTCCTGCGCGAAGGCCGCCCGAACAAGGAAGCGCCATGACCCCTGCCCGGACCCTCTATCGCAAGCTCGTCGACAGCCACTCGGTGGCCGTGCTGGATGAACAGAACGTCCTGCTGTTCTGCGACCTGCACCTGTTGAACGAGTACACGAGCCCGCAGGCGTTCGCCGGCCTCGACGAACAAGGCCGCGGCGTGGCCATGCCCGGACAGACGGTCGCCGTGGTGAGCCACATCATCCCGACCCACCCGGTGCGCCTGCGCATCATCGCCGACACGGATTCCGCGCTGCAGGCCAGCAACCTCCGGCGCAACTGCGAACGCCACGGCATCGCGCTGTTCGACACCAACGATCCGCTGCAGGGCATCGAGCACGTCGTCGCGCCCGAGCACGGCATGATCCGGCCCGGCATGGTGGTCATCTGCGGGGACAGCCACACGACCACCTACGGCGCGCTGGGTGCCCTGGGCTTCGGCATCGGCACGTCCGAGGTCGAACACGTGCTGGCGACCCAGACGCTCGTCTACCGCCTGGCGCGCGACATGCGCATTCGCGTCGATGGCGTGCTGCCGGTCGGCACCACGGCCAAGGACCTGATCCTGATGATCGTCGGCCGGATCGGCGCCCAGGGTGCGCGCGGCTTCGTCGTCGAGTTCTGCGGCAGCGCCATCGACGCCCTCAGCATCGAGGCCCGGTTCACGCTCTGCAACATGGCGGTCGAGGCCGGCGCCCGCGGCGCGCTCATCGCGCCGGACGCGCGGGCGATCGCCTACGTCCTGGATCGCGCGCCCGACATCTCGGGAACGATCCTGGACTCGGCGCTCGCCCACTGGGCGACGCTCGCGAGCGATCCCGAGGCGCGCTTCGATGTCGAGCATGTCGTCGACGCGCGCGCGGTCGCGCCGCACGTGACGTGGGGCACCAGCCCCGACCAGGTGCTGCCGATCACCGGCTCGGTTCCGCAGGCCGACCATCCGTCCGAGGCCGTGCGCCGATCGATCGCGCAAGCCCTGCGCTACGTGCGGCTGCCGGCGGGTGCGCGGATCGAAGGCACGCCGGTGCATCACGTGTTCATCGGCTCCTGCACGAACGGCCGCATCGAGGACCTGCGCGCCGCGGCGGAGGTCGTGCGCGGCCGCCACGTCGCCGCCGGCGTCCGCGCGATGGTCGTGCCGGGCTCGGGTGCGGTCAAGGCGCAGGCGGAGCGTGAAGGGCTGGCCGCGATCTTCCTGGATGCCGGCTTCGAGTGGCGGCATGCGGGCTGTTCGATGTGCCTGGCCATGAACGACGACGTGCTGGCCGACGGCGTGCGCTGCGCCTCCACCACCAACCGCAACTTCGAAGGGCGCCAGGGCCGCGGTGCCATCACCCACCTGATGAGCCCGGCGATGGCGGCGGCGGCGGCCGTGACGGGCGTCATCACGGACGTGCGCCGGCTGGAGGCCAACCATGGATGAGATCCGCCACATCGAAGGACGCGCCGCGGCGATCCGCATAGCCAACCTGGACACCGACCAGATCATGCCCAAGCAGTTCCTGCGCGGCATCGCCAAGAACGGGCTGGCCCGCGGCGTCCTGCACGACCTGCGCTTCGACGCCGCGGGCCGGGAGCGGCCCGGATTCGTTCTCAACCAGGCCGGACGCGCCCCGGTGCACATCCTGGTGGGCGGCGCCAATTTCGGCTGCGGCTCCAGCCGGGAGCATGCGGTGTGGGGACTGCAGCAGTACGGCATCCGGGCCGTCATCGCGCCCAGCTTCGGGGAGATCTTCTATTCGAACGCGACGCAGAACCGGCTGTTGCTGGTGATGCTGCCGGAAGACGACATCGACGCCCTGATGGCCGATGCCGACGATCCGCTCGCCGGCAACGTGTCCATCGATGTCGACCGGATGCGCGTGCGCAGCGCGACGGTCGACGCCGGGTTCACGTTGACGCCGCGCCACCGCCGCATGTTGCTGGAAGGCCTGGACGTGATCGGGCTGTCGTTGACCTACCGCGCGCAGATCGACGCGTTCGCCGCGTCGCACTGGGCGCGCCATCCGTGGCTCAAGGACGTGGCGGCGTTGACGCGAAGCCGGCTCGGTTGACAGCGAGATCAAGATTCGGTGAGTGCCTGGAGCTGCGCGCGCGGCAATGAGCGCGTACAGCGTTGCGGTCGTCATCTTCGGGCCGGCGAATGCGGTCAACCGACGCCATAGCCAAAATTCTCACAGCCCACGCCTCGCAAATAGCGTATGATGAATGTCATGCGAAATTCAAAGCACAACGTCCGAACGGCGGCCAAGGAGGCCTCGCACGAGCGCATCGTGGTCGCCGCTGCGAGGGCGATCCGTCGGAGCGGCTACGACGGCACCGGCGTCGCCGACATCATGAAGGAGGCCGGCTTGACCCATGGCGCCTTCTACGCCCATTTCACGTCGCGCGAGGCCATGTTGGCGGAAGCGGCGAGTCGGGCATGCGCCGAGTCGGCAGCCCTCGCCGCGGACGTCATCGCCAGCGTGCCCCCCGAGCAGGCTCTGGCCGCCATGCTGGGCACCTATCTCTCGCAAGAGCACCTGGAGCAAGTGGAACTGGGGTGCCCCCTGGCCGCACTGGGTTCGGAGACGTCGCGCCAGGCACCCGAGGTACGCCGCGTGACCACCCGGCACATCAAGGCCATGATCGATCTTGTCGCCCGTCAGTCGCCTGACTGGGGGCAACCCGGCGCGCACGAACGCGCGCTCGTGACCCTCGCCACCATGGTGGGCACCCTGCTGTTGGCTCGTGCAGTCGACGAGCCCGCGCTCTCGAACAGCCTGTGCGAGGCCGCGTTGAAGCACCTGGCCTCCGCCTGAATCCACCGAGATGCCATGCCATTGACTCGACTTTACATATGACATTCATCATGCGATATTTTCTTGAGGCCTCTCAAGCGAGCCCTTCTGCTCGCCAGTACACCCCGCGTGCAGGAGAAACGTCATGAACACGAACAGCAAGGTTGCCCTCGTCACGGGAGCCTCGTCGGGCATCGGCGAGGCGACTGCGCAGCGGCTCGCGAGGGCCGGCTACAAGGTGTATGGCACCAGCAGGCGTGGCAGCCACGCAGATCGACGACCGTTCGAGATGTTGCCCCTCGATGTGACCAGCGACGAGTCAGTCGAGGCGTCGATCCGGGCGGTGACGCAGTTGGAAGGCCGCATCGACCTTCTCGTCAACAACGCCGGCTTCGGAGTCGCGCCAGCCGGTGCGGAAGAGAGCTCGATCGAGCAGGCCCGGTCGATCTTCGATACGAACTTCTTCGGGATGGTCCGGATGATCCGGGCCGTCGTGCCGCACATGCGCCGCCAAGGAGGTGGACGCGTCATCAACATCGGCTCCGTGCTGGGCTTCCTGCCGATGCCCTACATGGCGCTGTATTCCGCCACCAAGCATGCGGTCGCGGGCTATTCGGAATCGCTCGACCATGAACTGCGCACGATGGGCATTCGCGTCTCGGTGGTCGAGCCCGCCTACATCAAGACGTCGTTCGATGCGAACTTGTTGAAGCCCGACGCTCCCCTCGATGTGTATCGCGACGTTCGCGCGGGCGTGGAAAAGCGGGTCAAGGAGGTGCTGGTGGGCGCCGACGGGCCCGACGTCGTGGCCGAAATCGTGTTGAAGGCGGCCATGGCGATCAATCCAAAGATCCACTATGCCCCCGGGCTGGCCAGCCGCATGCGCCTGCTGCGCAGGTTCGCGCCCGCCCGCGTGCTCGATGCAGGAGTTCGAAAAGACCTGCGGCTCGAAGCATAGGTGGCGCGCCGGCCCCGGCCAAGGTCACTCTCGTACCCGGCATCGCTTTCGGTGACCGCACTGCCGCCGACGCCGGGACGTTCGAAAGACCTGGGTATTCCAGGAACAAGGAAAAGACATGAAGGCATTTGTTGTCGAACGATATGGAAAGAAGCGTGCGTTGCGGCTGGCGGACATGCCGCAGCCGCAGTTGCGCGACGACGAGGTCCTGGTCGAGGTTTGCGCGGCCGGCGTGAACCTGCTGGACTCCAAGATCCGCGACGGCGAGTTCAAGCTCGTGCTGCCCTATCGCCTGCCCCTCATCCTGGGTCACGACGTGGCAGGCGTGGTGGTCAAGGTCGGCGCGCAGGTGCGCCAGTTCAAGCTGGGCGATGCGGTCTATGCGCGGACGGACGATTTCCGGATCGGCACATTCGCCGAATTCGTCCCGGTCAAGGAAGCGTCCCTGGCTCACAAGCCGAATGGCCTCACGATGGAAGAAGCCGCGTCCATTCCTCTGGTGGCGTTGACGGCCTGGCAGGCCTTGATCGAGAGGGCCGACCTGAAGAAGGGGCAGAAGGTCTTCATCCAGGCCGGCTCCGGCGGCGTCGGCACCCTGGCCATCCAGTTGGCCAAGCACCTGGGCGCCACCGTCGCCACGACGACGAGCACGACCAACGTCGCGCTCGTGAAGAGCCTGGGCGCCGATATCGTCATCGACTACAGGACGCAGGACTTCGAAGAGATCTTGCGCGACTACGACGTGGTGCTGAACAGCCAGGACGGCAAGACGCTCGAAAAGTCGCTCCGCGTGCTCAAGAGCGGCGGGAAGCTCGTTTCGATATCCGGACCGCCCGATCCTGCATTCGGCAAGGAAAGCGGGGCGCCCGGGTTCGTGAAGCTAGTCATGCGGCTGCTGAGCTCCGGAATCCGGCGGCGGACAAAGAGCCGCGGGGTCGACTACTCGTTCCTCTTCATGAGGGCGAACGGGCGCCAACTGGGCGAAATCACCCGCCTCGTCGAGGCCGGCGTCATCCGCCCCGTGATGGACCGGGTCTTCCCGTTCGAACAAACCAACGAGGCCATGGCCTACGTCGAGGCCGGCCGCGCGAAGGGCAAGGTCGCCGTCAAGATCAAGTGAGCTTGTTCATTTCAACTGCCGGACAACCTGAAATCCGGCAGCTGAACCCGTCTGCAACCCTCTTGGGAGATCATCATGAAGATTGAGAACGCAGTGGCCCTCGTCACGGGCGCCAACCGCGGCATTGGCCTGGCATTTGCGCGCGAGCTGCTCGCCCGCGGTGCCCGCAAGGTCTACGTCGGCGCGCGCGACCCCGCGATCGTCACCGAACCCGGCGTCCAGGCCCTGCGACTCGATGTCAACAAGCCGGAAGACGTGGCATCCGCCGCGGCGCTGGCCTCGGACGTCACGCTGCTGATCAACAACGCCGGCATTGCCCAGCCGGGAGGCTTTCTCGCACCCGACAGCGAAGACGTCGCGCGCCGCCTCTTCGAGACCAACTTCTTCGCCATGCTGCGCATGAGCAAGGCCTTCGCGCCGATCCTCGACGCCAACGGCGGCGGCGCGTTGCTCAATGTCCTGTCGATCGCCTCATGGGTGAACGGCGGCGAGCTGGCAGCCTATTCGGCAAGCAAGTCCGCCGCCTGGTCGCTCACCAACGCCCTGCGAAACGAACTGGCGGCGCAGAGGACCCAGGTGCTGGCACTGCACATGGCCTACGTCGACACCGATCTCACGCGCGGGTTCGATGTCCCGAAATCCAGCCCGGAGGAGATCGTCCGGCGCGCACTCGACGGACTCGAATCCGGCTCAGACGAGGTGCTGGCGGACGAACTCACCCGACAGGTCAAGCACGGGATGACGGCTGCGAGGCCCAGCTACCTGCCGCAGGCATCCTGACTCTGGCACTCGGCTGGACTGCATGGAGGTCACCCGTAGAGTCGAGTCGCTGCTTCCGCCGCAGCCCGGTAGATGTGCCAGCCCCAAGCCCGGCAAGACGACCCGACGAAAACGTCCCAGGTTCCTGTTCGTCCATTGCACGTTCATGCTCCAATGCGCCGGTTCGATCCGGAGGTGAGCATGACTTCGCAATTCGATCTCGACGCGGCATGGCGCGACCACGAGGCGCACCCGCAACTCGTTGCCGATCGAGTCGGCACCGCCTTGGGTTCGCTGAGCGACGCGACCCAACGGTCGGCCGCGTTGCGGCTGTGGACGCACCTCTACGCCGAGCACCTGCCCGATCCGCTGGGAGGGATCGAATCGCTGCGGTCGCTGCCGTCCGATTTCGCGCCACCGACGTCGGGCTTTCGCACCGTTGCCGTGGCCATCGCCACACTGCAACTGCTCGGAGATCGGCCGGAGGCGACACAGGACTTGTCTCGCGAGGAGAGCGCGGCGGCGCAGGCGACGGCAGCGTCGGCCTTGGCGGCGCGCGGGCGCATCCCGGACGCCGTCCTGGCCTATCAAGCGGCGCTGAGGCTTGCGGAAATGGGTCTGCCCGACGGCTCTCCGGCGCTGCGAGCCCTGGCCGCGAGCGGGAACAATCTGGCGGTGACGCTCGAAGAACTTCCGGTGCGCGACGCCGGCGACGTCCACGCGATGCTGCTCGCCGCTCAAGGCGCGCTCACCTATTGGCGCCGCGCGGGCGGCTGGCTCGAGGAGGAACGTGCGTGCTACCGGCTGGCGTGCAGCTTCGCCGTTGCGAATCGTCCGCTCGACGCCGTGCGCTGCGCCGAGCAGTGCGCGGCGATCTGCGAGGAGAATTCGGCGCCGCCCTTCGAATGCTTCCACGCGTTCGCTCAGTGCGCCGTCGCGCATCGCCTGGCCGGCCAGGAAGCCGACGCCGAACGGTGCCTGAGCAAGGCAACGCAGGCGCTCGCCATGCTGGAGCCGGAGGCGCGCGCCGCATGCCGGGCCGACTACGCCGCGTTGTGGCCGCACGATGCACCCGGCGTCGCCGGTTGACGGCAGCGTTGCCGACAAGCCATGCCGCGCAGTGCCGCGCGGCCGACCGCAGGCCGCATCGTCCGCGTGTCGACACACGGACGATGCGGCCCTGCTCGCCTACTTCATGGCGATGGTCTTGCCCGAACCGTCCTTCACGGCGGCCCACTCCTTGTGGATCATGGCCTTCACGGCGTCGGGCAGCACGATGTAGTCGAGCTCGGACGCCGCCTTGTCGCCGTTCGCGTAGGCCCAGTCGAAGAACTTGAGCGTCGCGGTGCCCTGGACAGGCTTGTCCTGCACCTTGTGGACGAGGACGAAGGTGGCGCCGGTGATGGGCCACGCGTTCTTGCCCGGCTCGTCGGTCAAGACCTGGTAGAACGACTTCGACCAGTCCGCGCCGGCCGCTGCGGCCTGGAACGTGGCCACGACCGGTTCCACGAAGGCGCCGGCCTGGTTCTTCAGCGAGACATAGTCCATCTTGTTCTGGTCGGCGTAGGCCGATTCCACATACCCGATGGAGTTCGGCAGGCGCTGCACGTACTGCGCCACGCCTTCGTTGCCCTTGCCGCCGAGGCCGTTCGCGGGCCAGTTGACGGCGGTGCCCACGCCGACCTTGGACTTCCAGTCCGGGTTCACCTTGGACAGATAGCTCGTGAAGATGAAGCTCGTGCCCGAACCATCGGCACGGTGCACGGTCGTGATCACGGCGTCGGGCAGGGTCACGCCGGCGTTGAGCGCGGCGATGGCCGGGTCGTTCCACTTCGTGATCTTGCCGAGGTAGATGTCGCCGAGGACGGCGCCGTCCAGCTTGAGCTGGCCCGGCTTGATGCCCGCGACGTTGATCACGGGCACCACGCCGCCGACCACGGTCGGGAACTGGATCAGGCCGGCGGTGGCGAGTTCCTCGTCGGTCAACGGCATGTCCGAGGCACCGAAGTCGACGGTCTTGGCCGTGATCTGCTTGATGCCCGCACCCGATCCGATCGACTGGTAGTTGATCTTGTTGGACGTGGCCTTGTAGTAGGCCTCGGCCCATTTCGCGTAGATCGGCGCGGCGAACGACGAACCCGCGCCGGTGACTTCATCCGCGTGCGCGGCAAATGCCAGCACGCTCATGGCGGCGGCAACGGAGACGGTACGTACCGATTGCTTGATCATTTCAGGCCCTCTGACTTCATTGACGGAAAGGCCGCAATCTAGGTTTCACGAATGACAAAGCCGTGACACTTTGCGCGCCAACATCGCCGTCGACGCTTTATTTGACGGTGCGCGAAATAGGGCTTCGCCACCGGCCGAATTTAAGTTCTGCATAAGCGAGCCGGCGCACAGTCTGCAGCTGCAAATGTCGGTGCACGCCACTTGGCCGACGCGGGGAAACTCCGCCAATCGAACGGTCGTCCGCACCGCGGGCGCGGCGGGTGTCCCGCCCAGGCGCATACGGCGGGCTCGCGCCGGGCCGATGTCGACCCGGCGATCGCAAGATCAATGCTTTTCCGTGTGCACGAAGTCGGCGCGCCGGTTCTGCGACCAGCACGACTCGTCATGGCAGGTCGCCTTCGGCTTCTCGCTGCCGAAGCTCGTCGCTTCGATGTGGGCGGCCGGCGCGCCCATGTCCACGAGCGCCCTGCGAACCGCCTCGGCGCGCTTCTGGCCCAACGCCAGGTTGTATTCGGCGCCGCCGCGTTCGTCCGAATTTCCCTGCAGGGCCAGGCGATCCGAGGCATTGGACTTGAGGAAGTCCGCCTGCTGGTGGAGCATGGCGTCGTAGGTCGGCTTCACGGTGTAGTCGTCGAAGTCGAACAGGACGTTCCTGGAATCCAGGTCGGCCCGCATCGCACGCAAGCGCGCGGCCAGGGCCTCGGCATCCGACGAATTGTTCGCGGCGACCGGCGCCTGCATCGCCGCAGGGGGACTGGCGGACGCGACAGGCGCGGGCGTGGCAGCCGGTGCCGGCAGCTTGGTGGTGCTGCACGCGGCCACGAGAGACAAGATCGAAGCGAGGCCAACGATGGAGAGGCGCACGATATTCCTTGGTTGAAGTCTGGATGCCTGAGGTTCCCGACGACGGACAAGGAACTTCCGGATGGCGCGCTTGCTTTCGTGCCGGATGAGCGCGCCGTCATTCTCGACCGTGACACTTATGCAGGGCTTAAACGCCCGCCCCGGATCAGGCGCCCGCGGGTCGGAAGATCACCTGCACCCGCAGTCCGCCGAGCCGCGCCGATGGGTCGAGACGAACCGTGGCCTGGTGGAGATTCGCGATGGCGTTGACGATCGCCAGGCCGAGGCCGCTGCCGGTGGCCGAAGCGCCGCTGGCGCGGTAGAAGCGATCGAGCACGCGGCCGCGGTCCGCTTCCGCGATGCCCGGGCCGCTGTCCTCGACGGACAGGACGATGCCGTCCGCCGTGGCCTGCACGTTCAGGTCGACGGTGCCGCCCTCCGGCGTGTACTTGACCGCGTTGTCCAGCAGGTTGCGGGCGAGGATGCGCAGCGCTTCCGCGTGGCCGCTCACGACGGCCGTCTCGGCGCGGTGGACCCCCAGGTCGATCCTGCGGTTCTGGGCCGCGAACAAGGTGTCCTCCACCGACAGGATGGCGACCTGCGCCAGGTCGACGGCGGCGAAATCCACGCCGGTGGCCACGCGCGCCTCCTGGCGTGCGAGCACCAGCAACTGGTCGACCAGGTGGGCCGCACGATCGATGCCGGCCGCCAGGCGCCGGATGCCGAGCTCGCGCGCCGCGTCGTCGCCCGCCCGCTGCAGTCCTTGCAGCTGGATCTTCAGCGCCGCCAGCGGAGAGCGCATCTCGTGCGCCGCATCGGCGACGAACACCTTCTGCGTATCGAACGCCTGCCGGACGCGTTCGAGCAGCAGGTTGAGCTCCTGGATGAGCGGCCGGATCTCGTCGGGCAAACCGACTTCGCTGAGCGGCGACAACTCGTCGGCGCGCCGCTGGGCCATCTGCGATCGCACGCGCGCGACGGGCGCGAGCGAGCGGCTGACCACCCACCAGACGACCAGCATGAGAATCGGCGCCATCAACACGGTCGGGCCGATGGTGCGCACGGCGAGCGTGCGCGCCATGTCGCGCCGCGCCGCCATGTCCTGCGCGACCTGGATGATCTGCGTCGGCGTCGCGATGGAGAAGACGCGGTACATGCGATCCTGCGACTGGACATCGGAGAAGCCCGGCTGCGCCGGCCTGCGCAAGGTCTGATGGGCCGCCGACTGGAAGACGGGGACGCCGCCGGCGGTCCACATCTGGACGAAGAAATCCTCGCTCGCCCGGTCCAGGTTGACGTCGACGTTGGGCGTCGAACTGGTCAGCGAAGAGGCCGAGCGCAACGACAACGCCATCTTCTGCATGTGGCGGTCGAAGATCAGGTCCGCCTGCGACAACGCGGTGAGGTAGGCCGTGCCCGCCTGCAGCAACGCCGCCAGCGTGATCACGACCATCAGGAGCCCGAGCAGGCGTGCGCGCAGCGAATGGGAACGCGCCGTCGTCATTCCTTCGGCACCAGGTAGCCGAGTCCGCGCACGTTCTGGATCAGGCCCGCGCCGAGCTTCTTGCGCAGGCCGTGGACGTAGACCTCGACCGCGTTGCTGGAGACGGCGTCGTCCCAGCTGAAGATCTTCTCCTCGAGCTGCGCACGCGAGAAGATCACGCCGGGACGCGCCAGCAGCGGCTCGAGCACGGCCCATTCGCGCGCCGACAGCACCACCGGTTCGCCGGCGACGCTGACCTCGCGCGTGGCGGGATTGATGGTCACGCCCTTGTGTTCGTAGCAGGGTTCGGCGCGACCCGCGGCCCGGCGCAGCAACGCCCGCACGCGCGCCAGCAGCTCGCCGAGGTCATAGGGCTTCAGCACGTAGTCGTCCGCACCGGCGTTCAGCCCGGCGATGCGCTGCTCGACGGAGTCGCGCGCGGTCGCGATCAGCACCGGGATCCGCTGCGCGGCGGCGCGCATGGACTTCAACACCTCCATGCCGTCGCAACCCGGCAGCCCGAGGTCGAGCAACACCAGGTCGTAGGCCTGCGTCCTCAGCGCCGTGGTGGCCTCGAGTCCGTTCCTGATCCAGTCGACCGCGAATTTCTCCGCGCGCAGGACGTCCAGGACGGCTTCGCCGATCATCTGGTCGTCCTCGACAAACAGCAGTCTCATCGCGTTTCGGCCCGGCCCTGGCGTCGGCTGCGCCTGGCAGTGAGGTTGGTCATGGGAGCGGCCGCGCAAAGGAGACCGGGGCAGGCGGACGCGCTCGGCCGCCGGAACGCCGCGCGTGCGGACTATCCTACGCGGGCCTTAGGCGGACCTTAACGGGCAGCACCCGAACGCGCTGCCTATTTCTTCGGCCAGAGATAGCAGTACGTCGTGCTGCCTTCCAGATTCGCGCCGGCAGATCCGTCGGCCGCGAGTTCCTTGACCCAGCCATCGGGATCCTGGGGCGTCGGCTGGTCGCCGCAATTCGTGTGCACCCAGTGCATGCCGCCCTGGTACGGGATGCCGCAGAGCTCGAGGTGGTCGCCCTTGCGGATCGTGTCGAGCGGCGGCGGGACCGTGTCCTGGTGGGGCAGGTAGCCGCTGGCGAAGACGTTGTCGACGGCGATGTCGTAGGTCTTCGCGTCGGCGTCGCCCAGCAGCGCGAGATGGGTGTGCGAGAGCACGACGCCGCGCAAGGACTTGCCGTTCTGGAACGTCGGCGCGGACTGCACCACGCCGGTGAGGTACGTGCCGGCCGCGGCCTGGCAATCGGCCGCGTCGTCGGCGCGGGCGCAGGGCGCGGCCGACATCACGAGAGCGCACAGCGCGGCGTGCTTGAAGTGGACGTGCAGCAGCCTGTTCATGGAACTCCTCCGCGATTCGCGGCATGCCGCCTCGGGGTTCGAGTCGCAGCGTGGCGCGATCGTGTCCCGATGCCTGTGATGCGTCAGTCCCACGATCGACGGGGTTCAGGATAGTGCAAGCTGCGTCCCTCAACCGTCCTTCAACGGGAAGTACTGGAAGAACGGCTCGGCCTCGACCAGCACGCGCGCGACGCTGGGCCGTGCCTTCAGGCGGGCGAGATAGGCCGCGAGCGCGGGCCAGTCGGCCAGGCTGACGGCGTAGTCGGCATAGAACAGCGCCGGCAGCGCCGCGCAGTCGGCCAGCGTGAAGGACTCGCCCATCGCCCACGGCCCGGCGATCATCGGCGCGATCAGGTCGTAGCCCGCGCGGATCCTGTCGCGCGATTGCTCGGCGCCGAACGGATCGTGCTTGCCTTGCGGGCGCATCCGTTCGTCGACCACCCGCTGGAACGGCAGGTGGATGTAGTTGTCGACGAGGCGGTCGAGGAGACGGGTCTGCAGCGCCCGGTCGGGGTCGCCCGGAACCAGCGCCGCGGCGGAGGGCTCGACGCGCGCCAGGTAGTCGATGATGACGCTGGACTCGGGAACCGTCTTGCCGCGCGCGTGGTCGCGCAACACCGGGAACTTGGCCAGCGGCCAGACGGCCTGGAAGGCGGCGCGGCCGGCCGGATCGCCGAGGTTGACCAGCCGCGGCTCGAAGGCGAGGTCCGCCTCGTAGAGCGCGATCAGCGTCTTCCAGCAGAAGGACGACAGCGGGTGGTAGTAGAGGGTCAGGGACATCGCGGCTCCAATACTTAAGCAAGTACTTTAGTATTGCGAGCAACGGAGGGCGCGTCAAGCGGCCTTCGCGACTTCCGCGCTTGCCGGGTCGCGCCGGCGCAGCGCGGGAAATCCTCCACGGCCCCCACGATAGTCCTCAATGGTCGCGCAAACGCGCCGAAAACCGGAGTGACCCTGGCTTTCCCCGCCGGACAACCTGGCCGCATTCGCGGCGGGCGCCCCGGGGTCCGTACGACCCGCGCCACATCCCGGCGTCCCCTCCCTTTTCACGCGGCTACATCCCGATGTCGCTCCCGTCCGCCTCTGCCACCTCCTCGCACAGCTCGAAGCAGTTCCTGCTTCGGCTGGCGACCGTCGTGGTGGTGCTCAACGCGATCGTGATCGCGCTGGCGCTGCTGGCGCTGCACAAGAGCCGGGTGCGCTACGAGGAGCGTGCGGTCACGGCCGCCACCAACATCGCCCTGTTCCAGGAACGCGACCTGGTGTCGACCGTCGAGCAGGTGGACCTGATCCTGCAGACGATCGCCGACGAGGTCGCCGAGGCGGCATCCGACCCGGCGCTCGGCGAGGGATCGCTGGACCCCTTCATCCTGCGCCAGAGCGCGCGCCTGCCGGCCCTGCACGGCTTGCGCATCACCAACGCGCGCGGCGACGTGATCCACGGATTCGGCATGGCCAAGGGCACGCACGCCAACCTGGCCGACCGCGCGTACTTCGTCGAGCTCGCGCGCAACCCGGACGCCGGCATCGTCATTTCCCAGCCGCTGGTCAGCCGCGTCAGCGGCGAACTGGAGATCGTCCTGGCGCGCCGCCTGAACCGCCGCGACGGCCGGTTCGACGGTGTCGTCTACGCGACGATCCCGTTGCAATACTTCCTCGACAAGTTCGCCGCCATCGACCTCGGCGCACACGGCGTCGTCGCCCTGCGCGACAGCGAGCTGCGCGCCATCGCGCGCTGGCCGTCGCTGCGATCCGCGGCCGCGGACGTGGGCGGCCAGGCCGTCTCGCGCCAGATGCACGACGCGATCGCATCCGGCGCGACGGCAGGCACGTTCAGCCGTCAGTCGGGTACGGACGGCGTGGACCGGACCCTGGCGTTCCGTCGCGTCGGCGACCTCCCGATGATCATCGTGGTGGGCCTGGCCAAGGACGACTACCTGGCCGACTGGAAGGCCGAAATCATGCGCGCGTCCGCGCTGGCCTCGCTGTTCGCCTGCGTGACCGCGCTGTTCTCCGTCCTGCTCCATCGCTCGTGGCGCAGCCGCGAGGCCGATGTCGATGCGCTCGCGCTCCAGGAACGCAAGTTCCGCACGTTGCTGGAGTCGTCGCCGGACGGGCTGGTCATCGCCGATGCCGACGGCGTGATCGCGCTGGTCAATCGCAACGCCGAACGGATGTTCGGCTACGCCGCCGACGAACTGCTCGGCCGGCCGATCCGCGTCCTGCTGCCCGCGCGCTATTCAGGCTTCTCCCTGGCGACGGAAACCCTTGCATCGGGTGCCGTGGCCGAGGCCACCGGCAATCGCGACCTGTGGGCCGTCACGAAGGACGGGCGCGAATTCCCGGTCGGCATCAGCGTGAGCCCGATCGCCACGGACCAGGGCGGCCTCATCGCCGCGGCCATCCGCGACATGACGGAGCGCCATGCCAGCGCGCGCCACATCGAGTTCCTCGCACACCACGACGCCCTGACGGGCCTGCCCAATCGCACGGTGATGGAGTCGCGCTTCGAACAGGCCGTGGCCGAGGCCGCGCGTTCGGGCACCCGCGTCGCGCTGATGTTCCTCGACCTGGACAGCTTCAAGACCGTCAACGACTCGCTCGGCCATCCGATGGGCGACGCGCTGCTCAAGTGCGTCGCGCTGCGGCTGGCGCAGTTCGCGCGCTCCAGCGACATCGTCAGCCGCCAGGGCGGCGACGAATTCCTCATCGTCTTCACGGGCCTGGCCAGCGACGCGGACGTCGGGTTCGCCGCCGATCGGCTCGTGCAGGACTTCAAGGCCCCCTTCCTGGTCGACGGCCACGAGATCGCCACCTCGTTCTCCGTGGGCATCGCGCTCTACCCGCAGGACGGCGCGGACTTCCCCACGCTCCTGAAGAAGGCCGACATCGCGATGTACCAGGCCAAGGCCGCCGGCCGCGACACGTACCGGCTGTTCGGCGAGCACATGGACGTGGAGGCCCTGGGACGGCACCGCATCCGCAACGCCCTGCACCAGGCGATCGAACGCCTCGAGTTCAAGCTGCATTTCCAGCCGCAGATCGACCTGGCCGGCGGCCAGGTCATCGGCGCCGAAGCGTTGCTGCGCTGGACCCATCCCGAACTCGGCTTCGTGCCGCCGGCCCAGTTCATTCCGGTGGCCGAGGAGAGCGGGCTGATCGTGCCGATCGGCGAATGGGTGCTCCACGAAGCCTGCCGCCAGGCGGCCGCATGGCAGGTACCGGGTCGACCGCCGCTGTCGGTGGCGGTCAACATCTCCGCCGTGCAATTCGCACGCGGCGACCTCGAGGACACCGTGCGCCGCGCGCTGGCGGCGTCCGGCCTCGCGCCCGAGCTGCTGGAGCTCGAGCTGACGGAATCGATCCTGATCCGCAACGTCGACAGCGTGCTGGCCACCGTCATGCGCCTGAAGCGGCTCGGCGTCGCGCTGTCCATCGACGACTTCGGCACGGGCTATTCGAGCCTCACCTACCTGAAGCGGTTCGCCGTCGACAAGCTCAAGATCGACCAGTCCTTCATCCGCGATCTCGTCTCCGACGCCGACAGCGCCGCCATCGTGCGCGCCATCGTGCAGATGGCCCAGAGCCTCAACCTCAAGACGGTGGCCGAGGGCATCGAGGACGACGGCGCGCTCGCGCACCTGCGTGCCATCGGCTGCGACCAGGGCCAGGGCTACGGCATCGCGCGCCCGATGCCCGCGCAGGCATTCCTCGAGTTCCTGGACATCGCCAAGAGCCGCCTCGCCGCCGCGCTCAGCGTCGCGTCGGCTTGAGGCGCTGCGCGCCCGCGGCCTCGTCGAACACGCGACGCGCCTTCTCCACGGCCTTCAGGTTGTCCGACGCCCACACCCAGACGCCGCAGAACGCACCGCCCAGCGTCAGGCCCAGCGGCGTCAGCTCGTACTCGACGTGCGGCGGCACCACCGGATAGACGGTGCGCGTGACCAGTCCGTCGCGCTCCATCTGGCGCAGCGTCTGCGTCAGCATCTTCTGGCTGATGCCGGCCACCTGCTCCGCCAGCCGGCTGAAGCGCAGCGGCGCCTGCTCCGTGAGCACCTCCAGGATCAGCATCGTCCACTTGTCGGCCACGCGGTCGATGAGGTCGTGCACCAGCGCGGCCAGGCGCGGATCGATGGGGCCCGCGGGCCGCTTCACCGCGTAGGCGCGGGCGCGGGCGATCTCGGCCCGGGTGAAGCGCGATTCGATCGTTGGCGGGCTGGTTTTCATTCGACGCTCTCCATCTGGTAAGTACGGCACTTTCAGGTGCCTTCTTTCCATTGGAGAGTATTGCTTCCAGAATGGCGCCGTCAAGCCCCACTCCACGAGCATTCCATGAAACTCCTGCAGCGAACCATCCTGATCACCGGCGGCACCAGCGGCATCGGCTTCGAACTGGCGCGCCAGTTGCTGGCCCGCGGCAACACGGTGATCGTCACCGGCCGCGACGCGCAACGGCTCGCCGACGCGCGACGGCGCCTGCCCGGCCTGCACGGCGTCGTGAGCGACGTCGCCGACCCCGTGGCCATCGCGGCGCTGCACGCCGAGACGACGGCACGCTTTCCGGCCCTGGACGTGCTCGTGAACAACGCCGGCATCATGCGCAACCTCGACCTGGCGCGTCCGCGCGCGCTGGCGGACGTCACGTGCGAGATCGACGTCAACCTGCGCGGGCCGCTGCAGATGGTGCAGCAGTTCCTGCCGCACCTGAGCGCGCGCGGCGAGGCCGCGATCGTCAACGTGAGCTCGGGGCTGGCCTTCGTGCCGCTGGCCATCGCACCCGTCTACAGCGCGGCCAAGTCGGCGCTGCACGCCTACACCCGCGCGCTGCGCGTCCAGCTCGCTGACAGCGGCGTGCGGGTGTTCGAGATCGCGCCGCCCCCGGTCGAGACCCGGCTGATGCGGGCCGAGTTCGAGGCCGAGCTGAAGGGCTCGCGCGGCATGGCCGCCGAGGCCCTGGCGCGCCGGGCGATCGCCGGCATCGAGCGCGGCCACGACGAGATCCGGCCCGGCCTGGCCAACGTGCTGAAGGCGATGAGCCGCGCCGCGCCCGAGTTCATGTTCCGGCAGATGACCCGGATGATGAAGCCCGAGCCAGCCTGACCCACGCAGGCGGCGCCCGGAACCGGTATAACGTCGGCATGAAGGACGGCCGCCCGGCCGTCTGCGGACCGCTGCCGGGGGGAAGCGCATGCACATCGCCTTTGTCGAAGAAAGCCAGCACGAGACGCTGATCGACCTGATGCACGAGATGTGCGTCTTCTACAGCGAGGAAGACCCGGTGTCGCGCGACGACCTCCGCTCCAACCTCGTCGACAACCTGCTGTCGCCCGACTCCGCCGTGCACCTGGTGGTGGCCGCCGGCGACGACGGCCAGGCCGTCGGCTTCGCGGCGATCGCACTGCTGCACTCGCTGGTCGATCCGGTGCCGCAGCGCCGCGGCCAACTGCTCCTGAAGGAGCTCTACGTCCGCCAGTCGCACCAGGCGCGGGGCGTGGGCCGCGCGCTGATGGCCTGGGTCGCGCGCCACGCGCTCGAGCGCGGATGCGCGCGCATGGACTGGCACGTCAGCGCCTCGAACCGCCAGGCCCTGGCGTTCTATCGCTCGCTGGGCGCCGTGCACGTGGCCGGCCGCCTGAGCTACCGGTTGACCGGCGACTACATGGCACGCCTGTCCGACGGCGATGCGCACGAGGACGCCGACGCCTAGTACTCCTGCTGCGTCGGCCGGAACAGGATCTCGTTGATGTCCACGTCGTCCGGCTGGCTCAGCGCGTAGACGACGGCGCGCGCGAACGAATCGGCAGGGATCGCGATCTCGTAGAACGCCTTGACGCCCGCCGCGACATCGGCCTCGGTGACGCTGTCCGGCAGCTCCGTGGCCACCGCGCCCGGCGACACGATCGTGGTGCGGATGTTGTACGCCTTCACCTCCTGGCGCAGGCCTTCGGTCAGCACGCGCACGGCATGCTTGGTGGCCGAGTAGACCGCCGTGCCCGCGCGCACCTTGTGGCCTGCCACCGAGGAGACGTTGACGATGTGGCCCGACTTGCGCTGCTGCATGTGCGGCAGCGCCGCGGCGATGCCGTAGAGCACGCCCTTGATGTTGACGTCGATCATCCGGTCCCAGTCGGCGATCTTCAGGCGCTCCAGCGGCGAGCTGGGCATCAGGCCGGCGTTGTTGATCATCACGTCGATGCGGCCGTACTTCTCGACCGCGCCGTCCACCAGCCGCTGGATATCCTCGCTGCGCGTGACGTCCGTCTGCAGCGCCAGCGCCTGGCCGCCGCCGCGCACCAGCTCGTCCGCCAGCGCCACGATGCGCTCGACGCGGCGCGCGCCCAGCACCACGGTGGCGCCGTGCGCCGACAGCATCCGTGCGGTGGCCTCGCCGAGGCCGCTGCTGGCACCGGTGATGACGACGATCTTGCCTTCGATGTTGTTGCTCATGTCCTTGTCTTTCATTGCCTGGCCACGACGCGCGGGACGCGTCCGGTGACCGGGTATTGCGGGTCGGTGAAGCCGGGTGTGGACGCATGCCCCGCGGGAACGAGGCCCGCCACCAGTGCCTCGTCGTCGGCCGTGAACGGCGTCGCGAGTGCGTCCAGGTAGTCGGTCCATTGCTCGAACGTGCGCGGCCCCGCGATCACGGAATTCACCAGCGCGTTGTTCAGCACCCACTTGATCGCGTAGTGAGACGCCGTGCCGCCGCGGGCCTCGGCATGCGCCTTGATCCGCTGCGCCAGCGCGATCGACTCCGGGCGCAACTCGGTCTGCAGCATGCGCTTGTCCTGGCGTGCCGCGCGGCTGCCTTCCGGCAGCTTGTCCACGCTGGCGTACTTGCCCGACAGGATGCCACGCGCGAGCGGGCTGTACGGGACCACGCCGATGCCGAAGTGACGGCACGCCGGCAGCAGCTCCGCCTCGACCTGGCGGTTCATCGCGTTGTACAGCGGCTCGACGGCGGCCGGGCGATCGATGCCCGCCGCGTCGCACAGGCGCACCACCTCGGCCACGCGCCAAGCCTGGAAGTTGGACAGACCGATGTAGCGGATCTTGCCCTGGCGCACCAGGTCGGCGAGCGCGCGCACGGTTTCTTCCAGCGGCGTGCCGGCATCGTCGTGGTGCAGGTAGTAGAGATCGATGTAGTCGGTGCCGAGCCGGCGCAGGCTGGCGTCGACGGCGTGCATCACGTACTTGCGCGACAGGTCGGCGCCGGTCGGAAACGGCGCGCCGGCCGGATAGCCGACCTTGGTGGCGATCACCCAGCGGTCGCGATCCGGGCGCACGGCGCGACCGACGATCTCCTCCGACTGGCCGGCCCCGTACGCGTCGGCGGTATCGATGAAGTTCACGCCGGCCTCGCGGGCGCTGGCGACGATGCGCACCGACGTCGCCTCGTCGGTGGGGCCGCCGAACATCATCGCGCCGAGGCACAGCGGCGACACCTTCAGGCCGCTGCGGCCGAGTCTTGCGTAGTCCATGTTCATTCCTTTGCGGCCGCCAGGCCGAGTTCGCGGGCCTTCGTGACCGCGGACATGGCATTCGGCCAGCCCGCGTAGAACGCCAGGTGGGTGATGAGTTCGACGAGCTCGTCCGCCGTCACGCCGTTCTCGATCGCACGCGGAAAGTGGAAGCCCATCTGCTCCGTCTTGCCGAGCGCGACCAGCGCCGCGCACGTGACGAGGCTGCGATCGCGCTTGCTCAGCTGCGGGCGTTCCCACACGTCGCCGAACAACACCTCGTCGGAGAGTTCGGCCAGCTTCGGCGCGATGTCGCCGAAGGCCTGGCGGGCTGCGGTGGGGATGGTGGGCATGCTCATGTCGACTCTCCTGTTTCAACGGGATCCACTTTACGGAGCAACGGGCACGGCGACTAGGTGCCAGAATCGGGATGCTTTACTGAGAGGAATTCATCAATGGCGCGCGAGAACATCAACGACCTGGTGGCCTTCGTCGCCGTCGCGCAGGAGCGCAGCTTCACGCGCGCGGCCGCGAAACTGGGCGTCTCGCCCTCCGCGCTGAGCCACACGATGCGCGCGCTGGAAACGCGCCTGGGCCTGCGCCTGCTCAGCCGCACGACGCGCAGCGTGGCACCCACCGAGGCCGGCGAGCGACTGCTCCAGACCGTGGCACCGCGCTTCGAGGACATCGACAACGAGCTCGCCGCGCTGCGCGAGTTGCGCGACGAGCCCGCCGGCACGATCCGCATCACCACCAGCGACTACGCGGCGGACGCGGTGCTGTGGCCGCGACTGGCCAAGGTGCTGCCCGACTACCCGGCCCTGAAGATCGAGATGGTGATCGACTATGGCCTCGTCGACATCGTCGCCGAGCGCTTCGACATCGGCGTGCGCGGCGGCGACCAGGTGGCCAAGGACATGATCGCGGTGCGCATCGCGCCGGACGCCCGCTTCGCCATCGTCGGCGCGCCCGCGTACCTGGCCAGGCACCCGGCGCCCACCACGCCGCAGCAGCTCCTCGGGCACAACTGCATCAACCTGCGCCTGCCCACGCACGGCGGCCTGTACGCGTGGGAGCTGAAGAAGGGCAGGCGCCAGATGCAGGTGCGCGTGGACGGGCAGGTCATCGTCAACAGCACCTACCAGAAGCTGCGCGCCGCGCTGGACGGCGCCGGCCTCGCGTTCATGCCCGAAAGCCTGGCGGCGCCGCACGTGGCCGCGGGTCGCCTGCAGTGGGTGCTGGAGGACTGGTTTCCGACCTTCCCCGGCCTGCACATCTTCTACCCGAGCCGGCGCGAAACCTCGCGGGCGTTGGCTGTGGTGGTGGAGGCGCTGCGCTATCGGCCGTGACGATGCGAGGCGCGCCTGCCCATTGCG
>FTIF01002778.1_pt1 | contig 24264 bp, 15 predicted proteins | sample 1658001 | NCBI WGS metagenome assembly FTIF01 (sample SAMEA3914789, study PRJEB12502) | metagenome | biome: forest; material: soil | place: Canada | collected 2011-07-03 | depth 0.3 m | reverse complement strand
CGCCGGCGCGGCGCGCGATGTGCTCGATCATGACGATGACGTCGTCGATCACCAGGCCCACCGCGGCGGCGATGCCGCCGAGGGTCATGATGTTGAAGCTCATGCCGAGCAGGTTGAGCAGCAGCACCGTCACCGCCAGCGTCGCCGGCACCACCAGCAGCGCGATCAGCGTCACCCGCCAGTTGCGCAGGAACAGGATCAGCACGATGCCGGCCAGCAGCAGGCCGATCAGCACGGCGTCGCGCACGCTGCCGGCGGACTGCACCACCAGCACGCTCTGGTCGTACCAGTTGCTAAGCTTCACGCCTTGCGGCAGCTGCAAGCCGGCCAGGCGGCTGCGCACCTCCGAGGCGATCTGCACGGCGTTGCCGTCGGGCTGCTCGTAGACGTTGAGCAGCACCGCCGGCTTGCCGTCCTCGCTGACGCGGATCCACTGCGGCACCGCGCCGCGCCGCACCTCGGCCACGTCATGCAGGCGCACCACGCTGCCCGCGTCCGAGCGCAGCACCGTCTCGGCCAATTGCTCGACGCGGCGCACGTCGCTGTTGGAGACCACCAGGTACAGCTTGTCCTGGTCCTGCACGCGGCCCACCGCCTGCAGCACGTTGTTCGCCGCCAGCGCCGTCACCAGATCGCTGAGGCCGAGGCCGTAGGCATCCAGGCGGTGTGGGTCGGCCAGCACCTCCACCTCATCGATGTCGCCGCCCTGCACGCTGACGCGGGCCAGCCCCGGTACCGAGGCCAGCAGCGGCACGATCTGGAGCTGCGCCAGGTCATGCAGCGCGGCCGGCGTCTGCGTGTCGGAGGTGAGGGCGTAGGAGATGATGGGGAACACGGTCGGGTCCATGCGCCGCACGCCGTAGGTGGTGCCCGGCGGCAACTGCGGCAGGATCTGTGCGATGGCGGAGTCGACCAGCAGGGTGGTGGCGATCATGTCGCGGCCCCAGCCGAAGTCGATCGACACCTGCGCCGAGCCGCGCGAGCTGGCGGAGCGCACTTCGCGCACGCCGGGCACGGAGCGGATCGCTTCCTCCACCGGGCGCGTCAGGGTCAGGGCGGTCTGGTCGGCGGGACGGTCGCCGGCCGACAGGTCCACCACCACGCGCGGGAACGAGACCTGCGGGAACAGGCCTACCGGCAGCGACAGCGCGGCGAACACGCCGGCGATCGCCAGCGCCAGGGCAATGACCAGGATGGAGCGGGCGTGCCGCTCGATCTGCACGACGAAATTCATGCGCCGGGTTTGCCTTGCGGCGCTTCCGCGGGTGCGGCCGGCGCGTCGTCCTGTCGCACCGCCATGCCGTCGCCGAGCTGGTAATTGCCGACGGTCACCATAGGCCGCGCCGGATCGACCGGGCCCTCCACCACGGTGGTGCGGTCATCGCCGCCGATGCGCTTGACGCCGACGCGCACCACCTTGCCGCCGGCGACCTGGAACAGATAGGCGCCCTGCGCGTCGTCGAGCACCGCGTCGCGCGGCAGCAGCCAGCCCGGCACCTGCCCGACCTCGATGGCGGCGCGAAAGGCCTGGCCCTGCAGCGGCTCGTCGGCGCCGCCGTCGGGCACGATATCGGCATCGACCAGGCGCGTCTTCGGGTTGAGCGCCTTGTCGATGCGCACCAGCTTGCCGTGCAGCGCCGGTTCGGGTGCGCCTCCGGCCCCGGCATCAAGCCTGGCATCCAGTGATTCGAGTGTCGCCGCCTGGCCCAGCTTGAGCCGGCGGCGCTGCGCTGGCTCGATGCCGACGGTGACCACCAGGCCGCCGGTGCGGGTCACAGTGACCAGGGCCACGCCGGGCTGCACCCGGTCGCCCTGCGCCACCGGGATGGCGCCCACCACGCCGTCGAACGGCGCGGTGATGGTCTGCCGCGGCTTGCCGCCGTTTTCCTGTTCCAGCGCGTTCAACGCCGCCTGGGCATCGTTCGCCGCCTTGTCGGCCTGCGCCTGCTGGTCGCGCGTGGCGAGCTGTTGCGCCAGCAAGCGCGCGGTGCGGGACTGCTCCTGGCGCGCCAGCTTCACTGCCGACTGGGCCTGCTCGTAGGCGCTGCTCGCCGCTGCGGACAGCTGGAATTCCAGCAGGGGCTGGCCCGCATGCACCGCCTCGCCCGGTGTGACCATCAGGTGCATGACGCGACCCTCGGCCTGCACGCTCAGGGTCATGCCGCCGTTGATGGCGGGCACGGCAGTGCCGTAGGCGGTGATGAGATCGGGCAGGCTGCCGCGCTGCGGTGCTTGCGTCTTCACCAGCACGCTGGGCGCATCATCTCCGCCGGCGGCGGCAGCGGTGAGCAGCAGGGCAAAAGCGGCGAGGCGAAGGTTCACGGCTGCGTCGCTCCGTTGCCGAGCGATACCGGCGGCATGCCGGCGCCGCTCAGGGTGGCGATGGCCACCTGCTGCTGCAGCAGGCTCTGTTCCATGGCGAATACTTCCTGTTGTTTGGCGTTGCGGGCGGTGATCAGGTCGATGTAGCTGCGCTCGTCCAGGTCGCCGCTGCGGAAGGCGTCGTCGGCGCTGCGCGCGGTGCGGTCCAGCTCGGCCAGCTGGGCCTGCTTGCCGCTGTATTGCCCGAGCAGCAGGGCCTGGTCCGCCAGCAGCGCCTGCACCTCGCTCCTGGCGGCGGCGAGGCGCGCGGCGAATTCGTCATGCAGCTGCTGGCGGGTGGCGCGCTCCAGGGCGATGTTGCCCTGGTTGCGGTCGAAGATCGGCAGGTCCATGGTGATCTGCGGTCCCAGGGTGCGCACGTCGCTGGTGTCATGGCCGCCGGAGACGCCGAGCGACAGCAGCGGGAATTGCGCCAGGATGGCGCCGCGCACCTTTTCTTCCTGCGCGCCGTAGCCGAGCTGCAGGGCCACCAGGTCGGGGCGGCGGTCGGCCAGGCCGGGCAGGGAGGCGCTGACCGCCGCTGCATCGAGCGGCGGCAGGCTGATGGCCGGGTCCAGAGGCAGGACTACCTGCGGCGACAGGCCGAGGAAAGTGTTCAGGTCGCGCCGGCGCGTTTCCTGTTGCCGCTCCAGGTCGTCGAGCTGCTTGCGCGCGTCGGCGGCGGCGGTGAGCTCCGGCACCAGCGCGGCCAGGGTGCTGTCGCCCTGCTCCAGCGCCTGGCGGCTGCGCTCCAGCCGGCCCTGCAGCAGGTCCAGCTGGCCTTGCAGCAGCGCGCGCTGCCGTTCGCCCTCGATCAGGTCCACCGCCTGCAGGCGGGCCTTGCCGATGGTCTGCCATTCCTGCCACAGCAGGCTGGCGTCGATTTCCTGCGCCGATTGCTGCGCCACGCCGCGCTTGGCCGACAGCGTGACCAGGGATCGGAGGTCTTGCGACAGGCCTGCCGAAAGGGCGCCCATGGTGCCGGGGCCGCCGAGCAGGAAGCCGTAGCTGACGTTGACGGAGGGATTGGGCAGGATGCCGGCTGCGAGCAGCTGTGCCCGGGCGACGCCGCGCTGGGCGCGGGCGGCGAGCAGGTCGGGATTGTTGAGCAGGGCCAGCATGGCGATGTCGTCCACGCCGAGCTTGGCAGGCAGCGGTGCTTCATGCCGCAGCTGCCTCAGGCTGTCGCGGGGTCGTGCGTCCTTGTCCAGGGGCAGCGCCGAATAGCTGGCGCAGCCGGCGAGGGCGGCGAGCATCAGGGGGAGGGCCAGCAGGCGGGTCGCGGGAAGCATGACCTGTTCAGGCTAACGGCTGTAGGTTTGTGGCAGGCTGGGCTTAACATTACAGAACCACAACTTGACCGCCGGTCTGGTGTATTGAATAAGGGCGGCCTGGAGTGCCCTGGAGGAATGCAGTGCGGATTTTGCTGGTCGAGGACGATGCGGAGAGCGCGGACTACGTGCTGCAAGGCCTGCAGGAGGCCGGGCACAACGTGGTCATCGCACAGGACGGCCGCGACGGCCTGTTCCAGGCGGCTGGCCAGGACTGGGATCTGCTGATCGTCGACCGCATGCTGCCGCAGCTCGATGGCCTGAGCATGGTGCGGACGCTGCGGGCCGGCGGCATCGAGGTGCCGGTGCTGTTCCTCACCACCCTGGGCGGCATCGACGACCGCGTCAACGGGCTTAACGCCGGGGCCGACGATTACCTGGTCAAGCCCTTCGCCTTCTCCGAGCTGGCGGCGCGCGTGGCGGCGCTGGGCCGCCGGCCGCGCCGCGCCGTGCAGGACACCCGCCTCAAGGTGGCGGACCTGGAGATGGATCTGCTGGCGCGGACGGTGCAGCGCGGCGGCCGGCCCCTGGACTTGCAGCCGCGCGAATTCCGCCTGCTGGAGTTCCTGATGCGCCATGCCGAGCAGGTGGTGACGCGCACCATGCTGCTGGAGCAGGTATGGGAGCTGCACTTCGACCCGCACACCAACGTGGTGGAAAGCCACATCAGCCGCCTGCGCGCCAAGATCGACAAGGGTTACGCCAGCGGCCTCATCCACACGGTGCGCGGCGCCGGTTACTGCATCCGTGCAGCTTAGGGGCTGTAAACACTAATTTGGTCGCTGCGACGGCCACTGGAGGCGTCCAGCGCATGGAGAGAGGAGCGTGATGTACTGGAAGTACATGAGCGACGAACGACGCCGCGATGGGCGCCTCCAGTGGCCGTCCCGGAGGGTTGCGCCCAAAATCTGGCCATGCTGCATTGTCGCCCTTGGCCATGGATTCACCATGGCCAGCGGGCTCCGCCTTGCCTGGCCAGATTTTGGACTGCAACGCAGCGATCAAATTAGTGTTTACAGGCCCTAGGCTGTTCCGCACTTCAAGCTTCCGCCTGACCCTGCTGTATGCCGGGCTCACCGGGGCCAGCTTCCTGCTGTTGTTCGGTGTGGTCTACTGGTCGACCACGCGCTTCATGGACCGGCAGATCGACGCCACGGTGGCCAGCGAGCTGGCCGAAATCCAGGCCGATGCGCGGGACGACGGCGTCGATTCCATGCGCGGCATCGTGCAGTCCCTGGTCGGGCGGGTCCCCGATTACTTCTACCTGCTGCAGGATGCCTCGGGCACGGTGCTGGCCGGTAACCTGCCTGCGGTGGAGCCGTTGCCCGGCGTGCGTGAATGGCCGGGGTCGGTGCGGCACCACAAGGAGCCGCTCAGCGGCATCCGCGGCTACGGTGTGGTGCTCGGCAACGGTGCCTATCTGCTGGTGGCCCTCAGCACCTACCAGCTGCACGAGATGGACGAGATGGTGACGCGCTCGTTCCTGGGCGGGGCGGTGCTGGCGATGCTGCTGGCGCTGGGCGGCGGCGCGGTCACCAGCCTCGGCGTGCTGCGCAAGATCGAGGCGGTGAGCCAGACCAGCCGCGACATCGTCGGCGGCGATTTGCAGCGGCGTATCGCCATGCGCGGCAGCGGCGACGAATTCGATCACCTGGCGGTCAGCCTCAACACCATGCTGGACCGCATCCAGACGCTGATGGAAGGCCTGCGCCAGGTTTCGACCGATATTGCGCACGACCTGCGCACACCGCTGACGCGGCTGCGGCAGCGGCTGGAACTGGCGCAGCGACGCGGCGGCGACCAGCAGGCCTTTCATGCGGTGGTGGAGGCCACCCTGAAGGATCTCGATACCATCCTCGAAACCTTCAGCGCCCTGCTGCGCATCGCCCAGATCGAAAGCGGCGCCCGCCGCGCCGGCTTCGCCGAGCTCGACCTCGGCGAGTTGCTGCGCGCGGTGGTGGAGCTTTACCTGCCGGCGCTGGAAGAGAAACAGCAAACACTGGGCGAGCACATCGACGCCAACCTGCTCGTCTCCGGCGATCGCGAATTGCTGATGCAGCTGTTCGCCAACCTGCTGGAAAACGCCGTGCGCCATTCGCCCGCCGGGGGGCACATCGAAGTCGGCGTGCGGCGGCATGCCGAATGTGTCGAAGCCTGGGTTGCCGACGATGGCCCCGGCATCCCGGTGGCGCTGCGCGCCAAGGTGCTGCAACGGTTCTATCGCCTGGAACAGAGCCGCACCACCCCGGGCAGCGGCCTGGGCCTGAGCTTGGCGGCGGCAGTGGCCGCGCTGCATGAGGCAAGCCTTGAGCTGGAAGACAATGCGCCCGGATTGAGGGTGCGAGTGTTGCTGCCCGCTACCCCGCGGCAGGGGTGATCAGCACCCGGGAATTCAACCGGAGCTATACGAAAACATTACCCAATTATTACAAAAATTTAATAATCGATTTTCGTAACGAGGCAGTCATACGTCGTCACTAGTTTTCGCCGGATTGGGTATTCATCCACCGACGATTCCAAAGGACGTCATGACCACCAACAAGTTGGCAGCTGCTCTCGTGTGCTCGCTGTCGTTGACCCTGCTTCCCGCCTGCACCAAGAATTATTACAGCTCGAGCGGCAGCAGCTCTTCCTCATCGGGCAGCTCCTCTTCAAGCAGTTCGTCTTCGAGCAGCTCCTCCAGCGGCAGCTCCAGTTCCTCGTCTTCGAGCAGCTCCTCCAGCAGCAGCTCCGGCAGCAGTAGCAGCTCCAGCAGCGGCGCCGCGCAGGTGTTGAAGACCTCGCTGGACACCGGCGTGACCGCGGTCAAGGCGCTCATCAACCAGGGCACCGCCATTGGCGGAGGCTCCACCACCGGTGCGACCCCGTTCACGCTGACCAACCTGATGGCCGACCCGAAAAACACCAGCAAGGCCACGGTCAACACGCCGCCGTATACCGCGACCAATCCGCAATACACCTCGGTCGGCACGGTGCCCGACACCGCGGCCGGATTCTGCAACTACTCCGGCTCGACGCCGACCCGGGTTTCCTACGTCACCGGCACCACTTTCGAAGCCACGGCCCCCGGCACCGCCGGCGCCGATCCGATGCTGCCGATGGCGCCGTTCTATTTCCCGCTGGTCTATAACTCGGCGGTCACCACGACGGCCAATACCACGTTCGGCACCACCGGCGCAGCTCCGATCATCGGCCTGTTCGACTGGCGCCCCAAGGATACCGACGAAGCCCTGGTCGCCGCCGAATCCGACGACAACGGCAAGACCTGGTTCTTCATGCAGACCGTGCTGGAGCTGTTCCCGGACTACACCAATCCGATCAGTGGCGGTTTCGGCGCTTCCACCAGCAGCGGCTGCCCGAGCGCGGTCACCAGCACCAACGGCAGCACCAGCGCCGCGCTGCTTCCCGCGACCAGCGGCAACAACGCCGACAACGGTTGGGGCCACGCAGCCATCATCCAGCTGCCTGGAGCCGGCAACGCCAAGACCGGACAGTTCCTGTACATGCTGGATCGCGGCTCGAACATCGACGTCGCTCCGCTGTGGGTGATCAACCTTTCCAATCCCGGCGCCAACAAAGCCGGCGTCTCGCCGAAATTCCCCATCTGGAACAGCAACAACGACCCGACCAAGGTGGCCGGCACCAACGACATCAAGTCGATCTACACTGCGCTCAACAATACTTCCGGCGCTGCCGCGGCCGGCGTGGCGGTGAAGGTGCAGCAGACCTCCGGCCTGCTCAACCCGGACGGCATCATGGCGGTGTTCCCCACCTCCGCCACGGCGGCTGCGGGCTCGACGGTCACGGTCATGTACGTGCAGAAGATACTCAGCGGCGACAACACCGCTACCACAACCCTGCCGGCCAGCCTGGGCATCACGACGCCTTTGCCCGCCGCCGAGCAGTGCGCCGCGGCACCCTTCAGCGGCAAGTCCAATCACGATATTTCCGTCGTGCACCTGGTCGATACCGTTGACGGCATCGCCTTCACCAACGATCGCGTCGTCAAGGGCCTGAACGACATCACCACGGTGGACTACAACAAGACCCGCTGGGTCGCGCCGCGCGGCACCCTGATCGACATCAATGGCGACGGCAGCCTGTGGGGCCTGTACTTCTCCGCCGGCAACTGCCTGGACGGGGACTCCGATGCGTTCCACTACATCGGTTACGCCGAGTCCACCGACAAGCTCAACTGGACGGTGTACAACGACATCAACAGCCCGATCGCCTCGATCAACAGCATCACCGTCAACAACCAGTCCGACGGCGCCAGCGTCACCATCCCGGCGCATGACCCGATCGTGGCGACGCAGGCCTGGTTCGCGCAACGCCTGTACGCGCCGACGGCGACGCAGATCGACTCGACCCATCTGAGCCTGACGTTCGCCGGCTATGGCGTGCAGACACCCAACAAGGATCTGCTCAACTATCGCCAGATCGGCAACGTGGCGCTGACGGTGAGCAAGGCGCTGCCGGCCGGAGTGCCGAACAACATCAACGCGCATTGAGTTTGCAAGGCCCAGCAGGGGCGCCCGAGGCGCCCCTGCCGCGGAACTGGAAAAGAAGTTTGGAATAAAAAGGGGGCGGTTCCTTGCGGAACCGCCCCAATTTTTTGCCGTGCGCCCCGGGAGCGGAGGCGTACGGCTACGCTGGAAGCAGGTGGATCAGAACTTGTAGTTGACGCCGATGGAGACGCCCATGATGTGGCCGCCCGGGTAGCAGAACGGGCCGTTGGCGACCTGCACCACGTTGCCGTCAGGCAGGGTGTCGTTGACGTAGAGCGGGCTGGCGTCGTGGCAGTCGGTCTTCAGGCCGTGGGCGCCGGCGCCGAGATCGTAGTGGGCGGCGGAGGCGTTCTCGGTGAGGGCCCAGTTGGCGTAGATGATGGTCTGCTTGTCCAGCTTGTGCTTGATGGCGGCGGTGAACAGGTTGGACTGGTTGTCGGGATTGGAGGTGGTGGGCGTGGTGTGCTGCCCGGGATCGCCCGGGCTGCGCTGCGCGTGCGCCCAGCCGAGGCTGATGTCGTCCTTGGTGCCCAGGGCCTGGGTTACCGCCACCCAGGTGCCGCGGCGCGAACGCTCGTTCTGGAACGCCAAGGCTTGCGGCACCGCGCGGTGCAGATCTTCCCAGATGAAGTTGAGGGTGGTGTGCGTCGGCAGGGAATACTGCACGCCGACCTTCGCCGCCCATTCGTTGGCGATGTCGCGCGGATCGTTGGCGACCACATCGCTGGCCGGGTTGTTGGGGTCCGGACCTACGACGTCGCTGACGCGGTTGACGCTGCGGTGCAGCTCGTAGGCGCCGGTGATGTAGATCGGCAGCGAAGCCGGGCCTTCATAGGCGAGGGAGGTGCTGAAGGCGGTGCCGAAGGAACCATCGTTGCAGCTCGGCGCCAGTGCGCCGCTGCCGGGGATGTTGCCGCCGGTGCAGTCGGATTCGCCCTGGGCGATGTTGTCGTCCTCGCCGGAGCGGTTTTGCCCGGGCGAGACCAGGGCGTTGAAGGAGACGCCGTGGATTTTCGGCGATTCGTACCAGATGGCGTGGTCGAGGTAGCCGCCGAACTCGACGCGGTTGTCGCCGCCGGTGTTGCCCATGATGACGGCGTTGTCGCCGAGCATGGAAGAGAAGGGGTTGAGGCGGTCGGTCGCTAGCCTGTAAGGGCCATAGCCCTTGCCGATCTTGACGCTGCCCCAGTCCTTGCCGGCGAAGCCGAGGAAGCTGGTGCGCGAGGCCAGTGCGCCCTTGACGGTGCTGGAGCTGTTCGAGTTGGTGTTGGTCGTGCCGGGCTGGGAGGTGACGTCAATCTGGGTTTCCAGCTGATAGACGAGGTTCAAGTCGCCGCCCAGGGCATGCTTGCCGCGGATGCCGAAATATGTCGCATTGGTGCCGATCGCCGGCTGCCAGTCGGTGCGGCCGACCGGCGTGGCGGTGCCGGCGGCGGGATCGCCGCCCTTGTAGTAGGTATGCGGCGGCAGTCCCTTGATGCCGTTCCAGCCCTTGGTCACGTCGTCGACCGACAGGTCGATGTTGGCGTAGAACTCGTTGCCCTTGAGGAATTTCACCAGGCCGTGAAGCACTGACTGGTCATCCTGTGACAGTGGCGGTGCAGCTGCTTGCGTCTGTGCGATGGTTGCTGCTGCCGGTGCGGCGGCTGCGGCATCCTGCTTGCGGGACAGCTCGTCGATCTTCCTGGTCAGGTCGTTGACCTCATGCTTCAGGGCATCGATCTGCTGGCTGTTGTCGCCATCGGCTTGTGTGGCGCCCGCATAGCCGGCGCTTGCGATATAGCAGGCCGCAATGCAGGCAACGCGGACGCGCGTTGTAAGGTTCTTCATCTGCCTCTCCTCATGATGTTGTTGGTCGAATCGTGCCCGCAGGAACCCCTTGGGCGCGCCGCATCGAATGCTGGTGCGCGCCACGGGTGTTCTGCGGATGTACAACGGCAAGTGAATGAAAGCGGTGACCTATGCGACGTCCGTGGACGGCGTGGCCGATACGATGGTTGCCGGCGTTTTGGCTCGTCGGCCTCAAGCGCCATCCATATCGGCGATGCCGACGGACGCACTGCTCCCTACCTCCACAGGGAATTTCCGTAGAAGGTGCGACTGTGTGTTTGACTGCCCCATTGGCTGAAACCAATGGCCGACGGATTATGTGGACGCCGCTTTTTAAACGCGCTTGACCATGGTCAAGTCCGTAACGTTATCTTTTCGTAATGTTCATTTGAGCCTATAAATATTGGTCATCTGAATAGTTCGCAGGAATCGACCGTATGCTTATCGTAAGCTTCTACCCGCTTGCGAAACATGCCTGCAGGTGGCGATGCATACCGGTGAATCGCTCGCAGGCAATGGAACAGCGTCGGCATGGCGCATCAAGATCAAGCGCAGGCCTGGTAGAGGCCCAGCAATGAAGGCAGATCACAGCGGGTTCTATTTCACTTGCAGGGGCAGATCAAGAGCTAACGGCAGGCGCTGCAAAGTAATTCATGGAGTGATTCGTTGACGGATAGCCGGCCCAACCCGGCGCTGCACCGGGCAGCCACGCGCCTTCCGCTGTGGGCGGTCGGCGAGCGTCAGCGTTGAGGGATGGAAAGCCTGCTGGAACGATTGGCCGCATTCCGTCGCGAGGATCAGAACCTGATGCCCTGCTCGAATCCCGTGACCCGCTCCAGCTGGATCATCGACTTGGCCAGTTCGGACTGGGCCTGATCGTAGTCCTGGCGGATCTGGTTGTCGGAGCGTTGCGCGTCGATCAGGTCCAGCAGGGTATTGGCGCCGCGCTGGTAGCCGTAGCGGCGCGCTTCGAGCAGGTCGTCGGCGTCCTTGAGGATGCCGGTCTCGAACGAGGCCACGCGTTTCTGCGCGGACTTGTACTGGAAGTAGGCGGTGCGGATGTCGACCTCCGCGTGCAGCTCGGCCGCAGCGAGTTGCACCTGCGCCTGGTCGTCCGCTGCCAGGGCCTTGCGGATCGAGTACTGGCCGTGATCGAACAGGGGCAGGGGCAGGGACAGGCCCAGCGTCAGCTGATGGAAGCCCGGCGTTGGGTCGACCGGGTGGTTCAGCGCCACGCCGCCGTTATAGCCGTAGGTCAGGCCCACATCCAGGTCAGGGATGCGCGAGGCCTTGGCCAGTTCCACGCCGCTTTGCGCGGCATCGCGGCAATGGCGCAGGGCGATGAGGTCGGGGCGCTTCTTCAGCGACTCGCCGATCATGCCGGCCAGGTTGTAGTCGCGCGGCTGCTGCTTGAGGTCGCCGGCGACGATGAAGCTGGTCTGGCCGCGATTGCGACCGAGATAGGTGGAGAGGGCGTAGCGCGCGGCTTCGGCATCGTCCTCGGCGCGCGCCAGGTCGTTGAGGAACTCCTGCCGCTCGACCTGGGTTTGCAGCAGGTCGGGGCGGCCGATGTCGCCGGCCGTGTAGCGGGTCTGCTGGGCCTGGTTCAGGGTGTCGAGGAAGGCGGCGGCGGCGCGCAGCTGGTCGACGATGCCCTGCGCTGCAAGCGCATCGGCATAAGCGGCGGCGGCGTCGAGCTTGAGGTTGCGCAGGAAGTCGTCGAGCGTGGCGGCGGCGGCGCGCAAGGTCTGGTCCGCGACCTTGATGCGCCACTTGCGCTTGCCGTACCACTCGATGGTCTGGTCCACCCCGATGCTGCGCGATTCCACCTGCCGCAGCAGGGCGGGGTTGCCGTCGGTGCCGGTGGCGTGCTTGTCGTGGAATGTCAGGTCGCGGTCGCCGCTGAGGGACAGCGTCGGATTGGGCAGCAGCTTGGCCGCGGCGGCATCAGCGGCAGCCATGTCGACGTTGTAACGCGCAGCGGCGTAGTCGAGGTTGGCTGCCAGCACTTCGCGGATGAACACCGGCCAGGTCAACTGCTGCTCCGCTGCAGCGGAAGTCTGCACGGTCCAGCGGTCCTGCGGTATCGACAGGTTCAGGTACTGCCCGTCGTGCACTTCGCCGACCGAGCCGTCGGCGGCGAACTGCGCATTGGCCGGCGGCGTCGCCGGGAGCGTGTCGTCCGCCTGGGCGGACAGGCACGGGAGCAGGGCCAGGAGCAAAGCCAAGAGCGAGACCGGGGCGCCAACATGCATCGCTTTCCGGATCATCAGTGGTTCTCCGGGTGCATCTCGTCGAGGGAGTTGTCGGTGCTGGGCGGATGCTCGCGCAGGCGCCGCTGCGCCCAGGTCTCGACCATGAAATACAGCGCCGGCAGCAGGATCAGGGTCAGCGCGGTGGCGGTGATGAGGCCGCCGATGATCACCGTTGCCAATGGCCGCTGCACGTCGCTGCCGATGGCATGGGTAAAGGCTGCCGGCACCAGGCCCACCGTCGCCACGGTGGCGGTCATCAGCACCGGGCGGAAGCGCTGCCGCGCGCCTTTCATCACCGCCTGCAGCAGGGTCTGGTCCAGCTCGCGCAAGCGGTTCAGGTTGGAGACCATGATGATGCCGTTCTGCACCGCCACGCCGAACAGGGCGATGAAGCCCACCGCGCTGGACACGTTCAGGGTCATGCCGCGCAGGTGCACCGCGGCGAGGCCGCCGACTGCGGCCAGCGGCACCGTCGCCAGGATCAGCAGGGGATGGCGCAAATTGCCGAAGGCGGCGAACAGCAGCACGAACATCAGCGCCAGGGCGATCGGCACCACCACGAACAGGCGCCGCTGCGCGCGCTGCTCGTTCTCGAACTGGCCGCCCCAGGTGATCTGGTACAGGGTGTGGTCGTACTGGATCGCCTTTTCGATCTTCGGCTGCGCTTCCTGCAGGAAGCCGCCGAGGTCGCGGCCGCGCAAGTTGAGCTTGACCGTCAGATGACGACGGCCCATCTCGCGGGTGATGGTGCTCTCGCCGGACTGCAGGCTGATCGTCGCCACCTGGGACAGCGGAATGTGCGCGCCGCTCGGCGTGGTCAGGATCAGGTTGCCGATCTTGTCCGGGTCATCGCGCGAGATGCCCTGGATGCGCAGCGCCACGTCGTAGATGCGCTCGCCGATGAAGATCTGCGTCTGCGGGCCGCCGCTGATGCCGCTGGTGATGAGGTCGGAGATGTCGTCGGCGTTGAGGCCGTAGCGCGCCGCGGCCTCGCGGTCCAGGGTGATGCGCACCTGCGGCAGGGGCGGCTCCTGGTCGATGGCCACATCGGCGGCGCCGTGGATGCCGTCCAGGGTGGTCTCGATGCCGCGGGCGATGCGGCGCAGCTCGTCGAAGCTCTCGCCATAGACCTTGACCACCAGCTCGCTGTGGGCGCCGGCGATCTTGTCGTAGACGCCGTCGATCATCGGCTGCGAGAAGCCGACGTCGATGCCCGGCAGCTGGCGGAAGCGCGCTGCCATGTGCGCGATCAGCTCCTGCTTGTTCCAGCCGGATTTCCAGCTGTCGTAGGGATGCAGAGTGACGGCGCTCTCGATGTGCGAGGGGGTGAAGGGATCGGTGCCGTCGTCGTTGCGGCCGAGCTGGGTGACGATGTGCTCGACCTCGGGGAACTCCAGCGTCGCCTCGCGCAGCTGCGAGGCCATCTCGCTGGCCTTGTCCAGGGAGATGCCCGGCGGCAGGGTCACCTGCAGCCAGATCGAGCCTTCGTCGAGATAGGGCAGGAAGTCCTTGCCGGCGGTGAGGCCCAGCAGCGCCGTCAGCAGCAGCGTCACCGCGGTCACGGCGAAGGCCAGGCGCGCCCGCACGGTGAAGCGCAGCAGGAAGCTGCGGTAGCGGAAGCTGAGCTTGTCGATGAACTGGTTCTTGAACAGTTTCTGCGGCCGGCGGTAGGCGACGTAGGCCAGCCCGGGCACCAGGAACAGCGCCACCAGCAGCGCGCCGACCAGGGAGAAGCCGACGGCATAGGCCATCGGCGAGAACAGCTTGTATTCGACCCGCTCGAAACCGAACAGCGGCAGGTAGGCGACGATGATGATGATGGTGGCGAAGAAGATCGGGCGCCCCACCTGCACCGCCGAGACGTAGGCGTCGCGCAGCAGCATCGGCCGGTCGTGGTTTTCCTCGCGGATGCGCAGCATGTTTTCCAGCATGACGATGGAGCCGTCGACCAGGATGCCGAAGTCGATGGCGCCCAGCGACAGCAGGTTCGCCGGCACCTTGATGTGGTTCATGAAGATGAAGGCGATGAGCAGCGACAACGGCACGGTCAGGGCCACGATCAGCGCGGCGCGCGGGCTGCCTAGGAACAGCAGCAGCACGATCACCACCAGGATCATGCCTTCGCTCAGGGTGTGCGACACCGTGTGCACGGTATTATTGATCAGCACCGTGCGGTCGATGTAGGGCACGATCTTCACGTCCGGCGGCAGCCGCTTGCTGTTCAGCTCGTCCACCGCCGTGTGGACGCCGGTGATGACCTGCCCGGCGTTCTCGCCCTTGAGCAGCAGCACGATGCCTTCGACGGCATCCGGGTTATGGTCCTTGCCGAGGATGCCGTGGCGCTCCTGCTGGCCGAGGGTGAGGGTGCCGAGGTCGGCGATGCGCACCGGCGTGCCGCTCTTGCTGGTGGTGACGACGACGTTGCCGAGATCCTTCAGGCCCTGCAGCAGGCCGATGCCGCGGATGACGAAACCCTGCTCGCCGCGGGTCAGCACGCTGCCGCCGGCGTTGGAGTTGTTGGCCTTGATCGCGGTTTCCACCTGGGCCAGCGACAGGTTGTACTTGACCAGGCGGTCGGGGTCGAGCACCAGCTGATACTGGGTGGTGATGCCGCCGAAGTTGGCCACGTCGATGATGCCCGGCACCTGCTTCAGGCGCGGGATCACCGTCCACAACTGCAGCTCCGACAGCTCGCGCACGCTGCGCTGCGGCGATTCCAGGGTGTAGCGGAACACTTCGCCGATGGGCGAGGTCAGCGCATCCAGCCCCGGCTGGGCGCCATAGGGCAGGGTCACCTGGCTGATGCGCTCCTGCAGGCGCTGGCGCGACCAGTAGCTCTCCACCCCGTCCTTGAACACCACGGTGATCAGCGACAGGGCGAAGGTGCTCTTCGAGCGCATCACTTCCAGGCCTGGCGTGTTGATCAGCTCGCGCTCCAGCGGCACGGTGATCTGCTGCTCCACCTCTTCCGCCGCCAGCCCCGGCACCTGGGTGACGACCTGCGAGGTGACATCGGCGATGTCCGGATAGGCCTCGATCGGCAACTGCCGGAACGAGACATAGCCATAGGCGGCGACCAGGCCGAAGACGATCCAGATGACGGCGCGCTTCTTCAGCGACAGGGACATCAGGCGCTCAATCATTGAGGAGCACTCCCTGCTTCACCACCGCACGCTCGCCGGCTTTGAGCCCGCCGAGGATTTCCACGGCGTCTCCATTGCGCGCGCCGACCAGCACCGGGCGCGGCTCGAACTTCCACGGCTGCGCTTCGACGAAGACCAGGGTCTGCGCCTCGTTCTGGATCAGGGCGGTCACCGGCGCCAGCACCGCCACATGCGGCGCGCCGGCAAAGGTGAGCTTGGCGAACATGCCCGGCTTGAGGCGGCCGTCGCGGTTGTCGTAGGCGATGCGCGCCTTGATGGTGCGGGTGTCGGGGTCGAGCTGGTCGGCGACGAAGCTGACCTTGCCCTTGAAGGTCTCTCCGGCGAAGGCCTGCACCGTGGCGCTCACGTCCTCGCCGACGCGGACGTAGCTCAGGTCCTTTTCCTGCACGCCGGCGGTGAACCAGATGGTCGACACATCGGAGATGGTCATCAGCGCGGCGGTATTGTCGTTGGCATAGGTGCCGGGCACGGCGTTCAGCGCCGAGACGCGGCCCGATACCGGCGAGCGCATGGTCAGCTGGCGCGGCGACTCCGCCGAGTGCGCATCGATCCCCAGCACCCGGAACACTGCCGAGGCGCGCTGATACTCGCTGTCGGCGTTGTCATAATCGGCCTGCGCCTGTTCCAGGTCCTTCTGTGCGGCGATGTGGTGGTCGGCCAGGTCCTGCTGGCGGCTCAGCGCCTTTTTGGTCTGGGTCAGGCCGATCTGGGCGTGCTGCAGATCGGAGCGCGCCTGCGCCAGGTCGGCGGAATCGAGCGTGAACAGCGGCTGGCCCGCGCTCACCGTGTCGCCCAGATGGACATACAGGGCGCTGATGCGCCCCGACAGGGGCGGCAGGATGTTGGCGACCTTGGACGGATCGGCTTCGAGCACGGCCGGGGCTTCCAGCGGCGTCTGCACCGTCTGCTGCTGGATTTCGGCGATCGCCAGGTACTGGCGCAGCGCCGACTTCTCCGGCACCACGATCAGATTGCCCTCGCGCAGATGCGGCGCCGCAGGGCTTGCGTCGGCCGGCGCCGGCTCTGCGGAATGGCAGGCGGCGAGGGCCATGACCAGGGCGGCGATCATCGCTCCCAACACGCGCAGCAAGGCACCCGGCTGATTCAGAACCGTATTTCTATCCACACTCGTCTCCCTTCGGGCGCAGGCGCCCCCAGGCCGCTGGATGACGGGCGCAAAAGCCCCCTGGCCGCAGCAGCGACTGTTCAAATTGGCGGATTGTTGGGAAAAGCTGCAGCAGCGTTAAAGCTACCGCATGGACCTTTCGCCTACCTGTCCGCTACCGGTGCCATACGGGGCGGCAGCTTCAGGGCAGGTCGGGTCGGACTTGCGATGGAGGGCGCGCTCAGGACGGCGTTTTATGTGATCGACAACGACTACTGTCCAACTAAGCCCCCTCCTTGCTGTTGAGGCGCGCGCACTTTATGCCTCGGTCAGGGCCGAGTCAACCGTTTTTATGGGTTTTTTATGTATCCCCTGTGGAGGATGGCGTGTATCCCCCAGGCAGGATGTTGGCATTGGGTGGAAACTGCGCCCTGAGTCGCCGGGAAAGCGGATTCTCCGGGGTGAGCGCCCGCGGGCGTCAGCCGGTCAAAGGTACTTCGAGATGTTGCGGAATTCCTCGACCAGGTTCTTGGACTGCGACTTGCCCTTGCCGTCCGCGGATTCCTGCAGGCAATGGTCCAGATGGTCGTGGATCAGCGCCTTCTTGGCGTTGCCGATGGCCTTTTCCACGGCCTGTAGCTGCTGCGCCAAGTCCAGGCAGGAGCGCCCTTCGGCGAGCATTTCCACGATGTGGTCGAGATGCCCTCGTGCCCGCAGCAGGCGCTTGGAAATGCCGGGATGGGTCTGGTGCATGGAGCGGATGTTCCTGGGGAGGTGCGATTGATTGTGACGCAATGGCCGCTCCAGTGCAGCGCGGCCCGTCTTCCAAACCCATAGGTTCCAACCCAGCAGCGGCTCCGCGCATCCAATGTCGATACGGCAGGCCCGTCAGGGCCCAGGGGAAGTTCATGCGAGTCAGGGCTTGCAGCGTCGTTGCAACCGGGTTCCTGCTGTTGGCGGCCAGCCATGCCGCCGGCGCCGCAGGCGACGCCGAACTGGAGCGCGGCCCGGCAGCCACCGCGCTGCCGGCGATCACGCAGAAGATGTTCGACGCGCTCGCGCCGGGCGACAGGGCGGTGTGGGAGCGTTACCTGTCGCCGCGTTTCGTGCAGATCGACGAATCCGGCGCGCGCCTGCCGCGGGACAAGCTGATGGCCGATTTCGCTCCGCTGCCGGCGGGATTGTCGGGCAGCATCCTGGTGCAGGATGCGCAGGTGTCCGACTTCGGCGCCTTCGCGGTGATTCGTTACGATCTGGACGAGCACGAGCAGTTTTTCGATCAGGCCCTGCGCGTGCTGTACCGCGCCACCGATACCTGGCGCCGCGAAGGTGGCAAGTGGCGCCTGGTGGCTTCGCAGGTGATGGTGGTGGCGCAGGACCCGCCGCCGACGCCGCTCAGTGCCGCGCTGCTGTCGGACTACGCCGGCCTTTACGACCTCAGCGGCAGGAAGCAGCGGGTCGAGGCCCGCGGCGGCCAGTTGTTCGAGGGCTGTGACGGCCGCGAGCTGAAGCCGCTGATCGCAGTGGGGGACAACGTCTTCGTCGGGCAGGGCGATCCGCTGGCGATCCAGTACATCTTCCTGCGCGGCGCAGACGGCAAGGTGCAGCGCCTGCTGGAGCGGCGCAAGTTCGCCGACCTGCAGATGACGCGGCTTGCCGAAGTGCCTGCGGCTTCAACGCCCGCATCGGCGCCCGCGGCGTCGCCATAGCCCTGGCGGTGTAAAAGCACGGCCGCCTATGCGCTGCCCGGAGCTGCGCTTGGGTATGATGCAGCGCGTATCCCAGGAGCCACCCCGTTGCGGAATTCCAGTCTTTCCCGCCACACCCTCGATGTCGCCCGCCGTGCCCTCGGCTGCGGCCTGGCGCTGCTGGCCGGTGCGCTGACGCTGTCCGCCTGCACTCCCGACCGCGGCGTGCGCCGCGACGAAGTGCAGGCCTGCATCGACAAGGGCTCGTCGCAATGCGCCGCGGCGCGCGAGCAGTTCCAGTCGGTGCGCTATCCGACCATGAGCACCAGCCGCCTGGTGGCCGCCGCCAGCCGCGCCCTCGGCGATCTCGATTTCGAGCCGACCCGCGACGATGCGCAGAACAAGGTCAGCGGCGAGTACATCGCCACGGCGCCGACCCACAAGAACCAGCTCGACGAGCTGTTCCGCAAGAACCTGAAGAACTACGCCCCGGCGCCCCTGACCGCGCAGGTCGACATGCTGCCCCTGCCTGGCCAGGATGTCGGCGCCGATGTGCGCCTGCGCCTGTACACCACGGTGGATGGGGCCGCGCCGGCGCTGATCGACAGCGTGGCGCCGTACCAGATCTTCTTCAGCCAGCTCGGCGTCGAGCTGGGCGCGCCGCCACCACCGCCGCCCGAAGACAAGCCGAAGGACCGCCGCCAGCAGATCAAGCCGTCGATCTCCGGGGTTTGAGCCGGCGGCTTCCGGCCCGCTTCGCAACGCTGAAAAAGCCTGCGCGGCGGGTGCCATGTATTCGCCGACAAGCTCTTAGGTATGATGCCGGCTGATCTTTTTCCCATCCGGGCCATGACCAAATATCGCCTTGCCGCCGCCCTCGCCATGTTGACCGCCTCGCTTGCCACTGCCCATGCCGCGCCGCCGGATGCGACGGCCGCCGCCAATGTCGCGGCGAACACCTACTCCAATGTGCAGCAGATCCGCACCAAGCACATCGCGCTGGACCTGGCGGTGGACTTCAAGAAGAGCGAACTGGCCGGCACCGTCACCTTGCAGCTGGAGCGCATCGACCCGGCCGCGACCCAGGTGATTCTGGATACGCAGGGCCTGGACATCGCCAAGGCCGAGACCAGCGCCGACGACGAAGTCTGGCTGAAGGCGCCGTTCACCCTCGGCCAGAGCGACGAAGTGCTCGGCGCGCCGCTCACCATCGCCCTGCCGGCGGATGCGACGCGGGTGCGCGTGACTTACTCCACCAGGCCGCAGGCATCCGGCCTGCAATGGCTGCCGCCGGCGCAGACGCTGGGCAAGAAGCTGCCCTTCATGTTCACCCAGTCGGAGGCGATCCACGGCCGCTCCTGGATTCCGATGCAGGACACGCCGTTCGTGCGCGCCACCTACGAGGCGCGCATCCATACGCCGAAGGGCCTGCGCGCGGTGATGAGCGCCGAGATGCAGGACAAGCCGGACGCCTCCGGCGCCTGGGCCTTCAAGATGCCGCAGGCCATTCCCGGCTATCTCATCGCGCTGGCGGTGGGCGACATCGGCTTCAAGGCCACCGGCCCGCGCACCGGCGTCTACGCCGAGCCGGGCATGCTGAAGAAGGCGGCCTACGAGTTCGGCGAGACCGAGCGCACCCTGGAGCTGATGGAGCAGGCTTTCGGCCCCTACCGCTGGGGCCGTTACGACATCCTGGTGCTGCCGCCCAGCTTCCCCATCGGCGGCATGGAGAACCCGCGCCTGACCTTCGCCACGCCGACGGTGATCACCGGCGACCGCATGCTGGTGTCGCTGGTCAGCCATGAGCTGGCGCACAGCTGGTCCGGCAACCTGGTGACCAATGCCAGCTGGAACGACTTCTGGCTCAACGAGGGTTTCACCGAATACCTCACCTACCGCCTGCTCGACATGCAGTTCGGCCAGGCTCGCGGCGACATGGAGCGGGTGCTCGGCCTGGCGGACCTGAAGGAGTCGATGAGCCATCTCGACAAGATCGACTGGTCGCTGGTGCGCAGCAGCCCGCCGAAGGACCCGGACGCGGTGTTCAGCTCGGTGCCGTACGAGCGCGGCACCCTGTTCCTGACCTGGCTGGAGACCCAGTTCGGGCGCAGCGCCTTCGATGCCTTCCTGCGCGGCTGGTTCGATGACCACGCCTTCCAGAGCGCCACCACCGCGCAGTTCGTCGCCTACCTGCAGAACAAGCTGATGGCGCAGCAGCCGGGCAAGGTGACCCAGGCGCAGATCGACGCCTGGCTCAACCAACCGGAGATTCCGGATTTCGCCGTGCTGCCACACTCGGATGCGCTGAACAAGGTGGACGAGCAGCGCGAGGCCTGGCTGTCCGGCAAGTCCAAGCTGGAGGCGCTGCCGGCCAAGCAGTGGAACGTGCACGAGTGGCAGCACTTCTTCGAGAACATGCCGGCTTCCGCCACGCTGCAGCAGGTGCAGGCGCTCGATGCGCGCTACAAGCTCAGCGCCACCCATAACGCGATCATCGCCAGCGCCTGGTTCCGCGTCGCCATCGCCCACGGCGACAAGCCGGCACTGCCGGCGGTGCAGCACTACCTCGGCAGCGTCGGCCGCATGCGCCTGATCACGCCGCTGTACCGTGAGCTGATCAAGACGCCGGAAGGCCGCACCTATGCCGAGCAGACCTACGCCAAGGTCAAGTCCGGCTACAACCCGATCGCGCAGCAGGCGGTGGAGCGCATCCTGAAAGGCGAGCCCGGCGGCTAGGGCTAGGCTTGCGCCGGCCGGTAAACCGCATCGCCGGGCCGTGCGCCCATGATGCGGTTTACCGGCCCGGCGCCACCGCTTGCTGTGGGCCATTCGTAAGCGCCGCGGCGGAACCATAAGTCCCTGCGGCGGGTCGATATGACGTGTGGTTCAGATGCGCCGCGGAAATTCGCCGCAAGCAGGGCAGGCATAGTATTGCCTATACTGCTGCGGCAGCACATTCGATTGGCGCGAGGCGGGGCGGCAGGCGTACCCGCGCAGCGCAGATGACTCGGGGAAAATTCGTCATGAAGAAGTTTTGCATCGCGTCGCCTCTGGCGGCCGTGTTGGGGATGGCTGTGCTGCTCACCGGCTGCGACGGCTCTTCGACGTCAGTCGTCGGCAGCGGCTCCAGCGGCGGCGGCAGTGGCAGCAGCAGCGGCGCCGGCACCGCCGACCTGGTGGAGGGCTGCAACTGGCTGTTCGAGGCCGACTCGAAGACCGCCAACATCTTCTATCCGGACACCAATGCGGTGTACTGGGTCGCGGCCCTGCCGGACTCGATTCCCTCGGGCGACCAGATCGAGGTCGCCAGCACCTCGGCCACCGCGCGCTATTTCTCGTTCCAGATCTATACCGAAAACGGCAAGGTCGAATCCGGCGCCAACGACGCCGCCATCTTCGGCAACACCTCGACCCCGGCCGAAGCGATTCCCGCCGGCCAGAGCTACAAGCTGTCGATCATCTACAGCCTCACCGCCGCCAGCTCCGGCACCACCCTGGTGGCCAACCCGGGCAACGTCAGCCCGCGCGCGCCGGCGCATAAGTTCCTGATGTACCGCCTGTACCTGCCCACCTCCGGCGCCGACAGCTTCGACAACCTGCCGGCCCTGACCTATGTTTCGCATAGCGGCACGCGCACGCCGCTGTCGCAGACGCCGGATCAGGCCTCGTGCAACACCATCCTGGCCAATATCCAGCAGCTGGTCTCAGGTGGCTCCAGCTCGGGCTCCAGTTCCAGCAGCTCCAGCGGCGCGGTGGTTCCGGCGCTGCCGGCGGTGAAGCCGCCCAGCATGAAGGTCTATCGCGTCAGCTCGGGCCGCTTCCAGAATCTCGACCAGCACTACATGTTCGAGAAGACCAACGACACCCTGGGCGACATGCTGATCATTCGCGGCAAGGCTCCGGCCTTCGCCACCAGCGGCCAGACCCCCCAGGTGCGTTACTGGTCGGTGTGCAGCGACGAGTTCCACAAGCCGCGCAAGGCAGTGGAGTGCCTGGCCGACAAGGACGCGAAGATCGGCGCCGACGGCTTCTATAACGTCATCATCTCCAACAACACGCCGCCCGCTGGTTTCGACACGGAATTCAACTACCTGCCGTTCGGGGCCGATGCCTTCGGCGAGCCGATCTACCGCCAGCTGCTGGCCGATCCCTCGTTCAAGCAGTCGATCGACAACACCACCCTGCTGCTCGGCGCCAAGGCGACCATGGGCGACTACTACCCCGACAGCGCCTACTGCACCAACAGCGTCTTCTCCACCAATCTCGGTGCGGGCGCGGCGGCGGTGTTCGCCGCCTGCCAGAAGAACCAGGGCACCGGCACGGTGCCCGATCCGGGCGGCAACTGAAGTAAAAGCTCGCGCCGGTCATTCCGGCGCGCACACAGCCCGGCCGACAGCACTGTCGGCCGGGCTGTTTTGTTTGGGGCGCTGCGGCATCGCCATGCCCGCAGGCACTGCGCGGGTAGGTAAAAAGCGGCTTTTTCCTACCCCTGCGGGTAGGCTCAACCGGTGCTGAAATTCCATTAAAACAGAAACTTGCCGTTCGTCAGGCAAAAGCATCTGTGCCTGGGGGAAAGGCGTACACACCGTATTACTAAAGCAAGAAACAACACTGCCCCCCGCTCGTTCGGGATCTGAAGGAGAAGACTGATGCGCATACGCAAATACGATGTGGACTACGGCCGCCGTTCCCTGCTGCAGAAAGCTGCGCTGGGCGCCGGAGCGGGCGTGCTGGCACCCCTGTGGCCGATGATCGCCAGCGGCGACATGAGCAAAGCCTACCCCGATGAGCTGACCTCGGTGGAGATGTACAGCAAAGGCAAAGTCAAGACCGGCGACATCCTCACCGCCGCCAACGTCGACGCCGTCAAGGACCTGCTCGACCCCATCACCTACAAACAGGTGAAGGAAATGGGCCGCAAGATCGAAATCGTCGCCACCGTCAAAGACCCCACCGTCCTGTATCCGATGGCCTTCCTCGAAACCACCCTCAAGAACAAAGGCAAAGCCAAACTCGCCGCCGACGGCAACATCGTCGAAGCCTCCAGCGGCAACCCCTGGATCGGCGGCCTGGCCTTCGCCGAGCCTAAAACCCCCGAAGAAGCCATCGCCAACCTCACCCTCTCCTGGGGCCGGCACGACTACTGCCAATACGCCATCCGCCAGTGGGACATCGCCCCCGACGGCGGCCAAGCCTACCAGTACGACTTCGTCTGGGCCGAACTGCAAGCCCAGGCCCGCGTCGACGGCACCACCTTCCAGAACAAAAAAGACCTCCTGCGCCTCCAGTCCGTCTGGTTCACCGCCCCCCAGGACATCGCCGGCAGCTCCTTCCTCAGCACCTGGTACTACGACCAGCGCAAATTCCCCGACCTGTATGGCTATCTGCCCGCCTTCAAGCGCGTCCGCCAGTTCCCCACCAACCAGCGCTTCGAACCCCTCCTTCCCGGCATCACCTGGTTCCTCACCGACGCCTGGGCCGCCGGCGACCCCATGCTCACCTGGGGCAACTACAAAATCGTCGGTAGACAACCCATGCTCGGCGCCGTCAGCCAGAACTGGCATGGCTCCAAGAACAACTGGGAAATGGGCGTCCACGGCGGTCCCAAGGGCCAGACCTTCCTCGACAGCAAATTCTCCATGTGCCCGGAGTGCATCGTCCTGGAAGCCGAGCCTGTCGGCTACCCGCGTGCCCCGGTCGGCAAGAAGCGCGTCTGGATCGACGTGCGCAACCAGCAATTCGTCGCCTACATCACCTTCGACCGCAGGGGTGAGATGTGGAAATCCTTCGAACCCGGCTGGTCGCGCTATGAAGACGGCACCGCCGCCGTCAAGGACGCCAAGGGCAACTCCGAGTGGAGCTGGACCTACGTCCACAGCCACGACATCCAGGCCAACCGCATGAGCCGCATCATGCACACCCAGTCCACCACCGGCGGCTACAAGTCGCTGCTTACCGACAACGGCGTGGATGTCTACAACAAGTATCTGACCAATCAGGCCATCACCAGGCTGGGACAGGC
>FTIF01013135.1_pt1 | contig 24678 bp, 16 predicted proteins | sample 1658001 | NCBI WGS metagenome assembly FTIF01 (sample SAMEA3914789, study PRJEB12502) | metagenome | biome: forest; material: soil | place: Canada | collected 2011-07-03 | depth 0.3 m | reverse complement strand
CAACTGATACGGAAGGATTTCCAGGAAATGGGCCAGAACGGATCAAAGCAGGTTTCACAAGTCATCGAGGTTCGCTGCTGCATCGTCGGCGGCGGGCCGGCCGGGATGATGCTGGGCTATCTGCTGGCCCGGGCCGGCGTGCCGGTGCTGGTTCTCGAAAAGCATCGCGACTTCCTGCGCGATTTTCGCGGCGACACCATCCATCCCTCCACCCTGGAGCTGATGCACGAATTGGGCTTGCTGGAGGACTTCCTCAAGCTGCCGCACCAGGAGGCGCACCAGCTCAGCGGCCAGATCGGCGATACCCTGCTCACGCTTGCCGATTTCTCCCACCTGCCGACGCAGTGCAAATTCATCGCCCTGATGCCGCAATGGGATTTCCTCAATTTCCTCGCCGAACGGGGACAGCGCCTGCCGGCATTCGCCCTGAAGACCGAGGCGGAAGCGACCGCGCTGATCCGCGACGGCGAGCGCGTCACCGGGGTGTGCGCACAAACGCCGCAGGGCCCGCTGGAAATCCACTGCGACCTGCTGGTGGCGGCGGACGGCCGCCACTCCACCGTGCGCAGGCAGGCCGGGCTGGAAGTGATGGAACTGGGCGCGCCGATCGATGTGCTGTGGATGCGCCTGCCGCGTCAGGCCGACGACCCGGAGCAGACGTTTGGGCGCATCGACGCTGGCCGCTTGATGGTAATGCTGAACCGCGGCGACTACTGGCAATGCGCCTTCGTCATCCGCAAGGGCGGCTATCAGGAAATCCGCGAGCGCGGGCTGCCGGGGTTCCGCGAGGAAGTCGCCGGCCTGGTGCCCTACCTACGCGGGCGCGTCGAGGAATTGCGCAGCTGGGACGACATCAAGCTGCTGACCGTGGCGGTGGATCGCCTGCGCCAATGGCAGCTGCCGGGCCTGCTGTGCATCGGCGATTCGGCCCACGCCATGTCGCCCATCGGCGGCGTCGGCGTCAACCTGGCGGTGCAGGACGCGGTGGCGGCGGCCAACCTGCTGGCCGAGCCGCTGCTCAACGGCGCACCGAGCTTCGACGACCTGCGCGCGGTGCAGGAACGCCGCGAATGGCCCACGCGCATGATGCAGCGCGTGCAGATCCTGGTGCAGAACAATGTGATCAGCCGCGTGTTGGCCAGTCAGTCCCGCCCCAAGCCGCCCTGGCTGGTACGGCTATTCGGCCGTTCGCCGCTGCTGCAACGCCTTCCAGCGCGCCTGGTGGGCTTGGGCTTCCGTCCAGAGCACGTGCGCTCACCGCGCGCGGGCTGACTGGGGTGGACTCTCGGCCGGATTCTCGATGGGGTTCTCGATCGGATTCTGGGTCTGCGTCTGGATCTGGCTCTGCGCCTGGTTCTGGACCTGATCCTGCTGCGCGCGCCCCGCGGTGACCGTCACTTCCACCGTCATGCCGAGGAAATCCTCCGGAGAGCCGGTGAAGCTTCCGGTCAGCGGCGCTGCCTGGGTCGCATCGCGCGCCACCGCAACGCGGATCAGGTTTCTGCCCCCGGCGAGGGCATTGGTGGGATCGAACTCGACCCAGCCCGCTCCGGGCAGGAACACCTGCATCCAGGCATGGGTGGCGCCGCCGCCGACCACGCCCGATTCCGCCGCCAGCAACTGCTCGTCATACAGGTAGCCGGAGACGAAGCGCGCAGCGAAGCCGAGGCTGCGCACCGCTTCCATCATGAACAGGGCGAAGTCGCGGCAGCTGCCCGATTGCTTCTGCAGCGTCTCCAGCGGCGTCTGCGTGCCCATCTCCTCGCGGCGGGCATAGGGAAACTGCTCCTTCACCGCCCGGTTCATGTTCATCAGCAGTTCCATGGTGTCGCAGGTGCGGCTGTCGCCGAGAAAGGCGCGCGCCCACTGGTCGACCCTGCGCTCCGGGTCCGGGTAATGGCGCTCCACCGTGCGCACCAGGTCCGGCATTTCCTCGAAGCTGTAATGAAATGGATAGACGCTGGCGTAGGAGTCGATCTCCATGCGCCCCGGATCGGCCGGATAGTGCTCGGCATCGAAGCGCGATTCGAAACACAGCTCCGCCACCGGCGCCTCGTCGAAGCTGGCCACGGCGATGGAATTGGCGAAGGCATCGTGCATCCAGCGCACGCGCGCCTGCGGCGTGATGGTGAGCCCGGTATCGATCAGGCGCAGATCGTGGCTGTCGCGCGGGCGGCACATCATGCGGTGCTCGCCCAGCCTGACCGGCTTGGCGTAGCGATAAGTCGTTTTATGCAGCACCGAGATCGTCGGCATCGGGATTCCCTACGTGTTCCGCCGCATTGCTCGCGACGCCGCCTTCAGACACAGGTCTGAAGGATAAATTCAAAGAAATGGCCGCCACTGTGCGCCATGCCGCTGAGCGGAAACGAAAACTTTTCCGGGCCAGGGTGGTCGGTTATACATGGAATCTGCGGTCAAGGGCAGTGAAGCCCAACCCCAGCGCGTGCCCAGGCCGCGCCCCCGAGCGAGTGCCTTGCGCGCAGCGCAGGCTCGCGAACCTTACGCCATTGCCGCCGCGGCTGCGCGGCAAGCGCGGCCCGATGCGCTGCCCCGGCGCATCGACAGCCTCGACGGCCTGCGCGCGCTGTCGATCCTGGTGGTCCTGCTCGGCCATGCAGCGCGCGGCAACAAGGCACCGGCTTTCCTGTGGCCGATACGCGACCTCGGTATCCTCGGCGTTTATCTGTTCTTCGCCATCAGCGGCTTCATCATCACCCTGCTGATGCTGCGCGAACGCCAGCGCAGCGGCACGCTCAGCCTGTCGGGCTTCTGGAAACGCCGTGCGCTGCGCATCCTGCCGCCTTTCGCCGCCGCTTGTCTCGGCATCGGCGTGGCCGCGAGCCTCGGCCTGATGCAGTGGCACTGGCAATCCTTTCTCGGCGCGCTGACCTTCACCAAGAACTTCAACTGGCTCGACGGCGACTGGTTCTTCGGTCACTTCTGGAGCCTGTCGATGGAGGAACAGTTCTACCTGTTCTGGCCGCTGCTGTTTCTGCCCCTGATGCACAGCGGCCGTACTGCCGCACTGTTGACGGTGCTGATAATGGCCAGCCCGCTGCTGGCGCTGACCGGCCTGGAAGTCGCTCCACCGAAGCTGGCGAACTCCCTGCCCTGCATCCCCTATCTCGCAGCAGGCTGCCTGCTGGCGGTGCTGCTGCATGCCCGCCAGCGCTGGTTCAGCCAGCTACGCTCGCGCCATGGCCTACGCCGCGCGGCGTTGTGGATCGTGCCGCTGTGCGCGCTGGCGGCCGCCTGCTACAAGCGCGACGGGCATTACCCTGCATTCGCGACCATGCTGCAAGCGGCATTGCTGCCGCTCGCTGCTTTCATCCTGGTGGCGGAGACGGTGATGGAGAACGGCCTGATGCGCAACGCGCTGTCGTTCGCGCCGTTGCGCTGGCTGGGCCTGGCTTCCTACAGCATCTACCTGTGGCAACAGCTGTTCCTCGGCGAACCGGATACGTACCAGGCGCAATGGTTCTGGACCGCGTGGCCGCAGAACATCGCGGCGGCAGTCTTCTGCGGCACGCTCGCCTACCTGCTGGTGGAACGCCCGGCGAGTCGCCTGAAACAGCACCTGCAGCGCGGACGCCCGGTGCAAGCTCCGCGACAAAAGAAAGGCCCCCATGCCATGGCATGGGGGCCTTTTACCCGCATCGATCAAGCCGCTGCGAGCGACTCGCCGCTACAGCGCGATCATTTGCGCTTTCCGATCGGCACGAACTCCAGATCCTCCGGCCCGATGTAATTGGCGGATGGGCGGATGATCTTGCCGTCGATGCGCTGCTCGATGATGTGCGCCGACCAGCCCGAGGTGCGGGCGATGACGAACAGCGGCGTGAACATCGCCGTGGGCACGCCCATCATGTGGTAGCTCACCGCGCTGAACCAGTCCAGGTTGGGGAACATCTTCTTCTCGCGCTGCATCACCGTTTCCAGGCGGTCGGCGATGTCGAACATCTTCATGTTGTCCTGTTCCTTGGACAGCTTGCGCGCCACTTCCTTGATCACCTTGTTGCGCGGATCGGAGATGGTGTAGACCGGGTGGCCGAAGCCGATGACGACTTCCTTGTTGGCGACGCGCTTGACGATGTCGGCTTCGGCTTCGTCCGGGCTGTCGTAGCGCTTCTGGATCTCGAAGGCGACTTCATTGGCGCCGCCGTGCTTGGGGCCCCTCAGGGCGCCGATGCCGCCGGTGATGGCGGAGTGCATGTCCGAGCCGGTGCCGGCGATGACGCGGCAGGTAAAGGTGCTGGCGTTGAATTCATGCTCGGCGTAGAGGATCAGGCTGGTGTGCATGGCCTTGACCCAGGAATCCGGGGCCTTGACGCCGTGCAGCAGGTGCAGGAAGTGGCCGCCGATGGAGTCGTCGTCGGTTTCGACGTCGATGATGTTGCCGTTGACGGCGTAGTGGTACCAGTAGAGCAGCATGGAGCCCAGGCTGGCCATCAGCTTGTCGGCGATGTCGCGGGCGCCGGGATGGTTGTGATCGTCCTTTTCCGGCAGGGCGCAGCCCAGGGCGGAGACGCCGGTGCGCATCACGTCCATCGGGTGGGAGGCGGCCGGCAGGGCTTCCAGGGCGGCCTTGACGCTGGCGGGCAGGCCGCGCAGGGATTTGAGCCTGGTCTTGTAGGCTTTCAGCTCGGCCTGGGTCGGCAGCTTGCCGTGGACCAGCAGGTGGGCGATTTCCTCGAATTCGCAGGCATCGGCGACATCCAGAATGTCGTAGCCGCGGTAGTGCAGGTCGTTGCCGCTGCGGCCCACGGTGCACAGGGCGGTATTGCCGGCGGTGACGCCGGACAAGGCGACGGATTTCTTCGGCTTCGGGCCAGCGGGATTGGTTGCAGCGGCTACAGCTTCCTTCGCTTCACTCATGACGATTCCTGTTATTGAGGGCTAGTCTTTTCGGCTATTCCGGCATCACCGTGCCTATAGTTTATCGGGAAAGCACCCTTCGGTTGGGTAGGGCCGCGCCGATGCGAGGCAATGGAGAGCAGCGATTACCGTTGCAACGATACCGTTGCGCCGGCTCCGGACCGCGTGGACGTTGCCAGATTGGCATGCATAGCCAGCCACGGACATCGTCTGAACTAACGAATGGTAAGCAGGCTTTCCCTGCAACGGACAAGCCGCCGCTGCCTCAGGCGCGTTGCCGGCTGCGCCTCAGCAACAGCAGCGAAGCCAGCAGCGCCAAAAGGCCTGGAGCGACAGCGCCACCGCCGCCGCCCGAAGAAGTGCCGCCGGAGGAAGAACTGCTGCTCGACGATGAACCGCTCCCGGACGAAGACGAGGAAGAGGACGAACCGCCGCTGCTGGATGAAGCCCAGGCATTGGCAAGATTGTTCAGGTCCATCGAGCCCAGTCCGGTGACCGGGTCGTAGCCGACTCCGGCGTTGTAACCGATCGACCCGCCGCTCGAAGTCGGCACCTTGTTGTTGCCACTGGTGATGTCATGGAACACATCGGCGGTGCTGGCGGCAAGCTGGTACAGCCGGGGATTGATGTTGCCGAGGCCGGCAGCATTGCTTTTCTGCGCCACCAGGGTCAGCAAACCGGCGAATGCAGGCGCGCCGAAGGAGGTGCCTCCTGCAGCAGTCAGGGTTGTGCTCGCATCATTGTCGCGGAAGCCGTTGACGCAGGTGCCGTGGCCACCCGAATCGGTAGTGCAGAACAAATAGGGATCATGAAAGTTGGACGCCGGCAGGGCAATGTCGGGCACGAATCGGGCGTCGTCTCCAGGCACTCCCGTCCCCGTCTGCCAGGTGGGCTTGGTGAACTTGGAATAGGCACTCTTGCCGCCGCCACTGGCGGACAATCCAATGGTGCCACCACTACCGTCCGATTTGCCGGTATCGTTCCAGGCGACTTCCGGAATATAGGAAAGCGCGGAGCCGTTGCTGGAATCGTTGCCGGCACTCCAGTAAGTCGTTCCGCCGGTGCCGGTGCCATCATTGAAGGCAGTGCCGCCGACACCGGTGACATTGGGCGAGGAGGCCGGGAAATCAACCGCCAGTCCGCCCGAAGCCGTGGTGCTGCCGGCGGTGTCGCAATCGGCCGCGCCGGCGTCTCCGGACGAAGATACGATGGTCTGCCCCTGTGAGCTGGCCTGATCGAACGAAGTCTGGCCGCTGGCGATGGTGGAGGAGTTGCCGGTTTCGCAGATGCCATAACTGATGCTGATGACCGGCGCCGTGTTGTGCTCGACTGCGTAGACCAGCGCGTCGAAAACATTCGAGGCGTAGACGAACTGAATGGTGGCGTCCGGTGCCATTCCGCCCGACCATTCGATATCGATGTCCGATTCAGCCATGTCATCGGAGCCGTTTTTCAGCGGCACCGAATTGCCCGGAACCAGCGTCACCACCGGGTCTCTCGCGGACAGGCCGGCGGCGCTGCGGAAGGCGTGGATATCACTGAGATTGACCTGGGATTGACCCACCACCGCAATACTGCGGTTGCTGCCGGTGATCCCTGCGCTGTACAGCGCCTTGACGTTGTAAATGGTCGCGAGATCGTCCGGCACCAGGAAGTGGTTGCCGGTAATGTTCGAGGTGAAGTGCGGCGCAGCGGAGCGGAAGCGCGGCTTGGGCCGGAAGTCGTCGAGGCCGCGCACGCCCAGCACCATCTGCGACAGCGCCGCCGGCACGGACAGGTTCGTGGCATTGGCGAAGTGGCTTTCGCCATCGACCTGATAGCGGTGCAACTCAGTCTGAAAGGCCGATTCGATACGCGCCGCGCTGCCGCTGAAACTGACGCGGTTGCCGCTGGCGGCAACGCTGTCGATGCTGAAACCCTGGCTGCGCAACCAGGCGGCAATCTTGTCCTGATCGGCGGCGGACAGGCCGAAACGGCTGGCGTATTGCTGCGGTGTCAGCCACACATGGAAATTGGGTGAGAGCGGGTCCTGTTGCTGCCGCAGCAACTCATCCATATCGGCCTGCTGGCTCGCGGAAAGGCCGAAGTACAGCGAAACGCCGCGCAATACGGTATCGCCGTCGAGCCGCCCCGCCTCATAGCGGGCCTGCGCTTGTGGCTGGATGCTGTCGCGCAGGGCCATGCTGGACCTGGCGTTGAGCGTCTCGGCGATGCGGTTGACGCTGGCGGCCTGGGCATCGGCGAAAGCGGCAGACGCGAGCAGCAGGGTGGGCCCGATCAGGTACCGGGATGCCTTCGGCGTGGGGCTTCGCATGACTCTCCTTGTATGCCGCCGTGCAGACCCCGCGGCCCGCTGCCGGCATTAGTATGGATTTGAGTGTGAGGCAGCTGCTGTTCTATCACAGCGAGGCTACAAAATTCACGCCCGGCCGACGCACTGCATATAAATGCCCGGCGGCCTTCAGCAGTGTAGACCGGCGCTGCATTGCAAGCCGCAGCCGGACGACAAGATCAGTCCTTTTTCAATCCGCCCAGCAGGCCGGACAGGTCGTCCACCAGCGCGCCCAGCTCGCCGGTCATCAGGGTGAAATTGGCCTCGAACTGCTCCTCGCTGTCCTTGCCGGACTTGCCGCTGCCGGCTGCGCCCGGGTCCTTGTCGTCCATCGCCTCGAAGCGCAGGCGTTTCAGCGCCAGCTTGTCGGTCAGCACCAGGGCCAGGCGGTCGCGCCAGACCAGGCCGACGCGGCTGACGCTCTTGCCGCCCTGGATCAGCGAGCGGATTTCCGCGCCTTCCAGGCCGTGGCGGACATAGCGCACTGCCGCTTTCGACAGCTCGTTGGCGATCAACTCACAGTCCTGGTCCAGGGCGAACTGGGCGGAGATGCTGCCCGCCGCCAGCCAGGCGGTCATGGCGGCACCGGCGGATTCCTGGGTTTCCAGAGGGATGGCGGGCAGCTCGCCGAGGTCGTTGCGCAGCACCGAGGCCAGGTTTTCCGCCACCTTGGGCGAGGAGCTGTCGACAATCAGCCGATGGGTGGACAGGTCCAGCCACGCGCGCACCGTTCTCTCGCGCACGAAGGCGCGCGGGCGCAGCTCGTCGGCGACGCGATCCTTGAGATCGCGCAGCTGCTTGCGGCCGAGGGCGAAGCCCTGGTTCTTTTCCTGCACCGCGGCGCGCTCTTTCACTGCCTGGTTGATCACCGCCGCCGGCAGCAGGCGCTGCTGCGAGCCGAGCGTGATCAGCAGCTGCTTGCCCTGGCTGTAGACCAGGCCAGAGGAAGCATGCGGCGCCACCCAGCCCTGACTCTGCATGCTGGCGGCATTGCAGGGCAGCAGAGGGTGTTTGACGAGGGTTTCTTCGAGCTTGCCCGGCGTGATGTTCCAGGCGGAATCGAGGGAAAAAATTGTGAGGTTCTTGAACCAGGCGCTCATCGGGCAGTCGCGGCAAGCGGCTCGCTCCTGGGCCCGCGAGCGAACAGCTGGCGCGGGGCCCGGATGCGGGCCGGAAAAATCGAATGGAAGGGGCGCACTTTAGCCCAAATCGCACCCTCCGTTCGACCGCTGCCGCTGCCGCAGGGCAAAACCGCAGGCGCTATTGCCGAATCAAGGCGAAAACCCGCGCAGGTCGCCCTTCAGGGCGACGCCGTTAGCGCTCTCGTCGCCCTGAAGGGCGACCTGCAGGAACCGGGATTACAGCCCGGCGTGATGCAGGATCAGCTTCACCACGGTCAGCAGGGTCAGCACGAAGCCGCCGGCCAGCGTCAGCCCGACCAGGATGAATGTGAGCGCATTGCCATGGGTGAAGTCGCGCGCCCAGTGCTTCGAGCTCTGCACGCCGAAGAAGGATGCCAGCACGCTGCCGATGGTCTGCAGCAGCGTGACCCGCTCCGGGTCCGCCACCACCGCGTATTTCTCTGTCTGTTCCATGTCTTTCACTCCTTTGGCAACGTCGCAGAGGCATTCTGGGACTGGCGCGGCAAAGGAAACAGATACAGACTAGACCTATCCTGACCATAGCAGATGGCACCATGACGCTGTACCGGGAGCTCGCCACCGAAGTCGCCGGCATGATCGAAAGCGGCGTGTTGCGGCCGGGCGAGAAAATCCCCTCGGTGCGCGACATGTGCAAGCGCCGCAAGCTGAGCCAGTCGACGGTGCTGCAGGCCTATCATCAACTGGAGGACCGCGGTCTGATCGAAGCGCGGCCGCGCTCGGGTTATATGGTCAGCGCTTACTGGAAGGACGTGCCGCGGGAACCGGCGGTGTCGCGCGCGCCACGCGCCGCCACCGTGGTGGAAGTGTCCGACCTGGTGTTCGACATCCTCGATGCGACGCGCAATCGCGCCCTGGTGCCGCTGGGCTCGGCCTTCCCCAGCCCGCTGCTGTTTCCCCTGCCCCGCCTGGCCCAGTTGCTCGGCGGCGTAGCCCGGCACCTCGATCCCTGGGCCACGGTGACCGACCTGCCGCCGGGCAGCTGGGAACTGCGCCGGCAGATCGCGCGGCGCTACCTGATGGCCGGGGCGCAGGTGCCGGTGGAGGACATCGTCATCACCTCCGGTGCCATGGAGGCCCTCAACCTGTGCCTGCAGGCGGTGACGCAGCCGGGCGATATCGTGGCGGTGGAATCGCCGGCCTTCTACGGCGCGCTGCAGGCGCTGGAACGACGCGGCCTGCGCGCGCTGGAAGTGCCGACGCACCCGCGCGACGGCATCGAGCTGGACAGCCTGGAACGGATGCTGCTCAAGCATCCGATCAAGGCCTGCTGGGTGATGAGCAATTTCCAGAACCCGCTCGGTGGCAGCATGCCGGAGGACAACCGCAAGCGGCTGGTGGCCCTGCTCGAAGCACGCGGCATCCCGCTGATCGAGGACGATGTGTACAGCGAGCTGTACTTCGGCGGCGAGCCGCCACGGCCGCTCAAGGCCCACGACCGCAGCGGACTGGTGCTGCACTGCGGCTCCTTCTCCAAGTGCCTGGCGCCCGGCTACCGCATCGGCTGGGCCGCGCCCGGCCGCTATGCGCGGCAGGTGGCGAAACTCAAATTCACCGCCTCGATCTCTACCACGGTGCCGGCGCAGGAAGCGATCGCCCGCTACCTCGGCGAAGGCGGCTATGAATACCACCTGCGCCGCCTGCGCCAGGCGCTGCAGACGCAACAGAACCAGATGCTGCAAGCCATCGGCCGCCATTTCCCGGCGCAGACGCGGGTCAGCCGCCCGCGCGGCGGCTATTTCCTGTGGCTGGAATTGCCGACGTCTGTCGATGCGCTGGAGCTGAACCGGCAGGCCGCGGCGCAGGGCATCAGCATCGCGCCGGGGCCGATGTTCTCGGCCAAGCGCCAGTTCGCCAACTGCGTGCGCCTCAACTACGGCCATCCCTGGTCGCAGCAGATCGAGGACGCGGTGGCCATCGTCGGCCGTCTTGCCGGCGCGATGCAGTAAGGCGCAGGACTATCACCAGACCGATCGGTGCCGGTTCTGCGCCGCATTTCACAGCTGCGAGATTTTCCCGGGCTGCGCCGGCCGACACTTCCACCGCGGAGGCATGAGTTAATATCGGGCGCATCGATCCCGCGCCGGACAACAACCTAGTGGCAACCAGGCTGCAAAAGAAAACCGGAGAAGACAGCGGCGGCGACCATGGCGTGACGCTGCCGCTGGACCAGTTCAGCCGGCTGGTGGCGCTGATCTATCGCGGCGCCATGGAGCCGCTGCCCTGGTCCGGTGCCATCGAGTCCCTGCACCGGCTGCTGCAGGCCAGCTGGGTGACGCTGATCCTGCGGCCCGCTTCGGCCGGCCACCAGGCGCTGATGGTCAACATGGGGCGCGAAGGCGGCCCGCATATCGCGGCCAGCCCGCACATCAACCCGGATGTGTTCACGCTGGACCCGTTCATGAACCTGCCCGGCGACCGCATCGTCACCGCCGACGAGATGGTGGGCGAAAGCAACTGGCTCAACAGCGAGTATTACAAGCAGTTCTGCGAACCGGCCGGGGTGCGCTACGTGATGGGCGCGGACATTCACACCGAGGAAGGCTCGGAGTGCCGCCTGCGCATCTGTCGGCCGGCCGAAGCGAAACCATTCGCCGAAGCGGACAAGGCTCTGTGCCGCATGCTGCTGCCGCATTTCGAGAGCGCGGTGCGCCTGTACACCAGCATCGACGTGGCGGAATCGGAACGGCAGCTATTGGCCGGCACGGTGGACCGCATGCTGCTCGGCACGGTGATCCTCGACGAGGCCGGCACCGTGCTCAAGAGCAATAGCGTGGCGCATCACATCCTGCGCGAGAACGACGGCTTGCGCATCGCGCAGGGACTGCTGCAGGCGGAATACAGCGCGGAGAACCGTGAGCTGTATCGCCTGATCAAGCTGGCCCTGCAGGGCATCACCAGCACCGCCGGCACGGTGTCCCAGGCAATGTCGATCAGCCGCCCGTCCGGGCGCGCCAAGCTGGGACTGGCGCTGCGCAATATTCCCCAGGGAGAATGGCTGGAAACCCGGCACCGGCCGACGGTGGTGGTGTTCATCCGCGACCCGGAAAACCGCTCGCAGGCTTCGCGCGACATGATCCAGCGGCTGTTCGGCCTGACGCCGGCAGAGTCCTCGCTGGCGCTGCTGCTGGCGGACGGGCTCAGCCTGGACGAAGCCGCCGCCCAGCTCGGCGTGCGCAAGAACACGGCGCGGGCGCAGCTGCGCGCGATCTTCTCCAAGACCGGGGTGACGCGACAGACCGCGCTGGTGCGCCTGCTGCTGGCCAGCGTCACGCCGCAGTAGCAGCGCAGACTCGGCCATACCATCTAGGATCTGTTGACAATTAAGCCAACCAGATAAAGCTGGCGACGAAAGCCGAGAAGCGACTGGCCAGTTTGTCGTATCGGGTGGCGATTCGACGGAAGTGTTTCAGACGGCAAAAGAAGCGTTCGATGAGATTGCGATGCTTGTATTGACGGCGATCGAAGTGACGCTGCATCAAACGATTGGACTTGGGCGGGATGACGGCTTTGGCGCCGGTCACCTGGATACTGTCGATCAAGGAGGAAAGGGACGTCGCCACCGAGTTCGCACGGAAACTGCTGACCGAGTTCACGCTGCGGCTGGACGCCTACGCCACATCCCTTTACCGAATGACGGCATCGAACCATTCCTGACTTGGGTACACGCTCAAACACCCGCAGCGACGCCGTAGCCACAACGGAATCAGGGACAAACAACAACTATCCGCATCTCGCGGCTGGATCCAGTGAATAAAAGTGTCGCCTCGACACGGACGTTCTCCGTCATCCAAACCCATAAGCAAGGGGCCTCCAACAATGAAGGCCCCCTGATTTCCTACAGTCGCTGACCTCTTACGGCAGTGAGGCTTAGCCGGAAAATGGCGGACTGACGAAGCCGACTATTTTGGTAACGACCAGGTCGTTATTGAAGCTCGGATCCGCATACACGCTGACCTCCCCATATTCTCCCGCGGGCAGATTGGCGAGCTCGTTCAGATAGCCCGAAATGACATTGACCTCGCCGGGCCGAGGGCCGCGGTCGCCCCAGGCGCATTGTCCCGGCCCGGGGCTTGCTGCCCCGGCGCCCTGGCTGGCCCAGACGAATTGCGTCGTCGGGATCGGCGCGGTGCTTGTGGTCAGCGGACCCTGGCAGTACAGCGGGTAGGAAGGCCGGCTCGGCTCAATGCTGAAATCGGTCTCGTCACCCGATCCAAGGGTGACGACGATGTGCGAGCTGGTGTTGGTGAAATCGGTCAGCAGGGAAACGACGGGGTCATCGCTGATGGTTTGGTTCCAGCCTGCGGTATCCGAATCGGCTGAACCGTACATCGAGACTTGCGGGGTAAAATCGGTGAATGCCGTGGACGAACTCGATACCTGGGGACTCTGGTCCTCGATGATGAATTCCGCCGATTTTCCGAACGTCATGCCGGGACTTGCCGCAACCGACCAACATGGCGATTCGTTGGCGGTCACGCAGCTCAGCACCGCGCCGCTGCTCTCGTCATTGAGGTAGGTGCAGCCGTAGCCGCCATTGAGGTTTTCGGTACCCTGCGCGTCGCAGTACCACTCTTCCGAATAGATCTCGTCGCCCGGACTGGGGGTGAAAGCGCCTCCATAACCATTGCTGTCCGGATCACCGCAGCAGTATTCCCGCCAGGAGCCGTAGCTGGCGGCGGTTGGGCTGGTATACAGGCTTACGCCGCCCTGGATGAGGCCGGAGCCGCTGCCAAACCCGCCCAGGCCGTTCCATATGGCGACCTCTGTGGTGCTGGTTCCGTCTCCGCCGGGAATCGCCGTGGGAACGTTGAATTCCGCTTCGGAAAGGGTGTAGTTGGGGGACCCGGTCATCACGCTACCCACCCACCAGGGAGCCTGTTCCGACCATACGCCATGCGAGTGCAGCTCAGGGCGTTTGGCCGACAGCATCCGCCCCGGCCTGGATGCGGCCTTGAGCCAGCGGGCGTACGCAGCCGGATTCTTCGCCGGATCAGGCCGCAGGCCATAGCCCTGTCCGATCAGTTGGGACTGTGTATACCCGAGCGGATCTCCCTTGAGCGCAGGCCGATCGATACCGCGCTGCTTGGCAAGGACCAGGGGACGCGGCGCAAAGGTAGCCTCGGAGGTCAAATCGACCGGATAGGAGGAGGTCTTTCCGGCGGAATCCCGACAATCCAGCGTAAGGCGCTGAACCGCCTTGCCGGAGGTCGCCCGCACCGCATGAAATCGGGCGTAGCCGTCGTCGTCGGTAAACACCGGGATGCCTTCGGCGGGTTTGCCACCGGATGGGTACAGTTTGCACTGCAGCCCCGGCGCAGCGCGAACCGACGCTGCTTCATAACTCTTCTTCGCGGCTTCCTGGGCACGCGCGTCTGCTCCGAAAAATACCGCAAAACCCAGCGCGAGAGCGCCGGGGATTGTCAACCACCTTGACCAGTTGCAGGCCACTTCCATATGTCACCTCATTCACTATCACGCTACAAAGAATTGACAGCCTCATCGTGGCTGTGCCTCAGCAGATACGCAGATCAGATCGGCATATCGCGGGGGCGGGTTTTGTGCCGAACGTTTCTGACGTGTTGTGAACCAGCTTCGCTTTTCACCCACACAAATCAGGGGCACTGTCTAGAACGACGTTTACTTCTGGAATAGGACAAGAAAAGGCGCCTGCCTGAATTGATCGGTGACAAACCCGTACCCCAATCAAGCGAGGGCCACCGCGGCTGCAAAAGCCTGCGGCAAGTGATAACCCGACGTTTGATGGTTGCGCGGACGCTGGTGGAAGATCAGGTTGTACTTGACGATCTCGTCGCGGGCCGGGCCGGGTAGCCCGGGGCGCAACTCAACAAATTCTTCATAGCGAAGAGGCCCTCCGCGATAAGCTTGGCCCAGCAATCCGGCCTGTGGCAGAGGCCCGCCACCATAGCGGCGCGGAATCGGGGCAGATCACAAATATCCGCATTTCGCGGCTGGATCCAAGTACGACATAGCCGCAGATCGTTCTGGCGCAACCGTCTATCGCCCGACTCACTGGCTCGGAGTCGCCGATTCGAGAGACACGACGGCATGGTTTTGCGCTGCCGCACGGCGACGCCGAACGCTGCACCGCCCTTGCCTTTCCTGCCCTGGCCGCCCTGCGTTGCACCGCTTCCCGGGCAATCCCCTGCGCCTGCGCATGGCACGGGGCGGCGGCTTTCGTTTAAGCCATTTGGACGATTCTGCGCGCGCCGTCCGGACCGACTCTTATCCCCGGGCATTGCCCGAAAAATATAAAAGTCCGGAGGAGAGAGATGAAAACAAGGCAGCGGAATCATTCCGCTCGTATGGGCGTCGCTCGCATGGGCGTTGCCGGGGGTTTCGATGCAGACTTGCGCGGCATGCGCAGGAGCGCACTGGCACTGGCGGCCATGGGCTTGTTCGGGGGGCTGTGCGGCGAAGCGCAGGCAGGCTCGCTGGATTTCGGCAACAACACCTCGATGCAGTACACGGTGACGCTCAACTACGCGCTCGGCGTGCGCCTTAGCGATCCTTCGGCCTCACTGATCAACGGGCCGCTGGGCAGCAACTTCCTGCCCAGCACCATCAACTCGGATGACGGCGACCGCAACTTCGGCGCCGGCAGCCTGATCAACAACCGCATCAGCGCGCGCCTGGAAGCGGACCTGCGCCACAAGAACTACGGTGTGTTCGTGCGCGGCGACGGCTTCTACGACCAGGCTTATCACCACCCCAACGACAACGATTCGCCCGGCACCATCAACAAGGCCGGCCCGAACAGCGAGTTCAGCGCCGACGCCAAGTACTTCCAGGGCAACCGCGCGCGCCTGCTCGACGCCTATGCCTACGCCGACTGGAATGTCGGCCCCACCGATCTGAACGTGCGCGTCGGCCGCCAGGTGGTGGCCTGGGGCGAAGGCCTGTTCTTCCCCAACATCTCCGGCGCGCAGGGTCCCGCCGATGCGACCCGCGCCAATATCCCGGGCACCGAGGTGAAGGACATCCTGCTGCCGGTGAACCAGGGCTCGGTGCAATGGTCACTGACCAAAGACCTGAGCCTGCTGGGCTACTACCAGTTCCAGTACCGCTACAACGAGCTGGACCCGGTCGGCGATTACTTCTCCTACAGTGACGTGGTTGGCCCCGGTGCCGAATTCATCTACGCCTTCCCCCTGCCCACTGGCGGCGTCTACACCATCAAGCGCGCCGGCGATCTCAAGCCCAGCGACTTCGGCCAATGGGGCCTGGGGCTGCACTACAGCCTCAACTCTTACACCGAGATCGGCCTCTACCAGTTGCGCTACCACGACAAGAACCCGAGCGTGGTGACCAACTTCGATGCGGCCACGCAGCTGCCGGTCACCTACAACATCAAGTACGCCGACGGCATCGATCTCACCGGCATCAGCCTGTCCTCGTCGATCGGCCCGGTCAACGTCGCCGGCGAAGTCAGCTACAAGGACGGCGTGCCGCTGCTGGTCAATACCGCTGCCGGCGCCACTGCCAGCCCGGGCAAGGCGACGCAGGCGCAGGCCTCGGCCATCTACATTCTCGGGCCGAGCTTCCTCGCCCGCGAGGTGGATTTCGTCGGCGAGGTGGGCTACCTGCACGTCAACGGTGTCGATGCGGTCGGCGGCAGCAGCACCCTGGTCAACACCAAGAATGCCTGGGCCTATGAGGGCAGCGCCACGCTGAACTATCCCAACGTGTTCAACGGCTGGGACCTGGCGGTGCCGTTCACCTGGGCGCATGCGGTCACCGGCACTGCGGCGGTAGCCGGCGCTTTCGGCAGCCTGGTCGGTCATGGCGACCAGCGCGCCAGCGCCGGCCTGACCTTCACCTACCTGTCCAAGCTCGAGGTGGCAACCAGCTACAACGCCTTCATCGGCAGCGCCAATCCCGCCACGCATCCCCTCGCCGACCGCGACTACGTGGCCCTGAACCTCAAGTACCGATTCTGAAGAAATACATGAGAACCAAATCCGGAGGAGATGTTCGATGAAACTGAAACTGGCATGCGCCGCGACCCTCGCGGCGTCCCTGGCCGCAGCGGCGGGTATTTTCGCCGCACCGTCCGCCTGGGCGGCGGCATCGGCCGAGGAAGCCGCGCAACTCGGCGGCGACAAGCTCACCTGCACCGGCGCCGAGCGCGCCGGCAACGCCGACGGCAGCATCCCCGCTTACAGCGGCAAGTGGCTTGGCGCACCTCCAGGGCTGGACGTGAAGAACGCCCGTGGTCACGACCCCGATCCTTACGCCGACGAGAAGCCGCTGTTCACCATCACCGCGCAGAACCTGGCGCAGTACGCCGACAAGCTGACCGATGGCGAGAAAGCGCTGTTCAAGCGCTATCCCTCCACCTTCCGCATGCCGGTCTATGCCAGCCACCGCGATTTCCGCTACGCCGACTGGGTCTGCGACACGCTGAAGAAGAACGCCACCACAGCAACGCTGCTGCATGACGGCATCGGCGTCAGCGCCACCACCGGCGCGGTGCCCTTCCCGATTCCCAAGAACGGCTCGGAACTGCAGTGGAACCTGCAGCTGCCGACCCGCGCCTGGACCGAGGTCGCCACCTACGACCAGGGCGCGGTCTACGCCAACGGCAACATCTCCTGGGGGCGCGTCTCCTACAAGATCCTGGCGCCGGTGAACGATCCGAACAAGCGCGGCTCGACCACCGACACGCTGGGCTCCTACTTCAACGTCATGACGCTGCTGCCGGAACGCGACAAGGGCAGCATCAACGTTGGCTGGACGCCCAACGACTACGACGGCAACTACATCCACACGTGGGGCTACAACCCCGGCACCCGCCGCGTGCGCGAGTCGCCGGAGTTCGGCTACGACCTGCCGCAGGGCGCCGGCGGCTTCAGGACAGTGGATGACGATCGCCTGCTCAACGGCTCGCCCGAGCGCTACGACTGGAAAATCGCCGGCAAGCGCGAGGTCTACATCCCCTACGACGGCTACCGGCTGAACGATCCCAAGCTGAAGTACGCCGACCTGCTCAAGCAGGGCACCATCAACCCCGACTACATGCGCTACGAGCTGCACCGCGTATGGGTGCTGGAAGGCAACCTCAAGCCCGGCTATCGCCACTTGTACAAGAAGCGCGTGATTTACATGGACGAGGACACCTGGCACGGCGTGATGGCGGACACCTACGACAACCGCCTGCAGCTGTGGCGCGTCGGCATGGTCAACTATTTCTATGCCTACGAGATGCGGGCCTTCCACGCCGGCGTCTCTGTCTACCACGACCTGGTCGACGGGGCCTATGTCGCCGACCGCCTGATCAACGAGCAGGCTGATGGCGTCAAGCTCAACGAGGGTGGCTTGACGCCAAACGACTTCACACCGGACGCCGCACGGCGCGGCGGGCACTGAGCCGGCAGCGCCGGATAAACAAGGCTGAACCGAAAAGGCCCCGATGATCGGGGCCTTTTTTTCGCCTATCCGCCCGGCGGCGGTTCGAAATTCGACACCGTGCCTTTGCGCTCCAGCTTGCCCCAGCCGACCCGGCCGCCCGCGGCAGCCGAGAAGACCGACTTGATCACCACGTAGTAAAGCAGCTGCCGATAGCCGAAGCGCTGCAGCGCCAGCAGCGGCAACAGGCTCCACTCCTCTTGCTTTTCCATGGCCAGGGCAATGGCCACGACCACCGTATCCAGCGCCATGAAGGCAAAGAAGTAGATGGTGGTGAGGTAGAGGTTGGTCGGATCGAACTGGCCACGATGCTGCAGCCAGTCGATGCCGGTCTTCACGATCTGGAAAATCAGGGCGAGATCCAGCAGCGGCGAGATCGAGGCGAGCACGATCTGGAACAGGATCACCTGCGGCAGGGCGATGAAGCCCAGGGTGCCATAGCGGCGCGCGAACAAGGCGTCGCGGTGCTTCCAGATGCACTGGAAGGTGCCGAAAGCCCAGCGGAATCTCTGGCGGATCAGGCCCTGCACGGTGTCCGGCGCCTCGGTCCAGGCGATGGCGGCGCTGTCGTACAGCACCTGGTAGCGGGCCTTCTGCACGGCAATGGTGAGATCCTGATCCTCGGCCAGGGTGTTGCTGGGGAAGCCACCCAGCTGGTCGAGCACGCTGCGGCGCCAGGCGCCGACCGCCCCCGGCACGACCGTGATGCAGCCCAGCACCATCAGCGCGCGGCGCTCGAGGTTCTGCGCACTGATGTATTCCAGCGCCTGCCAGTTGGTGATGGTGTTGACGCGGTTGCCCACCTTGGCATTGCCGGCGACGGCGCCGACCGTAGGGTCGACGAACCAGCGCGCCAGGCAGCTGATGGTTTCCGGCTCGAACTGGGTGTCGGCGTCCAGCGCCACGATGACACTGCCGCGGGCCACGCCCAGGCCGACGTTCAAAGCCTTGGCCTTGCCGCCGTTGGCGATGCTGATCAGGGTGACGGTATCGGTGCCGGGAAAATTCGCCGACACCACCGCGCTGGTATCGTCGGTCGAACCATCGTCGATGACGATCACCTCGAGCCGCGGGTAATTGCTGCGCAGGATGCGCTGGATGGAAGCGACGATGACCGGCGCTTCGTTGTGCGCGGGGATCAGCACCGAGATCAGCGGAGCATCCTGCGGCAGCACCGGCGGCACCTGCCGCAGTTCCCGCCACTTGTGAACCAGACCGAGGATGCAGAGAAACGCGACGCGCGCCAGGCCGAGTCCGATTGCAGTGAGGAACAGGGCGTGCATGACCTGGCCGAACTGGCCGAGGGTCAGGAATACCGGGCGCGCCATCCGCGGCAGCACGGAGCCGACGGGCAGCGGCGGCATCACCTGGTCGGGCGTGAGGCCGGCCAGCTCGGAAACCGGCACCAGTTCGTAATGCTTTGCGCGCAGGGCATCGATGATGATGGGCAGCGCCGCAACGGTCTGCGCGCGGTCGCCGCCCGAGTCGTGCAGCAGCACAATCTGCCCGCGCACATCCTCATCCGTGCTCTGGATCTGCAACAGCGTCTGGTCGATGATGTTCTGCACGCCGGGCTGCATCCAGTCGTCCGGATCGATGCGCAAACCCACCGTCACGAATCCCATGTTCTGCGCCACGCGGACCGGCTCGATCTGGTCGAGCGAGGTCGGGTCGGCGTCGCCGAGATAAGGCGGCCGGAACAGGCGCATCGAGCGGCCGGTGATGGATTCGAACAGCTTGCGTGTGGTATCGAGCTCCAGCCGCTCCAGCTGCTCGGGCACCACCGAGAGATTCGGATGGGTAAAGGTATGGTTGCCGACGTCGTGCCCTTCGGCGACTTCCCGGCGCACCAGGTCCGGATTGGAACCCGCGTTTTCGCCGATGACGAAGAAGGTGGCGCGGACGCCTTTCTGCTTGAGGATGTCGAGGATCGCGGGCGTCCAGCGCGGATCGGGGCCGTCGTCGAAGGTCAGGGCGATCTTGTTCGGCAGCGCGCCGAAGCGCTGGATGACGTAGGACATCGGCATCGCGGTATAGGTCTGGTCGACAATGTCCCCGCTGTCGGGATCGATTTCCAGGGTGCGCTTGCCTTGCGCCGGGACCGATGCCACGCGCAGGATTTCACCCTGCCCGCGAAAATCCACGTCCTGGCCGCCGTCGATGGTGCGCAAGCCGTCGGGAACCGGCGCCCCATAGGGGCGTCCCAGCACTGACCAGACGGAAGGATCTTCCGAGCCCAGGCGCCACAGCACGTAGCCGAAGGGCTTGTAGATGTCCGAGGCGCGGATCTGGTTGAAGCTGGTCACCGCATCGAGAAACCAGACCTCGTGCTTCCTGCCTTCCTCCTCGTAGGAGAAGTGCGGGTTCTCGGCATCCTCGTCGAAATCGATGTCGGCCTCGGATTCCTGCGCCGAGCGTATCGCCTCCTGGTAGGTCACATCCTCCGCCGGCTTTCCCGGCGCCCAGTCGTAGCCGTAGTTGCCGATGGCGATGATGGTCTGCGATGGATCGAGGTCCTTCATGCGCTTGTCGAGGGTCTTCTCGAACCAGGCCTGGCTGGCGATGCTGCCCGGAGCGCCCTCCTCCCAATGCTCGTCGTAAGCCATCAGCACCAGGAAATCGGCTACGTCCGCCACGGCCTGGTAGTTCCAGTCCGGATCGTCGAACGGCACGCAGATCAACAAGGCCCAGTCGCGCTTGTCGAACTCGGCCGCCAGTTCTCCCAGGAACACCAACAGGTCCTTCTGCGCAGCGGGCGGCACGGATTCGAAATCGACCGTCAGGCCCCGCATTTTGTTGCTGTCCAGGAACGCAATGATCTCCTGCAAGCGGGCCGCGCGCCTGGCCGGGTCCGCCAGCAGGCGCGCCAGCCCCGGGCCGTCCCACGATCCCTCAACCGAGTTCTGGATCATCGGCAGAACCGGGATATTCGGCCGGATCTGGCTGATGGCATCGACGGCGAGCTGGTTCATCTCCGAATGCAGGGCCATGTCGGGCCCCTGGAGGTTGAGCCAGGCCGGGATCACCCAGTCCAGTTGCGGCAGGGCCCGCTTCAGCGCCGGCAGGCTGTTGTCGTCCCAGTTGGCGTAGAACCCCATGCTGAGCGCCCGGCCGGGCACTCCGGACAGCCACGCCGGCGCGATCTTGGCGCGCGCCTCATGCGCCCGTTTTACCTGTGAGTCGCGGGCCAGATCCCGCTGCCTGGCTCTCAGCCCGGCGGCCACGCGCTTGGTGGTTTTCGGATCGACCTTGTCGAAGGAAACCCCGCTGAGCGGCAAATGAAACAGGGCGGCCGCCTGGCCGGTGAGGTCCGAGGTGGCCGAAGGGCTGATCACCAGCAGATACACGGCAAAGGCGACGGCGATCAGCGAAATCGCCGAGCCGAAAACCCACTGGATCCGCCGCAGGCGCTTTGCCCGCTTGCCGGAGGGATCGAAAAAAACAGAATGCTCACTCATAGGTTCTGACGGTGCTGCCCGATCTGCGCGCGCCAATCGTACTGGGTTCCATGGCCTCTTGCCGGCTCAATATCCCCAGTTCGCCGGGCGCGCAGGATAACCGGCTTCCACGGAATTTGAAGTGGCTTTCACGACTTCGGCAGCGAGCGGCGCGAAAGCCCCGGGAGTGCGGCTCCCGCTTCCGTCGGACGATTAAAATTTGACCAGGCCGCCGCCGCTTGGCGGGACCTCTGCCTCTCACCGATCCGCGGAAAAATCCACCAGCGTCATGGCATCTCCGATGACGCTGCGGCCGTCCAGCGCATGCAGGGGCGCCTGCCTCATCTGCAGCACTTCGCGGCTTTTCACCACCAGCCCGGTAAGAGAATCGGTGATCAACAGGTACGCCGCCTCCGCCATCATCTCCACCGGCTCCACCCAGTCCGGATGCGCCAGCGCCGCCTGCCGCGCCACCGCTTCGGCGCTCTCGGAACGGGCGATCCGGTACGGTGCCAGGGCATTGACGTGAACACCGCTGCCGTGCAGCTCCGCCGCGAGGCCGAGGGTGTAGCGGTCGAGAGCCGCCTTGGAAGCGCCGTACAGCACCAGCGCATGCACGAGTTTCGCCGGCCCCGGATAGGGGATCGGCGGCTGGCTTGCCGTCTCGCTGCTGATATTGAGCACGCGCCCCCAGCCGTGCTCGCGCATGCCCGGCAGCGCCTGCTGGATCAGGTCCACCGGCGCCTGGAAATTCACCTCGAACATGCCGCGTCGCGCCGGCAGGTCGATCTTGCCCGGCGGTGCGTAAGCGGTAATGGTGGCGGCGTTGTTGACCAGGATGTCGACCGGGCCGAGCCGCGCTGCGGCTTGCTGCACCAGTCCGCCGCGGGCCTGCTCGTCGGCCAAGTCGGCGACGAGAAACATGGCCCGTCCCCCCGCCTGCTCGATCAGGGCGCAGGTTTCCCGCAGGCCCTGCTCCGAACGGGCGCTGGCGGTAACTACCACTGCGGCGCCGTGCGCCGCCAGTCGGCGGGCAATGGCACGGCCGATGCCGCGGCTGGCGCCGGTGACGAGGGCGACACGGTTTTTCAGCTCCGATAGTTGCGCCACGGCTGCCACTCCTCATTGGCCAGATCGGCCGCCACAGGACGATGCCGCAGAGTGCGGCGTCGTTCTTGGCGGATCGGCAGGCTTTTGGCGATTCTATCGCCGCGGCATCCGGCTGCAGCAATCAGTCGCGCCTGGCGCGGAAAGTCAGCACCAGCACATCGCGATGCGCCGCCTGCGCAGGGTCCAGCGGCGTCACGGCAGTGACGCCGTGGTAGACCCGCCCATCCTCGACGAAGGCGGCGTCGAACGGCTGCGTCAGGGTGAAGCTGCCCAGCTCGCGCCGCTCCAGGTCGTACACCACCGTGGTGCCCTGTTCGATATTGCGCCGCGTCACCAGCAGCACCAGCACGTAGTCGACGCCATCGCGGTGCGGGCCTTCTGGCGTGGGCTGCCCCAGCTCGCCCTGCCGGGCCTCGATGCGGAACTGGTGCACCTCCACCCGCCAGGCGGTGACGGCGGGCGCCAGGGCGTCGAAAACGGCGCCGCACAGGGCCAGCAGGGTATGCAGGCTGGCGCCCACCTCCGCCGTCACCGGCTCGAACCAGCGCTGCACCCCGCCGTTGAGCGGGTTGTAGTCCACGCCCTGGTAGTGCGGCTGGTGCGGCTCGCGCGCGATGGCGCCGTCGGCGCCGACGCTGAACACCGCGTGGCGGCGCTTGCGGTAGCGGCCGCCGTCCGCCATGTGGGTGTCGAGGTGCAGCTCATTCCAGCTGGCGGCGAACTGCTCCCAGTCGGATAGCTGGCCCAGCCGGCCAGCCATTTCGCGCATCTGTGCGGCCGGCACGAAGGCATAGCCTTCGCGGCTCAGGGTGGCGCTCAACTCTTTTGCTGCGGGTTCCAGGCCGGGCTTCAATGCAGTCGGACCGTAAGGCGGGGGCACTCCCCTCGGAAGCTGCGCAGCCTACCCCTATTGAGCGGGAAATGCTCGGGTCGATCCACGAATCCGGTGTTTTCCTGACGCACTGCAGCAGGCGCAACCGCCGCTCCGCTGCGCCCGCACGCTCGTCCTTTTGCGTGAGGACCGAGGCGTCTTATTGGGCTAGAACTGATGTAACGCATTCGTTGACAGAAATGCGAAAAATTCCAAGGCTGCGACGGAGGAGGACCGCATCGTGAGAATCGTGCGTCTGGTGAGTCGATGAGCAGCATGCTTCCCAATCTGCACCCGTTTCAAACAGTGCGGGAATTCGGCGGCGATAGCACCCATTGCGCGGTGTTGGAGCTGGACGAGTTCACCCCGCGCTATTCGACCGGGCAGGACCGCAACCGCCTGTGCTTCTGGCTGTCGCTGAACGGCCACACCCAGGTCTTCCCCACCCGCGGCTCGCCTTACTATTCGATTTCCGGCTCCAGCATCGCCACCATCCCGCCCGGCGCGGTATGGGAAGGATCGTGGCGCGGCCGCCAGACCTGCATGCTGCTGGAGGTGGGCCCCTCGGTGCTGCGCGAGTTCACCAAGTCGCAGATCGTGTTCCCCAACGACCGCGAGCTGATGGTGGTGGAGGACGACCGCCTCAAGTACAGCATCATGGCCCTGCACCAGGACCTGATGTCGCCGTCACCTGCAGGCGACCTGTTCATCGGCCACATCGCCCGCGGCGTTACCTCGCATTACCTCAAGACCTATTGCTACTGCCCCGAGACACGGCCGCTGCGCCAACAGAAGCTGAGTCCTGCGGACCTGCGGCGGGTGCTGGAGCTGATCGAGGCACAGCTGGACGTGAAGCCCTCGCTGGAGCAACTGTCCGGCATGCTGGGCCTGACCACGGCCGGCTTCTGCCGCCGCTTCAAGAACAGCACCGGCCTGCCGCCCTACCAGTACCTGCTGCATGCCCGCGTCGAGCGCGCCAAGCAGGCGCTGCGGCGGCATGAGCAATCCCTGTCGGAGCTGGCGCTGTCGCTGGGCTTCTACGACCAGAGCCAGTTCAGTAACACCTTCCGCAAGATCGTCGGCGTCAGCCCGCGCGACTACATGCGCTCGCAGTCATCCTAGGCGGTACCGCCCGCTTCATGCCACCGCCTGCGGCGATTCGCGGCCGCCGAAGCCGCCGCGCAAGGCTGCAAAAAGGGCGCCGGCGAACATCAGGCCGCCGATTACGACGAAAGCACCTTCGATGCCCAGCGTTACGCGCAGCGGGTAGATGACGAAGGGATTGACGAAGTCGCCGAGGAACTGGACCGTGTAGAGCAGGCCCAGCGCCCGGCCGCGCACCGGCAGCGGCGCCAGGTCCATCAGCAATACCGGGAAGTGCACATTGAGCAGGCCGCCACCCAACCCGGTCAGGCAGCAGCCGACAAAGGTCATGGCAGGCTGCGTCCACAGGCCCATCAC
>FTIF01004566.1_pt3 | contig 24847 bp, 32 predicted proteins | sample 1658001 | NCBI WGS metagenome assembly FTIF01 (sample SAMEA3914789, study PRJEB12502) | metagenome | biome: forest; material: soil | place: Canada | collected 2011-07-03 | depth 0.3 m | reverse complement strand
ATCGCCGAAGGCCGCGCCTTCGTCGATACCGAGTTCGGCGGCGCGCCGCGCGCGGTCGATCACGCCATGATCGCCAGCGCCGTGTTCTCGCAACCGCCGCTGGCGGCCATCGGCCTGAGCGAGGAGCAGGCGACAGCGCGCGGCCACCGGGTGCAGGTATTCGAGACGGATTTCCGCTCGATGAAAAATGCCTTTGCCGGACGCACCGAGCGCAGCTACATGAAGCTGGTGGTCGACGCCGCCGACGACAAGGTGCTGGGCCTCCACATGATCGGCGGCGATGCGCCGGAGATCGTGCAGAGCCTGGCAGTGGCGGTGACCATGGGCGCGCACAAGCGCGACTTCGACGCCACCATGGCGGTGCACCCCACCGCCGCCGAGGAATTCGTGCTGATGCGCAAGCCGCGGCACTGAGTCGGCACCAAATTGCGGCGATGCGGTCTGATGAGGGCGGGACCCGAAGCGATGGGGCCGCCGCACACTCCAGCCTTCAGAGCCTCGTATCGATGCCACTACGCCTGCTGCTCCTGCTGATCGGCCTGTTCTGCGCTGGCATGGCGCAGGCGCGGGAGCAGACCTTGACCGTGGCCGGCATGCAGGTGACGGCCTGGTCGCAGGACCAGCCCGCGGCAGGCAAGCAGCCGGTGCTGATCTTTTCCCACGGCCTGCACGGCTGCGATGTGCAATCGCGCAGCCTCATGGAAGCCTTCGCGGCCGCGGGCTACCTGGTGTTCGCGCCGAATCACCGCGACGCCTCCTGCAATGGCGGCAGGACACCCTGGTTCGAGGGCACCGAGTTGATGTTCCTGCATCCGGAGCAATGGACCGAGGCGACCTACCGCAACCGCGGCGACGATGTGCGCCGCCTCATCGCCGGCCTGTATGACGACGAGCGCTTCCGCGACCGCGCCGACTGGTCGCGCCTCGGCCTGGTCGGGCACTCGCTCGGCGGCTACACCGTGCTGGGGCTGGCCGGTGCGTGGCCGGGCTGGAAGCTGCCGGGGGTGAAGGCGGTGCTGGCGCTGGCGCCGTACAGCCACCCGTTCACGGTGCAGCAGACGCTGGCGGGCCTCTACGTGCCGGTGATGTACCAGTGCGGCCAGAACGATTTTCCCATCACGCCGATCGTGGCTCAGCCGCAGGGCAGTTACGAGCAGTCGCCGCAGCCGAAGTACTACGTCGAGTTCGCCAATGCCGGCCACCTGGCCTGGACCAACTCGGACACTACCGACCGCAAGGCCATCCTCGCCTACAGCCTCGCCTTCCTCAATCACTATGTGAGAGGCGACGCCGCGGATGCGGTGCTGACCCACACCGTGCCCGGCGTGGCGCGGCTGCGTTATGCCTCGGAGCTGGGCAACAGCGAGCCGCAGCCGACGGCGGCGCAAAATGGCGCAGTGCAGGAATCCAGATAGAGCAGCGCGGCGTATAGTGCAGGCACAGGCCGTGATGCACCCGCGAATTGATTCGTGACTTGCCCGAGACCCGCGCCATGAGCACCGTCCGTTTCCTGCGAACATTGCTTTGCGCGGTGCTGCTGCCGCTGGCCGGCGTCGCCTCGGCTGCGCCGATCGCCGCCTCACATCCGGACCCCGGGCTCGATCCGGCGACGGTGGTACGGCTGCAGCTGAAGGCGCTGGCACACAATGACCAGCCCATGGCGGATGCCGGCGTCGCCGTGGTTTTCGACTTCGCTTCTCCGGCAAACCGGGCGCAGACCGGGCCGCTGGATCATTTCAGCGCCATCCTTCACGCCATGTATGCGCCGTTGCTGAATCATCGCTCGGCACAGCTGCGGCCCATCGTCATGCAGGGCAACCGCGCCGTGCAGATGGTGGACCTGGTGGGCCGTAACGGGCTGCCGATGCGCTATGTGTTCCTGCTCAGCCGGCAAAGCCAACCGCCCTACGCCGGCTGCTGGATGACCGACAGTGTGGTGGCGCAACCGCAGAGCCAGGACCAGCAGCAGGAGATGTGAGTCGCCGGCGAGATCGCGCTGTTGCGAAGCGGAGCCCGCAACAACGCGATGCGGCTAATCTCAGGCGGCGGCGACGTCCGCAGCGACCTTGAAGCTGATGATCTTGTCCGGATCGGTGACGCTGCCGTTGCGCGAAGGGCTGCCCTTCTTGATGGCGTCGATGTATTCCATGCCCGACGTCACCTTGCCCCAGATGCTGTACTGGCCGTCGAGGCTGGGCGTGTTGTCGAGCATGATGAAGAACTGGCTGTCGGCCGAGTTCGGATCCTGCGCGCGGGCCATCGAGCAGACGCCGCGCAGATGCTTCTCCTTGGAGAATTCCGCCTTCAGGTGCTTGCCCGAGCCGCCGGTGCCGGTGCCGTGCGGACAGCCGGTCTGCACCATGAAGCCCTCGATCACGCGGTGGAACACGATGCCGTCGTAGAAGCCCTTGCGCACCAGCTCCTTGATCTGCGCACAGTGCTTCGGCGCGAGGTCGGGACGCATCTCGATGACCACGCGGCCGGCGGGGACTTCGAGGTACAGGGTGTTTTCCAGATCGGCTGCCATTTGATTTCTCTTCAGGATTATGGATTGTTGGTGGCACGTATTTTAAGTGTTTTTGCCCGCGGGCGCGGCCGGGCCTGCGATTTGCGCCTGCCGGCCCTTGCAGGGCGGGCGCCAGGCACCATCTTCGGCGTTCATGGTTCATCATCGATCTCGCCCTTGTCCGCCGCACCGCAGCGGCGCGGGCGCTGCCAGGAGAGTTGCATGAGCAAGCTGTTTTCCCCGGTCTCGCTGGGGCCGGTCCCGCTGGCCAACCGCATCGCGGTGGCGCCGATGTGCCAGTACTCGGCGGAAGACGGCAGGGCCACCGACTGGCACCTGCTGCACCTCGGCCACCTGGCCCTGTCCGGCGCCGGCATCCTCTTCACCGAGGCCACCGCAGTGCTGCCCGAGGGCCGCATTTCGCCGGCCGACCTGGGCCTGTGGTCCGATGCGACCGAGCAGGCGCTGCGGCCGGTGGTCGAAGCCATCCGCAAGCACTCGCCGATCAAGCTGGCAATGCAGCTGGCCCACGCCGGGCGCAAGGCCTCGAGCTATGTGCCCTGGGAAGGCGGCCATCTGATTGCCGTGGCTCAAGGCGGTTGGCAGCCGCTGGCGCCCTCCGCGGTGCCGCTGTCCGCGACCGAGCCGGCGCCGCTGGTGCTGGATGCGGCCGGCACGAAGCAGGTGGTGGAGGCTTTTGCAGCCACCGCGCGGCGCGCCGACCGCCTCGGCTTCGATGCGGTGGAGCTGCATTCGGCCCACGGCTACCTGCTGCATGAATTCCTGTCGCCGCTGACCAACCGGCGCGAGGACGGCTACGGTGGCTCGCTGGAAAAGCGCCTGCGCTTCCCGCTGGAAGTGTTCTCCGCGGTGCGCGCGGCATTTCCGGCCGGCAAGGCGGTGGGCGTGCGCGTTTCAGCCACGGACTGGATCGAGGGCGGCTGGGACCTGGAGCAGACCCTGGCTTACGCGCAGGCGCTGAAGCAGCGCGGCTGCGATTTCATCCATGTCTCCAGCGGCGGCCTGTCGCAGCAGCAGAAAATCGAAGTGCATCCCAATTACCAGGTGCCGTTCGCCGCACGGATCAAGGCCGAGATCGGCATGCCGACCATCGCCGTGGGCATGATCACCGAAGCGGAGCAGGCCGAGGCCATCGTCTCCACCGGCCAGGCCGACATGGTGGCGCTGGCGCGAGCCATGCTGTTCGACCCGCGCTGGCCCTGGCACGCCGCAGCCAAGCTCGGCGCCCAGGTCGAGGCGCCGAAGCAGTACTGGCGCTCTCAGCCGCGCAGGCTGAAGGCGCTGTTCGGCGAAAACAGGATGGGGCAGCGCTGACAGCGGAACGCAGCACCGTCCGCCTCGGCGAGGCCTGTATCCGAAGGGCCCGCAGCAGCCCTGGTTGACAGGCCAGGGCATTTTAGTGAACATATGTACACTGAATTGCCCTGGCGAACCCTTTCACCATGCCCTTGCAAACCCCCATCCGCCCGACGGACCTGCACGGCGCGCAGCGGCTGGCCATTGACGCCACCCTGCGCGTAACCGACCTGGTGGAGGCGATGCACCTCAACATCGCCAGCGCGCCCTGGATCTTCGGCGAGGCCCGGCAGGGGCGCACACGCGGCATCACCGGCCTGGTCTACGGCAGCATCCGCACCATCACCAGCGGCGTCGGCGACACTCTCGACGCGGTGCTGGGGCTGGCGGTGAAGGCACTCGAATCCGGCATCGACGCCAGCGCATCCTCGCCGGCGCGCGAGGCAGTGCTGGCGGCCGCCAACGGCGTGCTCGGCGATCACCTGGAGCAGAGCGGCAACCCCTTGGCCATCCCGATGCGCCTGCGCCACCAGGGCCGGCCGCTGGCGCTGCACGGCGCGGCGCTGGCCGCCGCCTTCCCGGCCGCCTCGGGGCGGCTGCTGGTGCTGGTGCACGGCCTGTGCATGAACGATCTGCAATGGCAGCGCAACGGCCACGATCACGGCGCGGCGCTGGCGCGCGATGGCGGCTGGCAGCCGCTGTACCTGCACTACAACAGCGGCCGCCATGCTTCGACCAACGGCCGCGAATTCGCCGACCTGCTGGAAACGCTGGTCGCGCAATGGCCGGTGCCGGTGACGGAACTGGTGGTGCTGGCCCACAGCATGGGCGGGCTGCTGACACGCAGCGCCTGCCAGCATGCCGCGCAGTCACAGCAGCAGTGGCTGAAGCGCCTGCGCAAGATCGTGTTCCTTGGCACGCCGCACCATGGCGCGCCGCTGGAACGCCGCGGCCACGGCCTGCAGCGGCTGGTCGGCATCAGCCCCTACACCGCGCCGCTGGCACGGCTGGGCATGATCCGCAGCGCCGGCGTGACCGACCTGCGCCATGGCAATGTGCTCGATCAGGACTGGCACTCGCAGGATCGCTTCGGCGACGGGCACGACAGGCGTCATCCGCTGCCCTTGCCACAAGGCGTCGAATGCTACGCGCTGGCAGCCAGCTCCGGCCGGCGCGCCGGCGACCTCAAGGACAGCTGGCTCGGCGACGGGCTGGTGCCGACGGACAGCGCGCTGGGGCGGCATGCCGAGGCGCGGCATTGCCTGTCGTTCGCCGCGGCGAACCAGTCCCTGCACTACGAAACCAGCCATTGGGATCTGCTCGACAAGGCGGCGGTGTGCCAGCAGATCAGGCAGTGGCTCCAGAGCTAACTCACTCCGGCTTGTTCCGCTCGCGCTCGGCGCGCGCCGCCTGAATCGCCGCCACCTGCTCCTGCCAGCGCTCCAGCTCCCGATCATAGAGATTGAACACGCACATCGGGCAGTCGCTGCGGCAGCAGTCCTCGTCGCGCGGCGGCAGCGGGCGCGGCGGCAGTTCCTGGTCGGCGAGGGAGGGCCTGGAATCCATACGCGGCCAGTCTACTGCGCAGGCCCTCCCGGCGGCGGCACGGCCCGCGCATGGCGAAACCCGCGGGAATGCCGTAAAAATGGATAGTCACACCTTTTCGGCTCGGCGGACGACAGGCACGTGGGCGAAGTCATCAATCTGAACAAGGCGCGCAAGCGCAAGGCACGCGAGGATGCCGCGACACAGGCGGCACAGAATCGCGTGCGCTTCAGCCGCACCAAAGAGCAAAAGCAGCTCGATACTGCCGTCAGCGAGGAAGCGCGGCGGCGGCTCGATGCGCTGAAGCGGGACGATGGGCGGAACGATGGCCGGGAAGACAGCGGCGAGAATTGAAGCCGCGGCGGTTCGGGGGAGTCAGTCAGTGAACGCAAGCCGATGAAGATCGCGCTGTTCGGCATCGTCGCCATCGTGGCGCTGGTCCTGCTCGCCGCGCTGGCTGCGCGGCGCAAGCCGAACGCGGGCGTGGCGATTCGGGCCTATCGCCGCAGGGATTTCCTGTCCAGGGCGGAGCGCTCGTTCTTCGGCGCGCTGCAGCAGGCGGTGGACCGGGAAGGACTGATCTTCGCCAAGGTGCGCCTGGCCGATCTGCTGGCACCGGCGGCCGGCGAAGCCAGCGGCGGCTGGCAGGGCGCCTTCAACCGCATCCAGTCCAAGCATGTCGATTTCGTCCTGTGCAGCCTCGGCGATGTGGTGCCGAAGCTGGCGATCGAGCTGGACGATGCCTCGCACCGCCAGGCCAAACGCAGGGAGCGCGACCAGTTCCTCGACGCCGCCTGCCAGTCCGCCGGGTTGCCGCTGCTGCGCATCCCCGCGCATCGCGACTATGCGGTGCAGCAGCTGCGCGAGCAGATCGCGCCGTACCTGGGCTTCGTGCTGGACCGGCATCCCACGCTGGAATTGCCGGCGGTGGAGTCCGTCGCCGTGCCGCCTGCGATTGCGGCTGAACCTGAGCCTAAATCTGAACCGGCACCGCTGCCACCGCCAATCGAGGCGGTGGCGGTGCCAAGCTGTCCGAAGTGCGGCGCGCCGATGGTGCGGCGCGAGGGCAAGTCCGGCGTCCTCGCCGGCAAGGCATTCTGGGGATGCAGCACTTTCCCCCGATGCAGAGGCCTGGCATAAGGCAGGCAAGCGGGGGTTAACCCCGTTTCGGCAATGGCTCCGTTTATAGGGATGGCTCCCTCAAAACCAGGAGTTGTCCATGCGCCGCCTGTTGCCCCTGCTGCTTGCCGCCCTATCCGTCTGCTCATTGCCCGCGCGTGCAGGCGATCTTGCCGACCTTGAAATCTACGACCGCAGCAGCGGCACCACGCTGCCGCTATACCGGCATGACGGCCGGCTCTACGTGCCCGGCGAGCCGCGCCACGAATACGAGCTGCGCATCCGCAATCACAGCGGCGGCCGCCTGCTGGCGGTGAGCAGCGTCGACGGCGTCAACGTGCTCAGCGGCGAAACCGCGGCGCCCGGCCAGGATGGCTATGTGCTCGATGCTTACGGCTCCACCGCAATCGCCGGCTGGCGCAAGAGCCTGCAGCGCGTCGCCGCGTTCTACTTCACCTCGCTGCCGGACAGTTACGCCGCCCGCACCGGCAGGCCGGACGATGTCGGCGTGATCGGCGTGGCGCTGTTCCGCGAGCGCCTGCCCTGCTGCCTGCCGATCCAGGGTCTGTCGCGCGATGAGACGCGTGCTCAGCCGGCGCCAGCTGCTCCTTCGGCATCGGCCGGCAGCGCCGCCAAGGCGGCTCCGGAGGCAATGGAAAGACTCGGCACCGGGCACGGCCGCAGCGAATACTCCGCCGCTTATGAAACCCAGTTCGAGCGCAACAGCGCGGTGCCGGACCAGGTGATCTCGATCTTCTACGACTCGCGCCGCAAGCTGATTGCCGAAGGCATCATCGCGGAGCCGCGCGGCCTGGCGCAGCGCAGCCCGAATCCCTTCCCCGGCAGCTTCGTGCCGGACCCTTGAGCTACGCACGGCACGGCCGTGGTTACTGGCTTTCCTGCGGATCGTCGCGCCGGCTCTCGTCGTAGTCCGCCAGCACGATGACGTAGGGAATGTTCGGGTCCAGGTTGCGCACCACGGCTACGCCCTTGCGCGCCCACACCAGCTCGCCGATGCCGATCAGCAGGCCGGAAGCAGTGGTGCAGTTGCGGTCATCGTCGAGCTCGGCCCTGGCGCCTGCGGCGCCGCTGCTGGCGAAGGCGCTGGCCACGGCGATGGCCGACCAGTCGCGGTCGCAGACCACGGTGGCCGACATCTTGACCCACATGCCGTAGTGGATGCCGGGATCCGATCCAGCAAACAGGCTGGGCAGGATAACGGGAATCAGTTTCAACATCGGGACACCCCCAACCGGCGCCGAGCAGGCGCCGGGACAATCGAATGCAAGCTGCTGACGACCGCATCGTCGGACAAATGGCGGCATCTGTTCGCCCCGCTCCGCCCGGCGGTATGGCGACCAGCCTTCAGCGGCAACCACCGGCTCCTCAGGCCATCCCGGCCTGCCAGTGCACGATTCCGTGGGCTTGCAGCGCATCGACTCGTGTCCGCCTTGGCAGTCTAGCGGCTCCGCCATCAAGACGGGGGTGGTAAATGTCCACCATGGCAACCAGGAATGGCTGCAGCGCGCGCTGCGGCGATTGGCCGGCGCCCGGGACCGATCATGGGGCTGGTCGAACATTCCTTGAGAATCCGCCTCCCCGGCTGCCTTCAGCCTTCGAGGTAAGGCTTTTGCGCGGCCCGACCGGCGGCGGCGCTGCTTCACGCCGGGCGATCGGCGAAAAAGACCGATCGGGGCGAATTTAAGCGGTACCATATGGTACCTATCTACTCGATTCCTGCCGTAAACCATTTCCCCGGATGCTGCATCAAACCGGAGAGCTGGAAGCCGAGGCGGGAAACGGAGCGCCGTTCCACCAGGAACTGGCGCCATGTCGGGCGTCCCGGCCGCAGCCTGTGTAAAGCGCAGCGGAAGCGGTTATGGAGGAGGGGGAACGAGGCCCCTCAAGGAGATTATTCCCCGTGGCACAAGCGACACAGTCGCTGCAAATCAGGCAGGAGCAGTTTCGGGATGGCTCGCGCGACTTTGATTTTCTGAATGGCCGCTATCGCGTCCATAACGTCCGTTTCGCAGGGCGGCTGGAGCAGTCCGAGCGCTGGGAAACCTTCGAGGCGATCAGCATCGCCACGCCGTTGCCGCGCGGCATCGGCAGGATCGACGAACTGGTGGCGGATGGCCGCAGCGACCATGCCGGCGCCACCCTGCGCCTGTATGACCGGCGCACGCGGCGCTGGAGCTTGTACCGGGTGGACAGTGCCAGCGGCATGCTGCAGCCGCCGCTGCAGGGCGCATTTGCGGACGGCGTCGGGATCTTTGAAGGCCACGACGAGCTGGGGCGGCAGCCGGTGCGCCTGCGCCTCACCTGGTCGCACATCGGCGCCATCGCGGCGCGCTGCGAGCAGGCCTATTCGCGCGACGGCGGCAGAACCTGGGAACCCAGCTGGATCATGCTCTACACGCGGCTGGAGGATCGCCCGGCCAGCATCCCTCAGGATGGCGGCCTGAGCCTGGCGACGGCATTCATGTTCAGCGATCCGTCGCACTCGCTCTAACTCCCGGCCCTAGTACGATCGGACGATGTAGCACGCAGCCTCAGCCAACAAGATCGTCGGCAGCAGCGGGCCCGGTTGCAGAGCGACAGCCGCGATCGGGAAGACCCGCCTTGAAATACGACGAGGAGAAGGCGATGGCACTGTCCCCTGCCCGGCTGGAAGCGCGGGCCGTCGAGATGACGGCGGCATTCGAGGAAGCGGCGCGGCGCAACGAGTGGTCCTGGCTGGCAGACGAGTTTTATGCGGAGAACTGCCGCTATGTCTGCGAGTACGGCGGCACCATGCTGGTCGAGGCGCGCAGCCGCGAAGAGATCCGCGCCACCCACTACGGCCGCGACATGCGGGTGGGCTGGGAGGGCTGGACCTTCCCCATCGAGCGCTATGCCACCCGCGGCAACCTGATCATCACCCATTGGTGGAACCGCGGGCCGGGCCGGCGCGCCGACGGCAGCCATTTCCAGACGCCGGGCATTTCCTTCATCGAGGTGGGCGAGGACGGGATGTTCACCAGCCAGCTCGACCTGTTCGACCTGGCGCACCAGATGAAGCTATGCGACGAGCTGGAAGCGGCGGGCCTGCTCTCGGCGCAGCTCAAGCGCGAATGGGTGATCCCGACCAAGCGACGGCTGATCGCGATGCTGAGCCAGAACCTGCCGGCTGCGTAAACACGGATCGCCGACGATGACGCAGTGGACGCATCGCCATGCCCGTATCAACGGCATTCGCATGCACTACGTCGAGCAGGGCAGCGGGCCGCTGGTGGTGCTGTGCCATGGCTTCCCGCACCTGTGGTTCTCCTGGCGCCACCAGATCCCGGTGATCGCCGCCGCCGGCTGGCGCGTGGTGGCGCCGGACATGCGCGGCATGGGCCAAACCGAGGCGCCGGCCGCGGTGGAAGCCTATGACGTCGATCACACCGTCGGCGACCTGATCGGACTGCTCGATCACCTGGGCGAGCAGCAGGCCGTGTTCATCGGCCTGGACTTCGGCATCTTCGCCATCTACGACCTGGCGTTTCGCGCACCGCAGCGCGTGACCGCCATCATCGGCATGGAGAATCCGGCCGCGCCGCACAATCCGGATTTGTCTCCGCTGCGCGAAGCCGCGGCCTGGGCCAGGGATCATTTCGTCCACATCCACTACTTCGAGCCGCCGGGACCGGCGGACGCGGCGCTGAATGCGCATCCACGCGAATTCCTCAACAAGGTTTTCTACGCGCTCAGCGGCGACTACCACTACCTCGATGTGTGGAAGCACCCGCCCGGCACCAGCTACCTCGACGCCCTGCCCGAACCGCCGCCCCTGCCCTGGCACTGGATGAGCGAGCTGGAGATGGAATTCTTCGTCGCCGAATATGCCCGCACCGGCTTCAGCGGCGGCCTCAACTGGTACCGCGCCATGGACCTGCGCTGGGCGCAGCGCAGGAAGTACGAAGGTGTGAAAAACTCCGCGCCGTTCTTCTTCATCGGCAGCGAGCGCGACTGCGACCTGGAAGTCTGGCACGGCGATGACCCGATCGCGCAGATCCCGCAGCAGTACAGCGATGTGCGCGGCATCGCAATGCTGCCCAAGGCCGGCCACATGATGCAGATGGAGAAACCGCGCGAGGTCAACGAATGGATACTGAAATTCCTCGCTACGCTGCGCTAGAATGTCAGCATACGTAGCCCGGATGAAGGGAACCGGAATCTGTGGTTTCTAGTCCTAGGACCCGTCACGAAGGAGGCTACCGGTATTCAAAATCCCGGATTCCCTTCGTTTCATCCGGACTACGCTTGCTCTGGATCGGCCTCACCAAGCACGAGCCGCCTCCGTTTACTTGGCCTCGATGCGAATGATGTGGTTGTTGTTGTCGATCGTGACAACGCCGTACTGATCATAGGTGTAGATCTGCATCATGCTCGGGTTGTAATCGCCGATCCATTCGACAATGTTCCAGATCGGGATAAAGAGGATCGCGGTCTCCTCAGCTGTCCGATCCTCGGAACGGCTATGGTCGGGTTTGCCAAGGACCCTCGCCATATCCCCGTAGGTCTCGCCGAGTTCGAGCTGGTGCAGCGGATTGTCAGGCGGCCCAGGTTTGTAAATATGCGACACGCAACCGGCCAACAAGGTGGACAGGACGATTATTGCTATTAGCGAGCGAACCATGTCTTTCTATTGCCCAATCGGATCGAGCAACTTGCATTCTTGGATTTCGGAGCTGCCAATGTCGGAAGAGACTTCCGAAAATTTGAGGTGGCCGACCAAGAACCCGATGCCCACCGAAGTCTTCAAATACGTTTCCTTGCCTGCCTCCACGGTCACGTCTGCCTCATTCGTCGCTTCGGTGCTGACCTCGAAATGGACTTGGCCTGGACTAGAGATATAGGGGTAATACCCTCCATTGCGGATCTTCGTCAAGGGAACCTTGTTCGCAGTGACCGTTCCGTAGACACCACCTCCGGCGAACTTCGGCTGACGATAAATGTAGACCACACCTTTCCCCGCCGGGATGGGCGTCACCGGCGTGAATGCCGCTCCTGTCGACGCACAGCCCGCGATAGAAGCAGCTCCCAAGACGAGAACGAAGGACACCCCATAAACTTTTATGCTTTTCATGATTCCCCAAATTTTAGTGATGAATACGCCGATGCCGACTCTTTTGAATCGTCGAGCCCTGTCATAGGACTTCATTGGCACAATGAAATGATACGGCCTGGACTTCCCCCAATAAAGTAGCGCAGCGAGCCCGAAGAGGACCGGAATCCGGAGCTTCTATCCTCGGGCCGCTCATGAAGAAGGCTATCGGCATTCAAAGCCCCCGATTTCACTGCGCTTCATCCAGCTACGCTTGCTGCGCTAGCGCGGCGGCAGCTTTTGCACTGCCCTATATAGATCGACAAATACATTCCCCTCTTCCGCAAGCGGGAGAGGGGACAAAGATCTACATTCCAGGATCAGGGCATCACACTACGACGTCAGCACCACCTTGCCGATATTCTTGCGCGCCTCGATGTAGCTCTGCGCCTCGCCCACCTGCGCCAGCGTAAACGTCTTGTCCACGTGCGGGCGCACCCAGCCTTCGGCGACGCCGCTCAGCAGGGTTTGCATCCACGGCCGGATCTTGCCGTTCTCGTGCCACATGTGGCCGAGGTTGACGCCGAATACGGAGCGGTTGTCGTTCATCAGGCTGACCGGGTTGAACAGCGGCAGGCTCAGCGCCAGCTTGGCGAAGGCCAGCGGCCGGATCAGGCCGGAGTCGCCGGCGCTGGAGATGCCGAACATGCCGAGGCGGCCGGTGTGGCGCAGCGCCTTGTAGCTCTTCTTCCAGTGACTGCCGCCGAGCGGATCGAGAATCAGCTCGACGCCGCGGCCCTCGGTGAGACGGTTCAGCTCCGGCGTCCAGTCGACGCCGCGATAGTCGATGGGATGATGCAGGCCGCGCTCCCTCAGGAAATCATGCTTGCCGGCGCTGGCGGTGCCGTAGAGCGTGGCGCCGATGTGGCGGCCGATGTCGATGGCGGCGAGGCCGACGCCGCTGCCGGCGTTGTGGATCAGCACCGCCTCGTCCTTCGACAGCGAACCGACCACCACCATCAGTTGCCAGGCGGTGAGGTAGTTCACCGGAATGGCGGCGGCCTGTTCGTGGCTCAGCGCGGCCGGCTTGTCGAACACTTGCGGCAGGGGCACCACCACGGTATCGGCATAACCGCCGAAGCGGGTCAGCGCAAACACCTCGCGGCGCTGCCAGTGCTCGTCGACGCCCGGCCCCAGGGCATCGACCACGCCGGAGACCTCATAGCCGACCACGCAGGGCAGCTTGGGCGCATCGGGATAGAAGCCCTTGCGCGCCAGAATGTCGGCGAAGTTGATGCCGCTGGCGCGGACGCGGATGCGCAGCTCGCCGGCCTTCGGCAGCGGGTCCGGCGATTCACGCAGTTGCAGCTTTTCCGGGCCGCCGTAGCCGGTGATGTAGACCTGTTGCATTGCCGATCTCCCCCAATCGTTCGTGGCCGCCGTGATGACCGCAATCGGCGGAGGCCAAGGTACCTGAGCGGGACAACTGCCGCCAGCAGCGGCCAGCCGGCTATGAATCGGGCGGCTTGGCCGCAGCCGGCGGCGGCAGTGCTTCAGCCGGTGGAGCGGGCGCTTCGCTGGCGCCATGCTCCGGTTCGGCTGTCGCTGGCGGCGTTGCCGCCGCAGGCGCCGTATCGGCAGGGGCAGGCGCATCCTGCGGCGCGGCGACAGCGGCCGGCGGCTGCGATTCGCCGGTGCCTTGCGCGTCGTCGTCGCCATCCGGCAGCTCGGACGCCGGCGGCTCCGGCTCTTCCTGCGGCGCGTTGCGCGCGCCATAACCCATCTGTCCCAGAATCCAGGCCACGCGGGTCTGCACATAGGCACCGGGCGCACGCGCGCTCCAGTGGCGCGGATTCGGCAGCACCGCGGCGAGCCGCGCCGCCTCCTCCGCGGTGAGAGCGGAAGCGGGCTTGCCGAAGTAGCTGCGCGAGGCGGCTTCCACGCCGTAAATGCCGGGGCCGAACTCGGCGATGTTCAGATACATCTCGAGAATGCGGTCCTTGCCCCAGATCTTTTCGATCAGCACGGTCAGCACCGCTTCGAGGCCCTTGCGCACATAGCCGCCGGGCCACAGGAACAGGTTCTTGGCGGTCTGCTGGCTGATGGTCGACGCGCCGCGGCGATGATGTTTGGCGTCAAGGTTGTACTGTTGCGCCCTGCGGATCGCGTCCATGTCGAAGCCCTGGTGGGTCCAGAACTTCTGGTCCTCCGCCGCCACCACGGCGCGGCGCGCGGTGTCGGCGATGCTGGCGGACGGCACCCAGCGGTACTGCACCGGCTGGGTCGGGCTTTGCAGCATGTAGGAAGTCGTGGGCGGCGGCAGCCAGCGCAAGCCCACCACCATCATCAGCACCAGCACGACGAAGGCCAGCAACAGGCCGAAGATCCAGGAGGCAATCGAAGTCCGCGGCGGCGGACCCGACGGGTCAGCCGACTTGGGTGGCCCGGCCGGCAATGGCTGGCCGATGCGGCGCGCCGGATCGACCCGCAGCGATGATGTGTCGGCCGGCGAGGTGCCGGCCGGTTCCAGGGTCGGCTCGATGCGTGGACTCATGCGCTTGGCGATTTCATTGGCTTTATATCTTGACCCATAGCGGACCCGATCTGCCGCTCAAGGTTCCCCCGCCCGGCCTGAAGGAAGCGTGTGCCGCAGCAAGCCGCTGCACGCCGGCCACGATGTCCTGCGGCGCCACCGTGGTATAGCCGCAAACCAGCGTCGCCGTGCGCGGCGGGCGCAGGTGATAGCCGTGCCCGCTGTAGACACGCACGCCATGCTCCTCGGCATGCTGAATGAAGGCGTTGGCCTGCCCTGCGGCAACACGCGCCAGGCGCAGGAACAGATGGGTGCCGGAAGCGGAGCCCGACCACGATACCGCAGCGTCGCCGAAATGCGTTTCCAGCGCGCCCAGCAGTTGCTGCCGCTTCAGCTCCAGCGTGCGCGCCATGCGGCGGCGCGCGCTGTCGTAGGCGCCGGACTCGAAGAAGGCGGCCAATGCCCTCTGCTCCAGCGGCGCGCTGCCGCGATCGGCCAGCCACTTCACCGCGCGGAACGCTTCGCGCAAGCTCGGCGGCACCACCAGATAGCCCAGGCGCAGGCCGGGAAACAGGGTGCGGGCGAAAGTGCCGAGGTAGAGCACGCGGCCGCCGCCATCCAGGCCCTGCAAGGCGGGAATGGCGCCGACGCCGTAGCGGAACTCGGAGTCGTAGTCGTCTTCCACCAGCCACACGCCATGCTGCGCCGCCCAGCGCAGCAGCTTGAGGCGCCGCTCCACGCTCATGATGGCGCCGGTGGGAAACTGGTGCGAGGGGGTGACATGGATGGCGCGGACGCCGCGCAGGCGCTGTGCGTGACGCTCGATGTCGAGCCCGTCCGCATCCACCGCGCAGGGCACCAGCTGCGCGCCGGCGGCGAGGAAGGCTTGCCGCGCGCCCTGGTAATGCGGGTCCTCGATGCCGACGCGATCGCCCTCGCCGCACAGCACGCGCGATACCAGGTCGAGCGCCTGCTGCGAGCCGTTCACCACCAGCACGTCGTCGGCCTGCGCGCGCACGCCGCGCTGCTCGCGCAGGTAGGCGGCCAGCGCGGCGCGCAGGGCGCCAAGGCCGGCGGGATCGGGATAGCCGACCTGCGGCGCAGCGGCGGCGCGCGACAACGCCTGCCGCCACAAGCGCAGGGTGCGCGGGTCCGGCGCAGTGCTGACGTAGGCAAAATCGACCAGACCACTGCGCCTGCCGGGGGAAGGGGCCGGCGCGGTATGCGGCGCCAGCGCCTGGGCGCGCTGCGCGTAGGCGGAGATATGTGGTTTGCGCCGCCGTGCCGGCGCCGCGGCGGCCGCATCGCCGGGCATCGCCATCCGCGGCACCTGCACCGCCACGCGCGAGCCGGAGCCGACGCGCGAGACGATATAACCCTCGGCAGCGAGCTGCTCGAAGGCCGCCAGCACCACGATGCGCGACACCCCCAGGTCCCGCGCCAGGGTGCGGGTGCCCGGCAGGCGCGAGGCGGCCTTGAGCTGCCCGCCGAGGATGGCCTGGCGCAGCGCTTCGTAAACACGCCGGTAGAGCGGGCCGTCCTGGCTCAGATGCAGCAGCATGGGTGGCTAGTGGCTATATCGAATAGATCGGAAGTGGGCATTTACTTGTGCCACTTTCGGGCCGAGCATACATCCATTGACCCAGCGCCATGCCGGCGCTGCCCGAGAACCCGACAAGGAACACACCGATGAAACGCAAGCTTGCGCTGGCGGCGCTGTTGTCGCTCACCGCCCTGTTGTCCCCCGGCCTGACCGGCGCCGACGCAGCGAAGCCGGCCTACTGCGCCACACCGGAATATCGCCAGCTCGATTTCTGGGTCGGCGACTGGGATGTATACGACAGCGACGGCAAGCTGCAGGGCCATAACCTGGTCGAGAAGGCCTACAACGGCTGCGTCATCCAGGAAAACTGGCGCGGCATCGAAGGCGACACCGGCAGCAGCTTCAACATCTACGATGCCTCGCGCAAGCTGTGGAACGAGACCTGGGTCAGCAGCCACGGCTATTTCCTGTCGTTCGACGGCAATCTGCACGGCAAGGACCTGGTGCTGGTCGGCACCCACCTCGATGCCAACGGCAACACCGAATTGCACCGCGGCGTCTGGACGCCGACCGACTACGGCGTGCATCAGCTATGGGAGATTTCAACCGACGGCGGCCATACCTGGACCACCCGCTTTGAAGGCATCCTGCGCCATGCAGCAAGGACGGCCGCCCATTGAGCGGAACAGCCGCGGCCAGAACCCATTCACAGCGTTCTGATTTGTCATCCTGAGCGCAGCGAAGGATCCGGCCAGATCCTTCGCTGCGCTCAGGATGACAGGTGTTGTGGAGCCGCCTGGACCTCTAGCCCGCAGCGAGACCGAACGCCTCGGCCAGCAACTCGTAGGAACGCAACCGCTCGGCGTGGCTATGCACATTGGTCACCACCATCACCTCGTCTGCGCCGGTCTCGCGCACTTTCGCCTCGATCTGCGCCCGCACCACATCCGGCGCGCCGACGATGGTCATGTCGCGGAAATGCCGCACCGCCTCGCGCTCGCCTTCGGTGTACGGGTAGGCCAGCGCTTCCTCCGGACTGGGCAGGGGCAGAAATTCGCCGCGGTTGATGCGCAGCCGTGCCAGCTCCATGGTCAGGGCCAGATGCTGCGCCTGCTCTTCGGTATCGGCACAGACCACGGCCACACCAAGGACGGCATGCGGCTTGGGAAACTGCGCCGACGGCGTGAAGCTCTGCCGGTAGGCGGCGAAGGCCGGTCCGGCCGGCGTCGGGCTGAAATGGCTGGCGAAGCTGTAGCCCATGCCGGCGCTACCGGCCATGCGGGCGCTGGCGCCGCTGGAGCCGAGCAGCCAGATCGGCGGCAGGGTCACGCCCTCCGGCATCACCCGCACGCGGCGAAACGGGTGCCCCGACGGCAGCTCGCCTTTCGACAAGGCCAGCATTTCCGACAGGTGCGAGGGGAACTGCTCGCCGTCGAAGGCGCGCAGGGCGCGGCTCGCCGCCGGCTCGGAGCCGGGGGCGCGGCCCAGGCCCAGGTTGATGCGCCCCGGGTACAGCGCCTCCAGCGTATGAAAGGCCTCGGCGATGCGTAGTGGTGCATGGTTGGGCAGCATGATGCCGCCGGAGCCGACGTGAATGCGCTGCGTCGCCGCTGCGACGTGGGCAATGAGGATTTCCGGCGCCGAGCTGGCCACGCTGGCCATGCTGTGGTGCTCGGCGAACCAGTAGCGGGCATAGCCCAGTCGGTCGGCCAGCCGCGCCAGGTCGACAGTGCGGCGGGCGGCTTCGGCGGAAGTGGTGCCAGTCGGCACCGGCGCAAGATCGAGTACCGACAGGGGGATAGTCATAAGACTCCGCAATGGGGGCAGAACCGGGCGATTCAATGCGAGAGCCCTGCTTGCGGGCTAAGATTTACGCTCGATACCCGCCGTTTCGACCATGCCGGACAACCTCGACACCCTGCCGCCCAAGCCACAGCCGCCAGTGAACTACGACTGCTGCGGCGGCGGCTGCGCTGACTGCGATCTGCGCATCTATCAGCGGGAGCTGGCGCGCTGGAAGAAGCTGGAAGCGGCACTGCTGGCCGGTGGCGGCGCGCAACAGGCACCGCGCTGATGGTAGGGCGGCCTGTGGCCGCCGGCTCCTATCGGACGGTGGCGACGCGGCGGCCACAGGCTGCCCTACAAATACCGACCGGCGCTCGAGCCCGCCGCTCAGCGCTTGCCGCCGAAGTGCCGCGTCAGATTGCTCAGCGCCAGCCGCGATTCCGCCTGCACCCGCCGCCACATGAACAGCGCATTGACGATGCGCAGGTGCAGCGGCTTGACCTGGTAACGCAGGGTGCGGGTGAAGTTCATGCCGGTGTTGCGACCTTCAAACCGGTAGAGCAGGTTCACCGTGCTGCCGTCGTCCATCACCGCGCTGGCGGCCCAGCGCGCACCCGGCTCGGCCTGCTCCACGGTCCAGCGCAGATGGCGCTTGATGCCGGCGGAGAGGATGTCCTCCTCGAAGCGGGCGCCGACCGCCAGCGATTCGGCGGCATGCTCCTGCGCGCCGAGCGAGGCCGGGTGCCATTCCTTCCACAGCGCAGGGCGGGTGACGTAGTCGTACACCGCCTGGGTCGAGGCGTGAATGAATTGTTCGAGCTGGATCGTGGTCATCGCGCCGGCAAGCCCTAGTAATGCGGCGGCACTTCATCTGCGGCGGTGCCGCGGAATACTGTTTCGGTCGAGCTGCGGGCGCGCTCCAGCAGTTCGCGGCATCGCGCCTCGAGCTGGTCGATCTGCTTCTGCTGGCGCGCCACCACCTGGTTGAGCACCTGCAGGGTCTCTTCCAGATAGGCGAGCTTGGTTTCCAGCTCGATCAGGCGGGGTTCGTCCATGGCGGCAGCGGCAGTAGTCGGTTCAGGCATGCAGTGTAGCGGCTGAAGCCTCAGAATAGGCGCATCTTCCCGCCGCACTGACCGCCGCCGTGCTCGAAATCAACGACAGACTCAGCCTGCCGCTCGAACAGATCGAGCTCAGCGCCATGCGCGCGCAGGGCTCGGGTGGGCAGAACGTCAACAAGACTTCCACCGCCATCCATCTGCGCTTCGACATCCGCGCTTCCTCCCTGCCGGAGGAGCTGAAGGAACGGTTGCTGCAGCGTGCCGACCAGCGCATCACGCGCGAGGGTGTGGTGGTGATCAAGGCGCAGCAGCACCGCAGCCAGGAGCAGAACCGCGACGATGCGCTGGAGCGGCTGCGCGAGCTGATCGTCGCCGCCAGCATCGTGCCGCGCAAGCGCCGGCCGACCAAGCCGACGCGCGGCTCGCAGCAGAAGCGGCTGGAAGGCAAGACGCTGCGCGGCCGGACCAAGACACTGCGCAGCAAGATAGAAGATTAAAAGACGCCCCAGGCATTTCTGGCTTACTTGTTTACGCTGTCAAGCAAGCAGGCATTCGCCATCAAGTTTGTGAGCGGTTAAGTAGCCGGTCGATTTCGGCCATATCTTCGGCGCCCAGCTTCCAGGCGGTGGCTATGGCATTGCCCTGCACCTGCTCCGGCTTGCTCGCGCCGGCGATGACCGAAGACACGGCGGGATGCGCCAGCAACCAGGAGAAGGCCAGTTGCAGCAGGCTGTGGCCGCTCACGGCGACGAAATGGCGCAAGGCCTCGACTGCTGCCAGATTACCCTCGGTATAGGAACTGGCACCCCAGGCGCCCAGCTCGAAACGGCTGCCGGCCGGCGCCGCTTCGCCGCGTTTGAAGCGCCCGCTGAGCAGGCCGTTGGCCAGCGGGAAAAACGGCAGGAAGGCGACGCCGGCACGCGCGCACTCCGGCAGCACATCGGTTTCCGGTGCGCGATGCAGCAGGCTGTATTCGTTCTGCACGCTGACGAAACAGGCCGCGCCGGCCTTCACCGCCTGCTGCGCTTGGCGCAACTGCATGGCGGAGAAATTGGAGCAGCCGATCTCGCGCACCTTGCCGGCCCGCACCAGGCCGTCCAGCGCTTCCAGGGTGTCGGCGATGGGCGTGGCGGGATCGGGCTTGTGCAGCTGGTACAGGTCGATGTGGTCGGTGCCGAGGCGATGCAGGCTGTCCTCCACCGCGCGCCGCACATAATCCGGCTTCGCGCCCTGCCGCTGCTCGTCCACCGCCATGCCGAACTTGGTGGCGATGATGGCCTGCCCGCGCCGGCCAGCCAGGGCGCGGCCAAGGAATTCCTCGCTGCGGGTGCTGCCGTAGATATCCGCGGTATCGAAGAAATTCACACCCGCATCGAGCGCCGCATGCACCACGCGGGCGCTGGCAGGCTCGTCGATACGCCGGCCGAAGTTGTTGCAACCTAGACCGACCACCGAGGCTTCGAGGGAACCGATGCGGCGCTTTTCCATTTCCTTGATCTCCATTCGACCTGACCGTAGGTCGGCTCAAGCCAAGCGGAGCCGACACTCTCGGCCAGTCGGCTCCGGGCGCAAGCGCCCTTGAACCGACCTACGACTGCTTCAGGCTGTCCCCGAAGTATTCGCGCAACTTCTCCACCTTGGGCAGGGCCACCGCGGCGATATAGGGCTGGTCCGGATGCAGCTCGGCGTAATTCTGATGGTAGCCTTCCGCCTCGAAGAACTGCTCCAGCGGCTCCAGCCGGGTGACGATGGGACGGCCGAATACCTTGGCTGCGTCGAGCTGCTTGATGTAGCGCTCGGTCACCTGCTTCTGCTCCTCGTCGGCATAGAACACGGCGGAGCGGTACTGCGTGCCGACGTCATTGCCCTGACGGTTGAGCTGGGTCGGATCGTGCGCCACCGAGAAGAAGAATTTGAGCAGCTTGCCGAAGCTCAGGCGCGAGGGATCGTAAGCGATCTGGATCACCTCGGCGTGCTCGGTGCTGCCTGTGCAGACGGATTTATAGTCGGCCGTTTCCTCGCTGCCGCCGGAGTAGCCGGAAACCACCTCCAGCACGCCGTCGATCTCCCGATACACCGCTTCCACGCACCAGAAGCAGCCGCCGGCGAGGATCGCCAGCTGGCGGCCGGGCGCGGCCTGCAGCGGGGCGTCATGGGCTGGGTCCGGAAAATCCTTGGGACTGATCTTGAGGCTGCCGCCGAATAGTGAACCGATCATCTGCTCATCCTTGGTATGGTTACCGATGGGGCCGCAATCGAATTGCGCCCGGCAATTGCGATTCGACAGCCGTGCCGGGTAAAGGTGCGGAACCTGCCGCGACAGCGCTACTCTATACCTCACTCATTGCCGCCCCGCCTGGCCAGAGCCGCATCGCGCCGGACCGGAACTTCTTTCAGATCAGGAGCATGCCCATGCCCGCTTCCCTAGGTTACGCCGCCCACAGCGCGAAAGCACCGCTGGCTCCGTTCAAGTTCGAGCGGCGCGAGCCCGGACCGCACGACGTGCAGATCGAGATCCAGTATTGCGGCGTATGCCACTCCGATCTGCACCAGGTGCTGGACGAGTGGGGCGGCGGCACCTTTCCGATGGTGCCGGGCCACGAAATCGTCGGTAAGGTGGTCAAGGTGGGCGCACAGGTCAAGGGATTCAAGCCCGGTGACCTCGCCGGTGTCGGCTGCATGGTCGATTCCTGCCGCAGCTGCGCAAGCTGCAAGGACGGCCTGGAGCAGTATTGCGAAAAGGGCTTCGTCGGCACCTATAACGCCAAAGCCAGGGATGGTTCCATCACTTACGGCGGCTATTCCAACAACATCGTCGTCGACGAAGCCTTCACCCTGCACATCTCGCCCAAGCTGAACCTGGCCGCGGTGGCGCCGCTGCTCTGTGCCGGCATCACCACCTGGTCGCCGATGCGCCACTGGAAAGTGTCCAAGGGCCAGAAGGTGGGCGTGGTCGGCCTCGGCGGCCTGGGCCACATGGCGGTGAAATTCGCCCACTCCTTCGGCGCGCATGTGGTGCTGTTCACCACCTCGCCCGGCAAGGCCGAGGATGCGCAGCGCCTCGGTGCAAACGAGGTAGTGGTGTCGCGCAACAAGGACGAGATGAAGAAGCATGCGCGCAGCTTCGACTTCATCCTCGATACCGTGTCCGCCCCGCACGACCTCAACGCCATGCTCAACCTGGTCAAGCGTGACGGCACCATGACCCTGGTCGGCGTTCCGCCGGTCGACCCCAGCCTCAAGGTCGGCAACCTGATTTTCCAGCGCCGCCAGTTGGGCGGTTCGCTCATCGGCGGCATCCAGGAAACACAGGAAATGCTCGACTACTGCGCCGAGCACGGCATCGTCTCCGACATCGAAATGATCCCGATGCAGAAGATCAACGAGGCTTACGAGCGCATGCTGAAAAGCGACGTCAAATACCGCTTCGTCATCGACCTGGCCACGCTGAAGCCGTAGACGTCTCCACTACCTCACGCAGGAACACACATGGCCGACACCATCAGCATCCTTGGCATCTCCGGCAGCCTGCGCAAGGGCTCCTACAACAGCGCGATTCTCCATGCGGCGCAGGAGCTGGCGCCGGCAGACCTGAAGATCGGGATCGCCGACATCTCGCAGATCCCGCTGTACAACGCCGACGTGCAGGCGCAGGGCATACCCGAAGCGGTGATCAGGCTGGGCGAGCAGATCCGTGCTGCCGACGGTCTGCTGTTCGCGACGCCGGAGTACAACTACTCCGTCTCCGGCGTGCTGAAGAACACCATCGACTGGGTCTCACGCATCAAGAACCAGCCCTTCGCCGGCAAGACCACCGCGATCTGCGGCGCCAGCATGGGCGCGCTCGGCACCGCACGGGCGCAATATCACCTGCGCCAGATCGGTGTTTACCTGGACATCCGCTTCCTCAACAAGCCGGAAGTGATGGTCGGAAGCGCGCATGAGCGCTTCGACGCCGAAGGCAGGCTGACGCATGAGCCGACGCGGAAATTTATCGGGGATTTGCTGGTGGCGCTACGGGATGCCGTGCGGAGCGGCAGGGGCTGAGCGTTGGTTTGAAACCATGGCGTCCGCTCTTGATGGCGCTTGGCGACTCTTAGCACATCCCGTGACGCTACTCCCGAACGCGTTTGATCAGCGCAGATGCGGAAAAAGCCAGGCACGCAATAGCCGAGCAGGCAGTACCCAGGACGGCGCCGAGTCCGACCAGCATGGCAACTACGCCGGCAACAGTTCCCGGACCACACGGGCCCATGCCGCCAAATCCCATCAGGCCGAACGAGACGATAGCGATTCCGACGCAAGCGCCGAGAATCTTCAGGGAATATCGAAGGCCGTTGCTCATACGGACAGTTGCTCCGTACAGATCACCAGCGCAGCAACACCGTCCCCCAGGTCATCCCGCCCCCCACCCCCTGCAACATCACCAGATGCCCCGGCTTGATGCGCTGATCGCGCACCGCCGCATCCAGCGCCAGCGGCACCGAAGCCGCGGAGGTATTGCCGTGGCGCGCCACAGTGGTGACCACGCGCTCGGCCGGCAGGCCGACTTTGTCGGCAAGGGTGTTGATGATGCGGATATTGGCCTGGTGCGGCACGAACCAGTCGAGCTGGTCGGCAGTGACGCCGGCGGCGTCCATGGCCTCCCTGGCGCTGTCATGGAGCGCGCGCACGGCGGTGCGGTACACCGCCTGCCCGTCCATCTCCAGGAACGGATTGCCGCGGATCTGGCCATGGCTGATGCCGCCATCGACGCGCAGGATATGCGACAGGCTGCCGTCGGCGTGCAGGTTGCTGGTCAGGATGCCCGGCTCATCCGAGCCGCGCAGCACCACGGCACCGGCGCCGTCGCCGAACAGCACGCAGGTGCGGCGGTCGTTCCAGTCGAGCAGGCGCGAGAACACTTCGGCCCCCACCACCAGGGCGCAGCGATGCTGGCCGCTGGTGATATAAAGATTGGCGGTGGACAACGCATACATGAAGCCGGTGCATACGGCCTGCACGTCGAAGGCGGCGCCCTGCTTCACTCCCAGCTTGGCCTGCAGCAGGCAGGCGGTGGAGGGAAAGATCATGTCCGGCGTGGTGGTGGCGACAATGATCAGGTCGATGTCCTGCGGCCCCACCCCGGCGGACTGCATCGCCCGGCTGGCGGCGTGGAACGCCAGGTCGCTGGTCATTTCGCCGTCCGCGGCGACGTGGCGCGCCTCGATGCCGGTGCGCGACACGATCCACTCGTCGGACGTGTCGATCCTGGATTCGAGCTCCTGGTTGGTAACGACACGTTCGGGCAGATAGCTGCCGGTGCCGATGATTCTTGCGTGGGCCATAGGGAGAGAAGCTTAACCTACGCCTTCCTCCATACGCTTTAGAATGGGCGTGCTAATTATCTAACCATATAGCTTTTCGGAGGATTCACCATGAGTATCAGCATGTATCAGGTGTCGGTGCCGGTCCTGGCCCGCGCCCTGACCAATCTGCGCAGCGTCCTGCAGAAGGGCGAGGCGCACGCCGAAGCCAAGAAATTCAAGCCGGAAGTGCTGCTCAACGATCGCCTGGCGCCGGACATGCTGCCGCTGACGCGGCAGGTCCAGATCGTCACCGACCAGGCCAAGGGCAGCTCGGCGCGGCTGGCCGGCGCGGAAGTGCCGAAGTACGAGGATACCGAGGCCACGTTCGCGGAGCTGTACGCGCGCATCGACAAGACCCTGGCCTTCCTCAAGGGCTTCAAGCCGGAGCAGATCGACGGCAGTGAAGCCAAGGACATCACCCTGCCCTCGCCACGCGGCCCTATGGAGTTCAAGGGCCAGGACTACCTGCTGTACTTCGTCCTGCCCAATGTGTATTTCCACTGCACCACCGCCTACGCCATCCTGCGCCACAACGGCGTGGAGCTGGGCAAGATGGATTTCATCGGCAAGCCGTAACGGCCATGCCTGCTGCTGCCCTCTTCCTATGAGGAGGGCAGCAGATCCAGCAATTCTGCTTCGATGGTCTTGCCGTTGATGCGCAGAAGTCCGGCGGCGATGGGCAGGCTGAAACGCCGCGGCCCGGCACTGCCCGGATTGATGTAGAGCACGCCGTCGCGCTCCCGGCTCAAGGGCCGGTGCGAGTGGCCCGATACGACCACCTGGAATTCCGCCGCCGCCGGATCGAGGTCGAGTTCGTTGAGGTCGTGGATGACGTAGATCAGCACCTCGCCGACCTGCAGCACCTCGGTCTCCGCAACCTTTTTGTACTCGGCACCCTTGTCGTTGTTGCCGCGCACGGCAGTGACCGGCGCGATCTGCGCCAGCTGTTCGAGAATGGCGGGATCGCCGATGTCGCCGGCGTGCACGATGTAATCGCTGCCGCGCATGGCCCGCAGCGC
>FTIF01005315.1_pt4 | contig 24864 bp, 23 predicted proteins | sample 1658001 | NCBI WGS metagenome assembly FTIF01 (sample SAMEA3914789, study PRJEB12502) | metagenome | biome: forest; material: soil | place: Canada | collected 2011-07-03 | depth 0.3 m | reverse complement strand
GCGGCGATCAGGCGGCGGGCGCAGGCCAGGTAGGCGACGTCGGTATTGGCCTTGCGGGTGAACACCGGGTAGCCCGGCAGGCCCTGCTCCTGGGCGCGCTTGACCTCGGTATCCCAGTAGGCGCCCTTGACCAGGCGCACCGGCATGCGCCGGCCGACTTCACGCACCAGGCCTTCGAGCCATTCGATCACGGCAATGCCGCGCTTCTGGAACGCCTGCACGGCGATGCCCAGGCCCTCCCAGCCGCGCAGGGAGTGATCGCGGTAGACCGCTTCGAGCACGTCCAGCGACAGCTCCAGGCGATCCGCTTCCTCGGCATCGACGGTGAGGCCGATGTCATGGGCGCGCGCCGCCTGCGCCAGGATCAGCAGCTTCGGTGTCAGCTCGGCCAGCACGCGGGCGTGGTTGCCGTATTCGTAGCGCGGATGCAGCGCCGACAGCTTGACCGATATGCTCGGCCGCAGGAACACCGGCACGTCGGCATGGTTGCCGCCGAAGTCGCCGATGCTGGCGATGGCGGCCTGGTAGGACTTGAAATAGCGCTCGGCGTCATCGGCAGTCAGCGCCGCCTCGCCCAGCATGTCGAAGGAATGCAGGTAGGCGCGCTGGTCGCGGCTCTGCGAGCGCTTCAAGGCTTCCTCGATGGTGCGGCCCATGACGAACTGGCTGCCCATCATGCGCATGGCGCGGCGCACCGCGACGCGGATCACCGGCTCGCTGCTGCGGTTGATCAGGCGCGACCAGACCGAACGGTAGTTGCCGGGCGTCTCCAGCGGCAGGCGCACGATGCGGCCGGTCAGCATCAGGCCCCAGGTGGAGGCGTTGACGAACAGCGAGTCGCTGGCGCCCAGGTGCTTGTCCCAGTCGGCCTCGGACAGCTTGTCGGCGATCAGCTTCTCCGCCGTCTCGTCGTCGGGGATGCGCAGCAGCGCCTCGGCCAGGCACATCAGCAGCACGCCTTCCTCGGAGGACAGGTCGTATTCGCGCATGAAGGCATCCAGCGCGCTCTGCGATTCCTTCAGCAGGCGCACCCGCCGCACCCAGTCGGAAGCCTGCTCGATGATCCGGCCGCTCAGATCGGCCGGCAGCTCGGCGATGGCCAGCAGGCGGTTGACCAGGGCGGTTTCGTCGGCGAGGTACAGCTCGGTGATCGCGGCACGCAGCGGCGAACGCGCCGGCAAGGGCTCGACGAACAGGAAAGACGGTTGAGGATTGGGCATTTGCATGCAAGGGGGAATGGGAATGCCCCTATTTTTGCACGCCGCAGGCTGGAGCGGCTAACGGCTAACGGCTAGTGGCCAGTGATTAGTGACTAGTGGTTAGTGAAATCAACCGCAATGGCGTCCTGGCTTTTCACCAGCCACTAATCACTGGCCACTAGTCACTAGCTCTTACTCTTAAAGGTCCGTGCGCACCAGCCCCATCCGGGCCGCCTCCAGCGCGGCTTCGGCCCGGCTGGAGATATTGAGCTTGCGGTAGATGGCCTTGATGAAGCCGGCGGCGGTATGGCGGGTCACGCCCAGCTGCTGCGCCACATCCGGCAGGCGGAAGCCCTTGGCGATCAGCACCAGGGTCTCGCGCTCGCGCGCGGTCAGGCGCGCCTCTTCCGAGGTGTTCTGGGTCATCTCGTCGCTGAATACGCGCAGCAGGCGCTGGGCGATGGCAGGCGACAGCGGCGGCTCGCCGCCGCCGATGGCCTGCAGAGCCGCCACCACGCGCTCGATCGGCTGGTCCTTGAGCAGATAGCCCTGGGCGCCGGCGCGCAGCGCCGGGAACAGGTGACGGTCATCGGCGTAGATGGTGGCGACGATGCAGCGGCAGGAGGGATAGGCGCGGGTGAATTCGCGGATCAGGTCGACGCCGGAACCATCGGGTAGGTCCAGATCGACCAGGGCGATGTCGGGCTCGGTTTTCAGCGCGGCGGCGCGTGCTTCCTGCAGGGTTTCGGCGGTCACCGCGACGATGCCCGGAAAAGCCTCCGTCAACACCCGCGCAAGCCACTGCGCCGATGCGGCAAGGTCCTCCACCACCAAACCGTGCCGCATCTCCGCCACTCCCAGAAATTGTCTGCGCTGCGTCACAGTGTCGTCCTCATCCTTGATTCTAGTCACCCCCTGAAAAGGGGTGGATAAGCCGTGATGCCCGGCTTGGGCAGCTTCAGTGAGTCAACAACCTGCTGGAAAAGTGCCGGAAGTGTTAAGAAATGGTTAAGCGCTTATCCGTGAACAAGCTCTAAGCGTGCAGGGGCAAGCGGATCACCACCCGCGTGGTGCTGGCGTCGCCATGCAGTGTAAGGCTGCCGCCGAGGCGCTGCATGCGCTGGTCCATGCCGCGCAGGCCCAGGCCGCTGCGCCACTGCTCCGGCGGCAGCGTCGAGCCGTCGTTGACCAGGGTGATTTCGAGGGCCTGCTCGACGATGGCGACATCGATGCCGATGCGGCTCGGGCTGGCATGGCGCAGCGCATTGCTCAGCGCCTCGCGCAGCACCCGGGCCAGGTTGAGCTGCTGCGGCGCATCGAGCAGGGCGGTGGAAAGCAGGGCGCGCTCGGTCCAGACCAGTTGCACCCCGATGGCTTCGCAGCGCTCCCCCGCCTCGGCGCGCCAGTGCGCCAGGCAGTTGCTGATCGACTGCGGCCGCGCCCCCAGCCCGTAAACCGTCAGGCGCAGGCTGGCCAGCACTTCGCGGATCGCCTGCGCCGCCTCGCCTTCGGAACGGTGCAGCAGGGTCAGCAGGCGCGCGCCGATGTCGTCGTGCAGGTCCTGCGCCACGCGCGCCCGCTCCTGCTCGATGCTGCGCTCCACCGCCACCTGGTAGGCAGCGACACGGTCCAACACCGCGCGCACCGCCGAGGCCACCTGGGCGTCGCGGCGTGTGAACAGACGCTGGCCGTCGCCGGCAAAGCGCGCCTCCCAGGCCGGCAGCGCGCCGATGCCGGGCACGCGCAGGGCCAGGCCATTCTCGGCAATGGCCACCTCCGCCAGGGGCGCTTGCAGCGGATGCAGCGAGAGCGGGCTGAACAGCTGCCGCATGGCTTCCGGCAGCAGCTCGTCGACGGCATAGGCATTGGGCGCCAGCACATCGCGCAGCAGGCTCGGCACGTCGTCGACGCGCAACTGCCGCGCGCCGGTGAGAAAGCGCGACATCAGCCATTGCCGCGCCGGGAAGTACATCCAGCCGGCCAGGATGAGCGAGGCGGCCAATGCCGCGGGCGCCTCGAAGCGCAGCACGGCGGCGAAAATCACGTCCAGCACCACCACCGAGAAGCCGCCGACCACCAGCACCACTGCGCGGAACCACCAGGTTTCGAGGTCGAACAGGCGGTAGCGCGAGATGCCCAGCGCCAGGCCCACCGAGTTGAGCAGCATGAAGCCGAAGGCGTAGGCCTGCAGGCTGCCGCTGTCGAGGCCGGCCAGCGCCGGCACCGACACCAGCGCCAGCAGGGCGCCGCTGCCGACGAACCAGGACAGGATGAACCACTGCAAGGCGGCGCGGCGCAGCGGATCGCCGCGCGCGGCGCGCCATTGCAGCGCAGCCAGCGACCAGCTGAACAGATAGCCGAGGACGAGGAGGCCCTGCTGAAACAGGTTGCCGAACGGCAGCCACTGCAGGAAGTCGGCCGCCCATGCCAACAGATAACCCAGGATCAGCCACCAGCCGAGCCGGGCACGGCCCAGCGGATGCGGGTAATGCCACAGCACCGAGATGAAGGCACCGACGGTCAGCAGGGCGCCGAAATGGTTGGCGGCCGACAGCCCACGGAACAGCTCGCCGGGCAAGGCTAGCTCACGCGAGCTGTAGATCGCGGCGGAGCCGGCCATCAACAGGGAGCCGAAGCCGGTGACGGCGCAATACCTCGCTGCCGCCTGTTCGGGCCGGAAGGCAAAGATGGCCGAGCCGGTGAGCCAGCAGCCCACCGCGCAGACCAGCTGCAGCCAGAAGATGAAGGGCAGGTCGGACAAGGGCCGATGCGCCGCCGGGCGCAGGGTGACGACGCGGCCGTCGGCGGCATGCAGCTCGATCTGCGGCGCATGCTGGATGGCGGCAATCTGCTGCTGCCGCTCGAAGAAGGCGTTGAAGGCGCGATAGCTGATGAACACCGCGTCCGGCTCCTCGGAAAGATCGTCTCCGCGCAAGGCCATGGGGGCGCCGCCCACGGTGGAGATGGCGGTGATGGTGGTGCCGGGCTCGAACGGTTCGGGCAGCGCCGTGGCGGCATACAGCATGGGCGCCTGCTCGGCGCCCATGCTGTGCAGCTCGATGCCGGGGTGCGGCCGGTTGCAGGCCAGCTCCAGGCACAGCACGATGGTGGCCAGGGACAGCGCCACGGCGAAACCGATCACCCGCGAAGGCGGCAGGGCGCGGATCTGGCTGGCGGTGTCGGGGCTGACGGCGAGGCTGCTCATTTTCCCCGACTGTAGCGAGGCGGACGGCGCCGCGCCATGCCGCAGCGCACAGTAGCGGGCCACCCGCCGCCCATTTAGACTCCGCTGCCTCAGCTTCCGGCCGCTTCATGTCCGCATCGCCCCAAGACACCCTGCTGGTATTCATCACCTGCCCGACCGCCACCGCCGATGACTTGGCCGGCGCCCTGGTGGAACTGCGCCTGGCGGCCTGCGTCAATGTGCTGCCGGCGGGGCGCTCGGTGTACCGCTGGCAAGGGGCGGTGGAGCGCGCAGAGGAAACCCTCCTCATCGCCAAGACCAGCCAGGCCCGCTACGCCGAACTGGAAGCGGAAGTGCGGCGGCGCCATCCTTACGAACTTCCGGAAATCGTTGCGGTCCATCTGGCGTGCGGGCTGCCCGCATACCTGCAATGGGTCCACGATTCGACGGCATGAAAACCGCCGCGCTCATCCTCGCCATCGGCGCTGCCCTGCTCTCCGGCATGGCGGCGGCGGACGGCTTTTGGCCGAAAAAGGACGGTGCCAGCGGCAGCAGCCATGACCTGCTCAAGGCCGACCAGGCCTTCCACCTGATCGCCGCCGAGCGCGAAGGCCAGACCCTCAAGGTAAGCTGGGACATCGCACCGGGTTACTATCTGTACCGCAAGCGGCTGGCCTTCCAGGCGCTGACGCCGGAAGGCGCGCAGCTGGGCGCAGCGGAACTGCCCAAGGGCGAACTGATCCAGGACGAACACGAAGGCAAGGCCGAGATTTACCGCGGCAGCCTGCAGGCGGCGCTGCACTGGCCCCAGGGCTCCGCTGCCCCGCAGCGCTTGCGGGTGAGCTACCAGGGCTGTGCCGAAGCCGGGGTGTGCTATCCGCCGCAGACCAGGACGATCGACGTGATCGACCTGTCGCACTGATTTAATAATTCGAGAGCACGATGCGTTCCATCATTCTGATTGTGGTTGCCTGCATCATCGCGGCCGCGGCGGGTTACGGTTTCTACCGCTATGCGCATGAGGGCACGGTAGCCAGCGAGCCGCTGCCCACCGGCATCCAGTTGAGCGGCCTCGACGGCAAGCCGCACAGCTTCGAGGAATGGCGCGGCAAGCTGGTGCTGGTGAATTTCTGGGCGACCTGGTGCACGCCCTGCCTGCACGAGATTCCGGAACTGGTGAAGCTGCAGAAGCAGTACGCGGCACGAGGCTTGCAGATCATAGGTCCGGCGGTGGATGATCCGGATGCGGTGCGCAGCATGCTGGGCCCGCTCGGCATCAACTATCCGGTGCTGTCGGGCACGCCGGATTCGATGATCGACATCATGGAGAAACTCGGCAACGGGCCCGGCGGCCTGCCGTTCTCCATCCTGGTCAGCCCGGACGGCCTGATCCTGGATCGCCAGCTGGGCGAGTTCACACCGGCCCAGCTGGTCAAGCTGATCGAAAGCCACCTTCCCCCGACCCCGGCACAGTAAGCAGAATCTGCTCTTAACCGCTGCCATCATGCGGCGAAAATCGCTTAACTTCGTTTCTGTGTTGTTTCCAGCAAACGATTCATGCACAATGCGGCGACACCTTGATGAGCGCCTTGTGTGAGCCGATTGCTGCTGCTGAATGGCCCTAACCTGAACCTGCTCGGCAGCCGCGAGCCGGGGGTTTACGGCACACAGACGCTTGCCGCAATCGAAGCCGGGCTGACGGCCGAGGCGCAGCAACTGGGACATGAGCTGGCCTGCTTCCAGAACAACCAGGAAGGCCTGCTGGTCGAGCGCATTCACCAGGCACGGCAGGACGGGGTGGGCTTCATCCTGTTCAATCCCGGCGCCTTCACCCACACCAGCATCGCCCTGCGCGATGCCCTGCTGGGGGTGGCGATCCCGTTCATCGAGATTCACCTGTCGAACGTCCACGCACGCGAGACATTCCGCCATCACTCTTATTTTTCGGATATCGCCGCCGGCGTGATCCTCGGGCTCGGCCCGCTGGGTTACCGCTTGGCGCTGCAGGCCGCGCACCAACGGCTGCAGCAGATCTGATCCACACACAATACCGACTCTAGGCAACACAGGGAGACAGCAAGGCCATGGACCTGCGCAAAATCAAGACCCTCATCGAGCTCGTCGAGGAATCCGGCATCTCCGAACTGGAGGTCAAGGAAGGCGAGGAATCCGTCCGCATCAGCCGCCAGCCCATCGGCGTGGCGATGCCGGCGCAGTATTACGCCCCGCAGCAGCTGGCGGCGCCCGCTCCGGCCGCGGCGCCGGCGGCAGCGCCCACTGCGCCCGCACCGGCTGCGCCAGCGCCGAAGGCCGATAACCGCCACATCCTCAAGTCGCCGATGGTCGGCACCTTCTACCGCTCGCCTTCGCCCGGCGCCAAGTCCTTCGTCGAAGTGGGCCAGACGGTCAAGGCCGGCCAGACCCTGTGCATCATCGAGGCGATGAAGATGCTCAACCAGATCGAGGCCGATCGCGCCGGCGTGGTGGTCGAGGTGCTGGCCGACAACGAGAAGCCGGTCGAATTCGATCAGCCCTTGTTTGCCATAGACCCGGCGTAATGGACCTTCGGTCCAAGATACTGGGCATCCATGCCCGGACCGTTGAAACAAGCTATTTGGCAATCTTGCACAGGGCGGTGCGCTAAACCATGTTCCAGAAAATCCTGATCGCCAACCGCGGCGAGATCGCGCTGCGCATCCTGCGCTGCTGCCGTGAGCTGGGCATCAAGACGGTGGCGGTGCATTCCACCGCCGACCGCGACCTCAAGCATGTGCGCCTAGCCGACGAGACCGTGTGCATCGGTCCGGCGCCGGCCACCGGCAGCTATCTCAATATGGCGGCGATCATCAGCGCCGCCGAAGTCACCGAGGCGGATGCGATCCATCCCGGCTACGGCTTCATGTCGGAGAATGCCGACTTCGCCGAGAGCGTGGAGAAGAGCGGCTTCGTCTTCATCGGGCCGCGCTCGGAAACGATCCGCCTGATGGGCGGCAAGACCACCGCCAAGGCCGAGATGATCGCCGCGGGCGTGCCCTGCGTGCCCGGCTCCGAGGGCATCCTGCCGGACGACGAGGCCAAGTGCCGCGAAACGGCCGCGAAGGTCGGCTACCCGGTGCTGATCAAGGCCGCAGCCGGCGGCGGCGGCCGCGGCATGCATGTGGTGCGCAAGGAAGAAGACCTGATCATGTCGATCGGCCTGGCGCGCAACGAAGCGCTGCAGGCGTTCAAGGACGGCTCGGTGTTCCTGGAGAAGTATCTCGAGGTGCCGCGCCACATCGAGATCCAGGTGCTGGCCGACGAGCACGGCAACGCCGTCTACCTGGGCGAGCGCGACTGCTCGATGCAGCGCCGCAACCAGAAGGTGGTGGAGGAAGCGACGGCGCCGCACATCACCCAGGCGCAGCGCGAGGAGATCGGCAAGCTGTGCACCGACGCCTGCAAGCGCATCGGCTACCGCGGCGCCGGCACCATGGAGTTCCTCTACGACAACGGCCGCTTCTACTTCATCGAGATGAACACGCGCATCCAGGTGGAGCATCCGGTGACCGAGATGGTCACCGGCATCGACCTGATCCGCCAGCAGATCATGGTGGCGGCGGGCGAGCCGCTGCCGTTCCGGCAGGAAGACATCCAGCTGCGCGGCCACGCCATCGAGTGCCGCATCAACGCCGAAGACCCGTTCAAGTTCATCCCCTCGCCGGGCGAGGTGAAAAAGTACCACGCCCCCGGCGGGCCCGGCATCCGCATGGATTCGCACGTCTACGCCGGCTATCGCGTGCCGCCCAACTACGATTCCATGATCGGCAAGCTGATTGCCTACGGCCCCACCCGCGAGTCGGCCATCGCCCGCATGCGCACGGCGCTGGCGGAGATGATCGTGGAAGGCATCCACACCAATATCCCGCTGCAGCGCAAAATCCTCGAGGACGAGGTATTCGTGCGAGGCGAGCACCACATCCATTATCTGGGTGAGCGGATACCGGAGTGGGCGGCGGAGCAGTGAAGCAGTGGTCGGTGGCTAGTGATTAGTGGCCAGTAAAAAGCTGGATGCTGTACCTTTCGTGCTTCTACTAATCACTAGTCACTAACCACTAATCACTGCCTTTATGTGGAACGAACTCCTCGTCGCCAGCCGCTATCCCGATTTCGCCGAGGAAGCGCTGCTGGCGCAGGGCGCAGTCTCCGTCACCATGACCGACGCTGCCGACGAGCCGGTGCTGGAACCGGCGCCGGGCGCCACGCCGTTGTGGCCGCATACCATCACGCGCGGGCTGTTTCATCCGGAGATCGACCTGGAGCAGGTGCGTGGCGTGTTGCGCGAACTGCTGCCCGACGGCGCCGAGCTGGTGTTCGAGCAGCGCACGGTGGAAGACAAGGACTGGATCAACGCCTGGCTGCAGCACGCCAAGCCGATGCGCTTCGGCACGGCGGCGGCAGCGGGGCTGTGGATCTGCCCCAGCGGCCATCGCATCGAGGAAGCGGGCGCCACGGTGGTGCAGCTCGATCCGGGCCTGGCCTTCGGCACCGGCACCCACCCCAGCACCGCGCTGTGCCTGCAATGGCTGGCCGTGCACGATCTGGCCGGCAAGCGGGTGCTCGATTATGGCTGCGGCTCCGGCATCCTGGCCATCGCTGCGCTGAAACGGGGCGCCGCCCACGCCGATGCGGTGGACATCGATCCGCAGGCGCTGATCGCAACCGTCGGCAACGCCCAACTCAATGAAGTGGATGGCCGTTTACACTGCGCGAGCGTTGAACAATTCACTGAACAAGCTGTGGATGAAGCTGTGGACATCGTGTTGGCTAATATTCTGGCGAAGCCGCTGATGCAGCTGGCGCCGATGCTGGCGCAACGCGTCCGCAGTGGCGGCAACATCGTTCTCGCCGGCGTGCTGCAATCGCAGGCGGACGAGGTGCGGAGCGCTTATGCGCCGTGGTTCGACTTCGACGGCGACGGCCTGCAGGAGGACTGGTCGCGCATCAGCGGCACGCGGCGTGTGACGGCTTCGTGATTTGATGACTGTAACGTGACGAACGGTGCTTTCGTTGCCGCTGCGACTTGAGTATTATCGCCTCCCCGTTTTTCGATCTGGCCAAAAAGTGTCCAAGGACGGAGGCAGAGCCGGACGAATCAGCGGGTTAATTTCAAGCATAGAATCGACTTGATCGAATGACGATGTCGTCGTCGATCCGGCGATTGCATCAATGGATGGTCGCGGCCCCCGCCGTGTGCAATCCACCTGAAGGGGGCCGGCAAGCCGATGTCGCGTGGCCTCATCAATAACAATCATGACAAACAGGGCAGCATCATTCTCTTGTATGTCCAAGCCTGACAACAATAAAGCGCTCTGCCACTCGGTGGCCGACTGCCTCGACGAATACTTCAGCACGCTCAACGGCCACGCGCCGAAGGATCTGTATGAAACGATCCTCGGCCAGGTGGAGCCGCCGTTGCTGCGCGCCACCCTGCGTTACTGCGACGGCAACCAGTCGCGTGCCGCGGATCTGCTCGGCCTGAATCGCGCCACGCTGCGCAAGAAGCTGAGCCAGTACAAGATCGCTGCGCGATCCGACGCCTCGTTCCTCCGATGAGCGCGCTCAAGCCGCGCCGGGCGCTGCTCTCGGTTTCCGACAAGCACGGCCTGATCGAATTCGCGGCGCAGCTGGTGGCGCACGGCATCGAGCTGATCTCCACCGGCGGCACCTGGAAGTCGCTGCATGCCGCCGGCATCGCGGCGCAGGAAGTGTCCGACGTCACCGGTTTTCCGGAAATCATGGGCGGCCGCGTCAAGACCCTGCATCCGAAGATCCACGGCGGCATCCTGGCCCGCCGCGGCACCGATGAAGCGGTGATGGCGGAGCACGGCATCACCGCGATCGACCTGATCGTGGTCAATCTCTATCCGTTCGAGCAGACCGTGGCCAGGCCCGGCGTCGGCATCGAAGAAGCGATCGAGAACATCGACATCGGCGGCCCGGCGATGGTGCGCGCTTCCGCCAAGAACCATGACCATGTCGCCATCGTGGTCGATCCGGCCGACTACGCCGCGGTGCTGGCCGCGCTGGACGGCGACGGCATCGGCGACGCCATGCGCCGTACCCTGGCGACCAAGGCTTTCGCCCACACCTCGCGTTACGACGCCGCGGTGGCCGCCTATCTGTCCGGCCTCAACGCCGACGGCACGCGCGAAGTCTTCCCCGGCGTGCTGGGCCTGCAGTTCGACAAGAAGCAGGTGATGCGCTACGGCGAGAACCCGCACCAGCGCGCGGCGTTCTACACCGAACGCGATGCGCCGCTCGGCAGCGTCGGCGCGGCACACCAGATCCAGGGCAAGGAACTGTCCTACAACAACCTGGCCGACGCCGATGCCGCGCTGGAATGCGTCAAGTCCTTCGTCAAGCCGGCCTGCGTCATCGTCAAGCATGCCAATCCCTGCGGCGTGGCGGTAAGCCTGGACGGCATCGGCAAGGCCTATGACCTGGCCTACCAGACCGATCCGACCTCCGCCTTCGGGGGCATCATCGCCTTCAACCGCGAGCTGGACGCCGCTACCGCCCAGGCCATCGTCGAGCGCCAGTTCGTCGAAGTGATCATCGCGCCGCTGGTTTCGGAAGCGGCGAAGAAAGTTGTCGCCGCCAAGCAGAACGTGCGCCTGCTCGAAACCGGCCCCTGGCCGGACGATCCCGCACCGGCGCTGGACTACAAGCGCGTCGGCGGCGGACTGCTGGTGCAGGATCGCGATGCCCACCGCATCAAGGTCGAGGACCTGAAAGTCGTCACCAAACGCGCGCCGACCGAAGCCGAGCTGCACGACCTGGTGTTTGCCTGGAAAGTGGCGACCTTCGTCAAGTCCAACGCCATCGTCTATGCGCGCGATCGCCAGACCATCGGCGTCGGCGCCGGCCAGATGAGCCGCGTTTATTCAGCAAAGATCGCCGGCATCAAGGCCGCCGACGAAAAGCTCAGCGTCGCCGGCTCGGTGATGGCCAGCGATGCGTTCTTCCCGTTCCGCGACGGCATCGACGCCGCCGCTGCTGCCGGCATTCGCGCCGTGATTCAGCCGGGCGGCTCGATGCGGGATGGCGAAGTGATTGCCGCCGCCGATGAGAACAATATGGCGATGGTGTTTACCGGGATCAGGCACTTCAGGCACTGATTGCGTAACTTGCCCGCACCGGCCCGGTAGCCGCTCCCTGTTCCCGCCCTCTTCCCCTGATGGAGAAGAGGCGGCCGCGAATCAACCGCGGGGAGCCGGGGGAACTGGCGGCGCAGGCGGTGCGGGAGGCGCCGGTGGAGCCGGCGACGCCATCAGCTTGTCGATGCGCACGTCGCCGCTGAAGGTCGACAGCTCCAGATTCACGCCCTTGCCGTCGCCGAAGACGAACTCCCGCTTCTTGCTGCTGGCATTCTTCGAGCTGGTCGCGGTGGACTGCGGCAGGTCGCACTGGGCCTCGCCGCTGAAGCTCTTGACCATGGCGGTGCCGGACACATCGGTCGGCACATGCAGGGTGATGTTGCCGGACAGGGTCTCGCCTGTGACCACCGCCTGCGGCGAGAACGAGGCGTCGAGCCCCATGTCGCCGGAAACGGACTTGAGCTTGAGATCGGAGAAGCGGCTGCCTTTCACCGAAAGGTTGCCGGAGACGGTTTCCACCGAGAGCTTGCCCTCCAGGCCGCTCAAATGGATGTCGCCGCTGACCGTATTGGCCTGCGTGAGCTTGGACGGCGCACGCAGGATCATGTCGCCGGAGACGGTCTGCACCGCCACCTGCTGCGACTGCACGTCGATGCCCACGTCGCCGCTGACGGTGGTGATTTTGACCGGGCCGCGCGTGCCGCGCACCGAGGTATCGGCGCTGACCGTTTCCAGCTCGACTGCGGCGCCCGCCGGCACCATCAGCCGCAGGTCGCTTTCGCCGGAGTTGTGTGAATGCTTGGACAGCTTCACCGCCACGCTGAGGTTGGCGGCATCGCCCGTCACTTCCAGGTGGTCGACGCCATAGCCAAGGCTGCCGTTGACCTGGACTTCGTTCTTGTCCCAGGCATTGACCACCACGGTGCCGGAAACATTGTTGACGTAGATCCGGCCGTCGGCATTGAGCGGGCGGCGTTCATTGACCTGGTCGTCGTTGCGGCCGCCGGTATCCTCGCTGGAATCGGCATCTTGGTGGTGGTGCTTGTGCGACTCGGGAACAACCGCCAGCAGCGGCAGGCTATTGAGCGCGGCAACCTCGGTCAGCTTCTCGACGCGGGCCTGGTCGTATTGCCTGAAGGCCTTCAACCGCGCCGCTTCGGCCTTCGCCTCGGCCCGAACCTCGGCTTGGGCCTGGTGATCGAAGCTTGCTTCGACCTGTGCGGCGTTCGCCCGTTCCTGCGCCGCCTCCAGCCGCTCCATCGCGGCCTGCTGGGCATCGTCGGCGACGCGCTGCCAGTCCTGGCCTTCGGTCTCCGCGGCGTAGGCCGGCGCCACGCAGGCACCGGCGAGCAGGATGGCGAGCAGCAGCTTCGACTGTGCCCGGGTGAAAATCCGCCAGTTCATCGCGCGTCCGCCAGCACCACGTGCAGTTGTTCCTTCTGCTGACGCGTGGTGGTCAGCAGGCTCTTCAGGTACTCACCCTCGGGATCGGCGGCGATGGCGCGCTTGAGCTGGTTTTCCGCGCTGTCCACGATCTTCAGGTTGGCCTTGACCAGGGCCCGTGTTTCCGGATGCATGCGGTTGGTGGCAGGCAGCAGCGAGTTGTCGCTGGCGGCGATCATCGGCAGGTTGGGCGGTGCGTGCAGGGGCGCCTGACGGCTGCCGCGCAGGCTTTGCAGGCCAATGGAGGCGCTCAGCACCAGCACCAGCGAGGCGGCGATGCCGACTGCGGCCAGCCAGGGCGCGCGCTGCTTGCGGATACGCTGCGCGTGGATGCGCGAATCGATGCCGGGCCACAGGTCGCGCTGCGGGGCTTGACCCTTCTTTAGGGCCGTCAGGCCGGGAACCGGCGGCTGTTCATCGCCGCCGCGCGCATCCTGCATGCGCTGCTTCTCGTACTCGTTCATTCCAACCATCCTCTCATCAGGCGCCGCGCGCGATGCAGCTGCGCTTTTGAAGTTCCGACAGCGATGCCGGTCAGCGAGGAGATCTCCTCGTGCTGATAGCCCTCGATATCATGCAGCACCAATACCGTGCGCGCGCCTTTCGGCAACCGCGACATCGCGCGCTCCAGATCCATTTTCAAACCGGCATCCTCGTGCTGCGATGGAATTACCGCATCAGTGGAGGATTCATCTTCCGTGCCGACGCCGTCCTCGAACGTCACCCAGCGCTTCAGCAGGCGGTGCTCGCCCAGCACCACGTTCACCGTCAGGCGGTGCAGCCAGGTGCCGAAACGGCTTTCGCCGCGGAAGCTGCCGAGCTTTTCCCAGGCGCGCACGAAGGCGTCCTGGGTGGACTGCTCGGCGCGCGCGGTATCGCCGTGACACAGGCGGCAACACAGGCCGTAAATCCGGTCCACATGGGTGCGGTACAGCTGCTCGAAGGCGCGCGAATCCCCAGCGGCGGCTTGCCGCACCAGCGCCAGGTCTTCGGACTCCACTACCGCACTTCCGCTAACCATGCTCGCCGCCGCAGCAGTCAAGCCGGCCTCCAGGGTGGAACATAAGGTTGCCGTCGTCATTTGTACTTCAGATACGCCAGCGTCGCGTAAGGTTTGAACCCCCGGCCCTCCCCGCGCCCGGAGCCTTGGCCACCGGCGCAGGGGATTCGGCCGTCCGGGACAAGTATCATCCTGAAATCATCGGCTTGCATCCGGGGCTGCGCCGCCGCCCTCATAATAGGCGCTCCGCCCGATTCCGAGCAGCCCCCGTGACCAACCCCCTCGTCCTCACCAGCTCCCTGGTAGCCAGCAGCCTGCGCGGCTGGCGCGGCACCGCCGCGTTTCGCCCGCGCACCCGCCAGCCGGAGCAGCCGCTGCGGCTGTACGAGTTCGAGGCCAGTCCCCACTGCCGGCTGGTGCGCGAGGCGCTGACCGAGCTGGATCTGGATGCCCTGATCCTGCCCTGCCCGCAAGGCGGCAGCCGCTTCCGGCCCGAGGTGCAGGCGCGGGGCGGCAAGCAGCAGTTTCCCTATCTGGTCGACCCCAACAGCGGCCGGGAACTGTACGAATCGGCGGAGATCATCGACTACCTCAGCCAGACCTACGGCGGCCGCCTGCGGGCCAGCCGCGGCCTGCGGCGCAGTGCCGCCATCGGCGGCGCAGCCCTCGCCACCTGCAGCAGGACCAATCTGCGCAGCCTGCGCGGTTACAGGACGCGGCCTTCAAAGGCGCCGGCGCAGCCGCTGGAGCTGTACAGCTTTGAATCCAGCCCTTATTCGCGCCCGGTGCGCGAGCTGCTGTGCGAGCTGGAGCTGCCTTACCTGCTGCGCAATACCGCCAAGGCGCGCTGGGAGGACATGGGGCCGCCGTCGCTGCGCCGCAAGCTGTTCCCCGAGCTGCCGGTGGAGGGCCGCAACCGCCTGCGCCTGCTGGAACTGACCGGGCGGGTGCAGGTCCCCTACCTGGTCGACGTCAATACCGGCACGGCGATGTACGAGTCGGATGACATCGTCCGCTACCTGAAGCAGCAATACGCCGCCTGAGCGCGGGCACCCTACCCTCTCTCCCGTTAAAATCAGCGCAACACGCTTGTTTGCATCTACTTGATCGCTGCGACCGAGTAGATGCGATAAAGCCCTAGCGCATGGAATATCGCAATGTCGTTTCTCCTGTCCCCTTATGCCCTGGTTTTCTTCCTGCTGCAGATCGCCTGCGCGGTGCACATCGTGCGCACCGGCCGCGACTACATCTGGTTATGGGTGGTGCTGTTCTTCTCGGTCGCCGGCTGCGCCGTCTATGTGATCACCCAGGTGCTGCCCGGCGCAGGCCGCAGCAACACCATGCGCACGGCGCGCAAGACGGCCGGCAAGCTGCTCGATCCGGCAGGCGAGAAGCGCCGCATCGAGGCGCGGCTGGCCCTGGCCGACACGCTCGACAACCGCACCGCGCTGGCGCGCGAATGCGTCAAGCGCGGCGACTACGGCAATGCGGCCGAGCTGTTCCGTTCCTGCCTCAAGGGCATGTATGCGCACGATCCGGCGATCATGCTGGAACTGGCGCAGACGCTGTTCGAGCAAAATGACTACGCCGCCACCCGGCAGACGCTGGAGGAGCTGGCGCAGCACAATCCCGGCTTCAAGTCGCAGGATGCGCGCCTGCTTTACGCACGGGCGCTGGAAAGCCTGGGTGAAAACGAGCTGGCCTTGCAGGAATACACCCGCCTGGAACCCAGCTATTCCGGCGAAGAGGCTCGGGCCCGCTACGCCCTGCTGCTGAAGCGCAACGGCCGCATCGAGGAAGCGCGCGCGGTGCTGGCGACGATGCTGATCCGCTACAAGGCGGCGCCGGCTTTTTACCAGCGCAACGAGCGCAACTGGATCGAGCAGGCCCGCCGCGAACTTGGCTGACGCTCGCTCCTTATTCGCCATGGTGGCGGCGGCTCACGCCCTGGCGGTGATGAGCCCAGGCCCCGATCTCGCCATCGTCACCCGGCAGACCCTGGCCCACGGCCGCGGCGCCGGGCTGCGCACAGCTCTGGGTGTCGCCAGCGGCATCGGCGTGCATATCGCCTATGCTATGTTCGGGCTGGCCTGGGCCATTCATCACTATCCACCGCTGCTGACGGCACTTCGCTATGTCGGCGCCTTGCTGCTGCTGTGGATCGGCTGGGGAGCGCTGCGCGCCAAGCCTTTATCCGGACCGGCTCCGCTTGCCGCGGGCACGCGCGCCGCGGCGCGCGACTTCGGCATCGGCTTCCTCACCAATGCGCTGAATGTGAAGGCCATGCTGTTCTTCGTGGCGCTGTGCTCGGCGGTGATCACCGTGGGCGCCTCGGTACAGCTGCGGCTGGCATTGGGCGCCTGGATGATTTTCGCCACCGGGCTGTGGTTCTGTTTCGTCGCCTGGACCCTGGGCCATCCGCGGGTGCGCGCACGACTGCAAGCCTACGGCCACTGGCTCGACCGGGTGATGGGCGCGATCCTGTTGACCCTAGGTTGCGCCATGCTGTTGCAGGGCCTGCTTGGCTGAATGACGCATCCCTGAAACCGCTGGCGGCGTAAAGTGTGGAACACATGACAGGCTGACGGGGAGAACGGGATGGGCACTGTGAAGCTGGGGGCTGCAGAACTGGGCATCGTGGTCGAGGAAGTCGAGTTTCCGAGCCACGGCGTCACCCTGCGCGCCGGGCACTTCCTGCCGGCTGCCGGCGCGGGGCAGGAAGCCCTGAAGAATGCTCGCGGCGAACTGCCCTGCGTGGTCATGGCCCACGGCCTCGGCGGCACCCGTGCCGCGGGGCTGGAACCGTTCGCACGCCGCTTCGCTGCAGCCGGGCTGCATGTGCTGTGCTTCGATTACCGCTATTTCGGCAAGAGCGACGGCGAGCCGCGGCAGTGGGTCAGCGTGCGGCGGCAGTTGCAGGACTTTGCCGTGGCGATCGCCTATGCGCGGAGCCTGCCCGGCGTCGATGCCGGCCGCATCTCCACCTGGGGCAGTTCGTTCTCGGGCGCGCATTCGGTTGCCGCCGCGGTGGCCGACGGCAGGATTGCGGCAGTCAGTTCGCAGGGAGCGATGATGGACGGCTTCGCCTCGCTGCTGAACCTGCTGCGCGAGGCCGGGCCGCTGCATGTGCTCAAGCTCACCGCCTTCGGCCTGGCCGACGGGGCACGCAGCCTGCTCGGGCTGGGGCGGCTGCGGATTCCGGTGGTGGGCCTGGCGGGGGAGAACGCGGCGCTGACCACACCGGATTCCAAGCCGGGGTATCTGAATATCGCGCCGCCGGACTGGCGCAACGAGATCACCTGCACCTGGGCGCTGGGGCTGGCGACGTACCGGCCCAACACGATGACGCCGCGGCTGCCATGTCCGGCGCTGTTCTGCATTGCGACGGGAGATGTGGTGGTGCCGCCGGGAGCAATGGAGGATGGGGCGCGGCGCGGCGGCGACAAGGTCGAGGTGAAGCGCTATGCGCTTGGGCACTTCGAGATTTATGTCGACGAAGGATTTGAGAATGCTTCGCGGGATCAGACGGAGTTTTTTGTGCGGGTGTTGAAGCCCCAATAATCCGAGGATCGGGAATCGCAAGATGAGCTTGCAACGATTCCCGATCCCCCGCTCCGGCATTACGTCGGCTTTGAAATCGCCCGCCACAACATCTCGAACAGGACGTTGGCCTGCTTGGTCAGCGACTCGCGCTGGCCGCGATGGAAATACATCTGCACCAGGCGGAACATGACGCCGAAGATGTAGTCGAGCAGGATCTTCTCGTCGACCTGGTCGTTGAGCACGCCCTTGGCGCGGCCTTCGCCGAGGACGCGGATGAAGGTGCCGAACAGCTCCGGATTCTGGAAGGTTTCCTGCTTGCGCCAGGTGTTGAGGTAGACCGAGCTCATCACCAGCTGCATCACCTTGGGGTTGCGCTCGAAGAAGTCGAGCGAGACCCAGAACACCTTGCGGAAGCGCTCCTTGTAGTCTTCAATTCCCTGCAGGTGGTCGATCATGCGGGTGCCGAGCTTGCCCATCCAGGTATCGAGGCTGCTGAACAGCAGGGCTTCCTTGCTGCCGTAGTACTTGTAGATGGTCTGCAGCGAGACATTGGCGCCGCGCGCCACCTCGATCAGGCCGACGCGGTGGAATTCGCGCTCCGAAAAGATATCCAGCACCGCCTGCTCGATGCGCAGGCGCGTTTCCGGATCGAGCTGCGAGCGATCCGCTGCCGGCTGCGCCTCGCGTTCCGCGTTCGCGCCGTTCTCATCCAAAGCTGTGCCCAAACCCATGTTCATTCCCGAAGTCCCGAAGCCAAACTGCCAAAGGCGCAGTAATCATAGTTACTGAACCAAATTCCATGCCGCCTTACTCCATACGCAAGCGTATTGACCTCGGGGTAGCATAGGATTATGCTCACCGGGTCAAGATTTCCGCGCGGAGCGCCGTATCGCTTTCGCCGCCAGCCTCGATTCGGGCTGCAGGGCGAGATGCAAGAGTAATAGACATTACCGCCATCTTCAACCACCCCCCAACCCAACCATCGTCCAAGGACCGCCTCCCATGACCGAAGCTTTCATCTACGACGCCGTGCGCACCCCGCGCGGCAAGGGCAAGAAGGACGGCAGCCTGCACGAGGTAAGCCCCGTGCACCTGCTCGGCAACCTGTTCAATGCCGTGCAGCAGCGCAACCAGCTGGATACCAGCCAGGTCGATGACGTGGTGCTGGGTTGCGTCACCCCGGTGGGCGAGCAGGGCGCGGACATCGCGCGCACCGCGGTGCTGTACGCCGGCTGGGCCGAGAACGTGCCGGGCGTGACGCAGAGCCGCTTCTGCGCTTCCGGCCTGGAGTCGGTGAACCTGGCGGCGATGAAGGTGATGTCCGGCCAGGAAGACCTGATCGTGGCCGGCGGCGTGGAAAGCATGTCGCGCTGGCCGATGGGCTCGGACGGCGGCGCCTGGGCCATGGACCCGCGCATCAACCACCAGCTGGGCTTCGCCCCGCAGGGCATCGGCGCCGACCTGATCGCCTCGCTGGAAGGCTTTACCCGCAACGATGTGGACAGTTTCGCGGTGCGCTCGCAGCAGCTTGCCGGCAAGGCGCGCGAGGCGGGTTATTTCAAGAAGTCGGTGATCCCCGTCACCGACCTCAACGGCATGGTGGTGCTGGACCACGACGAGTTCATCCGCGCCGAGACCACGGTGGAAGGCCTGTCCTCGCTGAAGCCCTCGTTCGAGCAGATGGGCCAGATGGCGTTCGACGCCACCGCCCTGCGCAAGTACACCACCATCGAGAAGATCAACCACGTCCATCACGCCGGCAATTCCTCCGGCATCGTCGATGGCGCCGCGCTGGTGCTGATCGGCTCGCCGGAGAAGGGCAAGTCGCTGGGCCTGAAAGCTCGCGCCCGCATCCGCTCGGTGGCGGTGATCGGCAGCGAGCCGACCATCATGCTCACCGGCATCGCCCCGGCGGCGCAGAAGGCGCTGAAGAAGGCCGGCATGACGGTGAAGGACATCGACCTGTTCGAGATCAACGAGGCTTTCGCCGCAGTAGTGCTGAAAGCAGTGCGCGCGCTGGACATCGACCTGGCCAAGGTCAACGTCAACGGCGGCTCCATCGCCATGGGGCACCCGCTGGGCGCCACCGGCAGCATCATCCTCGGCACCGTGCTCGATGAGCTGGAACGCACCAACAAGTCCACGGCGCTGATCTCGCTGTGCGTCGGCGCCGGCATGGGCATCGCCACCATCATCGAACGCGTTTAAGGAACAGGCACCAGAACCATGGCCGACACCAACACCGCTGTGCGCTACGAGCAGGATGCCGACGGCATCGTGACCCTGACCCTGGACATGCCGGGCCGTTCGATGAACGTGCTCAACGAGGAGCTGTCGCGGCCGCTGGCCGACGCCATCAGCCGCATCGAGGGCGATGCCGCCGTCACGGGCGTGATCATCACCTCCGGCAAGAAGGAATTCCTCGCCGGCGCCGACATCGAAGGGCTGTACAAGAACACCGACGTCAAGCTGGTCTACGACATCGCCGAGGCCTACAAGGTGCTGTTGCGCCGGCTGGAGAAGTGCGGCCGGCCGGTGGTGGCCGCGCTCAACGGCACCGCGCTGGGCGGCGGCCTGGAGCTGGCGCTGGCCTGCAACTACCGCATCGCCGTCGACAATCCCAAGGCCAAGTTCGGCCTGCCGGAAGTGAAGCTGGGCCTGCTGCCCGGCGGCGGCGGCACCCAGCGCCTGCCGCGCCTGATCGGCATCCAGGCTTCGCTGCCGCTGATGCTGGAAGGCAAGGAGCTGCGCGCCGACCAGGCCAAGCAGTTGGGCATCCTCAATGAAGTGGTCAAGGACGACGCCGAGATGCTGGCGCGCGCCAAGGCCTGGTGCCTGGCCAATCCGAAGCCGGTGCAGCCCTGGGACGACAAGAAATTCAAGTGGCCGGGCGGCGACTCCAAGTCGCCGGCCAATGCGCAGATGTGGGCCATCGCCCCGTCCATGGCCGATGCCAAGAGCCAGGGCAACTACCCGGCGCTGACCAACATCATGAGCTGCGTGTTCGAGGGCGGCATCGTCGATTTCGACAGCGGCTGCCGCATCGAATCACGCTACTTCGCCAACCTCGGCGTGAGCCAGGTGTCGAAGAACATGATCGGCACCCTGTGGTTCCAGCTCAACGCCATCAACAAGGGCAAGTCGCGGCCGGAAGGCTTCGACAAATCCACGGTGAAGAAGCTGGGCGTCCTCGGCGCCGGCATGATGGGCGCGGGCATCGCCTATGTCTCGGCCAAGGTCGGGATAGAGGTGGTACTGCTCGACTCGACCGCGGAAGCCGCCGAGAAGGGCAAGAGCTATTCCGCCGGCCTGCTCGACAAGGCGATCAAGAAGGGCCGCGAGACCCCGGCCGGCAAGGGGGTGTTCCTCGACCGCATCAAGGCCACTGCCGACTACAAGGATCTGGAAGGCTGCGACCTGGTGATCGAGGCGGTGTTCGAGGATCGCGCCATCAAGGCCGACGTGACGAAGAAGACCGAGGCGGTGATTCCGGCCACGGCGACTTTCGCTTCCAACACCTCGACCCTGCCGATCACCGGCCTGGCCAAGGCCAGCGCGCGCCCCGAGCAATTCATCGGCCTGCATTTCTTCTCGCCGGTGGACAAGATGCCGCTGGTCGAGATCATCGTCGGCGAGAAGACTTCGAAAGAAACGCTGGCCAAGGGCTTCGACTACGTGCAGCAGATCAAGAAGACGCCGATCGTGGTCAACGATTCGCGCGGCTTCTACACCTCGCGCTCCTTCTCGACCTACGTGATGGAGGGCCTGGCGCTGCTGCTGGACGGCCAGCATCCGCGCTCGATCGAAGTTGCGGGCGTGCAGGCCGGCATGCCGGTGGGGCCACTGGCGGTGCACGACGAGGTTTCGATGTCGCTGTCGCTGCACGTGATGGAGCAGACCCGCAAGGACTTCGCCGCCGAGGGCAAGGCCTATACCGGCCATCCCGGCGAAAAAGCCGTGGTCATGATGGTCAAGGAACTGGATCGCCCGGGCAAAAAAGCCGGCAAAGGCTTTTACGAGTACCCGCAAGGCGGTCAGAAGTTCATCTGGCCGGAACTAACCAAGTACTTCCCGCTGTCGAAGGACCAGTTGAGTCAGCAGGAAATGATGGACCGTTTGATGTTCGCACAGGCGAACGAGGCGGCAAGGTGCTACGAGGAGAAGGTGGTCATGACCGTGGCCGATACCAATATCGGCTCGATCTTCGGTTGGGGCTTTGCACCCCACCAGGGCGGGGCGCTGCAGTTCATCAATGCCTACGGCGTGGCCAAATTCGTCAAGCGCGCGGAAGAGCTGGCGGCGAAATACGGCCCGCGTTTCAAACCGGCGGCGGTATTGGTCGAAATGGCCAAGACCGGCAAAAGCTTCGCGTGACGTTTGTCATTAACGCATCGCATGAGCGGTGCGCATGAAACAGATTCTGGAGTAGACGCCATGTTTGGACTGCTGATGAACTGGATGAAGGCCAACAAGATCCTGCCGCAGATCTCGGATACCGAGCGGCAGGCGCTGGAGGCCGGCAAAGTGTGGATCGACGGCGGCATCTTCGCCGGCAACCCGGATTTCAAGAAGATCCTGGCCGAGAACTACAACAAGCTGCCGGCGGAAGAGCAGGCCTTCCTCGATGGGCCGGTGGAAGAGCTGTGCCGCATGGTCGACCGCTACGACATCGGCCGCACCAAGCAGATGCCCGAGGAGATTCTCGAGTTCATCAAGAAGTCCGGCATGATGGGCTTCCTCATTCCGAAGCAGTACGGCGGCAAGCAGTTCTCGACGCTGGGCATCAGCACCATCCTGGCCAAGATTGGCCCGGTCAGCGCTACCGTCGGCACCTTCGTGGTGATTCCGAGCTCGCTCGGCGCCGCCGAGCTGATCATCCATTACGGCACGCAGGAGCAGAAGGATCATTACCTGCCCAAGCTGGCCGCGGGCGAGTACGTGCCCTGCTTCGGCCTGACCGAGCCGACCGCCGGCTCCGACGCGGCCTCGATCAAGGCGGAAGGCCTGGTGTTCAAGGATGGCGATGGCGAAACCAAGATCAAGCTCAACTTCCGCAAGCGCTACATCACGCTGGCGCCGATCGCCAACCTCGCCACCATCGCCTGCCATCTGCACGATCCGCAGAACCTGCTGGGCAAGGGCGAGAACGTCGGCATCACCTGCGTGCTGGTGCATCAGGGCACGCCGGGCTTCAGCAACGGCGATCATCATGACCCCATCGGCGACCCGTTCTACAACGGCCCGCTGATCGGCAAGGACGTGGTGGTGCCGCTGAAGAACATCATCGGCGCCGCGGGCGGCGCCGGCCAGGGCTGGCGCATGCTGATGGAACAGCTGGCCGGCGGCCGCATGGTCAGCCTGCCCGCCGGCGGCGTCGGCGGCGCCAAGGCGGTGGCCTCGGTGGTCGGCCCCTATTCGATGGTGCGCCAGCAGTTCGGCATCGCCATCGGCCGCATGGAAGGCGTGGAGGAGAAGATCGGCAAGATCGCCGGCCTCACCTACATGCTCGACGGTGCGCGCATCTTCGGCTGCTCCGCAGTCGACAGCGGCATCCAGCCGCCGGTGGTCTCGGCGGTGATGAAGGCCTACACCACCGAGCTGGCGCGCGAGCTGATCGGCGACGGCATGGACGTGATGTCCGGCGCCGGCGTGATGCAGGGACCGAACAACATCCTCGGCATGGGCTACAAGTCGGCACCGGTGGGCATCACGGTGGAAGGCGCCAACATCATGACGCGGACCCTGATGATCTTCGGCCAGGGCGCCACCCGCTGTCACCCCTATGCGCTGAAAGTGGTCGAGGGCGTGGAGAAGAACGACGTCGCCCTGTTCCGCAACAATCTGGTCGCCTGGATCGGGCATTTCATCCTCAACATCGTGCGCAGCTGGGTGCATTACCTGACCCGCGGCCTTACCTTCGGCTCGCCGGTCGGCGGCCCCACAGCCAAGTACTATCGCCGCCTCGGCTGGAGCGCCACGCGCTATGCGGTGCTGACCGATCTGGCCATGTTCACCATCGGCGGCAAGCTGAAGATCCGCGGCAAGCTCACCGGCCGCTATGCCGATGCGCTGGCCTGGCAGATCCTCGCCATCGGCGCACTGCGCCGCTGGGAAGCGGAAGGCCGCAAGGCCGAAGACCTGCCGCTGCTGCACTACTCGGCGCAGTACGCACTGGCCAAGGTGCAGGAAGCATTCGCCGGCATCTACGCCAACTTCGGCGGCGGGCTGCCCGGCTTCTGGCTGCGCAGCGTCGGCGCCCTGATGCTGCGCCTCAACCCGCTGGGCCATCTGCCCAGCGACCAGCTCAGCCATCAGGCGGCGCAGGCGATCCAGTCGCCCAGCGAGCAGTTCCGCCGCCTGACCCGCGACGTGTTCATCTCCAAGGACGAAAGCCTCGGCGTCGGTCGCCTGCTCAAGGCTTTCAGGCTGGTCAGCGAGGCCGAGCCGGCACTGGCGAAGATCCACGCCGCGCAGAAGGCCAAGCAGCTGCCGCACGGCGCGCCCGAGGATCTGGCGCAGGATGCCGCCAACAAGAACATCATCAGTGCAGAGGAAGCCGCCCTGGTACGCAAGGCCACCGCAGCACGGCTGGAAGCGATCGAGGTGGACGTGTTCACGCCGGAGCAATACTTCGGCGTCATCGCCAAGAACGGCGGCCTGCAACTGGGCGAAGCGCCGCAGCTGAAACGCGCCGCCAACGCCTGAGGTTTTAACAGCTGCAAAAAGCCCGTCGCGGGAATCCTCGCGACGGGCTTTTTATTTGAGGTGCAGCCGCTTATTTGAAAAGTCCGCGCCATGGATAGCCGATCAAATGATTCTTCAGCGATCGCGCGTGCGGTTCTTGGACAGGACGTCAGTCTGCCAATTTGAAGTTGATCGGCATATTGAGATCCACTTCGGAGCTGTTCGGCTGGTAGTCGCCGGGCAGCGGCGCGAAGCGGCCGATGCGTGAAAACACGTCGATCGCCTCACCGTTGAGCGCCGCGTAGGGGCTGCGCTGCTGCAGATTGGTGCCGATGATGGTGCCGTCGCGGCGCACCCGCACCTTGACCGTGATGTCGCCTTCTTCGCCCCCCTGCAGCGATTTCTGCGGATAGCGCAGGTTCTGCCGGATGGCGCCGGTGGCATCGCGGTACCAGGTGGGCCAGTCCGGGCCGCCGCGCGCCGGACTGGCGGCGCTGGCGATCACGGTCTGGGCGGGCTGCGCTTCTTTTTCCTTGCGCAAGCGATCCACTTCCGCCTGCAGCTGCCGCAGGTGCTCGGCGGCATCGAGTTCCGCCTGCGTCGGTGCCGGCGCGGCAGCAGCCGTCGCCGCCGCGGTCTTGCCGCTGGCCGCAGCGCTGGTCTTGGCCTCCTGCA
>FTIF01004660.1_pt4 | contig 24866 bp, 14 predicted proteins | sample 1658001 | NCBI WGS metagenome assembly FTIF01 (sample SAMEA3914789, study PRJEB12502) | metagenome | biome: forest; material: soil | place: Canada | collected 2011-07-03 | depth 0.3 m | reverse complement strand
TGCTCGCAGACGGCGAGCAACAGGTCAAGTTGGTGCTGGCGCTGGTGGACGCCATTGAGGCCGCGGGCATGGACGCAAGCACTGTGGGCGTCCCCTACTGGCGCGCCGTCGGCGACCGGCTGGCTGCACGCCAGCCGCTGCCAGCGTACGCGGCTGAACAGCACGCGGCGTATCTCGCGCGCGGAGCGCTGCAATGACCCCGAACGTGAGACGTTCCGCGCTTTTAATCAGCATGGGCCTCGGCCTGGCGGCGCTGTTCGCGCCGGCCGCCATGCCGCATGCGATGCGGAACCGGGTGCTCGTGGTCTACAACCCGAGCGACAGCGTTCCGCGTGGCTGGTATCGCATCGGACCCGCCGGTTCGCTGCAAGCCAACAGCATCGTGCTGGCCTGGCTTCCGCCAGAAGCAGCCGCACTCGCGGCGCAGCGCAGGTACCTGCCGTCAGGCATCCCGTTGCTCAAGCGAATCGGTGCAGTGGCTCCACAATCGGTCTGTGAACGCGAAGGTGTCGTCCGCATCGACGATACCGTCGTGGCGACGGCACTGTCCCAGGACGGCAAGCATCGCCCGCTGCAGTCCTGGACGCAGTGTCGAACCCTGGCAGAAGGTGAGTTTTTCCTTCTGAGCAATGCGAATCCGGCGTCGTTCGACAGCCGCTACTTCGGACCAATCGCCGCGTCCGCCGTGATCGGAAGCGCGCGGCCGTTGTGGACGTGGAGCACGCCGTGATTCATCGGCTCGTTGGGTCATGGCGCGGACGCGGAACTGCGAGCGTATCGAGCGTTCCGGTGCATTTGGGCATGCGCCTGCTCGGCATCGCGCAAGCGCCGAAGGTGACACCAAAGTGCCTTCGAGATGCAGGCAGGCCCGCGGCAGGGCTGCACTCCTTCGTACAGACGTCCGGTTGCCCGCGCGCAAATTGTGCAGCATCGCCGGTGCTGCTCGGGCGCCAGTGCGCGCTACGGGCAAGTTGGGCGGCCAGCCGGAGCCGGGATCGGATGCGGGGGACGAAGACGGAGGGCAAGATAAAAGGGCCGGCACCGGGCCGGCCGCAGAGCCAGTCTGCACGTGGGTTTGGCGCGGCACTTCGCTTCGTCGCGGCGGTGCCGTCCAGGAACGGGATGCCGAATGTCGACCAGGTTGGTGTCGAGCATCTTTCAGCTCGTTGCGCGGCACCTCGCCGAAGGGCGGGTCATGGCAACGCGTGACGGCGATCGTTTCCGCGTCAAGCCGGCGCCACCGAAGGCGCGGGACGGTCAGCGCTCGCGACGCTTTGTGTCGCAGGTACTGACGCAGATCTCCAAGGCCGGCGCGAAGGCCTCTGTTTCGTCGGGTGCGCGGCCATCGTCGACCTTCGGTCGCGGCCGTGTCGCCGCCGGCATGGCCGGCCAGAAGGCGGGCACCGGTGCTCGGCGCGTCGTCATCAAGTCCCGCTATGTCGTGCAGAAGAAGGCCGGGGCGAAGTCCGTGTCCACGCATCTGCGCTACATCGAGCGCGATGGCGTGACCCGCGATGGCCAGCGCGGCCAGGCCTACGGGCCCGAGACCGACGCCGCCGATCTGAAAGACTTCGAGGTGCGCGGTCGTGGCGACCGCCACCAGTTCCGCTTCATCGTCTCGGTCGAGGATGCCGAGCAGTTGGACGATCTGCGTGCCTACACACGAGAGTTCATGCAGCGCATGGCCACCGACCTGGAGACCCGCCTCGACTGGGCGGCTGTGGATCACTGGGACACCGACAACCCGCACACCCATGTGGTGCTGCGTGGACGCGCTGCCAACGGGCAGGATCTCGTGATCGCGTCGGACTACATGGCACATGGCATGCGGATGCGGGCCGGCGAGTTGGCCACCGAGTGGCTCGGGCCGCGCACCGAACTGGAAATCCGGCAGGGCCTGCTGCGCGAAGTCGAGCAGGAGCGGCTGACCGGTCTGGACCGGACGCTGTTGCGGCGCGCGAACCTGGGCGTCGTCGACCTCACCGAGGGGCCGAACGATCAGCAGTTTCAGACGATGCTACGCGCCCGCCTGCAGCGACTGGAGATGATGGATTTGGCAGAGCGTATCGACGCGAACCGCTGGCATCTTGCCGCACGAATGGAGCCGACGCTTGCCGCGATGGGCGACCGCGGTGACATCTTGCGGACGATGCACAAGGCCCTGCAAGGCCAGCAACGAGACTATGCGATGCCGGAGCCCACGCTGTCAGCGTCGATCGTCGGCCGCATCGCCGGCAAGGGCTTGGCCGACGAGATCGACGACCTCGCCTATCTGGTGGTGGACGGCGTCGATGGGCGTGCACACTACGTTCGACTTCCTGCCGGCGTCGACCTGGGGGCGTTGCCGACGGACGGGATCGTGGAAGTGAGCCCGTCAGGTCACGCGCGGGCGGTGGATCGCACCATCGGCAGCTTTGCACGCGACGGCATCTACAAAGTGGCAGGTCATCTGGCCTATCTCTCTCGGGAAACAGGGAAAGATCCGCAGGCCACGGTGGACGTCCACGTGCGACGGCTCGAAGCGTTGCGCCGCGTCGGGATCGTGGAGCGTGTGGATGAGGGTGTCTGGCGGGTGCCGCCCGACTTCCTGCAGCGCGCCCGGGCCCAAGACGCGCACAAGGCGATCGACGGGCGCATCGAGCTGCGGTCGCTCCTTTCCGTTGGCGAACAGTTGCGGGCCCACGGCGCGACGTGGCTGGACAGGCGACTACTGGCGGATGGCGAGGGTTTGGCGTCAACAGGATTCGGCGCTCAGGTGCGCGAGGCGCTGCAGGGCCGCGCGGAGTTCTTAGTCGAGCAGGGCTTGGCCAAGCGAAACGGTCGACGCATCGTCTTTGTGCGAAACCTGCTTTCCACATTGCGTGCGCGGGAGCTGGCGACAACGGGCGCAACTATTGAGCGCGAGACTGGATTGATTCATCGCCAACTGAATGACGGAGAGCAGATGAGCGGCACCTATCGACGCTCGGTCCAACTCGCCAGCGGCCGTTTCGCGATGCTCGACGATGGCAGGAGTTTCAGTCTGGTTCCTTGGCGACCTGTGTTGGAGAAACGGCTGGGCCAGCAAGTGGCAGCCATCGTGAGCGGTCCATCGGTCAACTGGGAGTTTGGCCGGAGCCGTGGCCCTTCGGTCTGATGGCGACCAACCGCCGATCGCTCCCACGCGGATTGTTCGCTCGTGACCTGACCAAAGATCGTTCGAATCGAGTCCAGTGTCTGCGCAGAGTATTTGGAAGCACGCAGCGTGAGTACGACTGCTCCGTCGGCGAATACTGCCGATGAGCTGGCTCCGGCAGCTAGCGCGGGACCGGGCACCCAGGAACGGACGCCGTACTTGCTCGGTAGTACTTTGAGGCTAGGCTGCAGTCCGCAGGCGAACCCAACGTCGGGGGGGCATCTTTGCGTGTGGCGACGGTGCCGGGCGGGCGACGTGAGCGTGCCGAGGTGGACTCTTTACCGAACGCCTGCTGAAGCTGCTCATCTGGATCGAATCCAGACGAACGATGCGCCGAAGAATTGAGTCCGCGCCCGTCCAGGCCTGCCGCTCGCGACGTCAGCTGCAGGCGCGAAGCGCGCGTACCTGCGCATCGAGCTCGCCCGTCAGAGGTAGAGGCGCCCGACCCACCCGTTTGAGTAGGCCCCCCCGCATCGAACTGCCAGGACTACCCGCCCCTATGGTTGCGACGACGCTGCCCCATCGATAAGGTTCCAAGTGGTCTGATGCAAGCCGGCCGTTCGACGCGTGCTCGCATTCCAGTCGGCCCTTCGATCCACTCGCGTGCGCTTCCGTGTCGAAGCCTGCATGTCGAGCGTCGTGCCGAACAAGGCCTAAAACATTCTGTAATGTAGTCAATCGGCAAACGAGCCAGGAATATCTAGTGTTAGCCAACTTGCGAATCGGCGTGCGACTGGCGCTCGCCTTCGGCATCGTCCTGTCCTTGCTGGCGACGCTGTCGATCATCGCGCTCGATCGCACGAGCGGGATGAGAGATGCGATGAACGCAGTGACCGGACGCGTCGCAATCGAATCGTCGCTCGCCGAGCGGATGCGCTTGGCGGCGACGCAGGAGGCAGTGCGCGTGCGCAACATTCTGATGGTGTCGGAGCCCGAAGAGATGGCCGCGGAGAACGAGCTCCTGAAGGCTGACACGAAGCAATACAACATGGCGAAAAGCAGGCTTCGATCGATGATCGCGCAGGAAGGCGACGCGCGCAAGAAGTCCATCATGGGTCATATCGATGACACTGAAAGAGACGCCTCCGACCTGGCCGATCAGGTCGTGCAGATGGCACTCGACAACCACAAGTTTCCGGCGCGTGGCCTGCTCGGCGAGAAAGCCAACCCTGCGCAGGCGAAATGGGTGGCGGCAGTCGACGAGATGGTTGCGTTGAATGAAAAGGTCACCGCCGCTGCCGTCGCCAACGCAGAGGACGCATACGCCACCACGCGCAACATCGTACTGGGCATCTCGATCGTGGCGTTGCTGGTGGCCTCAGGGATCGGCTATGTCGTCACCCGGTCGATCACCGTCCCCATCTCACAAGCCGTGGGCATCGCACGCCGCGTCGCAGACCACGATCTGAGCGCTACCGTCACCTCGGATGCCAACGACGAGACTGGCCAGTTGCTGCGGGCGCTAGCGGCGATGACGGAAAGCCTCGTCACCGTGGTTTCCAGCGTGTGCAAGGGCAGCGACAGCTTGGCGAGCGCCGCCAGCGAGATCGCGTCCGGCAATGCCGACCTTTCGAATCGCACCGAGCGTCAGGCCTCCAGCATCCAGCAGACAGCGTCGTCGATGGACGAACTCTCGAGCACCGTTAAGATGAGCGCCGGCAACGCCACGCATGCGCGCGAGTTGTCCAACGGTGCGGCCGCCATGGCGCAGCAGGGCGGCGAGGCCGTGAGCAAGGTCGTGCACACCATGAGCGACATCGCGATGTCGTCGAGGAAGATCGCCGACATCATCGGTGTGATCGACAGCATCGCGTTCCAGACCAACATCCTGGCGCTGAACGCCGCGGTGGAGGCTGCGCGCGCCGGCGAGCAGGGCCGTGGCTTCGCGGTCGTGGCGACCGAAGTGCGCACGCTGGCCCAGCGCAGCGCGACGGCCGCCAAGGAGATCAAGACCCTGATCGCCGAGTCGGTCGACAAAGTCGACGAAGGCACGCACCTGGTCGACGTCGCGGCGGGCACGATCGGGCAGATCGTGCAATCGGTACAGCACGTCGCGGGCATCGTGTCGGAGATCACCTCGGCGACTGTCGAACAGAGCTCCGGCATCGACCGGGTAAACCAAGCGCTCACAGAGATCGACCAGGTCACTCGGCAGAACGCTGCTTTGGTGGAGCAAGTTACTGCAGCTGCCGATTCGATGGTTGCGCAAGTCCACAGAATTGTCCGGGTCGTCAGCGTCTTCCGGATGGCGCGAACAGAGGATGGCTCCGACTCGGCCGTGGAGGGGCAGGCTGGACGCCCTTCGCGTGGGCCGCGTCGGTCGAGCATCCAACCCGATCCGACTTCATGAATTCATCCCGACAGAAAGGCGCTCCTTCCGTGCAAGTACATCGATTTCCGAAGCTCTCGGGCCCCTATGAAGTGGCCGCCGCACCGATTCTGGACGTGGCTCCTGTCTCGCAAGCGATGGTCGGCTTGTGCCGCTTCGGCGAGGGCAGGCGCAGTCCCGAATCAGGAATGCGGATCAGTGGCGCGACAGAGCTCGGCTACGTCGTGCGCGGTCGACTTCGAATCGATACCGCCAGCGCGCAGTTCGAAGTACACGCCGGTGATGTATTGACATCGAGCCCGACCGAGCCCCATTGCACGACTGCGCTGGAAGACAGCGAGATATTTTTCGTGCTCCTGGATCCGGTGTAGAGTCAATTTCATGAGCGACTCGGCGAGTTCAAGCGCATGGATGTGGGTAGGAAAATTGTCTCCTCCCCAGGTGCAGCTTGATGTCGTGAGTCGCGAGGCCTTGCTTACTCGTCTGCGCGACCATCGGCGCGTCGCGCTCGTGCTGGTGACATCACCGCCGGGATTCGGAAAATCGACGCTGCTGGCGCAGTGGCGAGGTGCGCTGCAAGGCGATGCGGCGCCCACGCCTGTCGCGTGGCTATCCCTCGATGAGGCGGATCGCGATCCCAACCGCTTCCTCGCGTACGTCCTCCTCGCGCTGGAAGGGGCCGGGGTCGAACTCCAAGGGCTGTCGCAACGCGCGCACGCGCAGGCGCTGGATGCCAATCCGCAGCGAACAGTTGCGGCGCTGCTGCCTGCACTCGAGCGGAGTGCGCAACGCGTCACGCTGATCCTCGATGACTATCACCTGGCGGCCTGCGCCGCGGTCGATGACATCGTGCTGCTGTTGCTCGAGAGAGCGAGTGCCAAGCTTCAACTGGTCGTCGCCGCGCGCACGCGACCCCATTGGCCTCTGGCCATGTTGAAGGCGCGCGGCCTGATGCACGAGGTGGACGCGAACGACCTGATCCTCTCGTTGTCGGAAGCGAGCCGGATCCTCGGCACGGAACTCGATCGCGGCGAGCTCGCTATCTTCCATTCGCGAACCGAAGGTTGGGCCGTTGCTGTCCAGCTGGCCCGGTTGTGGATCTCCAAGGGGTCCGGATCGACGCACGGACTCAACGCTTTCTCAGGACGCGTGAGCGAGGTCGCTGAGTACCTCGCCGAACAGATCCTGGAGGGTCTCCCGTCCGAATGCAGAGAGTTCATGCTGGAGACGTCGCTACTCGAACGATTCAACGCGGAACTGGCCGATGTCGCGCGAGGCCGCAGCGACAGTGCCGAGCTACTGAAGCAGTTGGCCCCCTATCAGGCACTTTTGGTACCACTGGACGCCGGCCACAGCTGGTTTCGCTACCACCTGATGTTGTCTGACTTTCTCCGGCCCCGGCTCGACGCTCGGCGCGCCGACCAGATACACCGCTGCGCGGCCCGGTGGCTGGCGAGGCAGGCCGATTGGGTAGTCGCGGTGTCGCACGCGCTGCAGGCGCGCGACACCGAGTTGGCCACCTCGCTGGTTCATGAAGCAGGCGGCTGGGAGCTGGTGCTGCGAAAGGGCACTCAGTACACACGCGGCCTGCTGCAGCAGTTCGACGACCTCTCCAAGCGCACCGAGCCCGAATTGCTCCTGATGCAGGCCTACATGCATGCCAAGCTCGGTGACGAGGCGCTGTCGATGGAGCTCCTGAGGTTGGCCGAGGTCGCCATCGGAACGCGTCCGACACCGAAGTTGCACCGCGACTTGGATGTCATCTCCGGTCTCGTGCACCTATATTTCGATCACACCAACGACTTCAGTCGCTGGCCGACTGATGGCGAAGCTGCGAACGCGCGTTCCCCAGACGATCCGCTCGGGCAGGCCACGCTTCTGTGTACCGGCGCCGTGGCTGCGCTGGCTGCAGGTCGTATGGAAGTGGCCATGCAGGCGGCGCTGGCGGCGCGTACGCGCATGCGCCTCGTTGGCAGCACCCTTGGAGAGAATTATTGCCTGATCCACGTTGGCCAAGCTCAGAATGCGCTCGGCCAGACTCTCGCGGGCAGGCAACGGATCGATGAAGCTCTGGCCCTTGCGGAGACAAACTTCGGCACTGACAGCACTTTGAAGGCGCTCGTTGGCTGCTTCAAGGCACAGAACTTGTACTTGCAGGGGCACTGGTCGGAGGTTCCGCCATGGTTGAAGGCGGGCCAGGAGACGCTGGAACATATCGACGGCTGGCTCGACATCCTTGCGACTACCGCCGAGATCGCGTGGCGCACGGGATTCCGCCTGGACGGCTTGCAAAGCACCCTGGCACTCCTGGACGGGACAGCGCAGCTGGCACGCAGGCGAGGTCTCGTCCGGCTGGGGAGGCTGGTCAACGCGTGGAGAGTAGATCTGCTGTCGCAGTTCGGCTTGGCCCAAGAAGCTCGGCAGGAAGCCTTGGCCGCTGGGTTGGAAGAGCTGCTTCCCATCGAGCCCGCCGCGGCCACCAACCTGGGCCTGGACTGGCGTCTCCTCGAAGCCGGATCGCTTGCGTTGGCTCGTCTCCAGATCGCTGTGGGGGCTTCACAAGCGGCCTTCACCAGATTGGATCGCGCGTCGAAGGTGCTCGCGAATGCGGGCCTCAAGCTGCCCAGTTGGCGCATCAACATACTCGGTCTGCTTGCCAAGCGCCGGGCTCAGGACGGCGAGCTTTCCCTGACCGAGATCCAGGCAGCCCTCGGGCCAGTGCTGGAGCAAGGTCTGGGCGGACTGTTGCTCGAAGCGGGACCGCCCATCCTGCCGCTGCTTCAGCAAATGGAAGGAGCTCTGCCGCCCCATGCCATGGCGATGATGGCCCAGATCCGCGGTTGGCAGACACACCCTCCTAGACGCCGAGCCCAGTTCAGTCCGAAGGAGCAGCTTGTCCTTGAGCTCCTGGTGGCCGGGCAGGCCAACAAGTCCATTGCGCGCTCGTTGGATATTTCCGAGAACACAGTGAAGTTCCACCTGAAGCAAATCTTCCAGAAGCTCGGTGTGGACAGCCGATCGGCGGCCATTGGCGCAGCGCTGCAGAACGGGTTCTCCGCTCCGCAACACCTGGCACAACGGCCAGCGCAATAGCGCGAGAGGCAGGTTGTTGACGTTGATATTCCACGAAGCGCCAACTAGGTGCGAGCGAACCTCTTGGTTCGACCGTGACAACGCCTGACCTGACCACCACGGAATGGCTTCAAGAGCCACCGAAGCATCGACTGAATGAGCATCACCGCTTCTCAGCAGCGGTTCCCGATCGTGTCGATGCCACAGCTTGTTCGAAACCGATACCAGTGAACTCCTGCGTCGCGCGGAGCGTTGTTCTCAAACGACCGCAGGCGTGTCCCTTGTCAGGGCTAGCCCTAACGGAACTACCCACACGGGTAGGCAATGGGCAGTCGCTCGAGCTGCGCTACCCGTTGACCGCATTGAAGCGGCGGACACAGGTTCCTACAGTCACTTCAACGTCACAAAGAACGACGTGAAGACGGCTGAAACCTGAAGTCCAATCTGAGGAGCTCCCGAACATGTCTGATCAAGTTTTCCCGGGTCGCGTTGCTGTACTGACAGCTGCCATCCTGCTCGCATTGTCAACGCTCGGCGCCACGCATGCTAGCGCGCAAACGGCGACCCCGGACCTCGCGTCCAAGGATGCTGCTCCTTCGCCCGCAGCTGCGCCTGCGTCGGCGGCTGCATCGGCTCCGCATGCTGAGGAAATTGTCACGCTTCAACAAGTCGTGGTGCATGCACGCGGCCGAGACGAGACAGAGCAAAGCGTTCCGATGTCCGTCAAAGCGTTCTCCGCCAAGGACATCGTGGATGCAGGCATCAGGAAGCCGGGAGACTTCGTCGCGTTGTCGCCCAACCTGTCGCTCGCAGAGACGCAGTCGGTGGGAACGTCCTTCATGACGATTCGCGGGCTTTCGCAGGTGCGAAACGGCGAAGCGCCCATGGCGGTCGTCGTTGACGGCGTGATCCAGTCCGATTCGAAGCAGTTCACGCAAGACCTCTTCGACATCCAAACCATCGAAGTTTTGCGTGGTCCGCAGGGCGCGCTCTACGGCAGGAATGCGTCGGGCGGCGCGATTCTGATCACCACAAAGCAGCCGACAAATGAGACCTCCGGCTACGGCCAGATTACAGCTGGCAACGGGGGCGACAAGGAAGTACAGGGGGCGGTCAGTGGCGCGCTTGTCCAGGACAAGCTGTTCTTCCGGCTCGCAGGGAGCCTGACTGACCGCGCCGGCTATTTCGAAGACCCGTACCTGCACACGAAGGCGGACGGGTACCACGATCACACGATCCGCGGGCTGCTGAAGTGGAACGTCTCCGACGCGCTGACGCTGGATCTGCGCACGAATTTCGTGCGAGACATCGCGGGCGGCGGGAACTTCCAATACCAGCCAACACACCTCAATGCCGATTGCACTGCGGACACGAACAACCTGTTCGACTTCTCGCTGCTCAATCCGAACAGCGTCTCGCGTATCTTCTGCGCGAACAACCCAGGCCGCAATACGCGGAACATGGACGAGGTGACGCTGAAGGCCGACTACGAGTTGCCGTTCGCGACCTTGAGCGGCATCGTGTCGCACAACAAGGTGACCGAGTACCTGGGCGGCGACCAATTCCCCTACACGGCATCGATGGATATCGCTCCTGGACTCGATGGCACCCAGACGCAATTCGTCAACGTCGAATCCAACTCTTACGAGGCGCGCCTGACCTCGCCGACGAAGGCAGGCATTCGCTGGATGGCCGGCGTGTACGCGCTGACCACGAATCGATTCATCTCCACGACGACCGGGGCCGACCTTGGTCATGGCGTCGACCACATCACCTACGACCCCGAGTTCGACAGCCCGACGAATCCGACGCTCAGTTGGTTCGCGGACCACGACCACAACAAGGCGGCCGCTGCCTTCGGGAACGTCGACTACGACGTGACGCCGAAGCTTGAAGCTTCGGTCGCACTCCGCTATGACCGCGATCATCGCGAGCAGATCGTCGATTCGCGCCAGGGCGCCGCGTCGGCGGCCGGCCAGCCGCCGGTGCCTACCGGCCTGCCGCCGGGATGCACGGCCGCCGACACTGCAGCCTGCACCAAGACGGCCACCTACAGCGCGCTGCAGCCGAAGGTCTCGCTTCGCTACAAAACGGACGATTCCTCCCTGGTGTATGGGTCCGTCGGTGAAGGGTTCCGTTCCGGCCAGTTCAATCAGAGCGGCGTCGGCGCTGCGGCCGCAGTGGCCAACCCGCCCACGCTCGGCGTGACCGACCAGATCGGCGCCGAGATTACACGGTCGGCCGAGCTGGGCTACAAGACCCTGCTGCTCGGGGGCAAGGTCCAGCTGAGCGCCGCCGTGTTCCGCACGGAGGTCACCAACGCGCCCTACTTCGTGTTCGTCGGCTCGGTCGGAGCCCAGGTGCTGGTACCGATCGACAAGGTCAGCCTCCTTGGGGGTGAACTGGAAGCCGCGGCCAACATCGCTCCGGGCTTCGATGTCTCTGCAGGTCTGGGCATCACCCACAGCAAGATCCAGCGCTACAGCGCCAACTCTGCCGACACGGGCAAGCAAGCCCCTTATGTTCCGAACGCGTCCGGCGATCTGGGAGCGCAATACCGTTTCGGAATCGGCTCTGGCATGCGCATCGTGACGCGTGCCGACTTGATCGTGAAGGGCAAGCAGTACTGGGATCCAGAGAACAGTGCCGCACGTTCGGCGGTCACGCTGCTGAACCTGCGGCTCGCACTGGAAGACGCCGCCGGCAAATGGTCGGCCGCACTGACCGTCGATAACGCGACGGACAAGGCCTACAACGCCGAGTGGGTCGATGGCGGCTTTACCACGCCCGCGTTGCCTCGCGTCATCCGAGCCGACGTTCGTTACAACTTCTGAGGATGCGACGGCAGGGATGCAGCTGCTCGAGCTTATCACTGCATCCCCCGGTCGCGTCGCCGCCACATCCCTTCCTGCTGAGAACTGCCTCCGGCCCTACTTATGACCATCCACATTGCCACCGATGTCGGCGGAACCTTTACCGATCTCGTCCTCTACGACTACGACCCCGAGACGCTCAGCGGGAAGCTTCGCACGCTCAAGGTGGACACCACGCCACCGAATTTCGAGCAGGGCGTTCTCGACGCCATCGAACGAAGCGGTGTAGACCTGCGCAATGTCGCATTGATGGCCCATGGCGCGACGGTCGTCATCAATGCGCTCACCGAACGACGAGGGGCGAAGACGGCGCTCGTGACGACGCGAGGCTTCCGTGACGTGCTGGAGATCGGACGCGGGAATCGGCCGGACCTGTTCAACCTCAATTTCGTCAAGCCGCTGCCATTCGTCGAACGCTATCTGCGCCTCGAGGTGACGGAGCGCATGACGCATCTTGGCAAGGTGCAGACGGCGCCGGCGCTGGAGGAACTGGACGCGATTGCCGAGCACTTTCGTCGCGAGGGCGTGGAGGCTGTCGCAGTGTGCTGCCTCCATGCGTATCGGAATCCGGAGAACGAGACGGCGATCGCCGAGGGGCTTCGAGCGCTTCTGCCGGACGTGCCAGTCATTGCATCGAACGAGATCAGCCGAGAGTGGCGCGAGTACGAGCGCACCAACACGACGGTTGCCTCGGCGTACGTGTCGCCCGTCGTCCGGCGGTATGTCCGCGCGTTGCAGGAGGCCGTCGGCGACCAGGGCTTTCGCGGCAATCTCTACCTGATGCAATCCAACGGTGGCATGACCAGCAGCGAGGGGGCCATCGCCAACCCGGTCTCCATGGTCGAGTCCGGCCCGGCCAGCGGGATGCTGGCGGCTCAGGCATTGGGGCAGCTCATCGGGGAATCCAACATCATCGCGCTCGATGTAGGCGGTACCACAGCGAAGTGCACGCTGATCCACAACGGGCAGATTCCGGTCACCACCGAGTACCACATCGAGCGCACCGCCAAGCATCCCGGTTACCCCATCCAGACGGCGGTGATCGACCTGGTGGAGATCGGCCAAGGCGGCGGATCGATCGCCAGCGTCGACGCGGGAGGACGACTGAAAGTTGGCCCCAAGAGCGCCGGGGCGACTCCTGGACCGGTGGCCTACGGCCGCGGCGGTCGCAATCCGACGACGACCGACGCCAACCTGATGCTGGGCCGGATCGACGCTGTGAACTTCCTCGGCGGCCAAGTCACGCCGGACATGACCTCGGTCAGCGATGCCTTCGCCCGCCTTGGCGAACCGCTCGGATTGGACGTCGTCGAGACGGCGCAAGGCGTGCTGCGTCTGGCGAACGCCAACATGGTGAATGCGCTGAAGCTGGTCTCGACGAACAAGGGCTACGACCCGCGAGATTTCGCGCTCATGGCGTTTGGCGGGGGCGGTGCCCTCCATGCGCTGGAACTGGCCGAGGAACTGCGCATTCCGAGAGTCATCATTCCGACAAATGCGGCCGTCTTTTCGGCATGGGGGATGCTGCTGACCGACATCCGGCGCGACTACACGATGACGCAATTGCATGCGCTCACGCCAAGTATCGGAAGCCAATTGGAAGACACCTTTGCGGCTATGAAGGAGCGCGCACGCACGGACTTCGCCGCGGCGGCGATGAATCCAGCGGAGATGACTTTCGCGCATTACCTGGATCTTCGCTACGTCGGCCAGGAACACACCGTCAAGGTGCCCGTCGACCTGGCCGACCTGCAGGCGTCCGGCATCGGCGTGGTGGCGGACCGCTTCCATCTCGACCACGAGACGCGCTTCACCTATCGCCTACCCGATGCCGGCATCGAGGTGGTTAACTTCCACCTCGTTGCGACGGTCTACGTCGTGAAACCGAAGCCGCAACTGCGCAAGGCGACGAAGCGAAAGATCGACCAAGCGTTGATCGAGGAGCGTGGCGTCTATTTCGAACATGACGGCATCCTGACGGCAACGGTTTACGACGGATCGAAGCTCGAGCCGGGAATGACGCTGACCGGCCCCGCGGTGGTCCAGGACACGTCGTCGTCGCTGGCACTGCCCCCACTCCACAAGCTCAGCGTCGATTCGTACGGCAATTTCATCATCGACCTGCATTTCGAAGCATCCCAGGAGCAAGCATGACCTCAACAACCGCCACGGCGGCTGGCTCGAAGCCCTTCGATCCGGTCACTCTCCAGGTGATCAAGGACACGCTCACCGCGATCGGTCAGGAGATGTTCCAGGTCATGATCCGCACGAGCATGAGTCCGATCATCTACGAGACGACCGACTTCGCCGTCGGTCTCACTGACGCGCGCGGGGAACTGATTGCGCAGGGCAACGGAGTCGCCGGCTTTCTAGCCACGCTGGATACCGCGGTTCAGAGCGCGCTGGTGCGCCATCCCCCCCACACGCTCAAGGCCGGGGACGTGCTCATGACGAACACACCCTACGAAGGAGGTGGCACGCATCTGTCGGACGTGACGATCATCGTGCCGATCATCTTCCACGATGAACTGGTCGGGTTCTCAGTGAACAAGTCGCACTGGACGGAGATCGGCGGCAAGGATGCGGGCAGCGTATCCACCACGGCGCGCGAGATATTCCAGGAGGGTCTGCACCTGCGCTTCGTCAAGCTCTATGAGGCCGGACGCCTGAACGCGAGCCTGGTCGAGGTGATTGCTGCGAACGTCCGGATGCCGGAGCAGACGATCGGCGATATGCATGCAGGCGTTGCCGCGGCGCGTACCGGCGAGAAGCGCGTGCAGCAGTTGTTCGAACGCTATGGCAGCAAGACCGTCTCGTTCGCCATGGTCGACTTGCTGGACTACGGCGAGCGCCTGACCAAGCTGCAGTTGCAGGCCCTTCCGACCGGCGTCTATGAAGCCCAGGACGTCGTCGAGGAGGACGGCGCCGGCAATGGGCCGTTCAAGCTCAAGGTCAAGGTCACCATCGCCGATGGCCGGTTGACGGCGGATTTCACCGGGACGGACAAGCAGGCCCCCGGCCCAATCAATTCGACCCGTACGGCACTCGTGACCGCCGTCCGTTGCGCGCTCAAAGCCATCACCGATCCGGACATTCCGGCCAATGGCGGCTGCTTCCGACACATCGACATCATCTGTCCGGAGGGAACGCTCGTGACCGCGCAAAGCCCTGCGCCAGTTTCGATTTACTACGAGTCGCTCGTCGCGGTCTTTGAACTGGTCTGCAAGGCGTTGGCGCCAGCGATGCTGAAGAATCTTCCTGCAGGGCACTATCGGACGGTTGGCGGCACGTTCCTCGCAGGAACCCATCCCGACAGCGCACAGTTCTACGTGCTGGGAGAGCCGCTCCTCGGGGGATGGGGGGCCGCGCACGATCGGGATGGAACCAACGGCATGTTCTGCTGCGCGAATGGCGAAACCTACAACATTCCGATCGAGCTCGCGGAAAGTCGATACGGCGTCCAGATCGAACAGTACGCGTTCCATCAGGAGCGCGGCGGCGCAGGTCAGTTCCGCGGCGGCCGCGGCGTTGTCCTCGACTATCGCCTGACATCCGACGAAGCGTTCCTGACCGTCTCATATAGCCGCACAGAGAGCACGCCGTGGGGGCTAAGTGGCGGGTTGGAGGGGAGTTCGAACCGCGGCGAGATCCATCGGGGCCACGGCAAAGTCGATCGCGCCACGATGGCGACTGGCGTCTCGGTGAAGAAGGGCGATCTAGTGCGCATCGTCACCGGGCATGGCGGCGGCTTCGGCGATCCAAAGAAGCGTTCGCGCACGGCGATCGAGCGGGATTTGCGCGACGGCTACATAACCGCCGAACAGGCGGTGCTGGACTACGGCTTCATCGCCTCGTAGCGTATTCCGGACGCGCCATCGGTGGGTCGCCACCTCGGTCTGTGATGCGCTCGCATCGCATGCCAACTCCATTTCTCGAAAGCAACTGCATGAATCCCGCCATTTCCTCAGAGAGCATCGGCAGCGGCGTGCGCGTGCGCTGGCTGAACCCGATCGGTTTCGATGCGTACGACGTGCCCATCGGGGAGCTTCTCGCCAGCATCAAGTGCGAGACGACCGAGGTCGAAGTCGTGTCATTCGACATGCCGGCTTCGCCTTCACATCTGGAATATCGGGCCTACGAGGCGCTGATGTCGCAGGGCATCGTCGAGTGCGCGCGCGATGCAGGGCAGACCGGCGTCGATGCAATGGTGATCGGCTGCTTCTACGATCCCGATCTTGAAGGCGCGAGAGAGATTTCCGGTTCAAGCATCGTCGTCGCGCCGTGCAACGCGTGCCTGTCCGTGGCCTCCCAGCTGGCGAACCGATTCTCCGTCCTGGTCGGGCGCCAGAAGTGGGTGGAGCAGATGCGAGAGCGTGTAAAGCACTACGGCGTGGAAGACCGCATCGCATCGTTTCGAAGTCTCGGCATGGGAGTGGACGAATTCCAGCGCGACCATGCCGTCACGCGCGCACGAATTCTTGAAGAGGCGCGTCGCGCCGTCGAAGAGGATCACGCCGAGGCGATCATCCTGGGATGCACCATCGAGTTCGGCTTCTTCGAAGAAGTCCAGCGCGAGGTGGGCGTTCCCGTGATCGATGCCGTCGTCGCGCCATTCAAGCAGGCGGAGCATCTGGCGCAGATGAAGAAGCAGTTCGGATGGGCCCCGAGTCGCGTCTGGAGCTGCGAGCCACCGCCGGAAGACGAACTGAAGCGCTTCGGCCTGTTCCAGCGGCCCCCTGCCTGGCACCGAGGCGTCTATTGAATCCCTGCCGTCCTGGCGCGACCTCTCTCCCAGGGGTTGTTCTTTCCCACATCAGGATGTTTGGCTCTGAAGACTGCCGATGAGGTGGTCTGTCGGGCGTCCTCCCATCGGCCCCTCGAGGCGAGACCATGAAAAATCCAAACGCACCTTCGCTGACCTGGCTCGGGCTGGCCACGATCTGGTTCGGAGGAATGATCAGTGTTCCGGCATTGATCATCGGCAGCACTCTCGTCGCAGGCCTGCCGTTCTGGCATGCGATGCTGGCCGGGCTCATCGGCTATTCGGTCGTCGTCGCCTTCATGAGTCTTGAAAGCGTCGCGGCGGTCGATCAGCGTCTCGATACGGTGGAACTGGCCTCCAGTTCGTTCGGCCGCAACGGTGCCAACCTCGTCGTCGGCCTAGCCCTTGGCGTGTCGCTGCTCGGCTGGTTTGGCGTCCAGAGCGGCGTAGCGGGCGGCTCCATCGCAAAGATCGGTCTCATCTCCTTCGGGCTCGCGATATCGCCCGGCTGGGCATCGCTGGGTATTGGCATGCTCATGATGCTCACGGCGGTGTTCGGCTTCAAATACTTGAAGTGGCTCAATTACCTTGCCGTCCCGTGCAAGGTGACGCTCGTCGTCTACGCCGTCGCGGTCGCTTTCCAGAGCCGCAGCTTCGATGTCATCACGACGTACCAGCCCGATCCGTCCCGCAAGCTGGACTTTCTGACGGCGATCGGACTGTCCATCGGGTTCTTTTCGGTCGGCGGCGTCATTTCACCGGACTACGCCCGACACGCGAAGACGCGCCTGGACGCTGTTCTTGGTTCCGTCCTCGGACTTCTTCCCGCCGCGCTCGGGTTGACCGCATGCGGTGCGATGTTGGCGATCATCCAGAACACCTACGACATCGTGGAGATTTATTCGAAGCTCGGCAGGCCGATCCTGGCCTTGACCGTGCTGATCATCGCAACCTGGACGACCAATGTCGTGAACGCGTATTCGTCCGGGCTCGCCATCAACCAGTTGATGCACTGGCCCATCGAGCGTCGGCGCATTGCGACGCTGATCGCCGGAACGCTCGGGTCGCTGCTCGCCGCGTCGGGCATTCTTGCGAACTTCATGGGCTTTCTGCTGTTGCTCACGATCACGATCCCACCGATCGCCGGCGTACTGATCTCCGACTACTGGATCGCCAAAACCTATGTGCGCGAGACAAAGCAGGCCTACAACCTGAACGGACTGATTGGGTGGGGGGGCGGCGCGCTGTCGATGCTGGCCATCTCGCATCCGTTGAAGTCCGTGATCGGGATCGTCGTGTCCGCGGCCACGTATTTCGTCCTTGCCAAATTCAGACCCGGGGCCCGCTCGGCCTTGGCGGCACGGCGCTAGCAACGATCGTTGCGCGGTCATCGCCCTGGAACCACCATGAATTCTGACGCATCCCTCATCAAGGATCGACTCTCTCTCGTTCGCGGCGCCATGCACCGGCATGACGTCGGCATGTTCGTCGTCCCATCGAGCGACCCGCACCTGTCCGAATATCCGGCGCAACGCTGGAAGTCGCGAGCGTGGTTGTCAGGATTTACCGGCTCTGTGGGTACTCTCGTCGTGGGATCGAAAATCGCCGCCCTGTTCGTCGACGGACGGTATTGGACGCAGGCGGAGAGGGAAGTCTCCGACTCAGGCATCGACCTTGTCAAGGTGCCGGTCGGTTCGACGACGCACTACATGGACTGGATCGCCCGCATGGGCTCCGCTGGCGCACTCGTCGCATTCGACGGGCAGGTCATGAGCCTGTCCTCCGCACAGGAACTGAGGCGACGTCTAGATGCCGTCGGAATGCGGATGCGCGAGGATCTAGACGTGGTCGGGGAAGTCTGGGATAGCGAGCGCCCGGTGCTTCCCGCGAATCCGCTTTTCGAGCACGTGGCGCCTTATGCGCTCACGCCGAGAAAAGAGAAGATCGAGGCCATCCGACTCGCGATGATGCAATACGGCGCCACGCATCACCTGGTGTCCACGCTCGACGACGTCGCCTGGATCACGAATCTCCGCGGCTCCGACGTGACTTACAACCCCGTGTTCATTGCGCACCTGCTCGTCCAGATGCACGAGGCGACACTCTTCGTCGGTGCCGGGAAGGTCGACAAGAACCTGCGAGAGCGCCTGCTGTTCGACGGTATCAAGACGATCCCCTATGAGATGGCTAGCGGGACGCTATCCGCGCTGCCGCCCACGTCGCGGCTGTTGGTCGATGCGCGCCGAGTTACCAGCGGGCTGGTCCGCGAGGTACCGACCGGCGTACAGGTGGTCGACCACACGAACCCCAGCACGCTGATCAAGAGTCGTAAGACGATGGCGGAGCGAAACCAGATTCGTGAAGTCATGAACCAGGACGGTGCGGCCATGTGCGAGTTCTATGCCTGGCTCGAGCGAGCACTCGAACGCGGCGAGCGGGTGTCGGAGGTACTGGTGCACGAGCGAATGGCGGAGGCACGCTCGCGTCGACCTGGCTTCATCGGCCTTAGCTTCAACACGGTGGCCGCGTTCAATGCGAATGGCGCGATGCCCCACTACCAGCCGACGCCTTCGTCCGATGCGATGATCGAAGGTGATGGTCTCCTCCTGATCGACTCGGGGGGCCAATACCTCGGCGGCACGACCGACATCACGAGGGTCTGGCCCATCGGAAGGATCACGGCAGCCCACAGACGGGACTTCACGCTCGTTCTGAAGGGCATGATGAACCTGAGCCGAGCGCGCTTTCCGAGAGGAACGCCGAGCCCGATGTTGGATTCGATCGCGCGCGCTCCGCTCTGGGCGGAGGGGCTGGATTTCGACCATGGCACGGGGCATGGCGTAGGTTACTTTCTCAACGTACACGAAGGTCCCCAGAGCATCTCGCGTGTTGTCCCAGACGCGAGCATGGCGATGGAGGCGGGCATGATCACGTCGATCGAGCCCGGCGTCTACCGGCCGGGAATGTGGGGCGTTCGGATAGAGAACCTGGTCTTTGCGCATCTTGCCAAGACGCCCGAAGATGACGCATTCGGAGAGATGCTTGAGTTCGAAACGCTGACGATGTGCCCGATCGACACTCGATGCGTGGACGCCGCCTTGATGAGCAAGAGCGATGTCGACTGGCTCGATCGATACAACGCGGATGTCAGGCGCCGGCTCGAGCCATTCGTGGCAGGAGATGCCCTGCGATGGCTGCTGGCCCGCACTGAGCCCTTTGAGGCAGCCTGAGGTGACTTGCAGCAGGCACATATTGAAATGACCCAGGACGGTCGATGACACAATCCAGAGACGCCAACGCACCGCCCTGCGAACCAGAGGCTATCGAGGTAACCGGCTCGGACCTGCCCTCGAACTCGAAGTCGCATTGGCGCCTGCTGGCATCGATATCAGACCTGGGTTCACTGCGAATCAGCCTTGCCGACGGAGTCGTGCTTCTCGACGCGGCTGCGGCGAGACATCATTGCCTCGCCCAGACCGATGTTCGCGCATTGGCGCTGGATTCCTGGCTGGCGAACTTCTCCGAGGCAGATCAGCTTCGCATTCGCTCTCTTGTGCAGTCCGACCTGCAGCCGAACTGCACTGAGTGCGCAATCGTGCGCCTGCGTTGGTCGACCGAAGGGGAACCTCCTACCCTGGAGCTTTCCTTCCGGCTCAGTGCGGAGAGCGGGAGCGTTTTGGGCGTATGCCGGGACGTCACCACGGCGCACGGGCTCGAGGAAGTGCGGCGGCACCGCATTGCAGGTGAACGCGCGAGCCGGGCAAAGAGCGAGTTCATGTCGCAGGTCAGTCATGAGTTGCGCACGCCGCTGAATTCGATCCTCGGCTTTGCTCAACTCATGACTATGGATGTCGAGCAGCCACTGTCCGGCAAGCAGCGTGAGCGCCTGCAAATGCTTCAGCATTCAAGTCTGAGGCTACTTGCGCTGGTAGATCAGCTTCTGCAGATAGGTAAGATCGAGCAGGGGAAATTGAACCTTCGGCTGCGCCCAGTCAACGTTCATTCGCTCGTTCGCCGTTGCGTCGATGCCCTGGCCCCGATGGCGGGCGAGCGTTTGATCGCCGTCGAGATCGCGCCGAGCGGCAACCAGACGGCTGCCGTGCGAGCGGATCCGGACGCGCTGGAACAGGTGCTCATCAATCTGCTATCGAACGGCATCAAGTACAACCGAAAAGGCGGCCGACTCACGATCGGGTATGAGGTCGCCGACGAGGGGCGGGTGACCGTCGATGACACAGGGCATGGCCTGACGGCGTCGCAGATCGCACGATTGTTCGAACCCTTCAACCGACTCGACGCGGCCCGCACCAGCATCCAGGGTGTGGGCCTGGGATTGGTGATCTCCCGCAAGCTGGTCGAGGAGATGCACGGCACCCTTCAGGTCTGGTCCGAGATCGGCGTCGGATCGCGCTTTCGGGTCGCGCTGCCGCGCGCGCGCAGTGTTCGCATCGGAGATTGCGAGACGCTGCCGCTCGACATGCCGTCCCAGTGGTCTACCGGCGATCAGTTCCGCGTTCTCTACATCGAGGACGACGAGGTGAACGTTGTGCTCATGGACCAGCTGTTCGCGACCCAGCCCGAGTGGGTCATGACTGCCGCGATGACTGGTGCGGCGGGTATCGCAGAGGCCGTGAGGCAATTGCCGGACTTCATCCTGCTGGATCTGGGGCTGCCGGACATGACTGGATGGGAAGTTCAAAAGCGGCTGAAGCTGGATCGACGAACTCGGGGCATCCCGGTCATCGCTGTGAGTGCCGACGCCATGGTTGCGAACCAGCGACGCAGTCGTGCCTCGGGCTTCGAGGACTACTGGACGAAGCCACTGGATTTGTTGGCGACCATCGACAAGCTCAAGGCGCTGTGCGCGATGGTTAGGCGGCGATAGTGACCGTTGAAGACGTCGTCCGCGCGCGCAGGGAGATCGGGATTTCCGGCGAGATTTTCGCGGTCCGCCGCAGACATCATTGCAGCGGGCTGCAACCGTTGCTACTGCTGCGCAGCCGGAGCCCAGCACTGCGCTTCCAGGGAGCACAACGCCGTGATTGCGAGAACCGACGGCCATCCACCGAGCTCGCGTCAATGAATAAGCTCGCTCGGCACTTCCGGCCCGGAAGCGGCGCGAAGGTTCCTCTGAGCCCACATCTGCTGCCCCCACTGCTGCGAGCCGTGGCAGACTTTACGAGAGTGCTGGGTCGCAATGGATTTTCAAGTTGGCTTCGCACCGTAGATGATTGAACTTCGTCACCTTCGCTATTTCGTTGCGGTCGCTGAGGAACTCAACTTTCGCCGCGCCGCGGAGCGCGTCCACGTTGACCAGACACCGTTGTCGCGCACCGTGCGAGATCTAGAAGACCAGTTGGGTGTCCTTCTGCTCGTTCGCACGCCGCGCAGCTTGCGACTGACGCCCGCCGGCATGAGACTTCATGACGAAGCGCGCACGATTCTCCTTCGCGTCGAGCGAATCAAGCGCGTGGTTCGCGCAACTGATCGTCGCTATCGCGCACCACTGCGCATCGGCGTGGCTGATGGCATTGCCCAGTTCAAACTTTCAGAGTGCTTCGCCCGCTGGCGCCAACTGGCACCCGAGACGCCGCTGCATCTGTCGGAGATGCGCGCGGCAGAGTTGCTGGCCGCGTTGCAGCGGGAGGAAGTCGATGCGGGATTCTCCTTCGGGGTGATGGATGACGACTCCATCGAACAGGAACAGGCCTGGACCTATCCGCTCGAGGCGTTGATTCCCGCCGAACACGAACTGGCGACGTTCAAAGCACTGTCCCTAGCGGATGTCGTGACCTTCCCCCTGATCTCCTGTCATCCTGACCACGAGCCGGGTATGCGGCGACAGACCGATGCCATCGTTCGCAAGCACGCCGCCGCCCCGGTAATCGCTGGCGAGGCGAGCTCTTTAACCGGCCTCATTACCCGCGTCGGTGCAGGACAGGGCATCTGCCTGATCGACAGCGGCCACCTTGAAACCTTGTGTCGCAGGGATGTGGTGGCCGTGCCGCTGACGCAGGACGAACCCATCGTCACCTACGTGTTGCATAAGCACCAGAACTTCGAGCGGTCGAGTGCTCTGCAACGCTTTCTTGCCCACGTCAGAACTTTGAATTGAGCGTTACGGTCGTTCGCCCACGTCGCGACGATGCATCGCTGGAATCCGTCTTGGACGTACTCGGCATCTCTTGCCATGCTCAAAGCCCCTTGACGCGCCGATGCCTCATCAAGGGCCGGGGGGCTGTCCACCGAGCCGATACACGCGCCAGCGTACGCCGTGGCACGCCCGCATGGGTGTGTACAGCGCCGCCCCGATTCCAGACTTGCAACGCGCTGCCGCTATGGCACGCGGGCTGGAGTTGCGAAGGAGGTGGCCAGTGCCGACCGGCGTCTTGTTTGGACAGATCATCGTGGTGTTCGGCGTCGCATTGGGCGGCGTCTGGACGGCCACGCAGTGGACTGCTGCTGCACTGGGCTACCAGGCGCGGCTCGGAGCGCCATGGTTCGGCGTCTCTGGCGTTCCGGTCTACGAGCCGTGGAAGCTGTTCGAGTGGTGGTACTTCTTCGATGCCTATGCGCCGGGCGTCTTTCTGCGTGGCGGGGCGATCGCGGCGTCGAGCGGTTTGCTCGCCACGGGCGCCGCCATCTCTACGGCCGTCTGGCGCGCGCGGTCGACGAGACGTGTCACGACCTACGGCTCGGCGCGCTGGGCCGCGCATGAAGAGATCGATAACGCCGGGCTGACGAAGCCCGAAGGCGTCTTCCTCGGAAGGACGACGGGCAAGGACGGCGACTATCTGCGCCATGCGGGCCCGGAGCACGTGATGGCTTTCGCGCCGACGCGGTCGGGCAAGGGTGTCGGCCTCGTGGTGCCCACGCTGCTGTCCTGGCTCGGCTCTGCCGTCATCCACGACATCAAGGGCGAGAACTGGACGCTGACCGCGGGTTGGCGCTCGCGCTTCTCGCACTGTTTGCTGTTCAACCCGACCGACGCCAGGTCGGCGGCGTACAACCCGCTGCTCGAAGTCCGGCGCGGCGCGCATGAAGTCCGCGACGTGCAGAACATCGCCGACATTCTGGTTGATCCCGAGGGCGCGCTCGAGCGGCGCAACCACTGGGAGAAGACCAGCCATGCGCTGCTGGTCGGTGCCATTCTGCACGTGCTCTACGCTGCAGAAGACAAGACGCTGCGTGGCGTCGCCAACTTCCTGTCTGATCCCGCCTGTCCCTTCGAGGTCACGCTGCAGCGGATGATGACTACGCGTCATCTTGGGGAGAAGGTCCATCCTGTCGTCGCATCGGCGGCGCGGGAAGTGCTCAACAAGAGCGACAACGAGCGATCCGGTGTGTTGTCCACCGCGATGAGCTTCCTTGGGCTGTATCGCGATCCGACCGTCGCCGAGGTCACATCGCGCTGCGACTGGCGCATCGCCGACCTGATCTCTGCGGATTCGCCGGTGTCGCTGTACCTGGTGGTTCCGCCTTCGGACATCAGCCGCACCAAGCCGCTGATCCGGTTGATCCTCAACCAGATCGGCCGGCGCCTGACCGAATCGCTCGACGGCTCGGACGGCATGGCGCGTCGGCACAAGTTGCTTTTGATGCTCGACGAGTTCCCCGCCCTCGGGCGGCTGGATTTCTTCGAGTCGGCGCTGGCTTTCATGGCGGGCTACGGTTTGCGAGCCTTCCTGATCGCGCAATCGTTGAACCAGATCGACAAGGCCTATGGCCAGAACCATTCGATCTTGGACAACTGCCATGTGCGCATCGCGTTCGCAACGAACGACGAGCGCACGGCCAAGCGCATTTCGGAAGCGCTGGGCACGGCCACCGAGCTGCGTGCGCAGCGCAACTATGCCGGCCACCGGCTGGCACCCTGGCTTGGGCACTTGATGGTGTCGCGCCAAGAGACCGCGCGGCCGCTGCTCACGCCCGGCGAAGTGATGCAACTGCCGCCGGATGAATCGGTGGTGATGGTTTCCGGCCATCCGCCCATCAAGGCCCGCAAGCTGCGGTACTACCTCGATCGCAATTTCACGCGACGCATGCTGAAGGCGCCGGCGCTCGCCGAGCGCGGTTATGCCGATCGACCCGCCGCGCGGCCCGACGATTGGAGCCATCTGGCCGCGGCCGCGGTCGACCCGTCTCCCTCCGCGTCGGACTTGAGCGGGTTCGCTGACGAAGGTGGCCACCAGCTCAAGCCTGAACTCGACACCGCGTCTTCCGGCGAACGCGAATCGGATGCCGGTGATCTGATGTTGCTCGACGACGAGGATGACGCGCCCCTGCGGCCGCAGGACGTAGCGCGGCAGTTCACGCGTACCGCGCGACTCGCAGCCCAGGATCCTGATGACGGGATCGAGCTATGACACGCGCCCGCCTGAACATCTTCATCGAGCCCGACCATGCGAAGCGGCTCGACGACTTCGCCGCGCTCCGAGGCGTCTCGAAGTCCGCCGTCATTGCGGCGGCGCTCGCGTCCTTCCTCGTACCGGATTCGGAGGATCGGCGCGAGGCGGTGATCGCCAAGCGACTGGATCGCCTCTCACGCCAATTCGATCGGCTGGAGCGGGATCAGTCGATCCTGATCGAGACGCTTGCGCTCTACGTTCGCTACTTCCTCACGGTCTCGCTGCCCATTCCCGAGGGCCAGCAGGA
>FTIF01004860.1_pt2 | contig 25275 bp, 26 predicted proteins | sample 1658001 | NCBI WGS metagenome assembly FTIF01 (sample SAMEA3914789, study PRJEB12502) | metagenome | biome: forest; material: soil | place: Canada | collected 2011-07-03 | depth 0.3 m | reverse complement strand
CGCTGATCTTCGCGCCGGGCTTCTCGACGGCCGACCAGGTCACCGACGTGTCCGGCCGCGGCGTCGGCATGGACGTGGTCAAGAAGAACATCACGTCGCTCGGCGGCACGGTGGAGATCGACTCCGCCGAAGGCTACGGCATGAGCGTGAAGGTGCGCCTGCCGCTGACACTGGCCATCATGGACGGCATGAGCATCGGCGTCGGCGACGAGTGCTACATCCTGCCCCTGGCCTCGGTGGTCGAATCGTTCCAGGTCGCCCCCGGCATGATCAAGACGATCGGCGGCTCCGGCCGCGTGGTGGAAGTGCGCGACGAGTTCATGCCCGTGATCGACCTCGAGCGCGTCTTCGAGGTGCCGCGCTTCGACTTCGAGCACGTCAGCAACATCATGGTGGTCGTCGAGGCGGAAGGCGCCCGCGTGGCCTTGCTGGTCGACGAGCTCCTCGGCCAGCAACAAGTGGTCGTGAAGAACCTGGAAGCCAACTACCGCAAGGTGCCCGATGTCTCCGGCGCCACGATCATGGGCGACGGCCGCGTCGCGCTGATCCTGGACACCGGCTCGCTGGTGCGTCGCACCCGCCATTGACGCCTCACCGCGCAACGAACCCAACGACATCCTGTTTCTGAAACGGATTCCCCCATGTTGAGCTCTCTCTCCATACAGGCCCGCGCCATGCTTTTCTTCTCGTTGTTGTTCGGCAGCCAGGCTGTCGTGATCGCCGGACTCGTGTTCGGCTGGTCGCCGGCGGTCTTCGTCACGGCGGGCCTGCTGATGTGCGTGGCCACGGCCTATGTGTTCGCCACCGGCATGATCCTGGTGCGCCGGATGATCGTCGAGTTCACCGCCCACGCCATCTCGATGGGCCAGGGCGACCTGAGCACCCAGATCCGCACCACCGGGCCGGCCGCGACGACGGCCTCGCTGCGCGCGCTCAGCATCCTGCAGGGAGAGCTGCGCAAGACGATCGGCGCGATCCGCTCGGGCACGCATGAAGTCTCGACCGCCTCGTCGGAGATCGCCACCGGCAACCAGGACCTGAGCCAGCGCACGGAGCAGACCGCCAGCAACCTGCAGCAGACGGCCAGCTCGCTGTCGCAGCTGACCGGCAACGTGCGCCAGAGCGCCGAATCCGCCGCCCAGGCCAACCAGCTCGCCAGCTCGGCGACGCAGGTGGCGCGCCGCGGCGGCGCGGTCGTCTCGCAGGTCGTCTCGACGATGGAAGAGATCAACTCGTCGTCCAAGAAGATCGCCGACATCATCGGCGTGATCGACGGCATCGCGTTCCAGACCAACATCCTCGCGCTGAACGCCGCCGTCGAGGCCGCACGCGCGGGCGAACAGGGCCGCGGCTTCGCGGTCGTGGCCTCCGAAGTGCGCTCGCTCGCCCAGCGCAGCGCGCAGGCGGCCAAGGAGATCAAGGGCCTGATCGGCACCTCGGTCGACAAGGTGGAAACCGGCTCGAAGCTGGTGCAGGATGCCGGCTCCACGATGGACGAGATCGTCGCCAGCGTGCAGCGCGTCACCGACATCATCGGCGAGATCAGCGCCGCCGCGCTGGAGCAGAGCCAGGGCATCGGCCAGGTCAACGAGGCCGTCACGCGCCTCGACCAGATGACGCAGCAGAACGCCGCGCTGGTGGAGGAATCCGCCGCCGCCGCCGAGAGCCTGAAGGGCCAGGCGCACCGCATGACCACCGTCGTCGCGAACTATCGCCTCGACGCGCAGTCGGAAGCCGCCAGCTTCGCTGCCGCCGCGCCGGCCCACAAGCCGGCCGCCGCCAAGGCGATCGCCAAGGCCGCCGCGCACAAGCCAATCCCGAAGAAGTTCACCGCCGCCAAGCCGGCCGCCCCGAAAGCCGCGCCGGCGCCGGCCGCGACCACCGCCACCGCCCCCGCCCCGGCGGCCGCATCGGGCGCGAGCGACGACTGGGAATCGTTCTGATCCTGCCGGGACCCGACCCCGAGGGCGCGGCAAGGCGCCCTTTTTTTCGCCCGAATCGCGCTGGAAACAGCGCAAAAAGTCACTTCATTCCGCCCGGCAGCCGCCGATAACGGAAACAGAAGCCTTTCGTTCCCACCCCGCACCCAGAAGCCCAGAGGATCCGCCATGGACATGATCAAGGAAGCCACCCACATCGCGCGCCAGTCCGCCGAGCGTTCCGCCACGGCAGCCAAGGGCGCGAAGGGCGAGTTCCTGACCTTCCGCCTGGGTGGCGAGGAATACGGCATCGACATCCTGCGCGTGCAGGAGATCCGCTCGTACGAACAACCCACCCGCATCGCCAACACGCCCGAATTCCTGCGCGGCGTGGTCAACCTGCGCGGCGTGATCGTGCCGATCGTCGACCTGCGCCTGAAGCTGTCGTGCGCCGAAGCCGACTTCAACGCGTTCACGGTCGTCATCGTGCTGAACGTCAAGGGCCGCGTGATCGGCGCCGTCGTCGACTCGGTCTCGGATGTCTGCGAGCTGGGCGCCGACGCCATCAAGCCGACGCCGATGATGAACTCGCAGGTCGACATGTCCTTCATCACGGGCATCGCCAACGTCGGCGAGCGCATGTTGATCCTGATGGACATCGAGGCGTTGATGAGCGCTTCGGACATGGGGCTGATCGAGTCGGCGACCTGAGCTCTTGCTGCTCCATTCATGAGCCGCCTTCGGGCGGCTTTGTCGTTTGCGCGGGCAAGTTGGTGTATGCGCTTGGTCTTGCAGTTCGCCTGCGGCGCTTTTTTTCCAGGCGCTGCGCGCCTGGAAAAAAAGCGCCGCAGGCAAAGCCATCAACGCGCCAGCACCGGGTTTGTCCTCGGGCGGACGCGCATTCCGATTGCCCACTGGCGCACCAGTGAACGCTTTACTCCGCCCCGCGGAAGAAAGTCTCACGCCGCCGCGGCCCGCTCGTCCCTAAGATGGCCCCACGTTACCAACGAGCCAGAAAAGAGTTCACGTGCCCGATCTCATCGTCCATGGCGGCCGCCCCCTCAGCGGTCGCATCACGCCCTCCGCGAACAAGAACGCGGTGCTGCCGATCCTCTCGGCCACGCTGCTTACGCGCGAACCGGTCACGCTGCGCGGCGTGCCTGACATCACCGACGTGCGCAAGATCCTCGCCGTGTTCCGCGAGCTGGGCAGCCGCGTCGAGGGCGAGTTGAAGGACGGCGTGCTGCGCATCCACCACGAGCACACGAACTTCGACCCTGCCCTCCACAAGCTGCCCGAGGAGATGCGCTCGTCGGTGATGCTGGTGCCGCCGCTGCTGGCGCGCTTCGGCAGCGCCCGCATCGAGAACGACGTGCAGGGCTGCACGCTGGGCGTGCGCGAGATCGATCCGCACGTGGAGGTGTTCGAAGGCTTCGGTGCGCAGGTGGAGCGCGGCACCGGCGCGCTGATCGTCCATGCCCGTCGCCCGCTGCACGCGCATCGACGCTGGCTGGACTACGCCTCCGTCACCACCACCGAGAACTTCGTGCTGTGCGCCGCGCTGGCCGACGGCGAATCGGAGCTCACCAACGCCGCGTCCGAGCCGCACGTGCAGGAGTTCTGCGGCTTCATGCAGCGCATGGGCGCGCAGATCTCGGGCATCGGCACCTCGCGCCTGACGATCAGCGGCGTCGACGAGCTGCACGGCGTCGATTTCACCTTCGTGGAGGACTTCCACGAGGTCGTCACCTTCCTGGCGCTGGGCGCGATCACCGGCGGCAGCGTGGAGGTGCGCAACAGCGCGCCGCAGTTCTTCCCGCTGCTCGATCGCAGCTTCGCCAAGATGGGCGTCGAGGTGACGCACGAAGGCGGCTGGTCGCGCGCGTACGTGCCCGCGGGCCTGAAGGTGCGCGAGCCCTTCACGCGCAACATGCTGCAGAAGATCGAGGCCGCGCCGTGGCCCTACTTCCCGGTGGACCTGCTGCCGATCTTCATCGCGCTGGGCGTGCGCGCCGAAGGCCAGGTGATGTTCTGGAACAAGGTGTACGACGGCGCGCTGGGCTGGACCTCGGAGCTCTCGAAGTTCGGTGCCCATGCGTTCCAGTCCGACCCGCATCGCGTGATCACGTTCGGCGGCAAGCCGCTGGTGCCGGCCGAAGTGGACAGCCCGTACATCATCCGCGTGGCCATCGCGCTGCTGATGCTGGCCTCCAGCATCGAGGGCCGTTCGACGATCTACAACGCCACGCCAATCCGGCGCGCGCACCCGCGCTTCGTCGAGAACCTGGTGTCGCTGGGAGCGAAGATCGAGTGGGTCGGCGCGGACGCCTGAGCGGGTCCTAGCCGGCTGCGACCACCGCGGCGCCCGCCTCCACCAGCAATGTGCGCAGCACCGAGCGGTGGCAGCGCGACTCGTCCTCGCAGTAGCAGCCGACCGAGAAATCGCTGTGCTGCGACAGGGCGGCCAGCAGCGCGATGGCGTGGGCATTCTCGGGGCGGGCCATCTCCGCCCTGAATCCGCGCACGAACGCCGTCCATTCGCGCGCGCCCGCCGCACTCGTGTCCGCCTGCGCGGCCAGCGCCCGCTTCACGAGCTCGGCGCTCGGCGACAGGTTGGGAAACCAGGTGTCGTACCAGTTGCCGGACGCGAACTGCGCCTTCGGCACGCCACGCGGCGGCCGCCGCACCGTGCCGATGCGCGTGCCTTCGCCCGGAAGGCGCGGCGTGCCCAGTCGAACGATGCGGATGCTCATGCGGGCAATTATGGACGGCCCAGGGCCGCGCTCGCGCCGCGCAGCGACTCCAGTTCCACGATGCGCGCCGTCACCTCCTTGCCCGATATCTGCATCAACGCGACCGAGACCGGCAGGTTGAAGCGCAGCGGCCCGGCGCTGCCGGGGTTGACATAGAGCACGCCGCCGCGGCGCTCGATCTTCGGGCGGTGCGAGTGGCCCGTGACGACCACGTCCACGCCGGCCGCCTTCGGGTCGATCGCGAGTTCGGCCAGGTCGTGCAGCACGTGCAGCGTGACCTCGCCGAAGCGCAGCCACTCGGTCTCGCCGATGCGATCGGCCCAGGACGCGCGGTCGTTGTTGCCGCGCACGGCGGTCACCGGGGCGATGGTGGACAGCGGCTCCAGGATGCCCTCGCCGATGTCGCCGGCGTGCACGATGAAGTCGCTGCCGCGCAGCACGTCGGCGGCCTCGGGGCGCAGCAGGCCGTGGGTGTCCGAGATGAGTCCGATGCGAATCATGGCGATCAAGGGATCAATCGGCGTGCCAGCCTGCGCCCGACAGGGTGCGCATCGTCATTCCTGCGCGGCGCGCCGCAAGGTTTCCATCACCGGCCGCGCCAGCACCTCGTGCAGGCTCCACCAGCCCGCGGCCAGCGCCAGCACGCCGCCGCTGGCCGCGCCGGCCACCGGCACCCACCACGGCGGGTTCCAGTGGAACTCGAAGACGTACGTGGCCAGCACCCAGCCCACCGCCACGGCGGCGCTGGCGGCGAGCAGGCCGGCCAGCGCGCCGACGCCCAACAGTTCGACACGCTGCACCCGGCCGAGCAGGCTGCCCGACGCGCCCACCGCGCGCATCACCGCGAACTCGCGCGCACGCGCCTCGCGCGTGGCCGACACCGTGGCCACCAGCACGACGAGCCCGGCAACGAGCGCGAACGCGAACAGCAGCTCCACCGCGTGGATCACCTGGTCGAGCACCCCCTGCACCTGCGCGATGGTGGCCGACACGTCGATCGCCGTCACGTTGGGAAACTGCGCGGCCAGCCGGTTGTCGAATCCCGGCTGCGGCGGCGCCTTGAACGCGCTGATGTAGCTGAGCGGGAGATCGCCCATGCTGGCGCGCGGGAACATCACGAAGAAATTCACCCGCATCGAGCCCCAGTCGACCTTGCGCAGGCTGGTGACGCGCCCGGCCACCTGCTGGCCGCCGACGTCGAAGACGAGCTTGTCGCCCAGCTTCAGGCCCAGCGTCTTCGCCAGCCCCTCCTCGACGCTCAGCGCGTCCGGCTCGCCGGGCAGCCATTTGCCGGCGACGATCTTGTTCTGCCGGGGCAGTTCGGTGCCGTGGCTCAGGTTGAGCTCGCGCTGGATCATGTTGGACGGATCGGAGTCGGGCTTGTAGCGCTGGCCCACGGCCTCGCCGTCGATCGTGACGAGGCGGCCGCGAATCATCGGGAACCAGTCGTCGCCCTGGACCCCGGACGTCTTCAGCAGGTCGCGATAGGCCTGCGCCTGGTCGGGCTGGACGTTGACGACGAAGCGGTTGGGCGCATCCGGCGGCGTGGCCGCGCGCCAGCTGTCGATCAGGTCGGTACGCAGCAGCACCAGCACCCACAGCGCCATCAGGCCGATGGCCATCGAGGACACCTGCAGCACCGCGAACGCCGGCCGCGCCGCGATTGCGCGCGTGGCGAGCACCAGCCAGCGCGGCGCGCGCGACTCCGGCACGAAGCGCCGCAAGGCCTTCACCGCCAGCCAGGCCACCAGCGCGAACACGAGGGCCGCGCCGGCGAAGCCACCGACGCTGATCAGGCCCAGCTTGACGTCGCGCGCCGCGACGATCATCAGCGCCGCGAAGCCGAGGAACGCGCCGGCGAGCACGCCGACACTGGCCACCTTGGGCGTGCCGACGTCGCGCCGCAGCACCCGCAGCGGCGGCACGCGCGCCAGTTGCAGCACCGGGGGCAGGCCGAAGCCCAGCAACAGCGTCAGCCCGACGCCCAGGCCCAGCAACGCGGGCGCGGGTCCCGGCCACGGCAGGCCGTTGGGCAGCCAGCTGGTGAGTAGTGCGACGAAGCCCAGGTGCAGCAGGAAGCCCAGCAACAGGCCGACCAGGCTGGCGAACAAGCCGAGCCCGAGGAATTCGATCGCGTGCACGGCCGCGATGCGGTTCTGGGTCTGGCCCAGCACGCGCAGCATTGCGCAGTCGTCGAGGTGGCGCTGCGCGAAATCGCGCGCCGCCACCGCCACCGCCACCGCCGACAGCAACGCCGTGAGCAGCGCCACCAGGCTGAGGAACTGCTGCGCGCGATCCACCGTCTGCGTCATCTCGGGCCGGCCCGAAGCGAGATTCTCGACGCGGATGCCGCGCAGGCCGTCGGTCTTGATCCTGGCCTTGGCCCAGTCGCTGAACGCCTCGGCGACCTTCGCGTCGCCGCCCGGCGCGCCCACCGCGAGCCGCCACGTGATGCGGCTCGACGGCTGCACCAGGCCGGTGGCGGCGAGATCGGCCACGTTGAGCATCACCCGCGGCGCCAGGGCCGCGAAGCCGGTGCCGCGATCGGGCTCGATCGTGATCAGGCCGGCGATGCGCAGCGTGGTGTCGCCCAGCTCCAGCCCGTCGCCCACCTTCAGCGCCAGCGCCGCAGCCAGCGACGGATCGATCCAGGCGGTGCCGACGGCCGGCGCCTGTCTCACCGCCTGCACCGGCGCCGTCTCGCCGAACTTCACATGGATGGTGCCGCGCAGCGGGTAAGCGGCGTCGACGGCCTTGACCGCCGCCAGCTTGGCCGCGCCGCCCTGCGCCGCGCCGGCGCGCGCCATGCTGGGGAAATTGGCGGCCTGGCCGACCACGAGCCCGCGCGCGACGGCGGCCTGCGTGAACTCGGGCGGCAAGGGCTTGTCGGCCAGCACCACGGCGTCGCCGCCCAGCAGTTGCGCGGCGTCGCGCACGAGGCCCGAGCGCATGCGGTCCGCAAAGAAGCCCACCGCCGTCAACGCCCCCACGGCCAGCACCACGGCCCACAGCAGCAGCTTCAGCTCCCCGGCGATGAAATCGCGCCAGACCTGGCGGCCGGCCAGCCGCCAGACCGAGGCCTGGGGCCGCTTCATGTTGTTCACCGCTGCGCTGTCATTCGTCATGGACTCAACGGTACACCGAAGCGGCGACCGTCGCGCCGCGCGCCATGCCCGATTTGCGCTTTCGCCTGCCACGCACGGGCCGGACGCCGTCGTCAACGCCATTGAACAGCGTCGCCAATCGCTTCGAACGACGGCGCCGCAGCCCGATGCTTCAATGACCGCATGGACACCCGTTACGCCCCCGTCTTCCTCTCGCACGGCTCGCCGATGACCGCGCTCGAACCCGGCGCGGCCGGCGCGTTCTGGCGCGACCTGGGCCGCGCCATCGATGCCCGCGTGGCCGCCGGCGGCGCGGCTCCGACCGCCATCGTCGTGCTGTCCGCCCACACGCTCGCGCGCCGCGCCGTCACGCTCGCAGCCGCCCGGCACGCGGCCATCCACGACTTCGGCGGCTTCCCGCAGGCGCTCTACCAGCTTCGCTACGACGTCGCCGGCGCGCCGTGCCTCGCGCCGCATGTGGAGCAGTTGCTGCAGTGGTCCGGCATCGAGGTCGACCACGCCGACGCGGGCGGCCTCGACCACGGCATCTGGACACCGCTGCGCAGCATCCGGCCGCAGGCCGACATTCCCGTGCTGCCGGTGGCCTTTCCGCCGGACAAGACGCCCGAACAGTTGTTCGAACTCGGCGCCGCGCTGGGCCCGTTGATCGACGAAGGCGTGTGGATCGTCGGCACCGGCTCGATCACGCACAACCTGCGCCTGGGCCTGCCGCAGGCGGGCTGCGCGACGGCCGAGATCCCGGCCAGCGCCGCGTTCCGCGCCTGGTTCGCCGAGCGCTCCGCGGCGCGCGACTGGCCCGCGCTGTGGCACTACCGCGCGCTGGCGCCCGAGGCGCACTACATGCATCCGACCGACGAGCACCTGCTGCCCTGGTTCATCGCCGCCGGGGCCGGCGGCGAAGAGGCCGCGCCGATCCGGGTGCACGCCAGCGTCGCGGGCTCGCACCTGGGCATGGACGCGTACGCGTTCGGCGCGGACGCGCCCGCGCTGGCGCGCGAGATCGAGGCCGTTGCGACGCCTGCGTGACGCGCCGGGCCAGCTCGGCCGGGTACGATGCGGATCCCTCTCGCCTTCGCGCCTGCCGCCTCTCCCATGCTGGGTATCGCCCCACTCGCTCGCTACGAGATCACCACGGCACGCCTGCGCCTCGTCGCCGGCGATCCCGGCCTGGCGCCGGCCGTCTGCGAGTTCCAGCGCCGCAATCGCCAGCACTTCGCCCCGTGGGATCCGCCGACGGCCGACTCGTTCTACTCGCTCGAGGCGCAGTCGCTGCGCGTCGCGAACGGCGTCACGGCGTTCCAGAACGACACCGCCTACCGCTACTGGCTGATCGACGCCTCGCGGGCCGGCGGCGCGCGCCTGCCCTCGTCCGACGTGGACGTGATCGGCAGCCTGCACTTCAGCCAGGTCTCGCGCGGTGCGTTCCAGAGCGCGATGCTGGGCTACGCCCTCGACGAGGCGCACGTGGGACAGGGCTTGATGAGCGAGGCGATCGTCGCCGGGCTCGAGGAGATGTTCTCGTCGCGCGTGAACCTGCACCGCGTGCAGGCGGCCTACCGGCCCGAGAACGTGCGCAGCGCGCGCGTGCTGGAACGCCTGGGCTTCCGCCCGGAAGGCCTGGCGCCCGACTACCTCTACATAGCCGGCGCGTGGCGCGACCACGTCATCACGTCGCTGCGCAATCCGGCGTTCGTATCACCGGACGGCTGGTGAGGCAATCACGGTTCGTTGGCCGCGAACACCGAATCCAGCTCCTCGATCCACAGGCCCTGGTCCTCCTCGTCCACGAACGAGGCGTCAAAGCTGTTGCGCAGCAGGGTGTAGGCGTCACGTGCCGTCAATTGCGGCAACGATTCGAACAGTTGGACGAAGTTGTCGTTGAGATAGCCGCCGAAGTACGCCGGATCGTCCGAATTGATCGTCACGCACAGGCCCGCGGCCAGCAGCTCGGGCACGTTGTGCCGATGCAGGCCGTCGAACACGCACAGCTTGACGTTGGACAGCGGGCACACGGTGAGCGGCATGCGCTCGCGCACCAGGCGCGCGACGAGTTCCGGATCCTCGACGCAGCGCACGCCGTGGTCGATGCGTTCCACGTGCAGCACGTCCAGCGCCGCGCGGATGTAGGCCGGCGGCCCCTCCTCGCCCGCGTGCGCCACCAGGCGCAGGCCCTGCGCCCGCGCGCGCGCGAACACGCGCTCGAACTTCTCGGGCGGGTGGCCCATCTCGCTGGAGTCCAGCCCCACGCCGATGAACTTGTCGCGGTACGGCAGCGCCGCCTCCAGCGTGGCGAGCGCGTCGTCCTCGCTGAGATGGCGCAGGAAGCACAGGATCAGGCGCACGCTGAGCCCGAGCTCGGCCTCGGCGCGCCGGGCCGCGCGATCGAGGCCGCGGATCACCACGCCGATGTCGATTCCGCGCGCGGTGTGCGTCTGCGGGTCGAAGAAGATCTCCGTGTGCACGACGTTGTCGCGTGCCGCGCGCTGGAAGTACGCACTGGCCATGGCGTCGAAGTCGTCCTCGGTGATCAGCACACTGGCGCCGGCGTAGTACACGTCCAGGAAGCTCTGCAGGTTCGTGAACGCGTACGCCGCCCGCAAGGCCTCGACGCTGGCGTACGGCAGCGCGATCTTGTTGCGCTGCGCCAGCTCGAAGATCAGCTCGGGCTCCAGCGAGCCTTCGATGTGGATGTGCAACTCGGCCTTCGGCGCGGTGCGCAGCAGCGAGAGCAGGTGCGAGCGGGAGATGTGCGGGAAGTCGATGGGCAGGGTCATGGCCGGATTCCTCGGGGACAGGCCTGACTTTAAGCGCTTGCGGCCCGGATGAGGGCGGCTGTTCCGGGTCGCGCATCGCCGTCCGGCTATCCTTCATCGGTTTTCGCATAACTACAAACCGGAAAATCGCCTTATCGAGCTGCATTCATGCGTGCCGTCACACGCCGCAGTCCCGATTTCCCCGGCGCCGTGCCTCGCACGCCGCGCCGTGTCCCGCTCACCCCGTCTCCCAGGCCATTTCTTGAACTTCGATCTCTTGCACGGCGTCGCCGGTCTGCTGGTGGGCGCCATCGTCGGCGTGACGGGGGTGGGCGGCGGCGCGCTGATGACGCCGATCCTGGTGATGATGTTCGGCGTGGCCCCGACCACGGCGGTGGGCACCGACCTGCTCTACGCGTCGATCACCAAGATGTTCGGCACCGCGGTGCACCACCAGGCGGGCACCGTGGACTGGCAGATCGTGCGACGGCTCGCCATCGGCAGCCTGCCCGCCGCGGCGCTGACGCTGGCATGGATGCACTTCTCGCATGTCGGCCAGTTGCGCAGCGGCCTGATCACGTTCACGCTGGGTCTCGCGCTGGTCGTCACCGCGCTGGGCATCCTGTTCAAGGAGCCGATCCATTCGCTGGGCACCCGCCTGCGGCTCGGCGACAGCGCCCGCTTCAAGGCGATGCAGCCGTCGCTGACGATCGTGTGCGGCGTGATGCTCGGCGCGATGGTGACCCTCACGTCCGTGGGCGCCGGCGCGCTGGGCACCGCGATGCTGGTGTACCTGTACCCGCTGCGCCTGTCCGCCGGCAAGCTGGTGGGCACCGACCTCGCGCACGCGATCCCGCTGACGTTGATCGCCGGCCTGGGCCACCTGACGCTGGGCAACGTCGACCTGCACCTGATGCTCAACCTGCTCGCGGGATCGATCCCGGGCGTACTGCTGGGTTCTTGGATCAGCACGCGCGCGCCGGTAGGCCTGCTGCGCACGGCGATCGCGTTCGTGCTGCTGTTCGTGGCCTGGAAGATGGTCAGCCGCTGAACCCTTCTCTAGGCGTGCGGATTGCGCCGCGCGATGCGGCTCAGCTTGGCCGCGGCCTTGGCTGCGATGCGGCGTTCCGCCATCGCGTCGCCGGGCCTGGCCACCTGCGTCCATTTCTTCCCATCGGGCAGGTTGCCGTCGTAGAAGCACAGGTAGCCGCCGGTGGCGCTGGCGAACGGCAGCAGCATCTCGCCGCTGACCGGCCGTCCCAGGAAATCGTTGCGCGAGCCTTCGACGACGTTGCGCGCGAACCAGCCGGGCAGCACGAAGTTGGACACCTTCACGCCGTCGATCTCGTACCAGTCGCCCGACACCGGGTCGCACAGCTCGAACATGTAGAAGACGAGATGGCGGTGATCGTGCGGGTGCGGGCCCTGCACCAGCAGGTTGCTGAGCGGATCGCCCACCAGCTCGATCGCCTCGTGCGACAGCGCCACCGTCCAGTCGTCGCCGCACTCCTTGCAGATGTCGAGGAACACGAAGCCGAACGGCACGTCGATGTTGTTCTTGTCGTGATAGCCCTCGGCGCCCTTCACCGTCGCCGTGTCGTGGAGGTAGATCACCGCGTCGCCGCGCCGTCCCGGCAGCAGCGGCAGCGCGATCTTCTGGTCGTGCGCGCCGGCCACGCGCCCCGCGCCATCGACACGCAGGCGGGCGCCGAACTGCCAGTGCGGATAGAAGTCTTCCTCGAGCTGGCGATTGATCGCGCGCACGGCTTGCTGGAGCTGGGCGTCGGTGACGACCTGGCTGCGATTGATGACCGAAATCAGCATGAACATCCTCCCCGGGGATTGCCTCGTGGCGGCGATTGTCGCGGTTCCCGACCTGCCCCGCCAGACGCATCGCGGCCGCAGCCTGCATACTTCGGACCGACATCTCCACGCTCACCGCACCCATGGATTACACCGAAGTCCTGCAACAGATCCAGCACGAACTGCGACCCGTCATCGGCGAGGGCCAGGTCGCCAGCTACATCCCCGAACTCGCCAACGTGTCGCCGCACCAGTTCGGCATGGCCGTGGTGGACATCGCCGGCCGGGTGCACGCCGTGGGCGACGCGCACGTGCCGTTCTCGATCCAGTCCATCTCCAAGCTGTTCACGCTGGTGATGGCCTTGCAGCTCGAAGGCGAGCGCGTGTGGAACCGGGTCGGCCGCGAGCCCTCGGGCACGCCGTTCAATTCGCTGATCCAGCTGGAGGCCGAAGCCGGCAAGCCGCGCAACCCGTTCATCAATCCCGGTGCCCTGGTGTGCACCGACATCCTCTGCACGCGCTACGCCGTGCCCGAGAACGCGGTCGTCGAATTCCTGCGCCCGCTCGCGGGCAACAAGGACGTGCACTACAACCGCGCCGTCGCCGCGTCGGAACGCCGCACCTCGCATCGCAACGCCGCGATGGCGCACCTGATGAAGGCATTCGGCAACCTGAACAACAGCGTCGACGATGTGCTCGACGCCTACTGCCGCCACTGCGCGATCGAGATGAACTGCGTCGAGCTCGCGCGCGCCGTCACTTTTCTCGCGCACGGCGGCGCGCACCCGGTGGGCCTGGGCGCGGTGCTGGGCACCAGCATGACCAAGCGCCTCAACGCGCTGATGCTCACGTGCGGCACCTACGACGCCGCGGGCGACTTCGCGTTCCGCGTCGGCCTGCCCGCCAAGAGCGGCGTAGGCGGCGGCATCGTGGCGGTGATGCCCGGCGAATGCGGCATCTGCGTGTGGTCGCCGGCGCTCGAGCCGTCCGGCAACTCGCTCGCCGGTTCGCTGGCGCTGGAGCGCTTCACGACGTTGACGGGGCGGTCGATCTTCTAGAAGCAGGTCACGATCGCATCCACGACGCCGTAGTCCTCATCGACGATCGGCATCCAGCGCCATTTGTCGAAGGTCGTGCAAGGGTGCGAGATGCCCAGGCAGACGCGGTCGCCCACCTTCAGGTCGTGCGCGCCGTGCGCCAGGCGCAGGTAGGCGTGCTGGTCGTTCAGCTTCTGGATGGACCAGCCTTCGGGCGCCGGCCTGCATTCGCGGCTGGCGCGCGCGCAGGTCGCCAGCGGCACGGGCATGCCGAGGTCGTACGAGATGTCGCGCTTGCCGACGGCCAGGATCGCGAGGCCGGGTTCGGGCAGCGACTGCACCAGCGCCCACACCTCCAGCGCCGCGCGCAGGCCCTGCGCGTCGCTGCAACCCAGGCGCTGGTTGACCGTGTGCACCAGGCGCTGATAGTGGCCCTGATCGTGCGTGACGTAGCAGCCCGAGCGCAGCAGGCCCGCCACCGGGCGCGCCAGCGCCACGCGCATGCGCGGCACGACCAGGTCGAACACGCCCGAGCCGCCGGCCGACACGATCACCTCGTCGGCGCCGAACAGGCCTTCGGCGGCGCATTCCAGCACCAGCCGCTCCACGCGATCCATCAGGTCGTCGGCCGCGGGAATGTCGTCCTCGCTGCGGCCGGTGTTGCCCAGGCCCTCGTAGCATTCGATGCCCGCCAGCGTCACCGCGGCGCTCGCGTGCGCGCGCCGCGCCAGCGCGAGCGCGCCGTCGTGCGTGCGCAGGCCGGTGCGCCCGCCCTCGATGCCCACTTCCAGCAGCACGTCGAACGGCTGCTCGGACGACACGGCCTCGATCAGCGCCAGCTGGGCCAGCGAGTCGAGCAGGAAGATCACGCGCACGTCGGCATGCGTCTCGCGCAAGGCGGCGATCGCGCCGAGGTCGGCGGCGTCCAGCACCTGGTTGGCGATGAGGATGTTGCGGGCACCGGCCGCGAGCCCCGCCTGCATCTGCGTGACGGTGGCGAAGGTCAGGCCCCACGCGCCGGCATCGAGCTGGCGGCGGAACAGCTGGGGCGACATCGTCGTCTTGCCGTGCGGCGCGAAACGCACCTGGGCGGCGTCGGCGAAGCGCTGCATCCAGCCGACGTTGTGGGCCAGCGCGTCGCGCCGGATCAGCGCCAGCGGCAGCGGCAGGTCGCCGGCCAGCACGTTCCAGCCCTGGGCGCCGACCTGCGACCGCGGCAGCGGCGCGGCGCCGTGCGGAAAGCCCTTGAATGTGGAGTCCAGCAGCGGATCGAGAACGTCGGTCATGCGCCGATTATCGATCCGCACGACGCGGATGCCCCTGGAAATGCCAATTTCTTCACGCCCTGGCGGGTTCCGAAGGCGGGGCTGTCGCGCCGGCCGAGTCTTCCCGCATCCGTTCAACCCGACCATTCGTACATCGCTCACATGACCGCCATTCGCACACGCCAGCTCGCCGCCTGCATCCCCTTGCTCGCGCTCGCCTTCACGGCGCACGCGGCCACCGTCACGGTGGTCGTCAACGGCGCCGACGGCCAACCGGCACCCAACGTCGTCGTGCAGCTGATGCCGGCGCACCCGGGCCCGTTCAAGCCGCCCGCGGCGCCGGTCGTGATCGCACAGCGGGACATCCACTTCGTGCCCTACCTCACCGCCGTCCCGGTCGGCACCACGGTGCGCTTCTCGAACCAGGATCCGTTCGACCATCACCTGCGCTCGGAGCCGGGCGGCCCGTTCGGCAGCGTGCCGCCGGCCAGGGAGTTCGAGATGCGGCTGCCCGCCGCCAGCGGCGACAAGGTGGCGAGCACCGATCTGAAGTTCGACAAGCCGGGCGTGGTCGTCCTCGGCTGCCACCTGCACAGCTCGATGCGCGGGCACTTGTTCGTCAGCGAGACGCCGTTCGTGGCCGTGACCGACGGCAACGGCCGCGCCGTGATCGACGACGTGCCAGACGGCAGCGCCGACCTGCGCACCTGGAGCCCCGATCAACTGACCGACCAGGCCGCCAGCCAGAGGCAGATCAGCGGCGCCGCGGTGAGCCTGGGCACCACGCTCAACTTCACGCCGCCGAAACCGCGCCGCCGCCGCAGCTGATTCCCGTTTCGCCGTCCCATTCCATCCCGGAGCCCGCATGCCTTTCGCCGCCCTGCATGACGACACCCTGTGCCCTGCGCGCGCCGGCCGCGCGGCCTTGGCCGCCCTCGCCGCAGCCGTCTTCGCGCTGGCACACGCGGGCGCGCACGCGGAGACCGACAAGCTGCTGCTCACCGGCGGCGTCACCAGCATCGACGGCGCCGCCGGCGGCGGCCTGACGCCGTGGGCGGTGATCGGCAGCAATGCGACCGAAGGCGAACTGGGCGCCACGGCCACGGCCACGGTGATCTCCACGCGCAACTACACGATGCAGGTGCAGGGTGCGCTGCTGGCCTTCGACGACCGCTACGAGCTGTCGATCGCGCACCAGGACTTCGCCACCGAGGCCACCGGCCGCGCGCTGGGCCTGCCTGGCTTGCACCTGAAGATGAACGTCTTCGGTGCGAAGCTGCGCCTGCTCGGCGACGCAGTGCTCGACAGCGACAGCTGGGTGCCGCAAGTGGCCGCGGGCGTGGAGGTCAAGCAGACCGACGCCGATGCCCTGAAGCCGACGCTGCAGGCGCTCGGCGCGCACACCAACGGCATCGACTGGTACGTCAGCGCGACCAAGCTGTTCCTCGCGCAAGGCGTCCTCGTCAACGGCACGCTGCGCATGACCAGGGCGAACCAGAACGGACTGCTCGGATTCGGCGGCGCGGCCAACGACAAGTACCGCGTCGAGCCCGAGTTCTTGGTGGCCTGGCTCGCCAGGCGCGCGCTGGCCTTCGGCGCCGAGTACCGTCGCAAGCCCGACAACCTGAACCCGTCGCTGCTGGTCGCCGGCCTGAAGGAAGACGACTGGGCCGACCTGTTCATGGCCTGGGCGCCGACGAAGCACGTGTCGCTGACGATCGCGTACGTGCAACTCGGCCGCATCGTGCCTGCCGTGGCGACGAAGAAGCAGGACGGCGGCTACGCGTCCGCGCAGTTCGCGTTCTGAACGCCTCTCACCTGCTTGAAAGAATCGCCATGAACAAGCTCCCGCTCTCCATCGCCTCGCTGTGCGCCCTGTGGTTGCTGACGGCCTTGCCGGCACACGCGCAATCGGCAGCGCCCGTCGACCCGGCCACCACGGCCGCAGCTGACGATGCGCTGTTCCGCGCGCTCGGCGGCCAGCCCGGGATAGCCCGCATCGTCGACGACTTCGTGCCGCGTCTCGTGGCCGATCCGCGCACCGGCGAGTTCTTCAAGAAGACGAACCAGGAACACCTGAAGCTGATGCTGGCGCAGCAGTTCTGCGTCGTCGCCGGCGGCGCCTGCGTCTACACCGGCATCCCGATGAAGCTGGCCCATCACGACATGGACATCTCCAAGGGCGACTTCAACGCCCTCGTGGAGGTGCTGCAGGCCGCCATGGACGCGCAAGGCGTGCCGTTCACGACGCAGAACCAGTTGCTTGCGCGCCTGGCCCCGATGCACCGGGACATCGTCAACGTGCACTGAACTCACGCGCGCCGGCTGGACGGCTTGAGCAGGTCGGCGATCCCGATTCGCCGAGCGAACTGCTCGCGCACCCGCTCGGCGACCTCGGTGACCTCGGCCGCGCCGTCGCCGAGGAAGTCGACGACCGCCCGGAACGGCCGCGTGCCCGCAGGCAGCGACACGATGCGCGCGATCTCGTCGGCCACCGCCTGCGGGTCGGCATCCGCCGGCATCAGCGCGGACAGCTTCGCGCCCACCTGATCCATCAGGCCGTCGTAGCGGTCGTAGGCCTGCAGCACCGCCGTGTCGGCCGGCTTGCCGGCGTTGGGGAAGTGCGCCGTCCCCGCCGTGAACGCGCCGGGCACCATGATCGAGGTCTCGATGCCGAAGCGCGCGAGCTCGTACGACATCGTCACCGCGATCGAGTCCATCGCCGCCTTGGCCGCGGCGTACGGCCCCATGAACGGCGGGAAGCCGCCGCGCGTCGTGGTGCTGCTGACCCACAGCAACAGGCCCGCCTGCTGCGCGCGCAACACCGGCAGCGCCGCCTTGTTGACCCGCTGGGCACCGAACACGTTGGTGTCGAACACGCGCGTCATCTCCTCGGGGGTGTAGGCCTCGGTCGGGCCGATCACGAGGTGGCCGGCGTTGTGCACCACGACGTCGAGACGGCCCTGCTCCGCGACGATGGTCTTCACGGCGGCGTCGGCCGACGGCTGGGACAGCACGTCGAGCTCGACGGCGCGCAGGTCGTGCCCGTGCGCGAACGCCCGGTCGCGCAGCTCGCGCACATGGGCGGCGTTGCGCCCGGCGACATCGCGCATGCTGGCGTAGACGGTGTGGCCGGCGGCGGCCAGCGAGAGAGCGGTCAGGCGACGCGAGACGAGGTGACTTCGGTTCAGACCAGGCCGCCGTTGGCGCGCACGACCTGGGCGTTGATCCAGGCGGCATCGGGGCCGGCCAGCAGCGCCACGGTGTTGGCGATGTCCTCGGGCTGGCCCAGGCGCTCCAGCGGCGCGGCCTTGGCGAGGCGCTCGATCTGCTCGGGCGACTTGCCGTTCAGGAACAGCGCGGTCGCCGTGGGGCCGGGCGCGACGGCATTGACGGTGATGCCCTTGCCGCGCAGCTCCTTCGCGAGGATGTTCGTCATCGTCTCGATCGCGCTCTTCGTCGCGGCGTAGACCGCGTAGCCCGGCATCGCCAGTCCGATCACGCTGCTCGAGAAGTTGACGATGCGGCCCGCGCGCCGCAGGCGGGTCGCGGCCTCGCGCATCGTGTTGAAGCTGCCCTTGACGTTGACGGCGAACAGCGCGTCGAAGGTCTTGTCGTCGGTGTCGGCGAGCAGCGGCAGCGCGGGCGGCATGATGCCGGCGTTGTTGACCAGCACGTCGACGCCGCCGTACTGCGCGACGGCCGCGTCGAACAGGCGGCGCACGGCCGCCGGATCGGACACGTCGGCCTGGACGGCGATGGCCTGGCCGCCGCTTTCGCAGATCGTGTCGACGACGCTGGCGGCCTCGTCGGCGCTGCCGGCGTAGTTGACGACGACGGCATAGCCGTCACGGCCGAGGCGAAGCGCGATGGCGGCGCCGATGCCGCGCGCGGCGCCGGTGACGATGGCGACCTGCTTGGCGCCGATGATGGCGGTGGTCGTGGTGCTGGTGTTCATGGTGATCTCCGTGGGGTTGGATGAAGCTGGCCCGTGAGGTGTTCGGCGAGTCAGTGAACGGATTGTTCTGTTTTGCCATCTCCGGATAAATGCGCTAGATTCGCCATCACTGTTCAAACAGAATAAACAATCGAGGCACACCGGATGGATCGATTCGAGGCAATGCAGGTCTTCGTGAAGGTGGCCGAGCTGGCCAGCTTCACGCGCGCGGCCGAACAACTGGAGCTGCCGCGCGCCACCGTCACGCACACGATCCAGCAGCTCGAAAGGCACCTGGGCGTGCGCCTGCTTCAACGCACCACGCGGCACGTCAGCGCCACGCCGGACGGCGAGGCCTACCTGCAGCGCTGCATCCGCTTGCTGGCAGATCTGCAGGAGACCGAAGAGGCCTTCGGCCGCTCCGCGGCGCGGCCTTCGGGCAAGCTGCGCGTCGATCTCCAGGGCACGCTGGCGCTGCATTTCCTGCTGCCGCACATCGGCGAGTTCTTCGCCCGCTATCCGGACATCGAGATCGACATCGGCCTGGGCGATCGCATGGTCGACCTGGTGCGCGAAGGCATCGACTGCGTGCTGCGCGCGGGCGAGCCGCGCGACTCCAGCATGGTCGGCCGGCGCGTGGCGCTGCTGGAGCAGGTGACCTGCGCCAGCGCCGCCTACCTGGACGCCAACGGCACGCCCGCCACGCCGGCCGACCTGGCGCGCCATCGCGCCGTCAACTACGCCGCGGCGTCGGGCAAGCCAATGCCATTCGATTTTCTCGTCGATGGCCAGGCCAGGAGCGTCACGCTGCGCGGCGCCGTGACCGTGCGCCATGCCGACGCCTACGTCGTCTGCTGCGCGGCCGGCCTGGGGCTGATCCAGCTGCCGCGCTATCACGTCGAAGCGGCGCTCGCCGCGGGCACACTGCGCGAGGTGCTGGCGTCGTGCCGGCCCGCGCCGATGCCGGTTTCGGTGCTGTACCCGCACTCGCGCCAGTTGTCGCCGCGCGTGCGCGTGTTCGTCGACTGGGTCAGCGAACGGATGCAACGCGGTCGTTGATGGACGGCGTCGCCTGCGGCAAACTGCGGCGATGACACCCGTTGCCAAGCCCGTCCCGGAAATCGTCCTGTTCAGGAACGCCAAGGCCTTCGAGACCTGGCTCAGGAAGCATCACGCCACGTCCGACGGCCTGTGGCTGCAGATCGCCAAGAAAGGCGCCGCCGAGCCCAGCGTCACCTACCCAGAGGCGATCGAGATCGCGTTGTGCTGGGGCTGGATAGACGGCCAGAAGAAGGGGCTCGACGACCAGCACTTCCTGCAGCGCTTCACGCCGCGACGCGCGCGCAGCATCTGGTCGAAGATCAACGTGGCCAAGGTCGCGGCCTTGATCGAGGCCGGCCGCATGCAGCCTGCAGGCCACGCGCAGATAGCCGCCGCGAAGGCCGACGGCCGCTGGGAAGGCGCCTACGACGGCGCGCGCACCGCGACCATGCCGGACGACCTGCAGGCGGCGCTGGACGCCGCCCCGAAGGCGAAGGCGTTCTTCGCGACGGTCAGCGCCAGCAATCGCTACGCGGTGCTGTGGCGGGTGCAGACGGCGGTCAAGCCGGAGACGCGGGCCAGGCGCATCGCGCAGCTGGTGGAGATGCTCGCGCGCGGCGAGGTCGTCCACATCTTCAAGCCGAAGACCTAGGCAAAGTCGTACTTGCCGCCGCGCTCGAGCGCGCGCTGGTACGCGGGACGCGCGTGCGCGCGCTTGAGCCAGTCCAGCAGCCGCGGCGTCTTCCCGGCGCTCAGGCCGGCGCGCTGGTTGGCGGCCGCTATCGGGAAGCTCATCTGGATGTCGGCCGCGCTGAAGTCGGCGCCGATGAACCAGGGGCCCCGGGCCAGGTCGGCCTCCATGAAGGCCATCTGGCGCTCCAGGTTCGGGTCGACGAAGCTGCTCAGCACCTTGTCGGCGATGCCCTTGGCGATCGGCTTGGCGAAGAACGGCATCGGCGTGCTCTTGATGCGCAGGAAGACCAGCTTCATCAGCAGCGGCGGCATCGCGCTGCCTTCGGCGAAGTGCAGCCAGTAGGTGTAGCGGCGGTATTCGGCCGTACCCTTGGCCGGGCGCAGGTCGGCGCTGGCGCCGTAGGTGTCGAGCAGGTATTCGACGATCGCGCCCGACTCGGCCACGGTGATGTCGCCATCGGTGATCACCGGCGACTTGCCCAGCGGGTGCACCTTCAGCAGCTCCGGCGGCGCGAGCATCGTCTTCGCGTCGCGCTGGTAGCGCTTGATCTCGTAAGGCAGGCCCAGCTCCTCCAGCAGCCACAGGATGCGCTGCGAGCGCGAGTTATTCAGGTGGTGGACGATGATCATGGCGCCTCGACTTCGTCGGTGAGCGGACGCCCGATGCGGCCCCGCGGTGGGGGCGATTGTCACCGCGCGCCGCCGCCCGCGCGCATGCGGGGCGAAACGCCGCGCAGGCGACTCAGGCCGCCATGGCCACGCGCAGCGCTTCGGGCAGGCCGCCGACGGCCGGCATGCGCAGCGCGCCGAACAGGTTCTTCGGGTCGGCCAGGTCCGGCACCAGGTCGATCGTGCGGCCCAGGCCCAGCTCGAGCGCCAGGTCGCGCAGCAGGCGCAGCGCCGAGAAATCCTCCAGCGCGAAGCCCACCGAGTCGAACACCGTGATCTGGTCGGCCGAGGTGCGGCCCGCGGCCTCGCCGGCGAGCACGCGCCAGAACTCGGTCACCGCGAAGTCGGCCGGCATCTGCTGCAGGTCGCCCTCGATGCGGCTCTGCGGCTCGTATTCGACGAACACCGCGCCGGCGCGCAGCACGTCGGCGTGCAGCTCGGTCTTGCCGGGGCAATCGCCGCCGACGCCGTTGATGTGCTGGCCCGGTTGCAGCATGTCGGGCGTGATGATCGTCGCGTTGGTCTTGTCGGCGGTCACGGTGGTGACGATGTCGGCGCCACGCACGGCCTCGGCGGTGCTCGCGCAGACGATGGTCCTGAGCGCGGGCGCGACGGCATGCAGGTTGGCGACCAGCTTGGCGGTGGCGCCGGCGTCGACGTCGTACAGGCGTACTTCGGCGATGCCCATCAGCAGGTGGAACGCCAGCGACTGGAACTCGCTCTGCGCGCCATTGCCGATCACGGCCATCACGCGGCTGTCGGCGCGCGCCAGGCGACGCGCCACCATCACCGAGGTGGCGGCGGTGCGCATCGCGGTGGTCAGCGTCAGCTCGCTGAGCAGCTCGGGGCGGCCGGTGTCGACATCGGCCAGCAGGCCGAAGGCCATCACGGTGGGCAGGCCGGCGCGGGTGTTCTTCGGATGGCCGTTGACGTACTTGAAGCTGTAGAGGCTGGCGTCGGAGATCGGCATCAGCTCGATCACGCCGTCCTTCGAGTGGTTGGCGACGCGCGCCGACTTGTCGAAATCAGCCCAGCGGGCGAAGTCCTGTTCGAGGTATGAAACCAGCGTGCCTAGGCAGGCGGCCAGGCCCTTCGCGCCGACGATGGCGCCGATGTCGCGGGTGGTGAGCAAGGTCGTCATGAATGTCTCCGTTGTCGATAGGGAGATTGTTTCGTGACGGCTTGGCAAGCGAAATGGGCACTAGTGGATCGATTCGATCAATAATTTGACATATCGGCAGCACTGGCTACCATTTCGTCAATTCCTCTTGATGGAATCTTTATAAGCATGGACACGCTGGACCAACAACTGATCGCGCTGCTGCGCACCGACGCGCGCGCCTCCGTCGCGACGCTGGCCCACCGCCTGGGCGTGTCGCGCGGCACCGTCAACAACCGCATCACGAAGCTGGAGGACTCGGGCACGATCGTCGGCTACGCGGTGCGGCTGCGGCCGGACATCGAGCACAACGAGATCATCGCGTGGATGAGCATTGCCGTCGAAGGCAACCAGACGCGCGAGGTGATCAGCATCCTGCTGGGCGAGCCCGGCGTCGGCGAGTTGCACGACACCAATGGCCGCTGGGACCTGCTGGCCGAGGTCCGCTCCGCCAACCTGGCCGACCTGGCCGCGGTGCTCGAACGCGTGCGGCTGATCAAGGGGATCGGCGCCACCGAGACGTCGATCCACTTGCAGAGCTACAAATGACCTGCAGGCTCAGCCGTTGACGCGCCGCCCCTGCGCGTCGATCACGGCTTCGCCGTCTTCCTTGGCGAACGCGCCGCGCTGCGGCGACGGCAGGATGTCCAGCACGGCCTCCGAAGGCCGGCACAGGCGCGTGCCCAGCGGCGTGACGACGATGGGCCGCTCGAGCAGGATCGGGTGCTGCAGCACGATGTCGATCAGCTGGTCGTCGCTCCACTCCGGCTCGTCGAGCTCCAGCTTCGCGTAGAGCGCCTCCTTGCGGCGCAGCACGTCGCGTACCGGCAGGCCGGTGGCCGCGATCAGCGCGACGAGTTCGGCGCGCGTCGGCGGCGTCTTCAAGTAGTCGACGATCGTCGGATCCACGCCGCTGTTGCGGATCATCGCCAGCGTGTTGCGCGACGTGCCGCAGGCCGGGTTGTGCAGGATGGTGATCGTCACGTCGTTCCTTGTCAGGCGGCCGGGTTGGCCGCGATCTGGCGCAGCGCCTGCTCGAACATCTCCGGCGGCTGGCCACCCTGGATCAGGTGCTTGTCGTCGATGATGATGGCCGGCACCGAGTGGATGCCGCGCTGCTGGTAGTAGGCCTCGCGCTCGCGCACCTCGGCGGCGTAGCGGCCGCTGGCGAGCACCTCGCGCGCCTTGTCGGCGTCGAGGCCGGCGTCGGTGGCGTAGCGCACCAGTACGTCGTGCGAACTCGGATCCTGGCCGTCGGTGAAGTAGGCCTTCAGGAACGCGTGCTTCAGCGCCAGCGCGTTCTCGCCGGTGGTGCCCTGTTCCTCGTCGAGCACCTCGGCCCAGTGCAGCAGGCGGTGCGCGTCGAAGGTGTTGTAGATGCGCGAGCGCTTGTCCATGTTGAACGTGAAGCCCACCGCGGCGCCGCGCTGGCGGATCGCTTCGCGGTTCTTCGCGACCTGCTCCTCGGGCATGCCGTACTTCTTCGCGATGTGCTCGTTGGTGTCCTCGCCTTCGGGCGCCATCTGCGGGTTCAGCTCGAACGGCTGGAAGTGCAGCGTGACGGGCACCTCGGGGCCCAGGCGCTCCAGCGCGGTCTCGAGCGAGGCGAGGCCGATGGCGCACCAGGGGCAGGAAACGTCGGAGACGAAATCGATCTTCATGGTGCGTGGCTCGCGGCTCGAGGGTGGGGATTCGCCGCAGTTTAGGGCGATCTCCGGATTCTCAAGGCGACGCGGTCTCTTACCATCAGACGAAGTCGCGCACCCGGTAGTACGTCATCCCCACCGCCTGCATCAGCCCGCCGACCGCCTCGCCGCCCGGGAACGGCGGGTTCACGATGGGGGCGAACCAGTCGAGTTCGTCCGACTTCGCCAGCATCTTGTCGGAGACGACCTTGGCCGCGACGCGCGTGGGCACCAGGCCGTGGCCGCAGAAGCCCTGGGCCCAGAACACGCGCTGGTTGCGCTGGCCCCAGTCGGGCATGCGGCGCATCGTGATGTCGATGTGGCCGCCCCAGGCGTAGTCCATCTGCACGTCGGCCAGTTGCGGGAACACGCGCGTGATGTTGCGTTTCATGCTTTGCGCCAGGTTCACCGGCGTGCCGCCCAGGTAGGTGCACTTGCCGCCGAACAGCAGGCGGTGATCCGCGGTCATGCGGAAGTATTCGAGGATGAACTGGTTGTCGTAGACCGCGTGGTTGTGCGGGATCAGGCTGCGCGCCAGCGCCTCGCCCAGCGGCGCCGTGGTGCCGATGAAGGTGCCCACCGGCAGCGTGCGCGCCGCGAGCTTCGGGTCCAGCTTGTCGACGTAGGCGTTGGTGCCCAGCACCAGCTGGTGGCAGCGCACGACGTGCGGCCCGACGTTGACCTCGATGTGGCCCGACTTCTCGACGTAGCTGTCCACCTTGCTCTGCTCGAAGATGGGCACGCCGTGGCTTTCCACCGCGCGCGCCAGGCCCAGCACGTACTTCAGCGGATGGATGTGGCAGCCTTCCGGATCGACGATGCCGGCCTGGAAGCGCGGCGAATTCACGTACCGGGGCAGGTCCTTCTTCTCGACGAGCTGCAGCTTGTCGTAGCCCCACTCGCCGACGCATTCCTCGATCCAGTCGGTGAGGTCGGCCACGCGGCGCTTGAGCACCGCGACTTCGAGATGGCCCTGCACGAGGTCGCAATCGATGTCGTGCTCGGCCATGATGCCGCGAATGTCGGCCACCGCTTCGCGCGAGGCGTCGAACATGCGCTTGGCGCGCTCCTGGCCCATCGCGCCCTTCAGGCGCTGCATGCCGCACGGAAAGCCGATGATCATCTGGCCGCCGTTGCGCCCCGACGCGCCCCAGCCAACGCGGCTCGCCTCGACGACGACCACGCGCTTGCCGGCCTTGGCCAGCTCGAGCGCCGTGTACAGGCCGAAGAAGCCGGCGCCGACGACGCAGACGTCCACGTCCAGGTTCTCCTGCAGCGCGGGCCGATTCGATTGCAGGTGGCGCGACGTGGCCGCGTAGTACGAGTCGATGTAGTCAGGAGCGGAGCGGAACATAAGGGGCTTCTCGGTTCGGAATATTCAAGCGAGCTCGACCAGGTGGACGAGATCCCAGTGATGGCGCGGATCGGCGACGGCG
>FTIF01349038.1_pt1 | contig 25492 bp, 23 predicted proteins | sample 1658001 | NCBI WGS metagenome assembly FTIF01 (sample SAMEA3914789, study PRJEB12502) | metagenome | biome: forest; material: soil | place: Canada | collected 2011-07-03 | depth 0.3 m | reverse complement strand
CAGCCGTTCAGGCTGGGATTCAGGCGCACGCGACCCGGAGAGCCAAGTCCCTGCCCACCCTGGCGCTCGCGCGATGTGCCAACCGGGAAGCCAGGCGCGCAGCGCATGGCAAAAAAGTACCGTCCGACGTGGAATTTCAGAGATCGCCTGCCGGGTGCCCGAGCGCTCGCGTCGCCCGGGCGCGCGTCAGGCCTGCACGATGCCCGCGCGGGCGAACGGCAGCCGCAGCACGGCGGGGCCGCCGGCGCGCACGATCGCGTTGGCCACCGCCGGCCCGAGCGGTGGAACGCCCGGTTCGCCGACGCCGGTCGGCGCCGCCGTGCTCGGCACGATGAAGACCTCGACCGTAGGCATCTCGTAGATGCGCAACGCCTTGTACTGGTCGAAGTTGCGCTGCACCACGCGCCCGGCCTTGAGTTCGATCTCGCTGTAGTACAACGCGCCGAGCGCGAAGCCGATGCCGCCTTCCATCTGCGCCTTGATCACGTCCGGGTTGACCGCGACGCCGCAGTCCACGGCGCAGAAGACGCGGTCGACGCTCACCTTGCCGTCCTTGAGCGTCACCTCGGCCACCTGGGCCACCGTCGTGCCGAAGCACTCGTGCACGGCGATGCCCTGCGCCGAACCGGCCGGCATCGCCTTGCCCCAGCCGGACTTCTCGGCCACCAGCCTGAGCGCGCCGGCGGCGCGCGGGTTCTTGTCCAGCAGCGCGAGGCGGAACGCGAGCGGATCCTGGCCCGCGGCGAGCGCGAGCTTGTCCATCATCGTCTCCATGACGTAGGCGGTGTGCGTGTTGCCCACCGAACGCCACCAGAGCGGGCGCACCGGCAGCGCCGGCGATTGCAGCTGGCCGTCCATCATCGGCAGCTCGTACGACGACGGAAACACGCCTTCCACGGAGGTCGGGTCGATGCCGTCCTTGATCATCATCGCCATCGCGGTCCCGGCGACGATGGACTGCCCGACGACGCCATGCTTCCACGACACCACCTTGCCGGCGTCGTCGAGTCCCACCTTGACCGAATGCACCATCATCGGCCGATACAGGCCCGCGCTCATGTCGTCCTCGCGCGTGTACTGCAGGCGCACCGGCGCGCGACCCTTGATGGCGACGGCCACGTTGACGGCCGCCACCGTGAAGTCGCTCCACGCGTTGGCGCGCCGGCCGAAGCTGCCGCCGGAAACCAGCGTGTTCAGCTTCACCTTCTCCAGCGGCAGGCCGGCCGCCTTGGCGGCGAACATGTGGTCGAAGGTGGGGAACTGGTGGCCGGCCCAGGTCTCGAGCATGCCGTCGTGCAGCCAGGCGACGCAGCCTTGCGGCTCCATCGGCGCATGGGCCAGGAACGGGAATTCGTAGACGGCCTCCACCGTCTTCGTCGCCACGGGTGCCGGCGCGGCACCCGCCGGGGCGGGCTTCGCGAACGGCGTCCCGGGCTGGCTGGCGAGATCGCGGTACTGCGCCAGCAGCGCTTCCGAGTCGAGCGTGGCGCCGACCGTCTCGTCCCACGTCACCTTCAGCGCGCGCCGTCCCTGCTGGGCGGCCCAGGTGCTGCGCGCGACGACGGCCACGCCCTCGGGCACCGCGACGACATCCGTCACGCCCTTGACCTTCTTCGCCGCCGCGGCGGCGAACGACACCATCTTCGCGCCGAACGACGGCGGGAACGCGATCACCGCCGTGAGCATGCCCGGCAGCTTGACGTCGCCGGTGTAGGTGGCCGTGCCGTTGCACTTGGACGGCGAATCGATGCGCGGCGTGGCGTGCTCGCGTCCCATCAGCGTGAACTGCTCCGGCGTCTTCAGCACCGGCTTCTCGGGCGGCTTCTGCCTGGCCGCCGCGGCGGCCATCTCGCCATAGGTGGCGCGCTTGCCGGAGGGGTGGCTCAGCACGCTGTTGCCGGTGCGGATCTCGTCGGCCGGCACCTTCCAGGCCTCGGCCGCGGCGGCCACCAGCATCGCGCGCGCCGTGGCGCCCGCGGTGCGGTACTGCAGGTAGGAATTGGCGATGGCCGACGAGCCGCCGGTGCCCTGCATGCCGAACGCGAGGTTGGCGTACAGCTTCACGTTGGCGCCGGCGTATTCGGCGCGCACCAGCGACCAGTCGGCGTCGAGCTCGTCGGCCGCCAGCGTGGCCAGGCCGGTGGTGTTGCCCTGTCCCATCTCGTGGTGCTTGTCGACGATGGTGACGATGTTGTCGGTGCCCACGCTGACGAACTGGTTCGGCTCGAACGCGGCCTTGGCGGCGCCGCCCGCCGGGCCCTGTCCGGCGGCGGCATGTGCCGACTGCGGCAGCCAGCCGCCGATGGCGACGACCAGGCCGCCGGCGGCGCCGGACGCCAGGACGCCGCGCCGCGTGACGCCCGCAGGCGCGGCGGGCGCCGTGTGCTCGGCGACGAGGGAGGCCAGCGCCTGCGCTTGCCGCTCGGCGAGCTCTTGCTCGCGGAAGGTCTGCATCAACGGGTGCATGGTGAGCTCCTCAGGCCGAAAGTTGGCCGGCCGCGGCGTGGATCGCGGCGCGGATGCGGACGTAGGTGGCGCAGCGGCAGATGTTGCCGGCCATCGCGTGGTCGATGTCGGTGTCGCTGGGCTTCGGGTTCTGTTCCAGCAGCGCCGTGGCCGACATGATCTGGCCCGACTGGCAGTAGCCGCACTGCACCACGTCCAGGTCCACCCAGGCCTTCTGCACCGCCTTGGCGGCACGCGACTGCAAGCCCTCGATGGTGGTCACCTTGCGGCCGCCCACGGCGGTCGCCGGCGTCACGCACGAGCGCGCGGGCTGGCCGTCCAGGTGCACGGTGCACGCGCCGCACTGCGCCACGCCGCAGCCGAACTTGGTGCCGGTCAGGCCGATGTCGTCCCGGATCACCCACAGCAGCGGCGTCTCGGGATCGGCCTCCACCTTGTGGGCATGACCATTGACGTTGAGTGAAACGACAGGCATCGCGCAGCTCCCATGAAGGAAATCGGATGAAGCAGTATGCTCGCCACTTGGAATTTTTCCAGGGGCTTGCCATGCGACCGACGACTATTGTTGGGCTTTTCCTCGCGGCCTGTCTCGTGGCGCCCGCCGCGATGGCGCAGCCCACGCCCCTGAAGTCTCCGCGCGATTTCGCCGGCATCGCCGACACGGCCGAGCGCTCGCAGGCGCTGTTCGCCGAAGCCGGCAAGGTGATCCAGAGTCCGCGCTGCCAGAACTGCCACCCGGTCGGCCAGCGCCCGAGCCAGGGCGACGACATGCATCCGCACCTGCCGCTGGTGGTGCGTGGCGCCGACGACCAGGGCGCCATCGCGATGCGCTGCGCCACCTGCCACCAGATCGCCAACTTCGCCCCGGCGGGCGTGCCCGGCGCGCCGAAGTGGCACGTCGCGCCGGTGGAGATGGCCTGGCAGGGCAAGTCGCTCGGCCAGATCTGCGAACAGATCAAGGATCCCGCCCGCAACGGCAAGCGCTCGCTGGCCCAGATCCACGATCACATGGCGCACGACCCGCTCGTCGGCTGGGGCTGGCATCCGGGCGGCACGCGCGCGCCCGCACCCGGCACGCAGGCGCAGTTCGGCGAGTTGATCGCGGCGTGGATCCAGACCGGCGCCGCCTGTCCGGCGCCTTGAATCCGCGCCATGGAGAACCTCGACCTGCTCGTCCTGCGTGACCTGCGCGATTGGCGCCGCGCCGGACAGCGCGCGATCCTCGTCACGGTCGTGCGTTCCTGGGGATCGTCGCCGCGCCCGGTCGGATCGATCCTGGCATTGGCGGAGAGCGGCCGGCTCACGGGTTCGGTCAGCGGCGGTTGCATCGAAGACGACCTGGTCTATCGATACAAGGAGCTCTGGCGCGCGCAGGCCGTGGCAGGCGGGCCGACGTCGATGGCGCCCGTCGCGATCACCTACGGCGTCTCCGCCGACGAGGCGCACCGCTTCGGCCTGCCTTGCGGCGGAACGCTGGAGCTGCTCGTGGAGCACGATCCCGATCCGTCGGAACTGGACGCGCTCCTGCAAGCCCTCGCGTCGGGCCGCCTCGTGCGACGGCGCGTGCGCGTCGCGGACGGACATGCCCTGCACGAGGAGACGCAGGCGCCGCAGGAGTTGTCCGCGGACGAGGCTTGGGTCGCCAACACGTTCGGCCCGAGCTACCGGATGCTGCTGATCGGCGCGGGCCAGTTGACGGAGTACCTGGCGACGATGGCCCTCTTCAGCGGCTTCGAAGTCACCGTGTGCGAGCCGCGCGAGGACATCCGCGTCGCCTGGCGGGTCGCGGGCGCGAAGCTCGTGGCCGACATGCCGGACGACGCGGTCGTCGCGTTCGTGCCGGACAAGCGCAGCGTCGTGATCGCCCTGTCGCACGATCCCAAGCTGGACGACCTGGCTTTGCTCGAGGCCCTCAAGTCGGACGCCTTCTATGTCGGCGCCATCGGCAGCCGTCGCAACAACGATGCGAGGCGCCAGCGGCTGGCGGAACACTTCGACGTCACCGCGGAGGAACTGGCCCGCCTGCGCGGCCCCGTCGGCGTCTATATCGGCAGCAAGACGCCGCCGGAGATCGCGGTGAGCATCCTGGCGGAAGTGGTCGCTGCCAAGAACGGCGTGACGGTGCCGCGCGACATGCTGGTTGCACCGGCGAAGGACCGCCGCGCCCTGGCTGCGCCGTAGAGCGCTAGCGGTTTCCTGGCGCGATCGCGACGGCACCGCCGGTGGTGTGGATCAGGCTTGCCCGTGAGAAGCGATCCACCCCCACAGGCAAGCTTCACAATTTGAAGTCCAGCGATACCCGGAACTCGCGCGGCTCGCCCGGATGCACCGTCTCGCCGGTCGGATAGACGGGGCCGTGCGGCACCAACGCGTAGTCCTGTTCGTAGGCGATGTCGTAGAACTTGCGGTCGAACAGGTTCAGCACATCCAGCGCCACGATGCAGTTCGACGTCAACTTGCGCTTGAGTTGCAAGTTCGACACCACGGCCGCCGGGTTGGTGAGCGTGCCGTCCTGCGACAGCGGATAGGCGCCGATGAAGCGCGTGACGAGTCCGGCCGACCACGGGCCGAGCTCGTGCACCGTCACGCCGAGCAGCCCGACACGGCTCACGGCGTTGTCGATGTAGTCGCCCGCCTCGCCGTTCGCGTCGTTGTCCGCGTAGCGCGCGTGCGTCCAGGCCAGGTCCGCGTCGACCAGCAGCCAGCGGTTGAGCACCAGGTGGTTGTTCCACTCGATGCCGTGGCGCTTGCTGGCGCCGTTCGCCTGGGTGCTGCCGACGGCCGAGTCGGCGCTGTAGACGAGTTCCGAGTCGCTGTCGAGGCGCCAGAAGGCCAGGGACGTCTGCAGGCCGGGGATGATTTCCGAACGCAGGCCCAGTTCCGCGCCCTTGCTGGCGACGAGGGCCGGCACCGGCGACGAGGGCGTCGGAGCGCCGGCGGCCACGCTGGTGGAGTCGACCTTGTCGATTACGCCGCGCGCGTCGTTGCTGTGGAAGCCGCGCCCCGCGTTCGCGAAGAACTCGGTCTTTGCCCACGGGCCGAAGATCAGCGACAGCTTGGGCGAGAGGCGGTTGCCGGAGCCGCTGCCGCTGTTGTCGGGCACCTGGACGGCGCGCAGGCGCATGTCGATGTTGTCGCCGCGCAGTCCGACGAGCGTCCGCAGCCAGGGCGTCCACGAGGTCGTGTTCTGCACGTAGGCGCCGATCCCGGTCTCGTCCACGTGATCGTTGCTGACGGTCTGGAACACGACGCGGGCCTCGGAGTTGAAGAGGCCGACGTCGATGTGATCGTGGCGCACCTGCAGGCCCGCCTCGGTCACCGAGTCCTTGCCCAGCAACGTGTGATCCCAGCCCTTGACGATCTGGCCGCCGACGAAGTTGCGGCTCTCCTGCTGCTCGAACTGGTCGCCGGTGGCGGGGCGCAGCTCGAAGTAGGTGAAGTTCGACCACAGCTTCAGGGTGTCGTGCTGGGCGTAGGCCGACACGTTCAGGTAGCCGTCGGCAGCGTGTTCATGCCACTCGCCGGAGACGATGGCGCGCGAGCTGCGGCCACCGTCGGTGGGGGCTAGCGCGCAGAAGCGGCACAGCGCGCCCGATTCGATCAGCGCCAATGGCACCTGGTCGGTGGACGTCCAGTGCGAGGCGTAGCCGATGGCATCCACCGACCAGCCCTTGGCATGGGTGCCGTCGCTCAGGCGCAGCAGGCCGTTGACCTTGCGCGCGCCTTCGGGCGTCTTCCACGGGCCGTTGTCCTCTTCGAGCTCGAGCGCGCCGAGCAGCCGCGGCCCCGCAGCCGCGGCATCGGGCTCGCCCGTGAAGCGAGGCAGCGGTGTCGAGCCGGCCAGCACCAGCCGGCGATAGTCCTCGCCGCCGGCCGTCAGGTCGAGGAGGCCGTGCGCCAGCGTGTCGACGTACTGGATCCGCGCCGAGCCGGCAGAAGCGAAGTCGCCGTCCTCGGCGAAGTACGGGCCCTTGCGGTACTCGATCTTGTCCACCAGCTCCGGAATCAGGAAGTTCAGGTCGGTGTAGCCTTGCCCGTGCGCGTTAGTGGGCATGTTGACCGGCACGCCGTCGACGAAGGTCGCGAAGTCCGTTCCGTGGTCGAGGTTGTAGCCGCGCAGGAAGTACTGGTTGGCCTTGCCGTCGCCCGAGTGCTGCGTCACGACCATGCCGGGCACGGTTTCCAGCACCTCGCCGGGGCGCAGCAGCGGCAGGTCGGCGAGACGCTCGCCTCGAACCGTGCCTTGCGAGGCGGCATCGGACGAGCCGACGGCGTTGTCGTAGTGCGCGGTGATCTGGACCTTCTGGGCGTCGTCTCCCTGGGCGCCCGAAGCGGCCTGCGCGGGAATCGTCGCCCGGGCTTGCCCCGTCGCGGCGAGCGTCAGCGGCGCGCCTTGAGCGTCGGCGCAGTCGCTGGCGGCCATCGCGGCCATTGCCAGGCCGAGGCATCGCAGGCCAGGTTTCATTGCGGTCTTCCGGGGTTTGTCGGGGCGATGCGGCCGCCTCCGGAGACGCCAGCCTCCGCCGGTGTGATCGATCCAGAAATCGTCTCACTGCGTCCCAGACCTCTAGTACGCGGGCGCCGCCCTGCCGGATGCAGCCGCCCGAAAAAAAAGAGGAAGATCGATCGCGGCGTCGACGCGCCAGCGTCGGATCAGTGCGACGGCTTGATGTGGAAGTGCGCAGTCGCGTCGTGGCCGTGCGCGGGCTTCTTGGCCCCCGCAGCGCGCTTGCGCGCCTTGCCGTGGCTGTGGGGTGCGTGCAGTTCGACGCTGATCAGGTTCAGCTTGCCGTGGTGTACGCCGCGTTCCGCGCAGATCGCATCCGACAGCTTCTGGACCGCCTCGGTCGGCCCCTTGAGGATGACCGTCTCCAGGCAATGGTCGTGATCCAGGTGCGCGTGCATCGCCGACACGGTCAGGTCGTGATGCGCGTGCTGGATGTCCGCCAGGCGTTGCGTGAGGTCGCGCTCGTGGTGGTTGAACACGTAGGACAGCGAGGCGACGCAGTGCAGCGACTTCTCGGCCGCGATCAGCGTGCGCCCGAGCTCGGCACGCAGCAGGTCTCGCACGGCCTCCGACCGGTTCGAGTACCCGCGTTCGGCGATCCAGGCATCGAACTCCTCGGCCAGCTTTTCCTCGAGCGAAATGGTGAAGCGTTCCATGGCGGATGCGATCGGGGCGACAGTGTGGCGGGCAGCGTAACAGATCGAAAACCATGGACTCTTCACCCTCCGTCGGTGAATTTTCGAGGTGGTAAGAAGAGTCTATAGTTCATCTTACCGATGGACGCACTCACCCATTCCCAGGACTTGCTCGGCCTTCTCGCCGTGGCACTGACGCTCGGCTTGCGGCACGGCTTCGATGCCGATCACCTGGCGGCGATCGACGGGATGACGCGCTTCAACGCCGTCGCGCGGCCCCGGCTGGCACGGCGGACCGGGTTCTGGTTTTCGTTGGGACATGGCGCGGTCGTCATGGCCGTCGCCGTGTCGGTGTCGCTGATGGCACGTTCCTGGACGGCGCCGGAGTGGCTGGAACCGTTCGGCGCCTGGGCGTCCATCCTGGTCCTGTTGCTGCTCGGCTTGATGAACCTGAATGCGGTGCGCCAGACGGCCCCCGACGCGATCGTCGCCGGGGTCGGGTGGCGCAGCGGCGTCTTCGCGCGCGTCCTCGAGGCCTCGGGATGCTGGACCATCATGGGCGTGGGCGTCCTGTTCGCCCTCTCGTTCGATACGCTCAGCCAGGCCGCGCTGATGGCCGCCACCGGCACCGCGCTGCGTGGCCTGCCCGCCGTGATCGCGCTGGCGAGCGCGTTCGTTGCCGGCATGCTGATCACGGACGGCATCAACGGCTGGTGGGTGGCGCGACTCCTGCGCCGGAGCGATCGCACGGCCGCGCGGGCGTCCAGGATCATGTGCATCAGCGTGGCCTGCGTCAGCCTCGGCACCGCGCTGCTGGGCATCGGGACGCGCGTGTCGTCCCCCTTCGGCGCCTGGGCGGATGCCCACGAAACCCGCTTCGGCTTGCTCATCGTCGCCGTGGTCTTCGTCAGTTTCCTGTCGGGCATCTTGGTCACGCCATCGAAGGTCGGCGCCGGCGTCGACCGCGATGATTGCGCCGCATGAGGTCTGCACGCTTCTATACTTCGGGCATGCAACGCGGTGCCCTGCGAATGTTCAACCTCTGGATGGCGGTCTTCGCCGTCCTGATGGCTGCGCTCGCGCCTACCGTCACGCAGGCGATGCAGGGCGACGGCGGGCCGGCCCCGCTGCAGGTCTGCAGCCAGTTCGGGCCGAAGTGGATCTCGACTGACGAGATCGCACCCGACGGCAAGAAGAGCGCCCCGGGCGGCCTGCACGCCTACGAGCACTGCCCTTACTGCTCGGTACACGCGGCCGGACTGGGCATGCCGCCGGTTCCCTTCGAGCCGCCGGCGTTGCCGCTGTCGCACGCCACGCACTGGCGCTACAGCGCAGCGACGCCGACGCTGGACACCTGGTCCGACGCGCTGTCGCGCGGGCCACCGGCTATCGCCTGAACAGTGTCCGCGTGTCGTCCCCGTTCCGGGGCTGACGCGCGCCATTCATTGCGATCGATCCAGGTTGTCGGCCAATTCGACGACCCGCCATTCTTGCCAAGCGCTTTTCCACGCCGCATCGAGCCGGCAACGCCACGACGGCGTCGGCGTGCGGCCGAACCCTCATTCCGGAAATTCCATGCTCAATCGCTCAATCCGCGGCGCCTCGTTCGCCCTGTTCCTCGCCACCGGCGTGTTCCCGTTGTCCGCGCTCGCTTGCGCCACCTGCGGCTGTTCCTTGTCCACCGACGCGGCCATGGGCTTCTCCACCGAGTCGGGCTGGCGCCTGAGCCTTCAATACGACTTCATCGATCAAGACCAGTTGCGCACGGGGCGGCACCGGCTGTCGGAGTCGGATGTCGCGGCGATCAACAATGCCGGCGGCGACCAGGAAGTCGAACACGACACGACCAACCGCTACGTCACGCTGGGCCTGAGCTACTCGCCGAATGCCGACTGGAATGCGCGCCTGCTGGTGCCCTACATCGATCGCGGCCATTCCACGTACGGGGCCGCATCGAATCCGCTCACGCCCGACCAGCGCAGCGGCGTGAACATCACCGGCCTGGGCGACGTCCGCCTGGTCGGCACCTGGCAGGGCCTGCTGCCTCAGAAGAACCTGGGCTTCCAGCTGGGCATCAAGCTGCCCACAGGCGACTTCGGCGGCCCGAATGCCGACGGCACGGGCGTGACCGGACGCCATCCCAGGTCGTTCAGCTCCGGGCCGATCTCGCAGAACCCGTCGCCGGACAATCTCGTCGATACGAGCCTGCAGCCGGGCACCGGCAGCACCGACGCGATCGTCGGCGCGTTCTATCACCAGCCGGTGTCCGAGGACATCGATGCCTTCGCCAGCGTGCAGTACCAGGCGGCGTTCGCCAATCGGCTGCACCAGTCGGGCCAGGACTTCCGCCCGGGCAACACCGCCACCGTGAGCTTCGGTGCCCGGTACGAGGCCAACCCCGACGTCGTGCCGCAGTTGCAGGTCAACCTGTATCACAAGGGGGCCGATCAGGGGGCGTTGGCCGACAACCCCGACAGCGAGGGCACGGTCGCCTACCTCAGCCCCGGCGTGACCGTGACCGTCGTGCGCAACCTGCAGGCCTTCGGCTTCGCGCAGCTGCCCGTCTACAGCCATCTCGTCGGCATCCAGCTGGCACCGCGCTGGACCGCGTCGGCCGGGCTCAGCTACGCGTTTTGACGGCCTGTTCGTCACCCGCAGGAGCGCGAGGCCCGTGAGGACCTTCACGTCGGCCACGCGGTCGGTCACCAGCCGGAAGGCCGTTCCCTCCGACAGGACCGCCACGAGCTCGACGCGCGCGACGGCCTCCTTCGCCGACATCCCGGGATGGTCGCGGCGCACCGTGGCCACGGCCTGCGCAAGTTCAGGCGTCGCCCGCGACCGGCCGCTGTTGGCCGGACTCGGGCGTTCGTGGCCAGCGTTCCGAACGACCGCTCAGGAGGCGCGAGGCGCGCGCCTCGATCAGCGGTCGCGGTTGGCGTCGCGGCCGTGTTCGAACTGGCCGCGGCCGTCGGCCTGGCCGCGAGACTGGCGTTGATCGGCGCCGCGGTTGTCGTCGCGGCGATCGACGACGTTCTGGATCGGCACTTGCGCCGGCGCACCATGCGCGTTGCCGCGCACGGGCCACTGCGGCTGCTGGGCTTGCGGCGCTTGCTGCGGCGCCTGGACCTGGCCTTGATTGCCGCGGCTGCCCTGCTGCCAGCCGGTCTGCTGGCCGCCATGGCCCTGCCAGCCCTGGCCCGTTTGCTGCCAGCCGTTGCCCGGTTGCTGCGCCTGGGGCACGTAGCCGCGTGCCGAGCCCCAGCGCATGCGATCCTGGCCGTCGCGGTCGGCGCGGTCGTGATCCCAATGCGCCTGCTCCCGGCGATCATGCTGGTCGCGCTGCTGGTCGTGCCACGCGTCCTCGTTGTTCCAGTGCTGCTGCTCGCGCGCCTGCTGTTCGTAGCGCTGCCGCTCGAAGCGGTCGCGCGCAACGCGGTCGGCCTCCATCCACTGCACCTGGTTCCACGAGCGCTGCTCCGTCGTCCAGTTGCGGCGCATCACGTTGTCGCGATACCAGCCGTCGTCGACGAAATAGACCGGCACGCCGTACGCGCCGTACTCGCGGCAGTACTGGGCCCAGTGCGTGCGCTGGTATTCGGGCACCCACAGGTAGACCGGGGGCTGCGCCGTGGCATAGGCGGTGTCGACATACTCCTCGACGACGTCGCCGTCGCCGTTGTCCACGGCCATGACTGGCTGGGTCGAGTAGACCTGTGGCGCCTCGACGTAGCCGCCGATCTCCACGCGCCCATACACACCGGGTTGAACGACCACGGACCAGGACGCGGCGCTCGCCAGCCCGGTGGCGGCGAAGAGGGCGAATCCGGCGGCGGCGATCAGCGTGCGTTTCATTTGAAACTCCAGTTGTTGCGAGAGGCTTCTTCTCAACGCGTTCAGGTTGCGCACAGTTGTCATGGTCGCGCGTAAAGCGCAGCAACATTCGGGTAGCCTTCCCGAAACCGGTCAGTGACGACCGGCCGCAGTTGGCCGACCGTGGGTGCTGCGTTCGATTCCCCTGACGCCACCCCGGCTTCATCGCGCTGCGGGCGCGAACTGCTTCGCCGCGAAGGCCCAGGCCATGCGCGACGCGTCGGGCCCGGAGGCATCGCTGAAGGGTTGCCCCGCGGCGCCGCCGCTCCACGCATGGCCGAGGCCCTCGACATCGACCAGCGTGGCGACGATGCGGCCGCGACGCCTGAAGTCAACAACGCGCATCGCGTACCGCTTGCCCCGCTGCACGCGTCGTCCTGGCGTCTCTCGCAGCATGGCGTGGTCGCTCGCGTCTTCCACATGCGTCCAAGCGAGCACGGCGGCACGCGCGTTCGACGGCACCACGACGCGGTCGAGGTCACCCTGGATCACCAGCAGCGGCGGCAATGGAGCGGCGGGCGAGACGCCCTGGGGAGGCGCGATCTTCTGCGGCGCCGGCAACCGCCGCCCCTGCATCGCGGCCAGCGCCGCCGCACTCGATCGCGCGGCATCGGGCGACACGCCCGAGTGCATCACGACGGCTTTGAACCGATCGGGATGGCGCCGCCCTACGACCGCGGCCATGCTCGCGCCGGCCGAGATTCCGCAAAGAGCGACACGTTCGCGATCGGCCCCGTATAGGACGCAGGCTTGGTCGATCGCCGCAAGCAGCAGGTCGGCCTCGCCCTGGGCGCGGCCGGAACGCGCCTGGAACCAGTTCCAGCATCCCTGTGCGTTAGCCAGCTGCTCCTGCTCCGGGTAGAGCACGAGGAAACGTTCGCGCGCGGCAACCGTGTTCATGCGCGTGCTGGTGGCGAAGCTCCTTCCGTCCTGGCCGCAGCCGTGCAGCATCACGACCAGCGGCGGGTGCGCGCCCGCGGCGACGCCCGGAGGCCGGTACAGGTGATACCGGCGCGCGCCGGCAGCACCGACGGCAACGCCGGCGATCCAGTCGCCCGCGCCGCGTGGGGGGCGGCGTCGTTCCAGCGCCGGTTTCACGGCCCGCTTGACGGCCCGCGTCGCCGCCTTGCGGCCCGCACCCAGCGCCACGCGCGAGATCAACTGCATGTTTCGTGCAACGATCCCCGCCCAGCCGCCAACCTTCTTTCTGCGTCCCATCCTCATCATTGTCTGCGCCGGACACGCCCGGCTGCGTCGGCGAACGCCGCGTCCGTGTGTCGTCGAAGCGAACCCATTCCGGACGGGCAGCCTCGCCAACTTGTCCGGCCGCTCGACTGCGTACAAACTCTTACCCCGGGTTCACGTTGCCGGCGGGCACGCTTGTCAGCCGTCGTCCTACCCCTCTCGATCCGGACGCCTACATCCAGGGCGACAACATTGGCGCATCGTTGGCTTCATCTCGACCACCGCGGAGGTGAGCATGCAAGTAGCCTGCACTTCGACACCTGAAGGACGCGTCTACCGCTTTTACCGCACCAGCGAAGACTTCACTCGCGCGCTGAAGCCGCTCGTCCCCTTTCTGCTAGCGATCCACGCCGATGTGATCGTAGGGAACGAAGACAGCGACCCGAAGCTCCTGCTTCGCGTCGGCCCAATCGGGGGCGAGGACGAGGCCAAGCTTGTTAGCCTCATTGTCCCGCACCTCACTTGCCGCTGCGCACCTGCGCCGGCGGCGGCATGACAGAACGCCGGCCCGACCACCGCGTCATGCGGCGATCGCGACGCCCAAGACCAGACGTTCGCCGATGCCCGCCTGTGGCCGGCAGTTGCCTGCCGATCGCGGGCCGCTGCGCGGCAACTCAGGCAAGGACTTCCACGCCTCGCGGTTGCGAACAGCACTGCCGAGCAATATTGGCCAGTCGGCACCATGACACCGTCGCATGGTGCTTCATCGTTGAGGTACACAGCCCGGGAAGGAACGGGGCATCGGCTTTGCGAAGCGACTGAAATACATGACAGGAGGTGTCCGGATTTCACACGGAAGATGCGATTTCCAGATCAACCGAGACTGTCATGACCCTTCCTGCCGTCGCCAGATGCTTGACAGCATTGCCGCTGGTCGCGGCTTCCGTGCTGCTCCTCGTGCCCGACGCACAGGCGCAGGCGCAGACCGCTTCGACATCGACCAACGCCGCGCCGCAACGCGACGGAAGCCACGATTTCGATTTCCTCCTGGGCGACTGGAAAGTCCATCTGCGCAGGCTGCCCGACCGGCTCGTTGGCTCGACGACCTGGATCGCTTACGACGGCAGCGCACGCATCCGGCAATTCCTGGGCAGCAGCGCCAACCTGGAGGAATTCGAGGTCGACAGCGCCGCGGCCAAACTGCACATCAAGGCGCAGACCCTTCGGCTCTACAACCCGGCATCGCATCAGTGGAGCCTCTATCTGCTCGATGTCGACAACGGCCTGCTGCCGATGCCAGCGACCGTGGGCCAGTTCACAGACGGCCGGGGCGAGTTCTTCGACCACGAGGAGTACCGCGGTCGCATGATCCTCGTGCGCTACGTCTGGGTCCATGACGGGCGAGCGAGCGCCAGGATGGAGCAGTCCTTCTCGGACGACGGCGGCAAGACGTGGGAGGTGAACTGGATCTGCGAGATGGTGCGCGAGGCTCGCTAGGGGATCGGGCGAGACTCCGACGCCTTCGCTTGTGCGGCCACAAAGCACGCGGCGACGGGCCTGCCAGTGTTCCGTGCCGGGTACTGCCTGTTGCTGACTAAGAGCAAGAACAAGAGCCGGCGCCGACGTCGCTGATGCCCTGAAGGGAGGCGTTGAGGAGCGGTCGATTGCGGTCGAACGGTGAGGCCGCCACATCGTCACGGAACGCCGCAAGCGGACGGTGGCGAACAGCCGCTCCTGGCCGACTCCCGAATTTCCGGAGCTCACGTTCGGATGCAAGGTATCCGTCAGTAAACTGGCGCTACTCTCAAGTGGACATGCAAGAGTTCAACGCGCGGATCGCCTCTCGATCAGAATTGCCAGACCATGAAACTTCGTGTCTTTGTCTTGGTTCTCGCAGCCTTCGCACCGCCGTTTGCAAGTGCGGAGCAAGCGTACAAATGGACGGATGAGAAGGGCCAGGTTCACTACGGCGACGTGGTGCCGCAAGACAAAAAAACCATTGCAAAACCAATTGCCGCTGGAGTGACCGTGTCGGACAGCGACAGGAAGATGGCGGAGGAGCGCGTTGCCAGGGACAAGGAAAACCTGAAGAAACTAGGTTCACCCACAGCGCCAGCTTCCTCGCCTGCGATACCCGCTGTCGTTGGACCGTCGCCGTCTTCGAAACTAACTTGCGATGAAGCTTGGAAGACTTACAACGAGAGCTATGCATGTATGGACCCGTATCGCTCTGGCGGCCGCCTCAGTCCAGAGGCCTTTGACCATTGCAAGCAAGCCTCTCAGCCTCAGAACTGTCCGCTGTTTTCTGGCCCTTGATTCAACGAACATAGCTGCAGCCCGCAACTCCGACCCGCTACCCGGCCTGGTCGCGGACTACCCGAAACCCGCACAGTCATGAAGTCGACAACTCACAGAATCGAATTCGATTCCCGAACGGATCGATCACCTGCATCAACCTGCCCCAACCAACTTCTTCGTCGATGACGGCTCCTGGGCCGCAAGCCGGCCCGACTACAGGGGACAAGACGATTCCGTGGTGTGCTTGAACCCCTCGGCATCAGCGACCCAGTCACCCAGCGCCGCATCGAAAGCTGCCTCGTCGACCGTCAGCACTCGGGCGTCCTCCACCACGTAGCGGTCGTAGCCTGCATCGTCGTCTCGCCAACCGCGTCGGAGAACCACGCGGCGAAACTCGAAGTCCCAGTATTCCCATTTCGACCACGCTGAATTCAGGTTAGGAAGCATGGGCGCAATCTACCCAGGAGCGGACACTCGCGACTGGCAGCTTCTGGCTGACTACAGCCCGCTGAATGATCGCCTGATCACGATGCGACTGTCGCGCTCACTGTACGACGCGGTGGGTCCGCATGGCACTATGGCGGCCCGATTCAAGCAATGGGAAGCGGATCGTGACATCACTCTACGACCTCAGCGTGCCTACCTTCCTGCAGACCGTGGGTGCCGTCGCCGGCTTCCTCGACCGCGCTGCCAGGCACTGCGCCGATACCGGCGCCAGCCCGGACGACTTTGTAAACGCACGCCTCTTCGCCGACATGGCGCCCTTCCATTTTCAGATCGAAGCCGCGGCGCATCATTCTGTGTGGGGACTGGAGGCCGTGAAGAACGGTGTTTTTGCCCCACCCGCCCTCGTCGGGCCGATGCCGTTCGCCGACCTGCAGATCATGATCGACCAGGCGAAGATGGCGCTGGAGGCGTTCAGCCCCGATGAGGTCAATAGCTGGGCAGGCAAGGATCTGGACTTCCAGATCGGGCCGCGAAGACTCGCCTTTGCCCCGGAGACCTTCATCCTCTCGTTTTCCCTGCCCAACTTCCATTTCCATGCGGTGACCGCGTACGACATCTTGCGAGCGCGGGGCGTGCCACTCGGCAAGCGCGATTACGAGGGTCAATTGCGTACCAAGTCCGCCTGAGCCGTCAAAGTCCGCTCGCAACCAAGTCAGAGGGTCAGGGTACCCAAGACCGGACTGTCGCGACCGGTTGTTGCTCGTCTGCAGGCGAATGACGCTGCCTATCCGCGCCTTCTGGCAACTCTTCGCTCAAGGGGCGATACGACTTGCTCTAGAGGCTTTCCAATTCGGGATAGCGTCGGAATATGCCCTGTTCATTGAACGGCAACCGGCGCTCGCTTCCCAGGTAGGCCGCCACGCGCGGAAACGTGGCGACGCGGTCGTGCAATTGCACTACCAGGGGCGCCTTGATCAGGCTTTCCTCCGTGGCCCGCGGGAATGCATACCGCAACCCTTGGACGAGTTGAAACAGCGACAGGTCAACATAGCTCAGTCGGCCGCCGACGAGGTGGCGCGGGCCGGCAGGGTTGTGCGCCAGGATGCGCTCAAACCAGTGCAGGAACTTCGGGATGCGGTGGCGGCAGAACTCGCCGGCACGGCGCAGCGCCTCAGGCATCTGGTCTTCGTAGCCGAGGTTGCCCCCCACGGGGTGATGGGTGTCGTGCGCCTCCGTCACCATGTCAGCGATCGTGAGCTGGATCTGTTGCGTCCAGATCCGTGCCTGTTCGCTACGTGCCACGAGCTTGAGCGTCGGCGCGAGGTACTGCAGGATGGCAGCGGTCTGGCCGATGACCACGGCGCCGTCCTTGAGGATGGGCGGCGCGAAGGCAGGATGCGGACCGGCACCGTCGTGCAGCAGGCGCAGCAGCGCCGGCACACCTTGGCCCGCTTCCTCGGGTCCACGTGCGATGTCGATGTAGGTCGCCCCGGCCGCCTCGAGCGCCAAGCGTATGAATTCGCCGCGGCCCTGGATCGTCGGCCAGTAGTGGAGTTCGTAGGTCATGCTTCAAATGTAGCGTCCCGATGCCTGTCGTGAACCGTGGTGCAGCGGGCTGCTGCCGGCACGATGGACAACTCCATAGCGGACGACCGCACAGGCCCGCTCCTGGCCGACACGCTGTCCCCAGCGACCGCAGCCCGGCCATGCGACGAGTCTCCGACGGTTTCGCGCCGACCATCGTCAAATCTCAAGTACATAGACTCGCGCCTCAGCCCGCTCGGCGGCGCTGTGCCCGGCCAGAGCGCGATCCCATTGCGGGTCGCCGGCATTGCCGTCGGCCTGCAGGTGCATGATCATCTGCGCCACTTCTTCAGTGCTGGCGTCGAACTCGGCGACCTGTTCGCGCGACTCGAGGAACAGGCGAGCCACCATGAATCCGCCCGAGTCGATGACGACCAGGTAGCGGGTGTGCGAGCGCAGCGAGGTATTGCCGTGCGCGCGAGGGAGTTCGATGCCGAAACCGTGGCTCATGTCCGTATGTCGCCGCGTCCGTCAGAGTCGCGGCAAACACCGCCAATCGTACGCCAGGCCACCGTGAACATCGACCTGGCGCTCGTCCACGTCGAGCAAGCTTGCCCTCGCGAACCTGCAAGCCGGGCATTGCAGCCGCAAGTTGCGAGGACCGCAACGCAGCCGCCATCCGTCAGACGGTCGCCAACGGCGGGTACCGCTGCACAGCCGACCTGCCGAATGCGCGCAAGGTCACGCCTCGAGCGCGTCCCGGAACACGGTGATGAATGTCTCGCGCAACCAGCGATGCGCAGGATCCGCGTCCAGCCTCGGGTGCCACATCGCCGAGATCACGATGTCCGGCGCTGTCACGGGGAGTTCGAAGAAGGTCAGGCCTTCTGCGAGCGCTGCAGCGCTGGTCAAGCCCGTGCACATCAGGCTTCGCGGCACTTGCGCGACCACGTCCGACTCGCGGGCGATGCGCATCGCATCCGGGAAGCCGCTGACGACGGCGACGATCGTGCGTCGCAGGCCGAGTTCGGCCAAGGCGCGATCGACCGGGCCCTCGAAGGCGGCCTTGCGCGACGCCACGACGTGCCGGCAAGCCGCATAGGCGGCCGGTGTCACCGCATCGGCCAGCAACGGATGACCCGCGCGAACCACGCCGACGAAGCGGTCGCGGAAGATGGACCGGGTGCGTACCTCCGGTGCGGAATTGCCCAGGACGCCGATCTCGAGGTCGACCTGTCCCTCGCGCAGGGAAACCGCGTCCTTGACGTGCCTCGACACGAATCGAAGTTGAACGCGGGGTGCTGCCTGCACGACGGCGGCGACCAATGGCGCGGCGAACAGTGCAACGAATCCTTCGTTCGCTCGCACGACAAAAGTGCGGGCGAGTGCGGCGAGGTCGACGTTGGCGACCTGCGGACCGAGGAGGCTGCGTGCATCGCGGGCGACCTCGCGCACCTGGTCCCGTATCGAGACGGCCCGTGGCGTGGGGACCAGCCCGCCGCCCGCGCGAACCAGAAGCGGGTCGCCTGTCATCGTTCGAAGCCGCGCCAGGGTCCGGCTCATGGCGGAAGCACTCAGGCCGAGTCGGCGCGCCGCGCCCGTCACGCTGCCTTCGGTGAGCAGGGCGTCCAGCGCTGGCAGAAGGTTCAGATCGACGTCGTTCATGGCCGCGCACAGGTTGATCGAGGCCGACATGGCGTCGGGCGCAACTGCATTGTGCGGCCTGCGCGTCTGGCGCTGGCGGGACGCGCCGCACACACTGCGTGCATCCCACAGCGAGAGAACCCCATGACCGATTCAAGCTCCTCCACCCCGTCGGTTCTCCTGGTCGGCGCATCGCGCGGCCTCGGCCATGCGATGGCCGCGGAATTCGTCAAGCGGGGATGGAACGTCGTCGGCACGGTCCGCGGAAACACCCGGACCCGGCTGCACGCACTGGCAGACGCGCATCCGGACCAGGTCACGGTCGAATCCGCCGACATCACGGATGCGGACCAACTCGTCGCGCTGCGTGGCCGCCTGGCCCGACGCCGGTTCGACGTGTTGTTCGTCAACGCGGGCACCGCGAACCGAAAGCGGGAAGACACGATCTTCGACGTCACGACCGAGGAGTTCATCCAGGTCATGGCGACCAATGCGCTCGGCCCGCTGCGAACCATCGAGACGCTGGAAGGACTCGTGACCGAACAGGGACTGATCGGCATCATGTCGTCGGGGCAGGGCAGCGTGGGCAACAACGAGAAGGGCGGCCACGAACTCTACCGAGGTTCGAAGGCCGCGCTGAACATGTTCATGCGGAGCTACGCTGCCCGCCACGCTGGCAGCGCGCGTTCGTTCCTGCTGATGGCGCCGGGGTGGATTCGCACCGACCTGGGGGGCCCGAACGCGCCGTTCACGATGGAAGAAACCATTCCGGACATCGTGAGCGTCGTCATCGGGAAACAAGGCGAGCCCGGGCTGCAATATCTCGACCGCAAGGGCAAGACAGTGCCGTGGTGAGGCCGCCGGAACCGCGTGCGGCCCGTCACGCCCGACCCCTCACACCGCGTCCGCCGCCACCGCCTTCAATCGCTTGCGCAACCAGGCATGCGCCGCGTCCTGGTCGTTGTGCCGGTACCACTGCATCACCAGGTCCGGCCAGCCCGTGCTGAAGGTCGACGGCGTCGCCGTGCCGCTGAAGCCCGGAAGCTATCGCGGCAACATCGTTGTCGGTTGAAACGCCGGCACGGCATCGTTCGAAGCGGCGGGAGAAGCCTGGGCCGGTGTCCACGGAACCGGCTTCAACTCGCGTCTCCCGTCATCGCGGTCGACGCTGGAGAGATGGCTTGGACAGCAGGCACGTGCAGACGCGGCAGCGTGTCGGGATGCAGATCCGTCACGAGCATCGTCGTCGTCCCCGGCGTACCCGCGGCCATCGAAGGCGACACCATGGTGAACGCCGGCGCCGAGTTTCCGGGTGCCTGCCCGCGATTCGCCCTGGCCTGGTAGGCGGCCCATCGCTGCTGGCGTTCTGCGGGCGAGAGGCGCGAGGCCATCACGTAATGCAGCCGAGCCTGTGCACGTTGGGCCGACGACAGCTGCTGCCAGGCCGCCATGTGCTGCGCAGCCCGGCCGACCGCGCGCGACGGTTTGCCCTGCAGCCGATCGGCGACCTTGACCCAGTGGGTCCTCGCCGGGGCATCGAGGGCCGCCCAACGGTCTTGCAACGGCTTCAGCGTCTTCTGTTCAACCGGGGTCAATGCCGCCCACGCGCTCGCCACGGGAGCCGATCCCGCAACGACTGCAGGGCGCGGCGCGGCGGTCGAGACGGGCCTGCCGGCCGGCACTCTGGAGATGGCGACGGCAACGCCGGCGAGCACGCCGGCTATCACCAGCGCGCCGGCCACCAACATTCGTCGCGATGGTCGGTGTCCGCGGTTCGAGCCTGTCATCGTGTTCCTCCCGTGTTGTCGGCAGCCAGCAATCGCCGCAGTTCCGCCAGGCGTACTTTGACCCGCCGTTCGTTGACAGGCCCCATGCGCAACAAGGTGCGCTGGCCGGCGCTGAGCGACTGCAGGGCCGCGTCGTCGAATTCATACAGGACCCAGGGCCGCGTCGGCTGCACGCCGTTGATCGCCGGACGATGGACGTGCAACGGCGGGGCGCCCTCCGGCGTCGCCAGCAACTGGTCCAGCACCTCGATGAACCGATCGTTGAAATAGCGTTGCGGGAAGCCGAGCTCCTCGTATTCGTGTTGCAGGGCCGGATAGTGCTGCGCATACGCCTGGACGGCCTGGCGCAGATCGACTTGCTCGAGCAGCAGGACGTACGGCACGTAGCGCAGGGCGTTGTCCGCCTGGACCACTTCGCCCTGCGCGGTGTCGGCGGTCTCGAAGCGCCCCTTCGCCGGATTCACCGGCCAGACGTTCGCCGGTGCGGAGCTGCGACCCAGGTTGTCGATCGTCGCGACGAAGCGATGGGCGAAGTCGTCGGTGCGGAACAGGCTCGTCACAGCCCGGCCCCCGAACAGATCGATCAAGGCCTCGTCGAACCCCGCCACGGTGGCGGAACTTGATGCGGCCGCCGCGGGCACGGGATGCAGGATGGCCGGCGCGCTCGGCGGCACCGGAGCCGAGGCAGCCGGCGCGGACGCGGCCACGGGCGGTTCCGGTTGCTGTACCGGGCCGCGCGCGCGTTCGCCCTGCCACCAGAACCACCCGCCGATCAAGGCGGCTGCCAGCAATGCAGCCAGCGCAACGGTCACTCTCTTCATCACGGCGAATCCTCCCGATGTGGTCGCAAGCGATGCGCGTCGCTCGACGCACTGGTCCAGTGTTCGATATTGTCCAAATGCATGGATGCCGGGCCTCGGATTTGGTTCCGTGCCGCGCTCTGTTCCAATCACGCTTTATCGAGCGGACCCGCAGGTCACCGAACGTGCCACAGACCGAACCCCCCGTGCTGGATGCAAGAACGCTTGCAGGCGTCGACCTGGGCGAGTGGTGGTCGCGTCTTCGACCCTGGCTGCTGGCCGCCGTCGGGCTGGCGCTGACGGCGCTGCTCGGCGTCGCGTTGCGGCGCCTGCTCAGCGAGGTGCACTACGCGGGCGTCATGACAGCGATGAATGCGACGCCCACGCGCAACATCTGGGCCGCCGTGGCGGCCACCGCTTTCAGCTACCTGGCCCTCACGCGCTACGACGCGTCGGCCTTGCGTTTCGTCGGCGCGAAGGTGGCCGGCTCCACCGTGCTGCTGACGTCCTTCGTCGCGTACGCGCTGTCCAACACGATCGGACTCGGGCCGCTGTCGGGCGGCGTCGTGCGGATGCGGCTGTACTCGGCGGCCGGCGTCGAGCCGCCGCAGGTCGCGCGCGTCATCGTCTTCAACGCGGCGGCCTTCGGCCTCGGCATGTTGTTCTTCGGCGCCGTCGGGCTGCTGTGGGGCGCGCATGACGTCGCGACACTGCTCCATACGCACGGCTGGGTGCTGCGCGTGCTGGCGGCGGCCATGCTGCTCGTGTTGATCGGCTTCCTGTGGCTGTGCGTGCGGCGTTCGTCGCTCGGCGTGGGCCGCGTGTGGCGCGTGCAGCTGCCGCCTGCCGAACTCGCGCTGCGCCAGCTCGCCATCTCCGCCGTCGAGCTCGTCGCCTCGGCGACCGTGCTGTGGCTGCTGCTGCCGCCGGGGCACATGCCGCTCGCGGCCTTTGCCGCGTTCTACGCGATCGCGATCACCGCCGGCATCGTCACGCACATCCCCGGCGGCGTCGGCGTGTTCGAGACCGTGATGCTGCTGGCCGCCGGCAACGGCATCCCGCGCGACGCGATGCTGGGCGCGCTGCTGCTCAATCGCGGTATCTACTACGTGCTGCCGCTGGTGGTGGCCACCGGCATGTTGATCGTCTACGAGTTGCGTTCGGGCGTGGCGGCGCCGGTGGGGCGGATGGCCGTGCGGCTCAGTCCGAGCCTGATGGCGGCGCTGACGCTGGTGGCGGGCTGCTGGCTGATCGTCTCCGGCGCGACGCCGTTCTCCGACGATGCCCGCGAGATCCTCGACGCGCTGCACGTTCCCCTGCCGGTCATCGAGGCGTCGCACTTCATCGGCAGCGTCGCCGGGCTGGGCCTGGTGCTGGTGGCGCGCGGGCTGCTGCACCGGCTCGACGTCGCGTGGTGGATCGCGTCGGCCCTGGCGATCGTCGCCGCGGTGCTGGCGCTGCCCAAGGGCATCGCGCTGCACGAGGCGGAATTGCTGCTGTCGCTGCTCGTGCTGCTCGTGATCTCGCGGCGCCAGTTCGACCGCCGCTCCTCGTTCTTCGCACAGCACCTGGAGCCCGAGTGGCTGCTGGCGATCGGCGGCGTGGTGATCGCCTGCGCCTGGGTATTGTTCTTCGCGTACAAGGAAGTCGACTACAGCAATCGCCTCTGGTGGCAGTTCGAGCTCGACGGCCAGGCGCCGCGCTCGCTGCGCGCGCTGACGGCCGTGGCGCTGCTCGCGCTCGGCTACGGGCTATGGCAGTTGTTGCGGCCGCCGGCCGGCGAGCTCGCGGACACCACGCCCGAGGAGATCGACCGTGCCGCGGTCATCATCCGCGCCAACCCGTCGTCGGACGCCTGCTACGCGCTGGTCGGCGACAAGCACCTGATGTTCTCGCCGTCGGGCCGGAGCTTCCTGATGTTCGGCAAGCAGGGCCGCTCCTGGGTCGGCCTGTTCGGGCCGTTCGGCGACCCGCGCGAATTCGCGGACATGGTGTGGCAGTTCATCGAGATGGCGACCGCCCACGGCGGCCGCGCGGCGTTCTACCACGTGCAGCCCGCGGCGCTGCCGCTGTTCCTCGATTGCGGGCTGCACCTGTTCAAGCTCGGCGAGCACGCGCAGGTCGAACTGCCGGGCTTCAACCTCAAGGGCGCCAGCCGCGCGAACCTGCGTTCCGGCGTGAACCGGGCCGAGCGGGAAGGACTGCGCTTCGAGGTCGTGCCGCCTGCGCAGGTCGATGCCATCCTGCCGGCGCTGAAGGCGGTTTCCGACGCCTGGCTGGCCCAGCATCGCAGCGGCGAGAAGGCGTTCTCCGTGGGCCGCTTCGACGAGGCCTACCTGCGCCGGCTGCCCGTGGCCATCGTCCGCCACGAGGATCGCATCATCGCGTTCGCGAACCTGCTGATGACGGATGCCCGGGAGGAGGCCGCCCTCGACCTGATGCGCTACGCGCCCGACGCGCCGCCGGGCACGATGGACTTCCTGGTGGTCAGGATCCTGCAGCATCTGCAGGTCGAAGGCTGGCACCGCTTCGGCCTGGGCATGTCGCCGATGGCCGGCATGGCCGAGCGCAGCGGTGCGCCGAAGTGGCAGCGGGCCGCGCGCCTCGTGTACGAGCATGGCGACCGCTTCTACAACTTCCGCGGCCTGCGCAGCTTCAAGGACAAGTTCGAGCCTGTCTGGGAGGCCCGTTTCCTGGCCGCCCCGCGCGGGCTGGCGACCGCGTTCATACTGGCCGACGTGACGACGCTGATCGGTGGCGCGAAGACGCCGCAAAAGACATGATCTCGATTCCCGGATCCACTCGCCGGACACGGCGATCGCTCGCGGCCCTGGCCGCATCGCTTGGCGCGGCCGCCGCGCCGTCCTGCTTCGGTCAAGCGGCCGCCGAGCCGCCCGCGATGGCACACGGCCTGTTCAGCGATGTCCGCGTGTTCCCGCCCGCCGGCAGCGCGCACCAGTTCGTGATGCTGGTGACGGACGACGTCGCGCCCACCGCGCGCGAGCGCCTGATGCTGCGCACGCTGGTCGATGCCGGCGCCATGGTGGCCACCGTGCCGTTCGCGCCGTTCTACCGCAAGCTCGAGGCGCAGGACGGCCGGTGCACGTATGCGCCCGGCGCGTTCGAGAACCTGTCGCGCCACCTGCAGGCCTTCGAGCACCTGCCGGGCTACCTGGTGCCGATGCTGGCCGGCGCGGATGACGCGTCGCCCTATGTCTACTCGGTGCTCGCGCAGGCGCCCGCCGGCACGTTCGCCGGCGCCGTGTCGCTGGGCTTCTGTCCGCGGCTCGCGCTGAAGACGCCGCCGTGCGCCGTGAACGCGCTGCGCGCTCAAGCGCCCGCCGCGTCCGGTGTCGTGGAGCTGGCACCGCCGCCCACCGTGTTCGCGAGCCCCTGGATCGCCGTGCAGGACGACGCGCAGGCCGTCTGCACGGCGGCATCCCGCGCCTTCGTGCAGCAGGTGCCGCACGCCGAATGGGTCGCCCTGGCGGCCAATGGCTCGGCGACGGATTCGATGGCGGCGTTGGCCCGCGCCTACCGCAAGCTCGCCGTGCCGCAGGTTGCGCTCGGCGCGCCGCCGGCGCAACTCGCCGACCTGCCCATCGTCGAAGTGCCGGCGGCCGGCGACGGCAAGCGCTTCGCGGTGCTGTTGTCTGGCGACGGCGGCTGGGCAGGCATCGACAAGAGTCTGGGCACGGCGCTGGCCGCGCAAGGCGTGCCCGTCGCGGGCTTCGATTCGCTGCGCTACTTCTGGAGCGCCCGCACGCCGGACGAACTCGCCGCCGACCTCGACCGCGTGATCCGCTACTACGCGGCCCGCTGGGGGCGCAGCGAGGTGCTGCTGGTCGGCTATTCCCAGGGCGCGGACGTGCTTCCTTTCGCGCTCAACCGGTTGCCTCCCGCCACGCGCGCCAGCGTCCGCCTGACCGCCTTGCTGGGCCCCGGGCAGAAGGCGTCCTTCGAGTTCCATCTCACCAACTGGATCGGGCCGAGCGGCGACCTGCCGATCGCCCCCGAAGCGCTCAAGCTCAAGGCCGCGAGCACGCTGTGCATCTACGGACAGGAAGAGAAGGACTCGCTGTGCCCGGAACTCGCGCCCGACCACGCGCGCGCGATGCCGCTGGCCGGCGGCCACCACTTCGGCGGCGAGTACAGCGTGCTGGCGGCGCGCATCCTGGAGGCGATGCCGCATTGACCTGCCAAGTGGCCGGGCGTCGAGCGCTCGCACGTTGCAAGAGAGGAGCCGAGCTGCGTGGCGCGGCTCCCCCGGCGGCTAGATATTCGTGCTCGACGGGATGCGGCTCGGCAGCAGGTATTCGTAGGGCCGCG
>FTIF01005304.1_pt2 | contig 25569 bp, 29 predicted proteins | sample 1658001 | NCBI WGS metagenome assembly FTIF01 (sample SAMEA3914789, study PRJEB12502) | metagenome | biome: forest; material: soil | place: Canada | collected 2011-07-03 | depth 0.3 m | reverse complement strand
CCGGCATTCAGCGCCTGGCGCAACCTGCTCGACCGCAGCGTGCTGCCCGGCGCCGCCCAGTTCACCGCCCTGGGCTATCGCCGCGCCCGGCTGCGGCCGATCGTCGAGCGGCTCGACGGCAAGACCGTGGTCGTCACCGGCGCCACTTCCGGCATCGGCCACGCCGCCGCCCTGTGGCTGGCGCGGCTCGGCGCCCGGCTGGTGCTGGTCGGGCGCGATGCCGGCAAGCTCGCCGACACCAAGGCGGACATCGTCGCCGACAGCGGCAATATCGAGATCGCAGTGCAACGCGCCGACCTCTCATCGATCGCCGAAACCCGGGCCCTGGCGCGGCGCCTGCTGGACAGCGAGGCGCGCATCGACGTCCTGGTCAACAATGCCGGCGCCCTGTTCGAGCGCCGCGAACTGACCGCCGAGGGGCTGGAGCGCAGCTTCGCTCTCAACCTGCTGTCGCCGTTCGTGCTGACCGAAGCCCTGCTGCCGCGGCTGGCGTCCGGCAGCCGCATCATCAATGTCTCTTCCGGCGGCATGTACCTGCAGCCGCTGAAGCTGGATGACCTCAACTATGGACAAGGGCGCTGCAGCGGCAGCAAGGCCTACGCCCGCGCCAAGCGCGGCCTGGTGGCGCTGAGCCTGGACTGGGCCGAACGGCTGCAGCCGCGCGGCATCGTGGTCCATGCCATGCATCCGGGCTGGGTCGACACGCCCGGCATCAGCGCCGCCCTGCCCAGGTTCCATCGCGCCCTGCGGCCGTTCTTGCGTACGCCGGAGTACGGTGCCGATACCATCGTCTGGCTGGCCGCCGCGGCAGCGGCGGCGCAATGCAGCGGCAATTTCTGGCTCGACCGCCAACCTCATCTGACCGATATTCTGCCGGGAACCACCGTGCATCGGAAAAGCCGTCTACGCCTGCGTCATGCACTGGAAACGGGCGCCAATTCGGGCAATCCATGATTTAAGCTCCACCTTTCCGTTGAGATATGGAGTTGGTGCGGCCATGATGCCGAAGGCCCAGGTACTCAAAGAGCTGGTGCCCGTCACCGCTCGCGGTGAAGCGACCCGTCGCAAGCTGCTCAGCGCCGCCGAAGAGGAATTCGGCGACAAGGGATTTCACGCCGCCTCGGTGAGCTCCATCACGACCCGGGCCGGTGTCGGCCAGGGCACGTTCTATCTGTACTTCCACAGCAAGGAAGAGATCTTCGTCACCCTGGTGCGCGACATCGGCCGCAAGCTGCGCAAGCAGATGCTGATCGCCACCGGCGATGCCGCCGACCGGCTCGAAGCCGAGCGCTACAGCCTGCAGGGCTTCCTCGAATTCACCCAGAAGCATCCCGGCCTGTACCGCATCGTGCAGGAAGCGCAGTTCGTCGACGAAGCGGTGTTCCGCGAATACTACGAGCGGCTGGCCAAGGGCTATAGCGAAGGCCTGAGCGAGGCGGTGCGGCGCGGTGAAATCGGCCCCGGGGACGCCGAAGCGCGTGCCTGGGCGCTGATGGGCATCGGCCACTTCCTCGGCATGCACTGGTGCCTGTGGCAGGGCAAGCTGCCCGAGCGCCAGGTCATCGACGACGTCATGAAGATGGTCTCGCACGGCCTCGCCTCGCCGGCGTAGTAAAAGCAGTGGTTAGTGGCAGTAAAAACTTTAAGACGCCCTGCTACCTGTTAGCAGGGCGGGCTTCCCTGCACCCACCCCGCAATCTGCCTGCTTTAAACTGGCCACTAGTCACTAATCACTGGCCACTGTCTTTATGATCCTCTTCGTTACCGGCGCCTCCGCCGGCTTCGGCGCCGCCATCGCGCGCCGTTTCATTGCTGATGGCGCCAAGGTTGTCGCCACCGCCCGCCGCCTCGAGCGCCTGCAGGCGCTGCGGCATGAGCTGGGCCCCAATCTGCTGCCGCTGGAGCTGGATGTCTGCGACCGCGCCGCGGTGGAGCGGCTGGTGGCCGCACTGCCGGCCGAATTCGCCGAGATCGACGTGCTGGTCAACAACGCCGGCCTGGCGCTGGGCCTGGAGCCGGCGCACAAGGCCGACCTGGAAGACTGGGAGCGCATGGTCGACACCAATATCAAGGGCCTGATGTACTGCACCCGCGCCCTGCTGCCCGGCATGGTGGCGCGCGACCGCGGCCACGTCGTCAACCTCGGCTCCACCGCCGGCGAATGGCCCTACGCGGGCGGCAATGCCTACGGCGGCACCAAGGCCTTCGTGCGCCAGTTCAGCCTCAACCTCAAGGCCGACCTGCTCGGCACCGGCGTGCGCGTCAGCGAGATCGAGCCGGGCCTGTCCGAGAGCGAATTCTCCCTGGTGCGCTTCGGCGGCGACGCCGCCAAGGCCAAGGCGGTCTATGCCGGCACCCAGCCGCTGACGCCGCAGGACATCGCCGATACCGTGCACTGGATCGTCAGCCGCCCGGCCCACGTCAACATCAACACTATCTCACTGATGCCGACCTGCCAGTCGTTTGCCGGCCTCTCGATCAAGCGCAGCTGAGTCGACCGCGCCCACAGCCAGATTTGCATTCACCCCCGACCTTGCCATGATGTGTACGGGCACCGATGGAGCAGGGGCGCAACCATGATCACCACTCGTCTCGCCGACCAGCGCGGCCACGCCGAGCGTGGCTGGCTCGACAGCTGGCATACCTTTTCCTTCGGCGATTTCCACGAGCCGCACTGGATGGGTTACGGCGATCTGCGCGTGATCAACGAGGACCGGGTGGTGCCCGGGGCGGGTTTCCCGGCGCATTCCCACAGCGACATGGAGATCATCTCCTACGTGCTGGAGGGCGGCTTGCGCCACCGCGATTCCACCGGCGGCGGCTCGGTGATCCGCCACGGCGAGGTGCAGCTGATGAGCGCCGGCCGCGGCATCTCGCACAGCGAGATGAACGATTCGCAGAGCGAGCCGGTGCATTTCCTGCAGATCTGGATCGTGCCGAGCAAGCGCGGTGTGGCACCCGGCTACCAGCAGAAAGCGCTGGACCAGGCGGCGCTGCGCGCCGGTTTCAGCAAGGTCATCGCCCCGGAGGGCGAGCCGGCGCCGTTCCGCGTCTACCAGGATGCGCGCCTGTTCATCGCCTGGCCGGCGGCCGGCCAGGCCCTGCGGCAGCCGTTGGCGGAAGGCCGCAGGCACTATCTGCACCTTGCCAGGGGGAGCGTCCAGCTAGGACGCCTGGAGCTGCAGGCCGGCGATGCCGTGATGCTGGAAAGTGAATCAATACTGGAACTTACGGCCAAAACCGAGTCCGAGCTGCTGCTTTTTGAACTGCCTGCCGCATAGGCTTATCCGGCGTGTGGATGCAGCCCTCGGGGGGGTCTGGTAGCATCCGCGCGCTGTCGAAAACCAGTTGAACAGGCTCCAGTCATGACCACCGTTACCGAAAATCTGCGGATCGCCTCGATCCGTGCCGTTTCCACCCCCGCCCAGGTGCAGGCCGAGCTGCCCTTGTCCGAGGCCGCCGCCCAGACCACCGTCAGCGCGCGCCGCGAGATCCAGCAGATCCTGCAGGGTCAGGACGACCGCCTGCTGGTGATCGTCGGCCCCTGCTCGATCCACGATCCGCAAGCCGCGCTGGACTATGCGGCGAAGCTCAAGCCCTTGCGTGACCAGCTCGGCAAGCAGCTGCAGATCGTGATGCGCGTGTATTTCGAGAAGCCGCGCACCACCGTCGGCTGGAAAGGCCTGATCAACGATCCCGGCCTCGACGACAGCTACGACATCAATCGCGGCCTGCGCGTGGCGCGCCGCCTGCTGCTCGACCTCAACGACCGCGGCCTGCCTGCCGGCGTCGAATTCCTCGACATCCTCACGCCGCAGTACATCGCCGACCTGGTCAGCTGGGGCGCCATCGGTGCCCGCACCACGGAATCGCAGCTGCACCGCGAGATGGCCAGCGGCCTGTCCTGCCCGGTGGGCTTCAAGAACGGCACCGACGGCAGCGTCAAGGTGGCGGTGGATGCAGTGCAGTCGGCGCGCAACCCGCACCGCTTCCTGACCCAGACCCGCACCGGCGAGACCGCCATTTTCGAAACCCGCGGCAATGCCGATACGCACATCATCCTGCGCGGCGGCAGCACCGGCACCAACTACGACGCCAAATCGGTCGAAGCGGCCTGTGCGGCGCTGAGCAAGGCCGGCATGCAGCCGCAGGTGATGATCGACTTCAGCCACGCCAACAGCCAGAAGCAGCACAAGAAGCAGTTGTCGGTGTCGCAGGACGTCGGCCACCAGATCGCCGGCGGCGACAACCGCATCATCGGCGTGATGGTGGAAAGCCACCTGGTCGAAGGCCGCCAGGAAATCGGGCCGCGCGACCAGATGGTCTACGGCCAGAGCGTCACCGACGCCTGCATCCACTGGGACGACACGGTGGAACTGCTGCGCGGCCTTGCCGCCAGCGTGGCGCAGCGGCAGGCGCGGCTGGCCAAGTCGGCGTAGCTATCGTTGAGCATCCCTTTGAAGATGCTCGACAAAGCCGATCTCCAGAGGCTCGACTACGGCGCATCGCGATCCATGCGACGTTATGGAGTGGCGGCGATTGGCCTCGCGGGAGTCGTGCTTATAGCAGGGGGCATGATGCACGTCGCGCTGGCGGCGAAATATGCCGCTGCAGCTGACATGCGTCTTGGAGAGGTTCTAACCCTTTGGGGGTCACACGCTCCATTGGATCAGTCGTTTTCCGGCGCAGCTTTCAACGCGGTCCAGAATGTTTCGGCAGCGATCTTTGAGATTCTGTACGGCATCGCGCTTTTTCTGTTTGCCTTCATCATTCATCGGCGGGCGCAATTCTACGCAAGAGTGCGCGCAGCGCTGCCCAGCGATTCCGTTTGATTGAGTGCGCCCCCGGGTAGCGCTACGCGCTTCCCGGGCTACGCATTCCATGTCCGCGGCTACTCACACCGGCATCGCCCTGCGGTCGGCGAAATTGACTGCGCCCCGCACCACCCGGTAGATGTACCAGATGCCGACTGCCACGTAGCCCAGCCAGGCAAAGGGGATCAGCACGATTGTGAACATCAGCAGGGACGACACCGCCGTCCACAGCAGGCTGTACCAGAAGGTGCGCAGCAGCCAGCGGTGATGGCTGCGCAGGAATTCGTTGCCGGTGTCGTTGACCTTGAGGTGGTTGATGATCACACCGGCCACGGCAGCCAGGCCGCCGGTGAACGGCGTCACGCCATACAGGATGTAGGCCACCAGCAGCGTGGTGCGCTCGCTTTCGCTGGGCTCGGCGGACTGGACAATGGCACTGTCGCTCATGCTTTGACTCCGCTGGATCCCGGATTGTGAGCCAGTTTAACCCCGGACCAGACGCCGGCTGACACTTTTGGGCCGTAAAAACGGGCCGTTTGTGACGCGCATCATGCCAAAAGGCCCTCAAATGCCTTCAAATCCCCCATAAACCCCACATTTGTGTGCTGGTGCGCATCTTGCTCCGGAACTTCCAGTAAGATGCGCCACATGAATCATCGGCCATGATCCGATGCGGGAGATTTTCGATGTCGATTCAGGGGATTGTAAAGAAGACTTCAAGTGGTTTCCGGCGTGCCGGCCTGGTTCTGGCCCTGAGCGCCCTGGTAATGGCGCCGACAGCCGGGGCGACAACCCTGGCCCAGGCCATCGCGCAGGCGCTGGCCGCCCTGCAGAAGGCGGGACAGCAGACCCAGGCGGCCATCCAGCAGATCGAGGCGCAGACGCAGGCGGCGCTGGGCAAGATCATCGGCCAGTCGGGAGGCGGTCTGGGGCAGGCCCTGCAGCAGACCATCGCCACCTTCACCCTGGTGCTGAAGGAAGCCAACACGACCTACCTGGACCCGACGCCGGGCACTGCCACCTTCAGCGAAACCATCAGCTACCAGGGCCTGGCGCGCACCTACATCGTGGTGCGGCCGGATCCGGTCATCAGCAACGCGCCCGCGCTGATCCTGATGCATGCCCACGGCATCACGCCTCAGACCATGGCCAACCTGGCCCGTGCCGGCCGCCTGGCCCATGACTACGGCGTCTGGGTCTACCTGCCGCAGGGCGAGAACGGCAAGTGGAACGAAGACCCCTCCTCGAGCAGCACGGTCGACGACGTCGGCTTCATCTCGAAGCTGATCGACGATGCCATCAGCCGCGACAAGATCGACCAGAAGCGGGTGTATGCCGCAGGTTATTCCGCCGGCGGCTTCATGGCCGAGCGCCTGGCCTGCCAGCTGTCCAATCGCATTGTCGGCTTCGTAGCCATCGCCGCGACCCTGCGCAGTTCCCTGGCAACGGCAGCCCAGTGCACGCCGGCGCATGCCATGCCGGTGGCCTTCATGGACGGCACCTCCGACGTGGTGGTGCCCTACAAGGGTGAGCCCACCGTGCAGTCCGCCGCCGCCGCCACCGCCTTCTGGGCGGTGAAGAACAGCTGCGCCGCGACCCTGACCACCACCACTACGCTGCCGCAGCAGGTCAAGGACGGCACCACCGTGGCCGTGACCACCTTCACCCAGTGCCCCGCGGCCATGGCCACCTCTCTCTACACCATCAACGGCGGCGGCCACACCTGGCCGGGCTCGCCCTACAGCGTCTATACCGCCTACCTCGGCAAGACCACGCAGAATCTCGATGCCACCATCGAGCTGTGGAAGTTCCTGACACCGTACTCGCTGCAATAGGCCAAGCCATCCAGAGGCTGGAAACAAAAAAAAGGGGCCGATCGCAAGATCGGCCCCTTTTTCATGCTTGTTTCAACAGTCCGGACATGGATGTCCGGCACCTTGGACAAGGATGCCCATTGTTCCTACCAATGTTCGCCTTTGAACACATTGGCGAACACCACCTGCTCCAGTGTCGGCTTCGGCGACGGCGCGTCCTTGTCCTTGCCGCTCTTGGCGGCGCCGGAGGACGGAAACAGCTGGAAGCCCTTGGACAGGATGTAGTCGTTGACCTTGGGCCACAGCGCGTAGCTGACCGAAGCCGCGGTGCCGAGCGTGGTGGCGATGCTCTTCGGCCGTTCCATGATCGCCTTGACCACGGTATCGGCGGCATCGTCCGGCGACCAGGTGGGGATATAGCTGTAGATCTTGGTCGGCGCGATCATCGGCGTGCGCACCAGCGGCATGTAGATCGCCGTGGTGTGGATGTTCTTCGCCTTGATCTCGGCCGAGAGGCAGCGGGTGAAGGCATCCAGCGCCGCCTTGCTGGCGACATAGGCGGAGAAGCGCGCCGCGTTGGCCAGCACGCCGATCGAGCTGATGTTGATGATGTGGCCGCTCTTGCGGTGCAGCATGCTCGGCAGCAGGGCCATGATCAGGCGCACCGAGCCAAAGTAGTTCAGCTGCATGGTGCGCTCGAAGTCGTGGAAGCGCTCGTACGACTCCGCCACCGCGCGGCGGATCGAGCGGCCGGCGTTGTTGATCAGCACGTCGACATGGCCGAAGTCCTTCAGCACCGCCGCTGCCATCGCGTCGATCGCCTTCAGGTCGTTGAGATCGCAGGGATAGACGAAGGCTTCGCCGCCGATGGTCTCGATGATTTTCTGCGTCTCGTCGAGCTTGTCCTTGGTGCGCGCCACCAGGATCACCTTGGCGCCGGCCGCGGCCAGCTTCTTGGCGGTGGTGAAGCCGATGCCGGAGGAGGCGCCGGTGATCAGCACGATCTTGCCGGCCATGCGGCGCACCAGCTTGGGTGAGGCCTTGTAGCCGAGGTTGAGATACTGGTCCCAGAAATTCCACAACACGGTGGCGTAGTCGGCGATATCCGGGCACTTGATGCCGCTGCCGCGCAGTGCGGCGCGCGCATTCTTGTCTTCGAACACGGCGCGGTTGGTGGCATAGCCCAGCACCGACATCGGCACGCCGATGGATTTGGAGATCTGCTTCTTCACGCCGTCCGGCACCGCGTCGCCGATGCGGCCGGTGAGGGCGCGCAGCGCGCGCGGCAAGGTCGGCACTTCCAGCTTCTTGGCGAACTCGGGGCCGTGGGCGGCAGCGAGGAAGGCGCCGAGCAACTCGCCCACGGTGGGCGAGTGAGACTGGATCAGGCAGAAGCATTCGCCGTCGAGGCCGTCCTTGTGGGCGATGGCTTCCATCGCCTTGACCACGTAGTCCACCGGCACGATCGGCACGCGGCCGCCCTCGATGCCGAGCAGCGGCACCCATTTCGGCAGGCGATAGCTGATCTTCTGGATCGCCTTGAAGAAATAATAGGGGCCGTCGATCTTGTCGATCTCGCCGGTCTCGGAGGAGCCAACCACGGCGCCCGGCCGATAGACGCGGAACGGCACCTTCGATTCCTCGCGGACGATCTTCTCGGCCTGGTACTTGGTGCGGTAATAAGGGTGCTTGGTCGACTGGCCCTCGTCGAACATGTCCTCGGTGAACTTGCCGACGTAATCGCCGCCGGCCACCGCCACCGAGCTCATGTGGTGCAGCCGCACCTTGCCGCCCAGCTCGTTGACGAAGTCGACGACGTTGCGCGTGCCCTCGGTGTTGACGCGGTCGGCGGTGTTGTCGTCCATGTTCATGTCATAGACGGCGGCCAGATGGAACACGTGGTCGATCTTGCCCTTCAGCTTCTTCGCCTCGGCCGCATCGACCAGGCCGGGCATGGTGATGTCCCCGTACACCGGGAACAGCCGGTCGCCGTACTCGCCGACGCGCTCCACCAGCGCATCGAATTTCTCCTGTGAGGACTCGCGCACCAGGATGTAGACCTTGGCGTCCTCGCGTGCCGCCAGTCGCTCGACCAGGAAGCGCCCGATGAAGCCGGTGGCGCCGGTGACGAAGTAATTCATTTGTTCTGCTCCTAGGCCTGTATTTTTTCGATTATCAAGCTCTGCCGACTCAGTACGGCACCCTTCTCGCTCCGACAAACTAGCATATCCGCGCTAAAACGCAGCCGGTGCCAGGGTAGTTTTTACGGGAAGCGGATGTTTGCCGAGGCAACAAGGCCGAGGCAAGCAGACAGGGGAGGACCGCCCTTCGCAGGTCGGGTCAAGCGCCGCGGACCCGACAGGCTCTTGCCGGCACCGTGGAACACCCCTCAACCCGGCCTCCCACCTACTTCGGCCCATGCCCGGTAAACGTATCCATGGTTTTGTAGACGCCGAAAACATGACGCGCCAGCCAGTCGAACAGGCGCACCGGCAGCAGGCCGCGCAGGGCGCTGGAGAAGTGCACCGTCCACGGCATGATCAGGCGCGGCCGGCCCGTCTTCATCGCCGCCCAGACGCGGTCGGTGACGTACTGCGGCGTCAGGATCGGGGTGAACAGCATGGTCTTGGCGCCCTCGAACATGCCGGTGGAGATATAGGTCGGGTTGACCGTGGTGACGCGCACATGCGGGTGCCCAGCTTGCTCCAACTCCAGGCGCACCGAATCGCTCCAGCCGGTGCAGCTCCACTTGCTGGCGCAGTAAACGCTCATGCGCGGGTTGGAGATCAGCCCGGCGGCGGAGGCGATATTGACCACCCGCTGCTCGCTGCCGCGGTTGGCGATCATCGCCGGCAGGAACTCGCGCGCAATGTACATCGGCGCCATGGCGTTGATCGACATGGTGAACGCGATGTCCTTCAGCGGATCGTGTTCCCAGAAATACTTGCCGCGCACCACCCCGGCATTGTTGAACAGGATGTCCGGGTTGCCGACTTCGGCGCGCACCATTGCCGCCGCCTCGGTGATGGCCTCGAGCTTCGACACGTCGACCAGGTAGGGGTGCACCTTGCCGCCCGCGGCCCGCAGCTCGGCCACCGTCTTGTCCAGCTCGGCCTGGTTGATGTCCCACAGGATCACCGCGGCAGCGCCCTCCTGCACGGCCAGCTGGGCGTAGATCTTCCCCATGCCCATCGCCGCGCCCGTGATCAGCACTTTCTTGCCGGCTACGTTATGCATCGTCCTTACCCCAGACCCGGTTGGATATCTGCCGGAGTATAGAATTTGCGAGCGCTGCGCAGACTGGCCGTGGCGACAGCAATCGTAGCGTGGGTGGAGCGCAGCACAACCCACCGCCTGCGCAAAGCCGGTGGGTTACGCGCCTGCGGCGCTCCACCCACCCTACATGCTGTGGGGCGGCGCGTAGTCCTCGACAAACCCGCCCGGCAAATGCGGCTGCAGCACTGCCAGCCGCTGCGCCAGTTCATCCGCCGTATACGCCCGCGGCGGATGCCGCCCCCACACCGGCGCCGGCCAGGCCGGATCGCCGGCGTAACGCACGATATGATGCAGGTGCAGCTGCGGCACCATATTGCCCAGCGCCGCCAGGTTTAGCTTGTCGCCGCGGAACGCCGCCATCAGCGCGCGCGACAGCGCCGTCGACTCGCGCAGCAGCAGCGCCTGGCCGGCCTCGTCGAGTTCGTAGATCTCGCGCAGGCCGGCGCGCTGCGGCACCAGGATGAACCAGGGATACTGCGCATCGTTCAGCAGCAGCAGCAGGCCCAGCTCGAAGCGGCCGAGCCGGTGGCAATCTTTCGCCAACTGTGGATGCAGGGCGAAACTCATGCCGGCTTGCCTTCCTTCAGCGACACCACCGCCATGGTCAGGCGCGAGATGCACACCAGCCGGTTCTGCTCGTCCTCGATGCGGATCTCCCACACCTGGGTGGCGCGGCCGACGTGCAGCGGCCGCGCGGTGCCGGTGACGATGCCCTGGGTGGCGGCGCGGATGTGGTTGGCGTTGATCTCCAAGCCCACGGTGAAGACCTGGCTCGGGTCGGTGCACAGGCTGGCGGCGATGCTGCCCAGCTCCTCGGCCAGCACGCAGGAGGCGCCGCCGTGCAGGCGCCCATAGGGCTGCTTGGTGCGCCCGTCCACCGGCATGGTGCCGCGCAGGTAGTCCTCGCCGATCTCGGTGATGCGCAGGCCGATATGCTCGGCGATGGTGTTGGGGATGGGAAAGCGATTGTCCGTCACCGGACCCAGGGTCACGGCTTGTTTCCAGATGGCCATTGGCGGGCTGTAGTCGGGGTTGTGTAAAGAGTCTAACGCAAGCCTGCAACACGCCGTCCGGACCACTCCGTTAAACTCCGCGCATCTCAGCTTGGACATCTGTCCCGTATATGTCCCGTACCGCCCTCATCGCCGGCAGCACCGGCCTCATCGGCAACTTCCTGCTGCAAAAGCTGCTGGACAGCCGCGACTATGACCGCGTCATCGCCGTCACGCGCCATCCGCTGTCCGCCTCCAATCCAAAATTGAGCAACCCGACCAGCGATTTCGAGCATCTCGGCGCACTGGGCAAGCAGCTCGCGGCGGACGACGTGTATTGCTGCCTCGGCACCACCACCGCCAAGGCCGGCGGCCAGGCCGGGCTGGAGCGCGTCGACTACCACATGGTGCTGGACCTGGCGCGCAGCGCGCGCGCCGCCGGGGCCACGCAGTTCACGGTGGTCTCCGCTGTCGGCGCTTCGCTGCGCTCACCCGCCTTCTACTCGCGGGTCAAGGCGCGGATGGAGCGCAGCGTCGCCGAAGCGGGTTATGCGACGGTGCACATCCTGCGGCCTTCGCTGCTGCTCGGCGCGCGCCAGGAGTCGCGGCTGGCCGAGGACATCGCGCAAAAGGCCTCGCCCCTGCTGGCGCCGCTGTTCAGCGGCCGCCTCAGCCAGTATCGTCCGGTGCAGGCGGAGCAAGTGGCGGCGGCAATGCTGACGCTGGCCCTGCGCCCGGCCAGTGGTGTGCGCATTCACCACTATCCATTTATCGACTAAGCGGAAAACCCCATGGCCGCTCCGGCAGGCGAGGCGCACGGCACCCAGCTGCTGTTGGAACTGTTCGTCATGCTCGGCGGCGCCAAGCTGCTGGCGGAAATCTTCGCGTGGCTGCGCCAGCCCACCGTGGTTGGGGAAATCCTCGCCGGCGTGCTGATCGGGCCGCAGGTGCTGAAGCTGGTCGCGCCCTCGGAAACCTCGCATGTGCTGGCCGAGCTGGGCGTGATCTTCCTGCTGTTCAACGTCGGCCTGGAAACCAAGCCCTCGTCGATCTTCAAGGTCGGGCGCACGGCGCTGCTGGTGGCGGTGCTCGGCGTGGTGGTGCCGATGCTATGCGGCTATCTGCTGATGATGGCCTGGGACGGCAACAAGATCGAAGCGCTGTTCATCGGCACCGCCATGGTCGCCACCAGCGTCGGCATCACCGCGCGCGTGCTGGCCGACCTGGGCCTGCTCGACTCCACCGCCGCGCGCATCATCCTCGGCGCCGCGGTGATCGACGACGTGCTCGGCCTGCTGGTGCTGGCGGCCGTGGCCAGCGCCGCGCAGGGCACCGTCAACGTCGCCGAGATCGCCACCACCGCGCTGCTCGCCATCGGTTTCGTCGGCGCCATCGCCTTCCTCGGAGCCCCGGCCATGACTCGCGCCGCGCCGCACTTCCGCCGCCTGCGCGCCGGCAACGAGTTCTTCGTCGTCGCCATCCTGCTCTGCTTCGGCCTGGCCCTGGCCTCTGCCACCATCGGCGTCGCCGCCATCATTGGCGCCTTCCTCGCCGGCATGGCGCTGGCCGAGGCGGTGGAGGGCGAGCATGACACGCATCAGCAGGTGCGCGGCGCCACCGAATTCCTGGTGCCGTTCTTCCTGGTCAACATCGGCATGCAGCTCGACCTGGGCGTGTTCACCAACAGCAAGACCCTGCTGCTGGCGGTGGTGATGACCGTGGTGGCGGTGCTGACCAAGCTGATCGGCTGCGGCCTCGGCGCCTGGGGGCTGGGGATGCGCGGCGCCATGCAGGTCGGCGTCGGCATGGTGCCGCGCGGCGAGGTGGGCATCGTCGTCGCCCAGATCGGGCTCGGCGTCGGCGTCATCACCGAGTCGCTGTTCGGCGCGGTGCTGTTCATGGCTTGTGCTACCACGCTGATTGCGCCGCCGCTGATCCGGCCGCTGTTTGCGCCGCAAAAAGCGTGAATAGGCCAAGAATATAAAAGGTTTGTAGACCGGGCGCAGCGAGGCTGAAGTCGGCCTTTTACTTGACTTGCGAACGCGGCTATTGCCCAATATGGTCATCTTGACCTGTTTGTGAAAACCATGAAAACAGCGACCGTCGCCCAAGCCAAAGCGCAATTGTCCGAACTGATAGGAGAAGTGGCACACGCCGGGCGCAGCGTGCTGATCACTAAACGCGGTCGACCGATGGCGAAGCTGGTCCCGGTGGATGCTCCGGCCCGGCCTCATCCGGCAAAAATCAAAGGCTGGCTGGATAAAAACGATCCATTTTTCGATGCGGTGGACGAAATTGTCGCCGAGCGTGCGCAGCACAAACCCCGCCCTGTAGATTTTTGACGTGCCTGGCTACCTGCTCGATACCAATGTGTTGTCCGAGTTGCTGAAGAAGCGGCCGGAGCCGGCAGTCGTGCGCTCGCTCAACGTTATCCCTGCGGAAGATCTTTTTACGTCGAGCATCTGCGTTATGGAGTTGCGCCGCGGTAGTCGCCGGCATCCGAAGTCTGAGCAATTGTGGGAGCGCATTTGTAAGGAACTGCTATGTCGCGTGCAGATTCTTGCGTTCGATGAGCGGGAAGCGGTACTGGCGGGCGATATCAGCGCAGAACTGGCGGCTGGAGGAATGCCCGTCGGTACCGAGGATGCCTTGATAGCCGCCACGGCGTTGGCGAACGGTTTGACCGTTGCAACGCGCAATACCGTGCATTTCTCGCGAGTAAGTACTTTGCGTGTGATTAATTGGTGGCCCTAAGACCATCGGCAGCGACGGTGCGTAATGCCCCCAATTTCATTTCGTTGCATCCGAGCCATCTTGTTTTGCAGCGGAGACATTCAACCCGGCGCTGGTACTAAATATCGCCCAGCAGCGCCTTCACCCGATCATGATAGCTGCGCGACAGCGTCAGCTCGGTCCCGTCCTTGAGCAGCACGCACTGATCCGCATTGAACAGCGGCGTCAGTTCCTTGACCCGGTCCAGGTTGACGATGGTCGAGCGGTGGATGCGCACGAAGCTCTGTGGATCGAGCTGCTGCTCGAAGGCGTTCATGGTCTCGCGGATCAGGTGCAGCTCGTCGCCGACGTGCAGGCTCAGATAGTTGCCCTCGGCGCCGATCCAGTCGATATCGTCGACGCTGACCACGCGGGTGCGCCCGCGCGTCTTCACCGCCACCCGGCGCAGCCAGCGCGATTCCGGCCGCAGCTGCGCCAGCAGCGCGTCGAAGCGGTGGTCGAGGCTGTGCTCGCTGCGGTGGCGCAGCTGTTCGCGCGCGCGCTGCAGCGCGTTCTCGAAGCGTTCGCTGTCGAACGGCTTGAGCAGGTAATCGAGCGCATGCACTTCGAACGCGCGCAAGGCGTGCTCGTCGTGCGCGGTGACGAACATGATGGCGGGCCGCGTCGCCGGTTCCAGCGCGGCGATGACGCCGAAGCCGTCGATCTCGGGCATCTGCACGTCGAGGAATACCAGGTCCGGGCGCAGGCTGCGGATGCTGCCGATGGCGGAAGCGCCGTCGCCGCACTCGCCGACGATCTCGAAATCCTCGGCCTGTTCCAGATGCCTGCGCAGGCGCCGCCGTGCCGGCGGCATGTCATCGACGATGAGCGTTCGGATGGCTCCCATTAATCGGTCCTCTGCCGCTCGTAGGGCAGGCACAGGCGCGCGCTGAAGCCGCCGCCCGCAGGCGAGTCGATTTCCAGGCCCTGCTCGCCGCCGTACATCTGCGTCAGCCGCGCGCGGGTGTGCGACAGGCCGATGCCGTGGCGGCGCGGCGAAGCGCCGGCAAGCCCGGGGCCGTCATCGCTGACCCACAGGGTCAGCCGGCCGTTGGCGATGTGTCCGCCCACTTCGATGTGGCCGTTGGCGGCACGGCGCGAGATGCCATGCACCACGGCATTTTCCACCAGCGGCTGCAGGATGAAGTTCGGCACCTGCGCGCTGAGCGCCTCGGGGTCGAAGGCGTAGCGCACCTGCAGGCGGTCTTCCAGCAGCAGCTGCTGGATATCGAGATAGCGCCGCACGAAGGCCAGCTCATCCGCCAGCGGCACCTTCGGCGCATCGCCGCCGGCGAAGGATAGGCGCAGTAGGTCGCTGAGCATGGTGATCAGGCGCTCGGCGGTGGCGGCATCCTTGTAGGCGAACTCGGACACCGCATTGAGCGTGTTGTAGAGAAAATGCGGATTGAGCTGGGCCTTGAGCGCCTGCACCTGGGCCTGCGCCAGCAGCTTCTCGCGCTCCTCGTAGCGGCGCACCAGCCGGATCGAGTAGACGATGGCGGCAAAGGCCAGGTAAATGACCATCATGTAAGGCGTCGACACCAGCACGCTCTGCCCCAGCGACCAGTGCATATGGCTGCCGATGCGGTCGCCGAACAACCCGTAGACGGCGCTGTGGCAGATGGCGACATTGACCGCCGAGATGACCATTCCGGAAGCCACATGCACGCCGATATTGCGCCAGCGCTTCGGCCCTTCGATGGCGTAGTGCTGCGTCAGCCACAGGATCAGGGGCGATGCAAGGCTCCACACCAGAGCCTGCAGCACGGTGCCGAAGACGTCGCGCGTCAGATTGGCGCCGTGCGCCATCTGCATGTCCTCGATCATGTCCGAGGGCATCATCAGGCCGTAGAAGCCGAACCAGAATAGCAGCACCCAGGCCGCCACGCTCCAGCGGGCGACACCGGGCCGCGCGGCCTCCGCGGCAGCGTTGCTTTGCGAAATGGATGCGGCGGTCAAGTTCAGCGTGGCCATCGAAGGGTTCAGCCCAGTTTAGACCGGTACGCGGGCTGCCGTGGGCTTGCCGCCGAGGTGCAGCCAGCGCTGCGCCAGGCGTGCCAGCCGGGTGTGCGCGTCGCCGTGCCCGGCCGTGGGATGCAAGGCCGTTGCCGGGGACTGTTCAAGCGAGGCCAGCTGCTGCGAGTAGTCATAAGCCAGCAGGCGTTCGCCGCGTGTCGGCAGCTGCGCCAGGCTGGCGAGCGCCGCGGCGTGCAGCAACAAGGCCGCGGCACCGGCGCTGGCGGCGGGATGCGCGGTGCGCCAAAGCATCAATTTGTTCATCGGGGGACTCCGCAAATGCCGGCCGTGTGGCCGCATTGGAAGTCTGTGCGGAGCCCGCCGCCACCGCCACGGCTGTGGGACGGGCCGTGCACGCGGCGGGACGGGGCGTCAGCCGCCTTCGGCTTCGAGCTGCTTCCTGAGCCTGGCGAAGCTGGCCCGTTCGGCCGCCGCCGGCTTGGGGTACTTCAGCTCCAGGCTTTCCAGGGTGCGCACGATGATGTCCGCCACGGTGGCGCGCATGAAGGGCTTGTCGTCGGCCGGGATGGCGTACCACGGCGCCCAGGCCTTGGAAGTCTCGTTCAGCGCGCCCTCGTAGGCCTGCATGTAGTCCTTCCAGTGAGCCCGCTCGGCCACGTCGCTGGTCTCGAACTTCCAGTTCTTCTCCGGTTCTTCGAGGCGCGCCAGGAAGCGCTGGCGCTGCTCCTCCCTCGATACATTGAGCCAGAACTTGAGGATTACCGTGCCGTTGCGCGCCAGGTGTTTTTCCAGGTCGCGGATCGAGGCGTAGCGCTGTGGCCAGATTTCGCCCGGGTCCAGCCCGCGCGGCAGATGCTGCGGGTCGAGCAGTTCCGGATGCACCTTGGCCACCAGCACCTCTTCGTAGTAGCTGCGGTTGAACACGCCGATGCGGCCGCGCTCGGGCAGGCGCACATTGGTGCGCCAGAGGAAGTCGTGCTGCAGCTCTTCCTTGCTCGGCTGCTTGAACGAATACACCTGGCAGCCGGCCGGATTCACTCCGGACAGCACCGCGCGGATGGTCGAATCCTTGCCCGCCGCGTCCATCGCCTGGAAGATCAGCAGCAGGGCGCGGTGATCGTAGGCATAGAACAGGTGCTGTAGCTGGTCGAGCTTGCCCACCAGCCGCGCCAGTTCGTCCTTCGCCGCATCCTTGTCCGGCGCGTCCTTGGGCGGCCTGGTCGGCGACTTGGCCAGCTTGAACTTGCCGTCGGCGGGCACCAGGTAGCGGCTCTCCACCGCCCGGAACAGGTTTTTTTCCCGTACCTGCGGCTTTTCCTTGTCCTTGCCCATGCGGCTCCCCATGCGACTCCTTGTTGCGGCTGCTCAGTGCGGTCCGGGAAGGACGTAGAACAGTACCGAGAAGTAATGGCAGACGCTGCCGGCGAGCACGAAGGCATGCCAGATGGCGTGGTGGTAGCGCAGCTGCTCCCAGGCGTAGAAGATCACGCCGAAGCTGTAGCTGAGGCCGCCGGCCAGCAGCCACCACAGTCCGCTGCTTTCCATGCTGTGGATCAGCGGCTTGGCCGCCACCACGCCGCACCAGCCCATCAGCAGGTAGATCACCAGCGACAGCGCCTCGAAGCGGCCGGTGGTGAAGACCTTGAAGACGACGCCGATCGTCGCCAGGCCCCAGGTGAAGCCGAACAGGCTCCAGCCGAGCCAGCCGTTCAGCGCCAGCAGGGTGAACGGCGTGTAGGTGCCGGCGATCAGCACATAGATCAGGCTGTGGTCGATGACCCGCAGCACCCGCTTGGTGGCGGGCAGGGGGATGCTGTGGAACAGCGTGCTGGCGGTGTACATCAGCACCAACGCGCTGCCGAAGATGGCGGCGGCGGTGATGTCCCGCGCATGGCCCCATACCGCCGCCTTCGCCACCAGGATGGTCAGCCCGGCGATGGACAGCAGCGCGCCGATGCCATGGGTCAGCCCGTGGGCCAGTTCCTCGCCGAAGGTGTAGATGGTTTCGCGGGCGCGCTCGACCGGTGAGCCCGGCGCCTGCTCTTCGAGTTTGCTGCTGGTGTTAATCGGCTTTCTCCACTCTCAGGGTTGCGCCCTCCACCGCGATCACGCGCACGCAGCTGCCGGCGGGCAGGTCGGGACCGGCGACGCGCCACTGGCCGTCGTCGACGCGGACCTGGCCGATGCCGTTGACGATCGGCGACTCCAGGGTAAAGCTGCGGCCGGTATAGAGGCTGCTGCGCTCATTGAGGCCGTTGGCCGCGACCTGGGAATTCTTCTGCGGCCGCAGCCGCCGCCAGGCCAGCACCGAGCCGATGGCGACGACCGCGAACAGCGCCACCTGAAAAGCGATGCCGATGCCCGGCACCACCCACAGCACGGTGCCGACCACCAGCGCGGAAATGCCCATCCACAGGAAGAAGGCGCCGGGCAGGAACGCCTCCACGATCATCAGCGCCAGGCCGATCAGCCACCAGTGCCAGAACAGGGGATGCAGGCTCACGGCTTGCCTTGCATGGTCTGCTTGGTCAGCTCGGCGATTCCGCCGATGGCGCCGATGATGCTGGCCGCTTCCAGCGGCATCAGCACCAGCTTCTGGTTCGGCGCCGAGCCGATCTGCTTCAGCGCCTCGGTGTACTTCAGGGCGATGAAGTAATTGAGTGCCTGCGGGCTGCCCTTGGTGATGGCGTCGGACACCACCTGCGTCGCCTTGGCTTCCGCCTCGGCCGAGCGCTCGCGCGCCTCGGCTTCGCGGAAGGCCGCTTCCTTGAGGCCCTCGGCTTCGAGGATGCGCTTCTGCTTTTCGCCCTCGGCGGCGAGGATCTCCGCCTGGCGCGCGCCTTCGGCCTTGAGAATCGCCGACTGCCGCGCGCCCTCGGCTTCGAGGATCGAGGCGCGCTTGTCGCGCTCGGCCTTCATCTGCCGGCCCATCGAGTCGATCAGGTCGGCCGGCGGGCGGATGTCCTTGATCTCGATGCGGGTCAGCTTCACGCCCCAGGGCGAGGTGGCCTGGTCGACCACGGTGAGCAGGCGCGAGTTGATGTGGTCGCGCTGCGACAGCAGCTCGTCCAGGTCCATCGAGCCCATCACCGTGCGCAGATTGGTCATGGTCAGGTTGAGGATGGCGTATTGCAGGTTCTGCACCTCGTAGGCGGCGCGCGCCGCGTCGAGGATCTGGAAGAACACCACGCCGTCGACGCCGACCATGGCGTTGTCCTTGGTGATCACTTCCTGGCTCGGCACGTCCAGCACCTGCTCCATCATCGACAGGCGCCGGCCGACCCGGTCCGACCACGGCACCAGCAGGTGCAGGCCCGGCTTGATGGTTTCCTTGTAGCGGCCGAAACGCTCGACCGTGTACTGCGCGCCCTGGCCGACGATGACGATGCTGCGGAACAGCGTCACTGCCACGAAGGCGACGAGCACCACGAGTAAGACGGTTCCGATAGCCACGCTGTTTCCCCTTGATTGAGTTGCCGCTTGCCCGGATTCTAGGCTAAGCGGATGAAGTCTCGCCGACGGCTTGCGCCGCCATCGCCTTGATGCGCTCCACCATGGAGTAGAAGCCGTTGCGCCGGTTCATGCTGAGGTTGCTGTCCAGGCCGAGCCGGGCGAAAGCGCCGCCGATGTCGGTATCGAGGATCTCGCGCGGCGTGCGGTCGGAGTAGAGCATGAACACCACCGCGATCAGGCCCTTGACGATGTGCGCGTCGGAATCCCCGCTGAAATGCAGCTTCAGCGGCGGCCCCGGCTCGGTGCGGGCGCTCATCCATACCTGGCTCATGCAGCCGCGCACCTTGTTGGCCTCGTTATGCTCGGCTTCGGGCAACGGCGGCAGCTTGCGGCCGAGCTCGATGAGATAGCGGTAGCGCTCCTCCCAATCGCCCAGCATCTCGAAAGTATCCGCCAGTTCCTCTAACTGCATGTCCTTGCGTCCGTAAATTGTGTCCAAGCGTGCCCAGGCTATGTTAGCTGTGAACCGCCGGGGTATGGTGCGGTCACAGCCACTGCCGGGAGCTGTTTCAGCGCAATACCAGTACCGACCCCGGCGCCGGCGCCAACCGAGTGGAGCGTCACCATGTTGATCCGATTCAGGCCGCAGCACCCGATTCAGCCGTCCGAAATCACCCCGGAAGGGGTTTACCGCGACCGCCGCCGTTTCCTGGCGCAGCTCGGCCTGAGCGCAGTCGGCGTGGCCATGGTCGGCTGCGGCAAGGCCGGCGAGACGCCCAAGGCTGCCGCGCCCCCATCTAGTGAAGGTGCGGCCGGCGGCGGCGACTTCAAGCTCGACAAGAAGACCGACCTGGCGGGCAAGGAAGCGCCCACCCAGTACGAGGATGTCACCCACTACAACAACTATTACGAATTCGGCACCAGTAAGGACGAGCCGGCCAAGTATGCCGGCACCTTGCGCACCCGGCCCTGGTCGGTGGCGGTGGGCGGCGAATGCGACGCCCCCGGCCAGATCGGCATCGACGAGCTGCTCAAGCTGTTTCCGCTGGAAGAGCGCATTTACCGGCACCGCTGCGTCGAAGGCTGGAGCATCGTGGTGCCCTGGGACGGCTTTGCCCTGGGCCCGTTCCTGGCCCGCTTCAAGCCCAATTCCAGGGCCAAATACGTGAGCTTCACCACCCTCCACGACACCAAACAGATGCCGCTGGCCGGCAGCGTGCTGCCCTGGCCCTACCGCGAGGCGCTGCGCATCGACGAGGCCATGCACCCGCTGGCCTTCCTCTCCATGGGCCTCTACGGCAAGAGCCTGCCCAACCAGAACGGCGCGCCGCTGCGCCTGACCCTGCCCTGGAAATACGGCTTCAAGAGCATCAAGTCGATCGTCGCCATCGACTTCACCGAGCAGGCGCCGCAGACCACCTGGAACCTGTCGGCGCCGGACGAGTACGGCTTCTATGCCAACGTCAATCCGGCCGTCGACCATCCGCGCTGGAGCCAGAAGAGCGAACGCCGCCTGGGCGAGCTGTTCAAGCGGCCGACCCTGATGTTCAACGGCTACCCGGAAGTGGCGTCGCTGTATTCCGGTCTGGACCTGCGCACCTTCTATTGAAACGGTTGCAACGCGAACTCCCATGGCCATCTCGATGACGCCGCTGCGCTGGCTCAAGCTCTCCGTCTGGCTGCTGTGCCTGGCCCCCGCCGCGCAGCTCGGCTGGCTCACTTATGTCGGCCATCTCGGCCCCAATCCGGTGGAAACCCTGGAGCACGGCACCGGCAGCCGCGCCCTGCAGATCCTGCTGCTGACCCTGGCGATGACGCCGCTGCGCCAGCTCACCGGCCGGCCGGAGCCGATCCAGCTGCGCCGCACCCTCGGCCTGTTCGCCTATTTCTACATGAGCGTGCACTTCGCCATGTACCTGGTGTTCGACCTGGAGCTGTCCCTGCCCAAGCTGGGCGAGGACCTGGTCAAGCGCACCTGGATCACCCTGGGCTTTTCCTGCTGGCTGTTCCTGCTGCCGCTGGCGGTCACCTCCACCGACGGCTGGCAGCGGCGCCTCAAGCGCCGCTGGAAGAGCCTGCACCGCCTGATCTACCCGGCGGCGCTGCTGGCCTGCTGCCATTTCGTCTGGCTGGTGAAGAAGGACGAGACCGAGCCGATGATTTACATGGCGATCCTGCTGGTACTGCTGGCCTGGCGCATGCCGTTGCGAAACTGGGTGAAGGGTATACTTAAGCCTCAAACCTCCACCTGAGCTTCAAGACGCGGGTTTCAATCGGGTGACAGAGTTCTCCAGCGCAGACTGGATTTGCCTGCCGCCATGCGCGTCCCACTTGTGTAATCCCCATGACCCGTCCCTCCGGCCGCAATGCCGATCAGCTTCGTCCCGTGACCATCCAGCGGCAGTTCACCAAGCACGCGGAAGGCTCGGTGCTGGTCAGCTTCGGCGACACCCGCGTGCTGTGCACCGCCAGCGTGGAAGAGCGCGCCCCGGCCTGGCGCAAGGAGCAGGGCGGCGGCTGGCTCACCGCCGAGTACGGCATGCTGCCGCGTGCCACGCATACGCGCAGCAAGCGCGAGGCGGCGCAGGGCAAGCAGAACGGCCGCAGCCAAGAAATCCAGCGCCTGATCGGCCGCTCGCTGCGCTCGGTGCTGGACCTGAGCGCCCTCGGCAACTTCACCATCACCATCGACTGCGATGTATTGCAGGCCGATGGCGGCACCCGCACCGCCAGCATCACCGGCGGTTACGTCGCCCTGGTCGAGGCGGTCAACGCCATGCGCAAGCGCGGCCAGATCAAGACCAACCCCCTGCACGGCCAGGTCGCGGCGATCTCGGTGGGCATTTACCGCGGCCAGCCGGTGCTCGACCTCGACTACGCCGAGGATTCCGACTGCGAAACCGACATGAACGTGGTGATGAACGAGGCCGGGCAGTTCGTCGAAGTGCAGGGCACCGCCGAAGGCCACGCCTTCCGCCGCGAAGAGCTGGACGCCATGCTCAACCTTGCTGCCAAGGGCATCGCCGACCTGGCCAAGGCCCAGAACGAGGCCCTGGGCGTCTAGGAGCGCCCCGCTCATGGCAACGGAAATCGTCCTCGCCAGCCGCAACGACGGCAAGCTCGCCGAGATGCAGGGGCTGTTCGCCTCGCTCGGCTGGAAGCTGCGCTCGGTCGCCGAGTTCTGTGACGATGCCGCCGAAGAAACCGCTTCGAGTTTTGTCGAGAACGCCCTGCTCAAGGCACGTCATGCGTCCCTGGTCTCCGGCCTGCCCGCCATCGCCGACGATTCGGGGCTGGAAGTGGCGGCGCTGGAGGGCGCGCCCGGCGTGCGCTCGGCGCGCTATGCCGGCGAGGATGCCAGCGATGCGGACAACAACCAGAAGCTGCTGGCGGCGCTGAAGAACATCCCCGACGAGCGCCGCGGCGCCCGCTTCATCTGCCTGATGGTCTACCTGCACCACGCCGAGGACGCCACCCCGCTGATCGCCCAGGGCAGCTGGCGCGGCACCATTCTGCACAACCCGCGCGGCGCCAACGGCTTCGGCTACGACCCCCTGTTCCTGGTGCCGGACCTGAAGCGCAGCGCCGCCGAGCTGGATGCCGAGGTGAAGAACCGCGTCAGCCATCGCGGCAAGGCGGCGCGACACCTGTATTCGATGATTCACGATGCGGGCGGCTGACGCCGCCGGGAATCGGGAATCGGGAGTCGGGAATCGATCCGCCGCTTCCACGGCTGCGCTTGTCGATATCCCGCTCTCGCTTTATCTGCATTTCCCCTGGTGCGTGCGCAAGTGCCCGTACTGCGACTTCAACTCGCATGCCGCGCGCGGCGACATCGAGGAAGACCGCTACGTCGACGCCCTGATCCGCGATCTCGACTACGAGATTCGACTCCCGACCCCCGACTTGGTCCCCGTTTCAGGGGATTCCCGATTCCCGGCTTTATCCAGCATCTTCGCCGGCGGCGGCACGCCGAGCCTGTTTTCCGGCCGCGCCATCGGCCGCGTGCTGGAGGCTGTCGCCGCGCGCCTGCCGTTTGCGCCGGATATCGAAATCACCCTGGAAGCCAATCCCGGCACTGCCGACGCCGGCAATTTCCGCGAATACCGCGCTGCCGGCGTCAACCGCCTGTCGATCGGCGTGCAGAGCCTGGACGACACCCAGCTCAAGCGCCTGGGCCGCATTCACGGCCGCGACGAGGCCATCGCCGCCTATGGCACCGCGCGTGCGGCCGGCTTCGACAACATCAACCTGGACCTGATGTACGCCCTGCCGCAGCAGACTCCGCAGCAGGCCCTGACCGATCTGCAGGCGGCCTGCGATCTGGCGCCGGAGCACCTGTCCTACTACCAGCTGACGCTGGAGCCCAACACCGAGTTCGCCGCCCATCCGCCCCCGCTGCCGGACGACGAAGCCGCCTGGGACATGCAGCTCGCCGGCCAGGCCCTGCTGGCCGGGCAGGGTTATGCGCAGTACGAGGTTTCGGCCTACGCCCAGCCGGGCCGGCAGTGCCGGCATAACCGCAACTACTGGGAGTTCGGCGACTACCTTGGAATCGGGGCCGGCGCCCACGGCAAGCGCAGCGGCGCCGGCGGCATCGTCCGCCGCGCCCGCCACAAGCATCCGCGCGCCTACCTGGAAGGTGCCGGCGGCGCCGCGGCGATCCAGGAAGACAAGCCGGTGGCCGTGGCCGAACTGCCGTTCGAGTACGCCATGAATGCCCTGCGCCTCAATCAGGGCTTCAGCCGGGCCGGCTTCGAGCGTCGCACCGGCCTCGACGCGGCCGTGCTCGACGCGGCGCTGAACCAAGCCCGGCAAAAGGGTCTAATCGTTGAAGAAGGCGGGGAAGAGTCCGGTGGCCGGATTCGCGCCAGCGCCTTCGGCCGCGCCCATCTCAACGCCCTGCTGCGCGAGTTCCTATGATCGAAGAGACCACGGTAACCTGTCCCGCCTGCTGGGAAACCATCGAACTGACGCTGGACCTCAGCGCCGGCTCGCAGACCTATAGCGAGGATTGCTCGGTGTGCTGCCGCCCGATGACGGTGCACCTGGCGGTGGCCGACAACGGCGAGGAATACACCGTCGAAGTCGAGCCGGAAAGCGATTAGGGGCTGCATTAATCCGCCCCGGCCCGTTATTTGCTTCAAACGGCCTGTTCCGGTAAACTGCGCGCCCTTCTTCTGTGCCTATCGGTTTCCGCCCTTGGATTCCGGGGCACGGACTTGATGACGAGAACCGACCATGAAAGCAGACATCCATCCGAATTACGTTGACGTCAACGTTTCCTGCAGCTGCGGGAACAAGTTCCTGACCCGTTCCACCATCGGTCATGATCTGCAGATCGAAGTCTGCTCCAAGTGCCACCCCTTCTACACCGGCAAGCAGAAGGTGGCGGACGCTGGCGGCCGCGTCGACAAGTTCAAGAAGCGCTACACCAAGACGGCCACCACTGCCGCTTGATCGTCGCGCATCTTCGCCAAAAAGCCGCCTTCGGGCGGCTTTTTTGTTTCTACACGCTGATTCCCCCAGCTCCTACACCCGCTCCGGTAGGGTGATTGGGTAAGTAATTCCACGGTTTCGATGGCTCCCCATCTGGCGGCGTATGGGTGAAACTCGTTATGCTTGCGCGGCTTAAACGCCCATCACCCTGTACCCGGTATCCCGTCGCGGACGGCCCTGCGGACAGTATTTGCGGCACTGCGGCAATCCGATTCCTGCAGATTTGACGGAGATTGCGGTCATGACGAACAGCTACAGCCTGCTCAACAACGAAACCGGAGAAAAAGTCGAGTTGCCGCTGGTGACGGGCACGCTCGGACCGCCTGGCGCCGATGTTGGCAAGGTCTACGACAAGATGGACCTGTTCACCTATGACCCCGGGTTCACCTCCACCTGCTCCACCAAGAGCGCCATCACCTACATCGACGGCGACAAGGGCGTGCTGCTGTATCGCGGCTACCCGATCGAACAGCTGGCAGCCCACTCCACCTTCATCGAAGTGGCCTACCTGATCCTCAACGGCGAGCTGCCGAACAAGGGCCAGCTGGAAGAGTTCGAGGCCTCGATCCGCCGCCACACCATGATCAACGAGTCGCTGCGGCGCTTCTTCGACGGCTTCCGTTACGACGCCCATCCGATGGCCATGCTCACCGGCATCGTCGGCTCGCTCTCGGCGTTCTACCACGACACCACCAACAACAAGGATCCGCGCCAGCGCGAGATTTTCGCGCACCGCATGATCGCCAAGATCCCGACCATCGCGGCAGCCGCCTACAAGAAGTATTTCGGCCAGCCGTTCATGTACCCGCAGAACCATCTCGACTACTGTTCGAACCTGCTCTACATGATGTTCGCCGTGCCGGCCGAGCCCTACCACGTCGATCCGATCGCGGCGAAGGCGCTGGACATCCTGTTCATCCTGCACGCCGACCACGAGCAGAACGCCTCCACCTCGACCGTGCGCCTGGCCGG
>FTIF01005408.1_pt1 | contig 25632 bp, 22 predicted proteins | sample 1658001 | NCBI WGS metagenome assembly FTIF01 (sample SAMEA3914789, study PRJEB12502) | metagenome | biome: forest; material: soil | place: Canada | collected 2011-07-03 | depth 0.3 m | reverse complement strand
TCCAGCACCTTGGGGTCGAGCACGCCGAGCAGTGCGTCGCCAATACGCAGGTGGTGGTCAACGAAGCTCAGAGGACGGTCGGGTGAATAGGCTTCCAGCCAGAGCGCAGTTTTGGCCAGTTGGATGGCCATGGGGTTCTTGTCCACGCCGTAGAGGCAGTGGCTAACCACGTCGCGCAGGGCGTGGCGGTAGTCAGCGGGAGTCGGAGCACCACCTTCGCGCTCGGTAGCGGCTCGATGCAGCGCCACCTCGTCGGCCAAGCGCCGCGCGGCTGAGAGCAGAAAGTGGCCGCTGCCGCATGCCGGGTCGCAGACGGTGAGCGACAGCAGTGCTTCCACCGGACGTTCCGGGTTGGCCTTGATTGTCTGAGCGATAACGGGTTCCAACGCGCTCTTGATGAGCTCCTGCACTAGGCTGTCGGGTGTGTAGTAGCTACCGGTGAGCTTGCGGGTGTTGCCCTTGGTGGATGCGTCTGACGCGTCGTCGCCGACGAAGGCCAGGCGAGCACTCGCCGGGTGGTTAAGGCCTTGCAGGTCTGGCACCAGCTCCAACAGGCTTTCGTAGACGCTGCCCAGTTCCTCGGGGCCCATATCGCGATAGTTGACGCGCGAGAGTCCACCGTCTGCGCGGAACCAACCGAGCTGGAATACAGCGGAAAGTAGGTTGCGGTTGTCCAGTTGAGCGGTGTCCAGGTATGGACACTGGTCGGCCTCAAACAGACCACCCAACGCGGGTAGTCCCAATGCGCGCTCACCACGACCCAGCGCGCCAAAGGTGATGGTCAGCGCCTGCCAAAGGTCGGCATGATGGTCGTGCTGGCTGCGACGAACGGCGCGCTCGCGGAGCCAGGTGAGCGAGTAGCCGGCCAGGTAGCGGTCCTTGGCATCGGCGGGGGCATCGGGCGCAAAGACAAGGTGCTCCCCAGTGGCGCGGTCGCGCCGGTCTTCCACCGTAGCCAGAAAGATGAAGCGGTAGACCAGGCGCAGCAATTCCTCGAAGAAGGCTTGGCGGTCATAGCCACTGCTTGAGGACTGGAGTGCAGCGCGTAGCGCACGATTGGCTGGGTGCGAGAGGAAGCCGGTGCCCAGTGCCCGCAGGGCCTCAGCCACCTGGTAGCGCAGCTTGCCACGCACAGTAACGCCGGCCTGCTCGCCTGCGGCTCGCCAGCGTTCCCAGGGGCAATCAGCGGGTGACGCATCCGCATGGCCAGATGCGCTGGCGAAACGGCTTGCGTGGGCCAGCAGCCAGAAGGCGCTGAAGTCGGCCAGCAGTTCTTCGGTGAAAAGTGCCTCGAGGTCAACCTCGATGTAGGCAGGCCGGGTTAGGCTCGCGTTGTCGCGCAGAATGCGCAGCGTGAGGCCATTGCTGACGATTGCCCAGAGTGAGACATCGATGGCATTCAGCGCCTCCTGCGCCAGCATGAACGAGCTGCGTTTACGCGTCTTGCCTGTGTCCGGGTTCAATTCTCCGAATCTTTCGGTGGCAGAGTCGAGTGGCTGGTCAAAGCCCGCGAACACCAAAGGCACGCTGCCGCTGTTACCCGCGTGGCCGATGTCGTACTTGTGGCCGCCGTGCTCGATGACCGGACAGCGCGCCGCATCGTGGAAGTGCAAAACGTCGCGCAGGAGCGGCAATAGCCACTCGCGCACGGTCACTTCATGGGCCCGCACGTCTTGCCGCTTGCGAAGAGCCTGAAAGTCCTGCCAAAGGTTGAGCGCAATCTTGAAGTCGCGCGCGATTTCGTCGCGCAGCTTCAGCCCCCTGGCGATGCGATATTGCGCCTCGGTCTGTTCGCTGCCCTTGGGGTCGGTCAGCATGGTTAGGCGGGTGAGCTCGTCGGCCGGAAGGAGCCCGCCTTCGATTCGGATAGCACGGTAGGCGAGTTGATGAGTGATTCGCTTGGCCATGGTGTCAGGCTCCCATGGCTGTGTTGGCGCTGGCGGCACCCGCATCGGGCAACAGCACGTACAGGCCTATCACGTCCACTGGTAGGCTGGCGGTGACCTGGTAGCTGCCGCGGCCTTCGGCCGCTTCACGCACGCGGCGGTGGTCCAGCAACAACGCCTGGGCACGCGACTTGGCAATTACTTCGAGCTGAGGCTGCCAGGAGGGCAAGGCATCGAGCGCAGATTGCAACTGGCGGTCACGCAGCGGCGCGGGCAGGTTGCGGGTTGCCTCGGCGCCCAACAGGGCACGGGTCTGGTGAGGGGACAGCTCCGAGAACGTCTCGGCGCCGCTGGCCGCAACGGCCACGGCTTCTTCGCACATTAAGAGCCGGGTGTCGATGCCATGCGTGACGGTGAGCTGGTGGCGAATGCGCAGAAGCAGCACGGTGGTCTTGAGCGGCACCTGGGCGACGAACGCGACGCCAGCCCTGGCGACCTGGGCGTCGTCGACGCCGGTGGGCGCGTCCTGCAGTGCCTGCTCCAGCAACGTGTCGGCCAGCACTGCCACCAGGGGGTGTGTGCGGTGGACGTAGGCCGCTCCCTGCGCGGCAGGCTGGTGGAAGTCGATGCGCAGCGTGCCGGCCAGGCCTTCGGCGGCCAGACGTTCGCGAAGTGCAGCGGACAGATGCTCGGTGAGGAACTTGAAGTGCTGCTTCACGGGTTGAAGGGGTGCCCCAAGCTGAACGGCGGCCCGGGTGACGAAGCGTTCGACCTCGACCTCACCACCTAGAACGGCGGCGGACTTACGCCATTCAGGCAGCACATCTTCGGGCTTCAGCCGGCGTTGGGCAAAGATGGAGCGGTTTTGCTTGGCCTTCTCCTTGGCACTCTGCCAAGCGAGGTCGATATCCTTGGCAGGTTCGCCCCAGAGGTCTAGTTCTGGTTGATAGGCAGTTGCTGCGCCCTTGCGCAGCAGCACTGCATTCATCAACGCCTGGGTCAGTTTTCCTTCGTTGTCCGGCATCGGCACAAGGACACCTAACTCCTTGCGGATGCTTTCGGCTTTGCGAAGGATGACGTGCAACACCGCGCCGTCGACAGGGTTGTCCTCGCCATACAGCATGGTGCTGCGAACTTCGCGCGCCTTCTGGCCGAAGCGGTCCACACGCCCCTCACGTTGCTCGTGACGGGTCGGATTCCAGCTGAGGTCGTAGTGGACCACGGCCGTGAATAGGCCTTGCAGATTGATGCCCTCGGAGAGGCAATCGGTGGCAACGAGGACACGGCTTTCGCTCTCACCCATTTGCTCGACGGCTGCTTCGCGCTCGTCCGGTGTAAGTTCGCCTGTGACCGCTTTGATGGTCACAGATTTAAACTTCTCCTGTAACGCCAATGCTAGGTAGTGCGCCGTGGCGATGTAACGGCAAAAGACCACGGGCTGGAAACCGTCCTTCAGCAGCAGCGCAACGTGCTCTAGCAGCTTGGCGAACTTGGGGTCATTCTGTTGGCCGGCCAGCGCGGAGGCACTTGCCATGAGCACCTGCAGCCGTTGCCCATCCTCGGTCTGCGCCCCAGGCTCGATGTCGTCGGTTGAGAGTGCGTCGTCGGTTCCGTCGAGCACTCGGTCGCTGGCCTGAGCTTCGAACTCTTCGAGAGAGACGGCGTCATCTGGTGCCGCGTCACCCCTTGCACCCATTAGGCGGGTTCGCAAAGCATTGACTGCGGCAGCAGGCGACGACGAAATGCAGCGCAACAGTGCCAGCGCTGCCCACCAGTTCATGCGCTGCACGCGCAATCCTTGGCCTTCGGAGCGTTCGACGAGTTCTCGGGCATAGGCCAACACATCATTGAAGAGCTGCCCCCACGCGCCCGTGAGCTTGTAGGTGAGCTCAGCAGTGCGCCGGTCGGGAAACATGGATGTGTCTTGCCATTCGGCGATGTCAGGCCGGCGACGCTGAACGAAGTGCCGCGATAGGTCTTCGCGCAGGTCGCTGCGTTGGCCGACGGGCAGGTCCTTGAGCTGAGTGAAGTCGGGGCGTAGCAGGCCGAGCAGGTTGAAGAAGGCCTCTTCATCGCCGCTGTGCGGCGTGGCCGTCAGGAGCACCAGATGTCGCTCGGCCTGCGCTGCTAGACCCTTGAGCAATTGGTAGCGCTGCTGTCGACCCTGGCCGGCTTGGGTGCACGTGTGCGCTTCGTCAACGATGACGAACTCGGGGCACGAGCGCTGAAAAGCTTCCCGGCGCCGCTCGGACTTGATGTAATCCAGGCTGACGACGGTGAACGGGTGGGCATGGAACAGTGAAGTGCCTGGCGGGAGGTCTCGCTCCAATCGGTCAGCCGAGTTTGACCGGACTACCGCTGCTTGGATATTGAAGCGCTCGGAGAGTTCGCGCTGCCACTGCTCGCACAGGTGCGGAGGGCATAACACCGTCATTCGCTGGATTTCGCCGCGGTCAAGCAGCTCGCGCGCGATGAGGGCACCTTCGATAGTCTTGCCGACGCCCACATCGTCGGCAACCAGCAACCGCACGGTGGGCTGTTTGAGCGCCATCAGCAACGGCACGAGCTGGTAGGCGCGAGGCTCGACGGCAATGTTGCCGAAGCTGCGGAATGGGCCCGCGCCACTCCGCAACTTGAGCTGCAGGGCATCCAACAACATCTGACTTGCTGAGTGGTTGCGAGCTTGGCCGATAGACGGCAGCGGAAAGCTGGCGTGTCGGACGGGCAGGCGTTCGAGGGGCAGGTAGACGATGGTCTCGTCACGCTCGCCGCCACCAAGGGGGCGTAGCCGCAACGTTTGGACATCCGAATCCGGAAGAACTACCCATTCGCGACCCCGTGCGGAAACGAGGTTCCCCGGAAGAAATTCCGGCATCGGTGCGTTCATGATTTTTCAGGACTTTCCGGGGCCGAAGAGGTCGGCGTTGTTCTTGAAGATGGCAGCCCAGCCGTTGGCTTCCTTATGGAAGCGAACGACGATGTGCCCGAGCTCGTCGAGCTTGCGGTCAATTGCCGCGTCCTTCTCGCGCTGCGATGTCGTCTCGTGGTGAGGACCGTCGATGAAGACCGCCAAGTTCAAGTCGTCGTAGTAGAAATCAGCGCACGCGTTAGCACCAGGAATGTTGTGCTGACCGCGGTCGGGCTTTCGGTACGCGTGCCGTGCCACGTGCTCAAGCCACGCCTTCTCAAGAGTGCTCCCGGCGGTGCGAGCGAGTTGAGTATCGTGCTCCAGTGGGTCGCGCCCCTGTGTGCCTTGATTGGTACGTGCTCTGGTCAAGCGGCACAGCGTGTCGAGCAACAACCCACCTGCCTCCTTGTCCTTACGGTCGATGAGCGCGTGGTCGGGCTGGTTGTAGTACGACAGCAAGCAGCGGTAACAGCCGGCCTCACAGAACGGTTTTCCGTTGTGGTCCAGGTCATCGACGAGGCTGTCACGATTCCATTGCTGCCCAGGCGGTGGCGCGTTGAAGTGCATGACTTCCAGAGCCTTGGCAGCAACCTCAGCGAGGGCGTCAGGCTCTGTAGCCAAGCGCGTCAAAACGCCAGCGCCGCCCTCGGCTGCCTCGAACAGCAGGATGGACTGTCGGTTGTCTCGCGTTGGCAGTGGCTCGGCCATCAGTTCGCTTTCTTCTAACTGATACACCGCCTCAATGCCTCGCTTCAGCGCGTACTGCAATGTGGTCAGCGTTCCGGCCGTGAACTCGCCAAGTCGATAGTGCGGACGAACGATAAGTACGTTTCGGCGGTCTTCGACGTACGGAACGATGCGCTGAGGTGGCGTTCGGTCAGGTGTCTCGTCGCCTGCGGCTTCAACTTCGCTGGAGCCGTCTTCAACGCCACCGACCCAGTGCCCAGTGACGGGGTTCATCATGAATCCCTGGATGGCCTTTTCCTTGCGCCGGCGCCAACCAAAGTTCATTCGCCAAACAGTGGCAGATTGACCGTACTGAAGCTCGAGCAATGGCCCTTCGCTGTCTTCGACGACTGTGGTGACCATCTGCAGCCTGCCTTCGGCCTCGGCGAATTGAAGCGTCGTCTGCATCTCGTAGCCTTGGCGCACTCGCTCTTCTTCGTTGGCTGTAATGCGCTCCGCACGTTTGGTCGAGACGTTTTCGATGCGGTAGAGGCTCTTGACCTCTTGCGCCTCCGCCAACGATGCGCCGCAGGACACGCAGCGGTCAGCATCGCGTTGGGAGCGGAAATGCCCGTAGCCGCATGCAGGACAGAGCCGTGCTACCTCGGTAGGCAGTCGGGTGCCATCGGTGACCTGGTCGTTGCCTGTGATAGTGAGCAGGGCCTTTGTCACCCGATACTGACTGCCCTCGTGGTAGATGAGGCTGTATGGCCCAAACTCACTGAGAGCGAGGAAGCGAGGGCGTGACAGGAAGCTCTCGCGGCCGATTTGACCGCGTCGAGCTGGCAGGTAGGCCAGCAGCGGCAGGCGCGGGAAGTTATAGCCAGGTAAGAAGCCCTGACTCGCGAGGTAGCGATATGTGTAGAAGTCAGAGTTGAAGGCGCTGTCGCCGGCGAGCAGCAGGTCACGCTGCTTGCGGGCTTCGTTGTGACGCTGCTGGGCCTCACGTCGCTCGCGTTCACTGGCCGCCGGATTGTTCTCAACCTTGAAATTTAGGTCGATAGCTTTGGCGGTAGCTCGGTACAAGTCTCGCCAGCGCTGCACCGATGCATCGAACTCCGTATAAGCGCGTTGGAACACCGCTTCCGACCACTGCTCGGAGAACCAGGGTGCGCTCTTAGCCGTGAGTTCATCGTTGAGCATGGCCAAGACACGAAGACCTCGACCGTGTGCGCGCCGCTTTGCCTCAGCCTTGTCAAGGTCAGCGGCAATCTCCTCGATGATTGGCAGCGCCTCCGGCTGATTCATGTCCAAGAGGTCACGCACACTATTGCCTAATCGCTTTCCGGTCTCTGCCAGCCAGATGGCATGCATGTGGCTTTTCACCAGCTCAAGGTTGGCGAGGTCCAAGGTCGGCGCGTTGACTTGGCCGTGCACCATGCGCACGGGGTCTCGGAAGTAGTACTGGTCGTGCGGCGACTGAGCGGCGCAGTATGTGATGACGAGCGCAGGCTGGCCCGCTCGGCCTGCGCGACCGCTGCGCTGAGCGTAGTTGGCTGGGGTCGGCGGTACGTTGCGCATGTAGACGGTGTTCAGAGACGAAATGTCGACGCCGAGCTCCATCGTCGGTGAGCAAAACAGCACTGGAAGCCATTCGAGCTCCGTACCGTTCTTTTGCCGCCATTCGGTGCGGTCTTTCTCGGTATATCGAAAACGCGCCTCGCGCTCCATGCGGTCTGTCTGTTCTACCTGGGCCGTATGCTCGCGAGCCTCGAAGTCAAACAGTTGATGAACCGGGTTGCCGAGCAGCCCGGCGATGTTGCGATACAGCCCGCGGAAAAAGGCGTTGTCCTGGGCTTGCCGCTGACTCTGACCATCTCCGAGCTGCCAAAGCAGCGCAGTGCCATTGAGCTGCCAGCCCGTGAGGCCGAAGTCGGTCTCCTCCTTGCGCACAAGCCCATACGGCACGGCCGCGTTGAGTAGCGCCTCGATGACCGTTGCCCAGGACTTGTCGTTGACAGTCTTGTAGTGAGGATTCGCACCTCCCCACGTGCTGCTTTGGCGAAGCACTCGACCAAGTCGGGAGCGGCTGGAACCGATGACCAAGAAGTCTTCGACCTTGACACGCCGGCCCCGCCGGTCAGACTCTTCCTTAGGTCGTGAAGTTACGAACCAGCGGGCTGGGATAGGGCGCTCATCCTCAGTGAAGCCCCATGGCTCGCGCAGATTTGCGTAGCTCTGGGTGCGCAGCTGTTCGAGTTCCCCGCGGTCAAGGTAGCGAGTGGCAATGCACAAGCCCTGACGCATGAAATCGAATAGCTCGCGCAGCACTCTTGCACGCGCCTCGGGCGTTGCAACCTGCAAGACCTGCGGTGCGTTCGACCACTCCGGCTCGTCAGCCGCTAGGTCGTCTATATCTTGGTACCCGATGCGAACCAGACCGAGTTGTTCGAGATTCGGATTGTTAAATCGCCATCCGCGACGCAGGTCGAAGTAGGTGCGATAGCCCAAGATGCCGCGCATGGCCTCCTGAACCTGGCGGCGCGTGTTGCCCTTCAGCTCAGGCTGCTGCATGTACTCCGCGCGCACGGCTGGGTCATCCCGATGGAATCCCAGCGCTTCGAACACAGCATTGGCCACCTCGCGCTCGGACAACGCGTTGCCACTCGCCTTCTCAGCAGCAGACAACAGGGCCGCACGTGTAAGCAGAACCTGGAGGAAGTCATTGAAGTGACCAGCCTGGAGCGCCGCGTCCTGCCGGTTGTCGGAGAACCCCAGCACCTTCTTGGCTTCAGGTGATAACTGCTGGTCCTGCTCGTACAAATAGCGCAGCGCGGACAAGGTGAGCATCGTCGTCGCAGAACTGCGGCCCTCACCTGACAGTGATGTCAGGCGCAACGAATCCTTGCCCGACGACGTATGCACAGCTCCGCAGCCTGGCGCCAGGCAGAACCGGAACGAGCCAGGGATAAACCAAGCATTGAGGCCTTGCTCTGTAGAGACCACCCCGTCAGGCCGAAGTTTGACCGACTGTGGAACGAACTTCCGCTGCGCGGATTTGATGCGCCACTCCCCGTCGGCGCGTTCCTCCAGCCAGGATTCTGGGTAACGCTCGAGGTTTTCTTGTTCCCAAAGGCCGCGGCCGTCCGGCATCACGTATCCGAATTTGACCTGCTCGTCGTCGTGCTGACGCTCTTCGATGTGCCGGAGGTCGAATGCGCGACCTTCCGGACCATCGGTGTCCCATACAGGGATGTACTCCTGGCCACATTCTCGGCAAAAGTGCGCATGGTAGTAACGCCGATGCCGTTGGTCGTCGCCGGAGACGAACTGCTGACCGTCCAACGTAATTGCGCGCTGGCCTGGGCTTTCCAACGTGGTGTACACCTTGCCGCCGCCAGCGATGAACTGGTGAAGCTTGAACGCAAAGAGGCTCTTGTCAGCGTCATCGGTGACGGCGTAGGCGCGCAGCATGAACTGCTGCAGGTAGCTCAGGCAGGCCTCGGTGGGCTCTCCTGAGTCTGCGTGGAGGGCCCTTGCCGCATCGGCCAGCATCCGCGGTTTCGCCCTGCGCGGCTTATCGTCCTCATACGAAAGGCCGAGCGTCAACTCCACCCAGATGGACACTGGGTGGGCTGCCATCTCCTGGTAGCCAAGGTCGTTGGGGACGCCGGCTCGAATGGCAGCACCAAGGCGTGAACGTACGGTGTCGAGAGTCTCTTGTTCAGGTGTCGTTCGACGAAGAGTCTCAGTGATGACGTTGCGGTCTGGGATGGACGTCCCGAACAGGCGCCGAGCGACGTTTGCAACGACCGCGTTCCGCTGCATCTGCGTTCCGTCAGACGCCATCGTGGCCGAGGTTCCGATACAGATGAGATTGTCGGACAGTGCTTCCCGCACGCGACGCACCAGCAGGGCGACGTCCGCTCCCTGGCGGCCGCGGTAGGTGTGGAGCTCGTCGAGTACCAGGAAGCGCAGGCCCCTGGCGTTTCGCATGACGGCTTTGTCGAGGTCGTTCTGCCGAGTCATCAGCAACTCGAGCATCATGAAGTTCGTCAACAGAATGTCCGGCGGTGTTGCCGCCATCGCTTCGCGCTCTTCTGAGCTTTCTTGACCGGTGTAGCGTCCGAAGCTCACGGCGCGGGTCGCTGGGTCTGAACCCAAAAATTTCTTCAGCTCCTCGAGCTGCGAGTTCGCCAGCGCATTCATCGGGTAGATGACGATGGCGCGCGTGCGTCCCGTTGGGTCGGCCTTCTTTGCCTTCAGGCACGCGTCGACGATGGGAATGAAGTAGCTAAGCGATTTGCCTGAACCCGTGCCAGTGGTCAGCACATAGCTTTCGCCCTCCAACGCCAAACTGATGGCCTCTGCTTGATGCTGGTGCAGTGGCAAGGCCACGCCCGCCGAGCTGGCGGACTTGCCCAGGCGGAAAATCTCCGAACATTCGGGGCTGAGCTGTCCGCTAGCGACCAACGCATCGACCGTACCGCCGGAGCGGTACGTCGGGTTGATTTGAATGAGCGGCGCAGGCCAATAGCGCTGGCTGTCGTACTCGCGGTCGATGAACTCACGAATATCGTCCGAACGGATACGTGTGAAGCTGCGGCTGAACTGGGCGTAGTCGCCGACCAGCTTCTCACGAAATTTGAAAACATCCATGGCATCCTCCCTGTTGTCTCAGCAGCTCGCCGGCCGCTCTCGATAGTCGCGTGGCACTTCAATACGCGGGCTCAAGCAGCTCCGTGACGCCTTCCAGCGCACGTGCCCACTCACGCGCGATGAGAGCCTTCAATTCATCTTCCAGCTTGCGCCGTGCCTCACTGTCGAACCAGTCGCGGTTGCGGCCGGCGACGCGGCTCTTGTACCCGGGGCCCTGGCCCCACTCCGCCATGCACGCCTGCCAGAATAAAGGGTCCGCCTTCAACGCATCCTTGAAGACCGTTTGCCCCATCAGCTGCACCTTGCGGAGCAGGTCGTCGTACGACAGCGTCAACACCCGCTCAGCCTGAAAGATTAAGTCTGAAGCGTCAGCATAGCGCGGCGTCGCTGCCAGAATTTTGCAGTGGCCAGAGAAGTTCTCTACAGCCTTCTCGAGCGCGATAACAGCCAGACGCTTGGCCCCGTAGCCGATGTGATGCGAATAGCTAAGCTGGGTCCACTCGCCCTCACGGCGCACAGCTGCTCGCACCGTGCTTGCATATGCGACCTGGATTTGCGCAACCAAACTTTCCTGAACGTGGGCGTTCACGGTCGGAACCGTTGCGTTCATCGTCGCCCAAGTACGTAGGGTGTCACTGGCGTCACGCAGCACGGCATGGATGCGTTCTTCGCCGTGGTTTTTGAGGAGAGCCCTGGCGCCGACGGTTGCGTTCTGGATGCGGGTGCGGAACGAAGCACGCGCCTTGACCAGTCGCTCCACTAGAAATCCTTGAGCGGAACTCGCCGCGTCCTCATTGGCGTTGTAGAAGCCGACTCCCAGGCTCTGAAGGCCAAGGGGTTCGAGAGCGAGAGACACTTGCTCGGCCTTCAACTCATATCCCTCCTCGGTGCTCTCCACCGGCGTGCTAGTTGCGTCATCTTTCATGGCCAGCGCTTCGCTCGGGCGAGGAAGCACCATCAGCGCTGCGCTGACCTCGAGCCCTCGGTTGCCTGCATCCTTCGCGCGCTCGAGAAGTAGCCGTGCTTCGGCTGCCGGCGCATTGTTGAAGCCCGAGCAGAGCACAGCCAAAGTGTGAGGGTCATCGAAATGGATTTCGATGTCTTCGCGCGCAGCGTTGCGGTCGATGCCCTTCGTATCGATGAAGCGCACGGTCAGTTCGGACGCATCCAAGAGCTTGTCCGGCACAACGACTTCGATTCGCTTGGGCAGCGTGAATTCCGAATTGCGCCCGTTGTTGATGGCGCCGAAGACCTCGCGCAACCAGGCCTTCGGGGACTGCCCCGACGCGGTGTCGTACCAGATGTCGCGGCGGTCGCGACGGTGCAGTTCCATGCGACTAAGCACCTCGACCACGAACTCTCGTTGCCCCGGAAACTGTTCAGCAAGCAGCTTGGCCGGGTCAATGGTCGTTCGCTTTCCATCCGCACCCTTTGGGCGCTGCACGGCAAGTCCCGCCATGTTGCGAAGCGCCCGGGCAACTTCCTTGGAAATCCCCTGCGATTCAGAGCTGCCAGGGCCATCCTCATCGAGCACCATACTGCCCTTTAGGACGTGGTCTGCGAGGTCGGCCACGTCCTGTCGGATTTCATCGTCACTGCGAGGTTCGATGATGAGGCCAAAATCCGGGCCGGTGCGCAGGTGTACTTCGCAGACGGTAATTCCTCCGCCGCCAGTCTCGAGCACCGGCACCATCGTTCCGTCTTCCCGTGCGGCCTCGAGGCCCGTCATGCGGCAAATGGCAGTGGACTTGCCGACGCCGATGCTGCCGATGAAGGCCACCTGGTGGTCACGCTTCAGGAGCAGGGCGGCACCGCGTCGGAGTTCTTCAACGTACTCGTTTAGCCGCTTCTCGAAGGCCTGCGGTGTTTCCGGTTGCCTGCCTAGGGCGACGAGCTCGCGAGCAGCCTGCTCGGCTTCCCAAAGAAGGTCTTGGTCCGAATGGTCGAGTGGTGGGCGTGGCAGCACTTCCCAACTGCGTTGGAGCGCCTTCGACAGCTCTGACGCCTCCGGAGTCGCTAGCTGTGCCAGGATATCTTCCACCTCTTGGAGCGAGACAGCGCGTTCGCCGCTTTCGATACGAGACAAGACTGCTTGGCTCAACGACACGCGCTTGGCCAGTTCGGCCTGCTTGACGTCGGCTCTCTCGCGCACCTGCATGAGATGGCGGCCCAGCTCGACGGGATTGAACGCGTTGACTTGTTCCATCGACTTCTCCGCTACTGCGATGGTGCCATGCTAGCAAGATTTCCGAGTTTTATGATACTTTGACGAAACGTTGCAGCAAGATTTCTAATTTATTGGCTTGCAGCGCACCTGCGGCTTGACATTCCTGATGTCTGAAGTAGAATAACGGTTGACGCGGATGTGGCGTAATGGTAGCCGCTGAGGTTTGCCTAAGTCTCCGATATCGGTGACTTAACAAACCTTTGGAGCAATCCGTGGGGGTTCGACTCCCCCCATCCGCACCATTTCAAAGCCAGCCCTCGGCTGGCTTTTTTGACTGCTGTCGAGGAGCGCGATGAGTCCAATCCAAGAGCTTCGGAGCATGCTCTTTCTACCCGACGACGTGGCCTCATCGCCAGCAGGTCGGGGGATGTCCAGCGAAGCCGGTGTCAGGGTTCAGATGCTGACGCTGGAGGAACGGGCGGCTTTGCTCGATGGGGTGGACATGGATGCGCTCCCCCAATGGGCGCGGAGGAGCCTCGCGCTCGCGGCCAAGCAGCCGGCATAGCGGTTGCCAAGGGCCCGGAGCCGCAACCAGGCGACAACACGCGGAATCCGTCGCTGGCTGCGCACGGTGTAGCACTGGGCGCCGCGCCGTTGTGGCCGCTCGCTAGACCGGCCGGCATCGACCTCTTGGAGCCGACCTGATGGCGCAGTCCACGCGATTCGACGAGTTGCACAACGATGCGTTCTTGGCCTTGGGCGCGTTGGCGCCTGGCCAGCAGTGGTCCGCATTTGACGTTCCAAGGGCCGAAGCCAGGGCAGGCGAAGCATCGATTTTCGTGACGACGATTTGGAACGTCCACAGCACGCGTGATGAGCGCGGCCGCCGTGTACCAACCAACGCGGCCATAGCGCAGGACATCGTCGACGGCACGCTGTGGTATCACATCGCGAGGCCGGGGGAGGGCGACAGGAAGACATGGGTCGCGCACTGGAATGGCCTGGAGTTGGCGTTTTCGCTGCGTGTGCCCGTGGTGGGCGTGCTCAAAGACGTGGCCTCGGGCAGGTGCTCGATGGAGAGCGTGTTCGACTGTCCCAGACGTATATACGAACCGGGTGACGAGGCCATGTGGCTTCAGCTAGTCCCTCGCGGGGAGATTGGCTGTGAGGTTCGGCCCATCGACATCCACGAGCTCACGGGCGTCCTGCGAGCCCAGCCGACTTCAGATGACCTCCAACGCGACTTCGAACGCCGGGTACGTGAGGCCTCACGAGGCACCGACGAGGCCCGGAGAGCGCGACTTGAAGCCGCACCGCGTCTTCCCCGCCAAGTGACGACTTCGGCCACAACCTTCATTCGCAATGCCGACGTCGTTGTCGAAGTCCTGCTTCGTGCCAACGGTCACTGTGAGGGGTGTGGCAACCCGGCGCCTTTCCGGCGGAAGGTAGACGGAACCCCCTACTTGGAAGTGCATCACCGCATCCAGCTTTCGCAGGGCGGGGAAGACACTGTGGAGAACGCGACCGCTCTGTGTCCAAACTGCCACCGCGAGCGGCACTATGGCCTGCAGTGACTTGCCGCCGGCCTCAAAAAGCGGTGAATACTAGGCGCAGCGGATGACCCAAGTTGTTGATTCTTATAGGCTAGGAAAGGCCCTCTTGTATTCACCACTTCGATGTGAAACCTAGCATCCATGTGGGTTTGCGGCTGGTCTTCGCGTGCATGGGGTGCAAGGGGTCGCGAGTTCGAATTCCGCCGCCTCGACCAAAACAGCACAGGCTCGTATCGAAGATGCCGGGCTTTTTTGCTTCCTGATTAGGAACCAAGCTCAGCGGCTCACACAGTGAGCATGTCAGTAGCGAGGATGAATAGCGCTTGCGTCAAGCCTGCGATGGCGCCGAACCCAGCCTCGCTCGCGGTTTTGTCGAGCCAGTAATCGGAGTTCGGCATGCCGCCGCCGGCGCGTGCGTCGGCCACGTCGCGCTCGAATTGCGCGCGGAACTGCTCGCACCTGTAGCAAAACTTGAGCTCTGGCGGCACGAGCTGGTTGCCAGTCGTGCGCAGGTGGACGGGCTGGCCACAGCCGAGACATATGAACGAGGCCATGTCGCGATGCTAAGCTAACCAAAAAGGATGGGAGCCGCCCGAGGGCAGCCCCCTAATCGTTGCCAGTCGGAGGCATTGGACGCTGAAGCGCAAGTGGCCTAACCCCTCAGGCGTTTGTCGGAACGGCGCCCGCGACCGCACATCGTGCTCATCGCGCCCAGTTACCCCTGGACACCCCGCTCAGCCGGACTTGAGTGGCCCCGGCCCCGCTACATTGGCCTCGCACGTATGCTACTGCGTGCGGACCCATCGTCGAATTCGGCAACTGCTATTCTCGCTAGAAGCATCGAATCTTTCAACGACACTTGCACGGAAATCCGAACTTGTGCCGGCGCAAGTCGGCATCCGTTTTTCAATCTTGCGCCGGCGCAAGTCTCCATAACTCAGCCATATCGGTCCGCGGCGAGATGCTCACGCCGGCCTGTCCGACCGGATTTGTGACTTAGAGCATTCGCCTCGCCTGTTAATGTAGTACTGAGCTCCCAAAGCACGCTCGCCTCCGTCCGTTTTGTCAGCAATGGCGCGGGGTTGAGCAGAAAGCTCTAAGGCAAAAACCCCCCAGGTTTTCGAACCCAGCTATAAGGGCGAACAGGGCGGTCGCGGGTGGGCCATAAATGACTTAGAGCAGTTGCTACACGTGACATGAGCGCACGCGGTGTGCGCGTCAGGGAGCATCACGATGAGCAACAAAATCTACACCTGCAGCGAATGCCGGCGCGCTGCTGCGCGCCTCAAGGTCACCTGGATTCGTGACCGCGAAGGCAACAAGAAGTGGCCCGTCATCAGCACGAGCATCTACAAGCCGGCAGTGCGACTGAACGGCACGGAGGACGAGCGTCGCTCGAAGCCTGTGACGGCCGCGTCCTGCGACCGGGAGTTCGCCGGAGCGCAGCTCCTGGCAGCGGGTATGTCCGTGCGAGACCGTGCCGCCGCGATGAAGCGAGCGTCTGAGCTTCGAGACTACTGGCTGCCTTTCCCCGACGCGCCGACGCTGAGCGCCGTCGTGCACGACCTGGCTCTCATGCTGCTGCGCAATGGGTGGCGACGGAAGCTGCCGGAGGCCGAGCGCCTGCAAGCCGAGAGCGATGCTGAAGTCTCGCTGCGTGTGTTGGGCGTCGTCCCGTACGTCGGGGACGAGCCGGACGCGGATGCAATATACGCACGTGACCACGCTGCCCGTGTCGCTGCGGAGTACGGCCTCTAACCCCCTTTGATTTCAATTGGCTGTCGCTGTCACCCGAGCGTCTCCCTACACCGTCAACTCTCCGTCCCTTGGACGGACAGTTGCCTGACTCTCGACTGATGCAGACACCCCCTTTTGTTTTCAAAACGGATGCGCTCGGGCTTGGTGGAGAGTCTGGCTGGCGCGCAGTGGCGAGCGCGTCAGCGCTCTGTGGAAGGCCGAAGTGGGGGAGCGTTTTGGTTAGACGAACGCTTTCTTTCAAGGTACGCGAGCGTGCTCGGTCGGCGCATGCGGAGGCGCCGACATCTACTGGCAGTTGAGGTGCACAACACTGGCAGTTGACGTTGTGCGGGGTCGAATTTTTGGGTAGCGTTGAGGGCGTGATGGACGACGATGACGAGCAGTTTTGGAAGCGCATGTATTGGCGTGACAACGTGTCCGACGACGAACTCGTGGCGCGCATGAACGCTGCACCCGACATGGGTGGTGCGCTGCTCGTTGAGCTCGGAGAGTTCATCGTGCGACGTGCACAGGCGAGAGCGAACGGAGTAAGCGTGGGCGAGAGGCAAATGAGGTTGAGCGACGTCTACTGGCGCGACGCACAAAGCGACGCGCAGTCAATGCGCGGGCGGGTCGATTGCGCATTCGAGGCCGGCTACACGGCGCTGCTGGCCGTGCTGCCGGAGAGCGAGCATCCGTCGGAGCATCCGAGCTTTGACGCAATCATTCGTGCGTACGAAATTCTCTGCGGCGGGCAGGGGCCGGATGTGCGCATGGCTGGCGAGCGCTACCGCGCAATGCTCATCGCATTCAGCGGCGACGAGCGCGAGAAAGCTGTACGCGATGCACGGGCTCGCTACCTCAAGCAGTTCGGCGACCTACCGGAGGGGGACGAGCTGCGCGAGCATAACGTCGAGACGGCGGTGCGACTCGCTACAGCACGGTACTACTCCGCGGAGCACAACGACCTTGCGGAGGTGCTGGCGTGGGCAGAGCGCGTTCGGGCGCGTGCGAAGCAATTCGTTGAAATCAATCGGGCATGACTGTCTCCGACCTAATCGCGCTCCTCGGGGCGATGCCGCAAGACGCGACAGTCGTCGTAGGCGACGTGCACGAGGGCGGCCTTGGAAAGCTCGGGTATGGCGAGGTCAGGGTCGTGCAGCTCGGAGCAAGCGAGCGCGCGGGCCTTTTGCTGCTCGAGCCGTATAGGGCAGGGCTTGAAGGGCCGTACCTGGGAGTGCACATCGGATGAACGTCACCGAATTCATCGCGCTGCTGCAGACGTTCCCGCAAGGCGCGACGGTGGTCGTCTCAGATGGAGACACGTACGACCTTGTCGAGCTTTGCGAGGGCGACGTGCGGCCTCTCGAACTGATGCGCTACGACACGCCCGACGGAGAGGTCATCGAGGACTACAACGGCGAACTGGAGGGCATGCGCGGGCCGTTCCCGGGCGTGTACATCGCGTAGGGCGCGTGCATGGACAAAAAGCGGAGTTGGCAGTGGATTCTCTGGACGCAGCACCGGCTCCGCTACAGCGCAGCGCGAAAGAGCGGCCTTGGTCGCATGCGTGCTGCGCTGCGCGTCGTCAGTCTAGTGCTGCGGTACGGGCTCTGATTTGAAATCAATTTGGGATAGTGGCGAGGATACCGAGCGTGCCTGAGATGAGAGTCAGCGAGCGAAGCGAGCGGTGGGGGCAGGCGTGCAGGAGTGGCGTCGCTGGTCGAGTCGGGACGGGCGAGACCGCGCGTTCCGCGCGCTCACGCTATGTGTCTCACTTCGCTTCGCTGCGTGTGACAAATACCGAAAACCCTAGGAACACCCGGTCAGTTCTGGATACCGGTGCATGCCCGAGAACCAATCCGCTCCTTGAGCCCGTGCCACGCCGACCCAGACTTGACGGAGGCGCTGCGCGCCTCTTGGCTAACCATGCGCGCAGAGCGCGCCATCAGCAGGGGCGAGCGTGGGCTATGCGGACGAACTTTTCAGGACTTGGGGCGAAACTAGAGGGCCGGCTGGTGCACGCGCTGTATCTCGCGCGGCGGTGGGGTGTGCAATCGTTCACGTGCACGTTGGATACGGCAGTGGGATTCCAGGCGGAGCTGTTGTTCGACGATGCGCCCGCGTGGCGGATGCATGCTGAGGAGTTTTCGTATTTGGAGGATGCCGTCCTGCAGCAGCTTGTCGAGTACGCCTACGTGCACCGCATCGCGCCAGAGGCCGACCGCGTTGGCGGCCCCCGTCTCACTCGATGGATGTTGCTCGGCGCCGTCGGCTGCATGGCCCTTGGAGCCGTTCTCACAATTGTGCTGCGCGCGCTCGGTAGCAGCGCTTCGTGATGTTTCAGGTGCTCCGACGAGATGAGGCCCGGGTTTTGCACGAGATGCTTGAGTCGATGCGTGACCTACGTCGATTCGGGATGCTCAGACCGGGCGAGCTGTACCGCGTCAAGCGGATGCTATGGGAGGCCGGCGGCCGCATTCCACTCGCGCAGCGAAAAGGGCGCCTGCGGAGTCCCAGGATGCCCGCGTCACGTCAGCAGCTCCAGGCAAACGGCAGGGCGTTCAGCTTGCGTTACCCTTACCGCTCCGTACGCGCGTCATCGGCGCCACGTTTCACACTCGCCAACGGCTGCGTGACGGCACATCCGACGGGACGGCTCGGGGTCAAGCCGTGGCCGAGGACGTGCAACGCCGGCGTCCGACGGAATGGGTCGCGGTCGACGACACGGACGAGGGGTGGCACGCGACTCACCGCGACCACTTGGTGCTCTGCAACCCGCAGCTCGGCTTGGAGGACCCTGACACACGGGAAAGGCTCGCCGCTGCGCTCGCCCGTCACTTCAGAGGGTATGTTTCACGCGCATCGGCGGAGGACAGACATTGAGATTGCATACGTTCGTTCAATCGTTGTACCCGGTGTCAGCTGCAGGTGCGTTCATGATTAGAGCTGTCGTCGCCGCGCGTGAGCACGCTCCGGCCTGGTGGGTAGGGGGCTTCGGACTTTTGTCTGTTGCAGCCCTTGCGCATGCCGTATTCCTCGCGCGGCGCGATGTTTCACGGCCTCCGACCGACAGCGACCAGAATGAGTGAAAGTCCCTTGCGGTTCAACAGCTTGCGCTCGCCCAACGCTCCTTTTTGCGCTCAATGGGGCGATGTTTCACGCTCGGCTGTGAGCCCCCGGCGGATTTGATAACGTAATATCGTAATAGCGTAATGAGCACTGCGGATTGGAAGAAGGTCGCTGCTGAGGCGATTGAGGACTGGAGCATCTGGGAGGTGCAGATGTTTGACGAGTACGGGCCCACCCGGCATCTCGTCGGCTGGTGTCGAGACGTGCACCGCGGCGCACGCGTGTCGTCGGAGATTGCCGCGTTCGACACTGCGACTCGGCGTGTGCTCACGCGCAGCGGCCGCGTCTACGTGCTCGATGGTCCGCCTGGATTCCTGCCAGATGCGAGGTACACCTGGGAGACGTGGCTCGCGAATTATCAAGCGACGGTGTTGCGCGAGCTGACCCACGAGCTGATGCCTGAATAAAGGGACCCCGGAGCAGGGAGGCGTCGGGGTTCAGTCCCTGACTCAACATTGGCAAAGTAAAACCAATGCTCGTCGGTTTATCACTTCCGAAGCCGCGTAGGGCGACACGTTGCATAACACAGCACACTAGCAGTTGTCACACGTTGCATGAGGCTGCGCAAAGGGTGCGGCCGGGAGCAGTGGATGACGCAACAACCCACGCGCTTCGGCGCGCTCTGGGATGCAGAACGCACTGACCTGCGCGACGCCGTGAATGTGCAACTCGGGTCGAAGCGCTCGAGCTGGATTGGGCAAGTCGCAAGCTGCTACGCGTGACCCGGACCGCCGGCGTAATCGTTGACGCCTACAACGTCATCGCAGGCAAGCGAGTATTGGGACTCGGCGACGTGAGTGCAACGTGTGCGGCATGCCTGCACCACAAAGCCTGCAAGGTAGCCAGACCGCAGCAGACGACAGCACGGGATTGCCAGGGGTCCAGTTCGCTCCTTGAGCCCATGCCACGCCAGGTCGCGTGGCAGCTGTACTTTGAGCGCGATGGAATGCCTGTCATGCTAATCGTTCAACTTAGATTCTGGCTGATGGCCGCAGCGTCGGCGTACGTGGTCGTCATGCAGGTCGGCGCGTTCAGCGCTGCGCTCGGCCCGTGGATTGTGTTCGCGCTCATAGAGAATCTCTGCATGCAACGGCCCCACGAGGGGCCGTTGACCTTTCCAAGCCAAAATTACGGTGTGGCAACGTAATCCGCCGTAACGCGGTCAAGCTGCTCGGTTTCACGGTCATCACCTAGAGCGTCGTCGTTGTTGACCAGGTCAGTCACGGCGTTGCGGCGCTGCTCGCGTGAGCGCTTGTCCCACTTGCGGACATCCGAGGCCAGAACCAGAAGCTCGTCGCCGGACTGTCGGTAGAGAGGGGTACGTCGCCGGCGGCGATGCGCGGAGCCATGTAGGGGCGAGAAACGCCAACCAGGTCGGCGGCCTGCTGCCAGGGTTAGCGGATGACCTCTGCCGTGCTCCTCATCGAGGGAGCGTAGCTGGAAGCACGATTGCGCTCAAGGCCGAGTTGCACGGATTTCTAGACTTGTGCCGGTGCAAGAGTTCAAAGTTTTGCCGACTTGCGCCGGCGCAAGTCCTCATAACTCGACGGTAGCGGGCGTTGAAAAAGGGCCCTTGCATCCGAGGAGGAGCGGCTGAGAGGCCGGCAACCGACTCTGCGTCGGTCACGTTGTCCAGGGCTAGCCTGCAAGGACTCGCATCTTCATCATCATTGCCGAACCCTGTGCACAGTTTCGGCCACCGGGCGCCTTTCCGGGTTTCTCTGATGCAAGGTACAAAGAGCTTAGCACTGGGACGGCGGTAGCAGTTGCTACACGTTGCATGAATCCCATCCTGCACATGCAACGTCGCGCCCGCGACATCGCGCTCTGGGCGTCCTACGCCGCTCTCGTCATTACCTTGGCCCTCGCCTGGTGACCAACAAAATGGCCCGCACGTGCGGGCCATTTTTATGCGTTTGCGATTTGTCGCTGAAAAACTGCGAGACAGATTTCGTCCTGCAGGGAAGCGGCGTCATCACCGCGCGGTACCCCGCTTCGATGCGCGCTCTGTAATCGGCCGGGATGTTCATTTTTATGCGTTTAGAACTTTCGCACGCACGAGTTTCTGGTGCGGCGTCGGCGCCGAGAGCTTCGCGCGCAGTCGTTGACTTACACGCAATTGCGCGACGAGCACGCCCGGCGTCCCGAGCTTGAGCTGATAGAGCGTCCTATCGGTCGCCATGACCCAGACGTAGTGGCCGTCGGACTCGATGAAAAAATGGCTTCAACTTCCTCGTAAGCAGTTCGTATTTGCACGGAAATCCATGAGTTTGGACTCATCAAGTTTGGCTGCAAAGGGGTGCTGACAACAAGAGCGGGGGGGGGAGGGGGGCTGCTTTTGCATTGACGCTAGAAGAATCTCCAGACAAATATAAAGACGTGCCTATACGAGAGACAGAGCAATCCGCTCTGGGCCTTTAGCGAGTCCCGCAATGTCTTTCATCAAAATCCGATTGAACCCCGCCCTTCAGCTTCGACTTCTGGGCTTCGACTTTGACATCAAGTTCGGGGAGGGCAGCAGTTACGAGCTATCGCTGCTTCGCGACCTTCAAATCGTCGCCCGCGTGAGTGCGCCTCGTAGCGGCGGCCCGATGGCAATCGCGGATGTTCGCCAGCGCGCCCGCGATGGCCGGTTCGGTGAGACCTCTGGTGTGCACCAAAGCCTAGAACTGCTCGTCACACTCGCGGAGAGAGTCCTCGCAACCGAAGCCGCTGAAGCGGCAAAGTAGGGGCGTGTGTGATGGTCGTCGACATCGAACGCATCCAACGTCTTATGGAGCTGGTGGGTAATGCCGCCAATCTGGACGAACTCAAGGCGAATTACGACGACGTCGCTGAGGCCAACGACGCGCAGTTGAAGGCCTTGTACGCTGACCGCGAGCAAACGCTCTCCAGTTCAAAGACGCCGAAGCAGCTGAAGCTCGAGATTGAGGCGCGCTGCCTGTCGATGGTCAAGAATTGTCATGACGGCGACGAGCTGCGAACGACCGTTCTCGAACGTTTCAAGCCTCTTCTTGCGGGCAGTGCTGCAACGCTGGATAAAGTTGCGAGCGCTATATCCGACCGTTATGCGGAACTTGTCGGCGAGAAGGGACTGTTGAGCTCCCGCACGATTGCCAAGGCGCTTCGCGAGGTTCCGCGCGCGGTTGTTCCTGTGGCCGCGGTGGAGCTGACCCATGTAGGGGTCGCCGAGACCATCGTGCGCGAGCAGGCCGGCGACTTGCGCAAGGTGATGGATTTCGAAAAGAACGACTTCATCCGCTGGGACGGATGTCGCTGGCTGCCTTTTCTTGACAGTGAGCTGGGCACGCTGGTCGGTGAACGCTTGAAGGTACTCAAGGCCGAACTTGCGGCCGATGCGTCCCTCGACGCGAAGGAATACCGCGCGGCCGTGCGCTGCTTGGGACATTCGGCGTTCAACTACGGCGTGTGCGGAGCGCTGGCGCACCAACCGAGCGCGCAGGTGCGCAGCAGCGAACTCGACCAGCATCGCGAGTACCTGACGATGAGCAATGGCGCGGTGAATATCCTCACTGGCGAGCTCGTCGCGAACCGCGAGCTACTGCTCACGCTGCCGAACGACTGCGAATACATCGCAGGCGCGGAGTGCCCGACGTTCATGCGTGTCCTGGAAGAGATGTTCCCCGCCAAGATTGGCGACAAGGAGTCGGAAGACCGCAGGTGGTTTGAGCTCGTGTTCGGATACACCATGATGGGCACCCCAACCGAGAAGGCCTTGTTTCTGCACAAGGGCACCGGTGACAACGGCAAGTCGATGTTCTTGAACGCCATCCTGCAAGCAATGGGGGAGCATGCCACGCCGTCGCCTGACGCGCTTGTGGCAGGTTCTGAGAACGCCAAGGAGAGCGACGACGGCAACGGCCCCAGCCCGATGCTGCATAACTTGAAAAATCGCCGCATGACCTACATCGACGAAATCGCAGAAGGCAAGGTGCTTCGAGACGGTTTTGTGCGTCAAATCGCTAGCGGTCTCGGCAAGCTTCAGGGCCGCCGGCTCGGAGGTCAGCTGGACACGTTTTGGATTACTGTCGTTGCCCATATCACGTGCAACAACGTGCCACGCGTCCGCAACGGTCAGCGCACAGTGATGGAGCGCCTCTGCCCGGTGATGTACACGAAGAGCATTGCCAAGGACAAGCAGGACACGACGCTGCCTGAGAAGCTGCTTGCCGAAAAGGCTGGCATCTTCAACTGGCTTCTGGAGTGCGCCCGCAAGTACCTCGAATTCAAGAAGGGCGGCAAGGCGCTGAAGACCGCGATGCCTGCTTCGGCTCGTGCGGAACTCGAGGCCCTGACCAAGGAGCAGTCGAACCTGCAGGAGTGGATTGACGAGTGCTGCGTCAAGGCGCCGGACGGCTTTGTCAACTCGCAAGACGCGGTCGTTTCGTACAACGACTACATGCGAAAGTTCGACAAAGAGAGCCGCTCGACTTTCAAGTCAACCAAGGGCATGGTCGCTCGGGTTCGGACCGAACGAATCCCTGGTGTGTTCCACTCTGAACAGATTGTGACGCGGGAAGTTTCGGCGCGCCAATCTGGCTTCGTGGGCATCATGCTCAAGACGATGCCGCGCCACGTCAAGCCTACGAAATCGTGATTCGCCTTACAGACATCAAAGCCGCCTTCGGGCGGCTTTCTCATGAGGGGGGCTGTCACGACGTCCGTAAGTGCCGGTCAAGCGGGTAGAGGGGTGGGCCATGGTGCCGACGGGCACCCGGTCTATTCACAGGATTCGGGCCTCTTCTAATGAGGTTGAAGTCCCAATGTCTGTAGACCGAACTCACAGATTTCCCTATGGGCACTCAGGAGTCTACAGACATTACAGACATTACAGACATTGTTTGGAGGGTTAGAGCGATTGTGAGATGGCTCTATGTGGGTCAAACCGGGCAAGGGGCATAGATAGTCATTTCTAAGGAGCGAAAGGCGTCTTAAAAACGTCTGTATGTCTGTAATGTCTGTAGCCGGCGCCAGCCGGCACTTGGCCGCCCCTCATTTGACCGCTTCAACCACTCGCATCACCTTTTCGAGCTGTGCCGGGTCCATGGATGCCAGCGCCTGCAACTTGGCCAGCATGTCAGGTGTGAACCCTTCGAGCGCCGGGGCAGCCTTGGCCTTCGTCGTCCACCCAACCGTCTCAGCGAGCCACGTGGCCCACTTGTTCGTCGCAGACTTCATCTGCACGAAATCGCGCTTCTGGTACTCGCCGGTTTGGGTCAGGCCGCCGCCCGAGCTTTTATGCATGGCGAGCTGTCCCGCAACGCGGGTGTCGATACCCGCGGACGGCGCCAGGGTCAGCATGGTCTTGCGCAGCACATGCGCAGTGACATGCACACCCGCCGGCTTGTCCAGAAGCTTGAGCGAATCTCGCAAATCCTTGAACGGCGCTCCGTTTTTGCGTCCGCTCTCGATGAGGTATTTTTGGCCTGGCTTCACCGATGCAAGGCGCGGCGCGAACACTCGTTCCCACAAGATTTCGCTGACCGGGTAGTCAAACGTATTGCCGTCCTCCTCGGCGTACGGGCCACCTTCGTCGGTGTCGCGCCATTCCACCGCGCGCTTTTTTTGCTTGATGCGGTCGAGCGGAATCGCGCGAATGAGCGAGTCACGCCAGCCGGTCAGGATACCGATGTACAGGATGTCACGCTGCGGCGCGCGCATCTCTTGGTCAGCCAGTTCGATTGACGGTCGGAGGTTTTCGGAGGCTATGTAGGCGTGCCGCATCGGCGTGCGCTTAGTCAGCACACCCATCTTTTTCATGATGGGAATCGGGTTCACCAGCATCGCGTGGCGGAGCCTCGCGTGGTTGTACAGGCCGCTCACGACGCCCCGCAGCAGTACGTCGAACCGGCTTTCGCTGACCGGCTTTTTCAAACGCTTCTCGTAGCTGAGTGCCGTCGTGCATTCCATGCGCAACTCCGTCCACTCATCTGTTCCGACCTCGTTCAGAGGCTTGCCATGCCACTCAGTCGGCACAAAGTCCGCCCAGCGCTCACGGTAGTCCTTTTCCGTAGTCGGCTTGATGCGCTTTTTGGACTCTACGACAGTCAGCTTGAACTGCATGTACGCGTCGAACGCCTCGAGCAGCGTGGGGAACGACGGTTTGCCTGAACTGCGTTCATCGCGCGCACGTTCGATTGCGCCCGTTGCCAATTCTGCGGCCTTGCTGAACGTCAGAGCCGTCACTAGCCCCAGCTTCGTCTTCGTATCCTTAACCGTTCCGTTCGACTGCAGCTTGCCATAGCGCGCCGCGTACCACCGCTCCACGTTGCCCTCTTCGTCGGGCTTCGAGACAACGACCCCGAACCCACGCACGACTGAGTTCGCCCAGAACTTCTCGGGCGCCTTGCCTATGTATGGCGCGTTCCTAACGGACGCCTCGTTGGTGAATACAAAGTCTTCGGGGAGCTGTTTTTTCGTTGACATGTCGCTTTGGGTTGTGCTTGCGACGTCCATATTAATGGAAAGCCTTCATAGGTGGCGAGTCTGGAGGGGATAGTGGCTGTAACCTTTTTATCGTTTCCAGTGATTTTCCAGGGGCGAGTTGTTTCGGCTTAAACGCGCGCCTGGCCGTTTCCAGAAGGATGTGCGATGGTTCACGGGCGGCGAGAGCGTCCGAACATTGAAAAACTCAATGCAATCAATGGGTTGTGCGTCAGCGCACAGCTTTTTGGGCGGTATCGGCGACGCGTTGCACGTCGCTTTTGGAGCTGGAAATTAACCCCACCGTATTTTGAGTCTGGCGTGGCTACCGATTACACCACCGAGGCTTCAGCGCGACTTCAAACGCGCCAGGGGCCGGATTATCACATGTCGAAGGCGAGGTTTGAAGCTCGCTGCGACAATGGAGGTGTCCTGTCCAGCACTCTTTCCTCGGAAATCCTGCCTCCATGCCGACGTACA
>FTIF01005314.1_pt1 | contig 25686 bp, 14 predicted proteins | sample 1658001 | NCBI WGS metagenome assembly FTIF01 (sample SAMEA3914789, study PRJEB12502) | metagenome | biome: forest; material: soil | place: Canada | collected 2011-07-03 | depth 0.3 m | reverse complement strand
ATGCCGCTGGCGTCCATCTTCGGCGCGACGGTGTAGATGCGTCCGGCGTCGATCTTGCCGGCGAACCACTGCTGCACCACGGCCGCGCGGTGCTGGGCCAGCGCGGTGAGATCGGCGTCGCTGACCGTGGTGTTGTCGAGCAACAGCTTCTTCATCTCGTCGGCCGGGATGGTCTTGGCGATGCCGACGAAATTGCGCGGCTTCTTGATGTCGGCGGCGCTGTAGGCCTTGGCCAGGTACTTGTCGTATTCACCCGGCGCCAGGGTGACGCTGTCGATGTCGATGCTCTCGCCCTTGCCGACCAGATCCTTGATCTTCTGGCGCTTGACCTGGCGGTCCACTGCCGCCTGCTTCAATCCGGGTGTATCGAGCGCCGGATCGACCCGGCCGGTCAGGTCCAGCTTCACGGCCGGCTTGTCGGACAGGGCCTTGCTCAGGGTGTCCAGCTTTTTGGTCTCGGCGTCGCTCAGCGTGGCCAGGCCGGGATCGAAGGCGACATAGCCAAGCTCCTCCGAGCCGCCGAAGGCACTGGCCAGCAGGCTGAACGGCGAGGTCACCGCTTTCTCGATCAGATTGACGAAAGCGTGCCAGATCAGGCTGCCGACGCTGAACTGCGGATCGTTCAGTGAACCGGACACCGGGATGTTGACGTCGATCTCGCCGCGCGAATTCTTCAGCAGGGAAATCGCCAGGCGCACCGGCAGGCCGGTGGCCGTGGGGCTGTCGACGTGGTCGCCGAAAGTGAATTGGTCGATGAAGATATGGTTGTTGGCATTCAACTTGTTCTGATCCAGCAGGTAATGCAGGTCGACATTGAGCTTGCCCTTGACGATGGGGTAGCCGGCGTACTTGAGCGAGTAGCTGGTGAAGTTGGTCAGGTCGACATCGCGCGTGGTGGCGGTCATGTCGAGGAACGGCGGTTTCACCAGGGGGTTGATGGTGCCGTTGATCGAGACCGGGCCGTTCTCGTTCAGCGTGGCCTGCACCGCAACCCGGGCCGGCTGGGTGGAGGCGGTGCCGAAAGCGCCGATATCGCCCTCGATGTTGACCAGGTGGGCGCTGAAGTTCGGCTTGATGAAGTTGTCGGTGTAGTCGATCTTGCCCTGATGCAGCAGGATCTGGCCGAAGCCCAGGTTCAGCGGCGGTGACGTTGCTGCCGCGGCTTCGGCAGGAATGGCCGGTTGCGCCACGGGCGCCGGCGCAGGAGCCGGGGTACCGGGGGTGGCCTGGTTGCTCCGCGTCAGCGAAGTGGTCGGCGCGTTTTCCTTGACGACGAAGTCGCTGAGATTGAGCTGGCCATTGCTGTTGAGCAGCACCCTCGAATAGAACTGCTCCAGCGTGATCTTGCCCAGTTGCACGTCGGTGCCGCGCTCATCGTAGGCCAGACGAATCTGCGTCACGCTCAGGTTGCGCCAGCCGGCGAACAGGTCGGAAGTGGCCTTGTCGAGCATGCGCACGTTGGTGACGCCGGCATCGCCCTTGTAGTAGACCTTGAGCTGCTCCTTGTTGCTGGCCAGCGTGAGATTGCCTTTGACATTGACCAGGGCGCTGGCGATATAGGCATTGAGCTTGGCGGTGAAGTAGGGCTCCAGCGCCGCCACATCCATTTGCTGGCCATCCAGCTGCAGGGCCACCTTGAGCGGCTGTAGCGACACCGTGCCGCCGAGCTTGAGCGTTCCCTTGTGCTTGAGCGCGGTGCTGGCGTCGAGCTGGAACGGCTTGGCGAAATCGCTGCTGAAGTGCTGCACCTTGAGCTGCAGCGGCGACAGTCCCAAGGAGATCGGCTGCTTCTGCGTGCGGTCGACGAAGGCGACACCGGACTTGCCCAGGTCGATGCTGTCGATGCTGTATTTCCACGCTTGCTCGGGGGCGGTGATCTTCTGCTTACGCGCCTTTGCCGGCGTGGCGGTGGTGCCGCCGATTTTCGCCAGCTTGAGCAGATTGATCGAGCCGTCGGCCGCGCGCTCGGCGTTGACCGTGAGGCCGTCGATGGCAATGGACGACAGCTCGGCATTGCGCTGCGCCAGGTCGATCAGCCTGACGTTGGCCGTGAGGTGATCCAGCGCGACGACAGGGCTGCCCTTGGCTGCCGGTCCATCCAGGCGCAAGCCATCCAGGCGCAGTTCGCTATCGCTTAGCTGCAAGCCGAATACCGGTGTGGACCAGTCTGCCTTGACCGCCAGCTTGGCTCCGGCGGTGCCCTGGCTCAGACGCGCCGTCAACGCCGAAGCCAGATAAGGCTGGAAGGCGGCCAATGCCAGCTGCTCGATGGTGGCGGCGGCATCGAGCTTGCCGTCCGCCAGGGTCAGGGTGCCGCTGCTGGAAATGCCGCCGCCCTGGTCGAGACTGGTCTGCACGGTGTAGTGCCCGGGCTTGTGCGCCACGGTGGAAATATCGGACAGGGTGACTGCCAGCTTGCTCAGGCCGAGGTTGGCGCCGGCCTGCTGGTCCTGCACGCGGACGACGCCGTCATTCAGCGCCAGATGCTGTAGGCCGAAATCGAAGGGCGCGGCCTTGGCCGGTGCGGCAGCCTTGTCGGGGGCGGGTTCCGCAAGCTTGGGCGCGGCTGGAGGCGGCGAGGCGAGCTTGGCCAGGTTGAGGATGCCCTGCTTGTCGCGGGACAGGCTGAGCTGCGGATGGTCGATGCGCACGTCCGCCAGGTGCACTACGCCGAGCAGCGGTTCCACCGATGCGGCAGCGACGTGGAGGGCATCGACGCTGAACAGCGGCTGGGATGCCGCATCGGTCAGTGCCAGGTCCTTCAGGTCCATGGTGCCGCTGAGCTGCATTGAGGCGTGCTCGCCGCTCATGGCGAACTGGATGTTGAGATCGGTGGAGAGCTTGCCCTTGGGCAGTTGCACCGGCAGCTTGGTCGGCGCGTAAGACGTCAGCTGCGGCAGGTCGAGCTGATCCAGCTTGAGCATGATCTCGGAGTTGAAGGAGCCGTTGAAAGGCTTGGTCTTGCCCTCGATCAGCAGGGGGCTGCCGTCGATCTGCGCCTGCAGCATCGGCTGCGCGAACACATCGACTTTCGACGGCAGGTTGGCGATGAAGGGAATGCTCAGCTCGATCTTGTCGACGGTGTGGCGCTGACCGAGCAGGCGGTCGTCGAAATCGACCAGGCCGTCGTCGAGGTGGATGTTGGAGACCGAGAACAGGGTCGGCTTGCTGTCCTTCTTCGGGGTCGGCGAAGGCTTGGAGAACTGCTCCACCAGGTCGGTGAAATTGAAGGTCTGGGTGTCGGTGCGGATGATATGGATCTGCGGCTTGGCCAGGAATACCTCGCGGATCACCGGCTTCAGGCGGAACAGCGAAGTCCACGAGCCGCGCACCAGGAATTCGCCGATGTCGACGAAGCTGCCCTTGCCGTCGCGCTCGCCGATGTGGAGCTGATCGACTTCCACGGTGAGGGTATAGGGGTTGAGCGAGATCTTGCCGATGGTCACCGGCCGCGCCAGCAACTGGCTCAGCTGCTGTTCGGCCTTGTGATGGACCAGGGGCGGCACCGCGAAGAAGCCGAACAGGCCAAACAGCACGATGAAGATGACGATGCCCAGGCCCCATTTGCGGGTGCGGCGCGCCTGGGCGAAGTTGCGCAGCCTGGTCTGGATCCTGGCCTGGGCGGGGGCGGGAAAGAGCTTGTTGAGAAGTGACATGCTGGGTCTGCTTCCTGGGCTCGCTGGCATTGCTTCCCCTTGCCGGATTTTATTGCAGGCGGATCGGACCTCGCCTTGTTGCGGGATTGTATCTCTACAAGATGAAAATGGCGCGTAGTCCCTGCCTGTGTCCCGCAGCAGCGGCGTCCAGGGACAGGCGGGGTATCATGACTCTCCCGATGGCGACGCAAGCAGGCTGCAATGAAAGGCAGTGAGATGCAACGATCCCCCCGCCATCAGGAGATAGCGGTATCGCCTTTGCAACAGGTGCTGGAGCGGCTGCATCGCCAGCTCTCGGAGGACCGCGGCGGCAAGCTCGCCAGCTACATCCCGGAACTGGCCCAGGTCGATCCGGAGCCCTTCGGCATCGCTCTGGTCACCATCGACGGCATGGTCTATCAGGCCGGCGATTGTGGGCGGCAGTTCACCATCCAGTCCATCTCCAAGCCGCTGACCTACGGCTATGCCCTTCAGGCCTGTGGCGTCGCCGCGGTGTTGGCCAAGATCGGGGTCGAGCCGACAGGCGATGCCTTCAATTCGATCAGCCTGGAGCCCGGCACCGGCCGTCCGCGCAACCCCATGGTCAACGCCGGCGCCATCGCCACCTGCGGCCTGATCCCGGGCGCCGATCCGGTGCAGCGCTTCGAGCGGGTGATGGCCCATATCGGTGGGTTTTGTGGGCGCGAGCTGGAACTCGACGAGGCGGTGTACCACTCGGAGAAAGCCACCGGCCATCGCAACCGCGCCATCGCCCATCTGCTGCGCAACTTCAATATTCTCGAAGGCGATCCCGAGGACCCGCTCGATCTCTACTTCCGCCTCTGCTCGATCTCGGTGACCTGCCGCGATCTGGCGATGATCGCGGCGACGCTGGCCCACAACGGCCTCAACCCGCTCGATTCGGTACAGGTGCTGGACCCCCAGAACGTGCGGCGGGTGCTGAGCGTGATGGCGTCCTGCGGCATGTACGACGCCTCGGGGGCCTGGCTCTACGACGTCGGCATGCCGGCCAAGAGCGGCGTCGGCGGCGGCATCATGGCGGTGCTGCCGGGCCAGTTCGGCCTGGCGGTCTATTCGCCGCGACTGGACGAGCGCGGCAACAGCGTGCGCGGGATCGGCGTGATCAAGGCCTTTTCGGAAGAATTCCAGCTGCATCTGTTCCACGGCGAGCGCGGCCTGCCGGGGGCGATCCGCGCCGCCTACAGCGGCGCCGTGCTCGGCTCGCGCACCGAGCGCAACGAGAATGAAACCCGGCTGCTGGAAGCCCATGGCGACAGCACGCGGATCTTCGAGCTGAAAGGACGCCTCAGTTTCGGCAGCATCGAGCTGCTGATCCGCGAGATTGGCCTGCTGCCCTGCGAGGGCTTGAGCGTCACCGTGCTCGACCTGCAAAGAGTGACGGCGATCGACGATGCCGCCACCGTGTTGCTGGCTGAGGCCTGCGCGGGCTGGCGCGAGGAAGGGCGGCAGATGATCTTCGCGGGTTCCGACCGCGTCGACGATTTCCGCCAGCGCCTGTCGCAGCGGCTCGAAGGGCAGTTGCCGGCCGCTTATCTGGAATTGATGTTCCGTTTCGCCGATACCGACAGCGCGCTGGAATGGACCGAGAGCGCGATCCTCGAGGCCAATGGCGGCATGCGCGATCCCCTGGCCGCAGTCCCCTTGTCCGGGCAGGAGCTGTTGCAGCAGTTCAGCGCCGACGAGCTGGCGGCGATGGAAAGCCTGGTGGAGCCGATGCGTTTCGCACAGGGCACCCTGATTCTCGGCACCGAGGGCGGGGGCAGTGCGCAGAACAGCGGCAGCCTGTTTTTCCTGTGCTCCGGCACGGTCAGCGTCAGCCTGCCGGGCGAAGCCGGCAGCGACGAGGCGGGGCAGCGCACGCGCCTCAGTGTGTTGTGGCCCGGCAGCTCCTTCGGCGAAATCGCGGTGCTCGACCACGACACGCGCTCGGCCGATGTCATCGCCGATACCGAGGTGCATTGCCTCAGCTTCAGGCTGGCTTCGCTGCAGCGCCTGCCTGCGCCGCTGGCGACGGCGATCCAGCTCAAGCTGACCCAGGGACTGGCCAAGCTACTGGCGCGCCGCCTGCGCCGGGTCAATCGCGAGTTCCAGGCGCTGTCCTGAGGCTGGTTGATGCCGATGCCTTGACTCTGGAGCGCAGTCCAGGGTGCAGACTGACGGCAGTTTCGCATCTGCCAGGAGCATCATGAACACGCCCGCCAAGTACCGTCCCGCTTCGGATAAACCGGCTTGCTGCCATGGCGCCGCAGGGGATCACGCGCACCTTGCAGAAACAGCCACGGTTGCTGCGAAGGACCCGGTATGCGGCATGACCGTGGACCCGGGCAAGGCGCTGGCGTTTCAGCACGAGGGCGCGACCTGGTATTTCTGCTGTGGCGGTTGCCGCGACCGCTTCGCCGCCAATCCGGCGAAATATCTGGCGCCGCCGTCGCCTGTGCCGGTAGCTGCGCCGGGTGCGGCCGACCTGCGCCCTTATACCTGCCCGATGCATCCCGAGGTGCATCACCAGGGGCCGGGCACTTGTCCCAAGTGCGGCATGGCGCTGGAACCCGAGGCGCCTTCGCTGGAGGAGGGGCCGGACCCCGAGCTGGTCGCCATGCGCCGCCGGCTGGTCCTGTCAGTGTTTCTGTCGGTGCCGGTGTTCCTGGCGGCGATGAGCGAAATGCTGCCGGGTGGCGGCCTCGCGGCACTGCTGGGCATGAATACGGTGGCCTGGGGCCAAGCCCTGCTGGCAACGCCGGCGGTGTGGTGGCTGGGCAGTTTCATCTTCGTCCGCGGCTGGCAGTCGCTGCGCAACCGCAGCCCCAATATGTGGACCCTGATCGCGCTCGGCACCGGCGCGGCCTGGGGTTACAGCATGCTGGCCCTGGTCTTTCCCGCTGCGCTGCCCGCTGCTTTTGCCGGCGCGCATGGCATGCCGCCGCTGTATTTCGAAGCGGCCGCGGTGATCACCACCTTGGTCATCCTGGGCCAGGTGCTGGAGGCCGCGGCGCGTTCACGCACTTCGGCGGCGATCCGTTCGCTGTTGCAACTGACGCCGAAGACCGTGCACCGCTTGCAGGGCGGCGTCGAAAGCGATGTGCCACTGCAGCAGGTCGCTGCCGGCGATGTGCTGCGCGTGCGCCCGGGAGAAAACGTGCCGGTGGATGGGGTGGTGCTGGAAGGCGACAGCCATGTCGATGAAGCGATGCTGACCGGCGAGCCGGCGCCGCAGCGCAAGACCCGCGATGCGCAGCTGACCGCAGGCACGGTCAACGGCCACGGCGCGCTGACCCTGCGCGCCGAGCGTGTCGGCGACGAGACCCTGCTGGCGCACATCGTGCAACTGGTGGCCCAGGCCGGGCGTTCGCGCGCACCGGCGCAACGCCTGGCCGACCAGGTGGCAGCGTGGTTCGTGCCGGCAGTGGTTGCCGCTGCCGCGCTCGCCGCCATCGCCTGGTGGTTTTATGGCCCGCCGCCGGCCGGAGCGCATGCCCTGCTGGCCGCGGTATCGGTGCTGATCATCGCCTGTCCCTGCGCCCTCGGCCTGGCCACACCGATTTCGGTGATGGTCGGTGTGGGGCGCGGCGCCCATGCCGGCGTGCTGATCCGGGACGCCGCGGCGCTCGAGCGCCTGCAGCAGGTCGACACCCTGGTGATCGACAAGACCGGCACGCTGACCCTCGGCAAGCCGGCGCTGCTATCGGTGACGGCGTTAAGCGGCTTCGGTGAAGATGAAGTATTGAAGCTTGCTGCGGCGGTGGAAGCGGCCAGCGAGCATCCCCTCGCGCGCGCCATCATCGAGGCGGCTGGATTGCGCGGCCTGGAGTCGGGTGGGGCGACAAGCTTCGCCTCCGATGCGGGACTCGGTGCCTGGGCCGAAGTGGCCGGCCGGAAAGTCCATGTCGGCAATGCCGCGCTGATGCAGCGGGAGAAGATCGGAATCGCGGAGCTGTCGGCGCAGATCGAAGCCGTGCAGGCCGAGGCGCAGACGGTGGCATTGGTTGCCGTCGATGGGCGCGCGGCCGGCGTGCTCGGGTTGGCCGACGCCATCAAGCCGGGCGCCGCCGCGGCGGTAGCGGAACTGCATGCGCTGGGACTGCGCCTGATCATGGCCAGCGGCGACAGCAGCCGCGCGGCGCAAGCGGTGGCGCGGACACTGGGGCTGGACGATTTTCGCGCCGGCTTGCTGCCGCAGGACAAGGCCGCGCTGGTGCGGGAGCTGCAGGCACAGGGGCATGTGGTGGCGATGGCCGGCGACGGCATCAACGATGCCCCGGCCCTGGCCTCGGCCGATGTCGGCATCGCCATGGGCGGCGGCACCGATGTGGCGATGCAGAGCGCCGCCGTGACCCTGCTCAAGGGAGAACTGGCCGGTATCGCGCGCGGTATCCGCCTGTCGCGTGCCAGCGTGCGCAACATCCGCCAGAACCTGTTCTTCGCCTTCGCCTACAACGCCCTCGGCGTGCCTATCGCCGCCGGAGTGCTGTATCCCTGGTTCGGCTTGCTGCTGTCGCCGATGCTAGCCAGCCTGGCGATGAGCCTGTCCTCGGTCTGCGTCATCGGCAACGCGCTGCGCCTGCGCCGGGTGCAGCTCTAAGGAGCCTCTGCTAGGCGATGCGCTTGAGGCCGAGCCGGATACCCTGGGTCAGCACGGCCTTGACGATCGGCCCGACCAGGGGCAGGGGTGAATCGAACTGGATGGTCCAGGCCACCCGCGAGCCGCGCTTCGAGCCGGAGAATTTCAGCTGGCCGCTATGGTTGCGGATCGGACCGCCGCCCTTGCTGATGCGATAGTCGATCGAGCGGTTGGGGCTGACCGCGGTGACGGTCTCTTCCACCGCCAGCGGGCCCAGGCCGAGCCTGCGCACCGAACCGATGCCGTTGACGTCGCCCTGGCCATCGCGCACGCGCTTTACCGGGATGCCGAACACCTTGCCCAGATTATTGTGATCGGCCAAATAGGCGAAGACTTCGGCCACGGGTTTGTGGAAGTCCTGCACGATTTCGATGGTCTGCTGCGACATGGGTGTTCCCGTGGCTGATTGAAATAGGAAGCGGCGAATCCGGCGCAGGCCTGACGATGCCTTGCTCTGCATCGGGCCTGCCGGCGGCGGCCAAGATTCCGCCGAATGCGTGCGGCGCGCAATTGCTGCCGCGCCAGCCTTCCCGGGCTGCGGCGCGAGCCGTACCATCCACTGCGCAACTGCTGCGCCCGTGATCGGCATCGTCTGTCCCTGTTACCGCAGCAGCCGGCCGTATACTGTTGGCGGCGGCGCGATGCACCGAACGTCACCCGATCAGGGGCCGGAATGAACCAGAACAATGACCGAGTCGCTGCTTTCCAGGCCATGTGCCGGGAGGTTCTAAAATCTCTGCCCTGGCGCAGCATCGGCAGTCTCTGCATGGCCCTGGCCGCGACGGCCGCCAATGCGGCGCAGGATGCGGCGGGAGCGACGGCGCCGTTGCCGGACACCTTGCAGCAGCGCCTGCTGGCCTGCACCGGTTGCCACGGCAATGAAGGGCGCGCCGCGTCCGACGGCTTCTATCCCCGCATCGCCGGCAAGCCCGAAGGCTACCTCTACAACCAGCTCCTCAATTTCCGCGAAGGCCGGCGTCATTTCCAGCTGATGAGCTATATGGTCGACTATCAGTCCGACGATTACCTGAAGGAGATGGCGCAGTACTTTTCCAGTCAGCACCCGCCTTACGCCACGCCACAGCGCTTCGATGTGCCCGAGTCGACCCTGAAGCTGGGGGAGACCCTGGTCAAATCAGGTGACCCTGCGAAGAAAATCCCGGCCTGCTCGGCCTGTCACGGCGAGGCGCTGGCGGGTGTGAATCCCGCCATCCCCGGCCTGCTGGGCTTGCCGCGCGACTACATCATCGACCAGCTCGGGTCCTGGAAGAGCGGAGCGCGCCGCGCAGCCGCGCCGGATTGCATGGCACAGATCGCCGAACACCTGAGCGCCGAGCAGATCGGCGCCATCGCGGCATGGATCGGCTCCCGCACCGCCGACAACCAGTCGCGCCCGGCCGAGCATATTGCCGAGCCCTTGCCGGCGCATTGCGGCGGTGTTCCGTCCTCCGACGGCAGTCACTGAGGGCCGGCCCGATGAGAGCAAAACTGATCGTGATCGGCCTGCTGCTGCTGGCGGCATTGGGTATGGCCTTCCTGCAGCGTCATCAGAATGAGGACGTTGGAGAGGTGTCCCTGCCTACTACCCAGTCGCCGCAGGAGCTGGCGGCCCTGGGGCAATACCTGGCCCAGGCCGGTGATTGCGTGGTGTGCCATACGGCGCGCGGTGGTGCGCCCTTTGCGGGCGGCGAGGCCATCCCAACACCCTTCGGCAAGATCTTCGGCCCCAACATCACGCCCGATGCGGAGACCGGCATCGGCGGCTGGAGCGCCGACGACTTCTGGCAGGCGCTGCATCTCGGAAAATCCAGGGACGGCCATCTGCTCTACCCGGCTTTTCCCTATACCGACTACACCAGGATCCGCCGTGCCGATGCCGATGCGCTATTCGCCTACCTGAAAACTCTTGCTCCCGTGCACCAGCCCAGCCGCGAACCGGAGTTGCGCTTCCCCTATAACCAGCGGCCCCTGCTGACGCTATGGCGCGCGCTCTACTTCAAGCCCGGGGTCTACCGCGCCGACGCGCAGCAATCCGATGAATGGAATCGCGGCGCCTATCTGGTACAGGGGCCGGGTCATTGCGGCGCCTGCCACAGCCCGCGCAACAGCCTCGGCGGGACGGTGCGGGACGCCGAGCTTGCCGGCGCGGTGATCCCGGTGCTGAAATGGTATGCGCCGCCGCTCAATTCGGCGCTGCACGCGGGCGTCGGCGGCTGGCCGCAGGAGGAACTGGCGGCGTTGTTGAAGACCGGCGTTTCCAGCCGCGGCGTCGCCTCCGGACCGATGGCGGAGGTGGTTTACAACAGCTTGCAATATCTGTCGCCGGCCGACATCCAGGCCATCTCCCTGTATCTGAAAACACTGCCGGCAAAAGTGGACGACTCCGCCAGCATGAGCGCCACAGGCGTAGCCGAGCGCGACAAGGATCGTGTGATGACGCTCGGCGGCACTTTATACGAGAAGCATTGCGCCGATTGCCACAAGTCCACGGGCGTCGGCGTGCCGCCGGCTTATCCGCCCCTGGCCGGCAACCCTGCCGTGAGCGGGCGTTACAACATCAATCTGATCCGCACCATGCTGAACGGCGGGTTTCCACCGGGCACGCAGGGCAATCCGCGACCCTATGGCATGCCCCCGTTCGGGGAAGCGCTCAACGACGAGCAGGCGGCGGCTGTCCTGACCTATGTCCGCAATTCCTGGGGCAACCAGGGGGCGCCGATTTCTCCGGCCGAGGTCAGCCGGAATCGCGGGGTGGGAATCGACTGAGATTGGGGCGCAATGAGTGGGGTCAGCGGAATGACGGGGCAAGGAATGCCTGCCCGCAAGCCTGCAGCGGAGTTTGATCCGCGGTATCTTCACTGCCATTACAAGCTTGGGCCATTCGGACTTATCGGATCGGCGCAGTGATGGACGCTTCGGGCAAAGTACCCGGGCGAACCGCGGTGGCGAGGGGAGACAACAATGAAAACCAAGCGTCTGAATCCGATGGATGCGTCCTGGCTCCAGGTGGAGTCCCACGAGACGCCGATGCATGTCGCCGGCCTGATGATCTTCGAGCTGCCTGCGAAGGCGCCGCCGGACTTCTTCCAGAAGATGTTCGCCATGTTCCGCGAGCACCGCGAGTTCTATCCGCCCTGGAACCGGCGCCTGCGCTCGCCGCGCCTGAAGACGCTGACGCCGGCGTGGGTGGAAGACAACGACCTGGATATCGAATACCACCTGCGGCTTTCGGCGCTGCCGTGGCCGGGCGGAGAGCGCGAGTTTGGCCAGCTGATCGCGCGCCTGCACAGCCAGCCGCTCGATTTCACCCGCCCCCCCTGGGAGTGCAACATCATCGAAGGGCTGGAGGGCAACCGCTTCGCGCTGTACATCAAGATCCATCACTCGCTGATCGACGGCGTCAGCGCCATGCGCATGCTGGCGCGCATGCTGCCGAAGAGCGCCGACGATCTGGAGGCGCCGCCGTTCTGGGCGGTGCCCCCTGCGCCCCGTAGCGGGAAGGATCCGGAAGCCGCCGCCGCCAGGGCTGCCGGCGGACTGTTCGGCGCCATGCGCGCGCGGTTCAGCGCGGTGCCCGATCTGGCGCGCGCCGCCGCCGAGCTGATACGCGCGGCGCGCAGCAAGAATGATGCTTTGGGGACGCCATTCCAGGCTCCCAAGTCGATCCTCAACGGGCGCATCAAGGGCGCCCGGCGTTTTGCCACGCAGATCTATTCGATCGAACGGATCAAGACGCTGGCCAAGGCCGCCGACTGCACCCTCAACGATATCGTCCTGGCGATCTGCTCCGGCGCCCTGCGCCGCTTCCTGAAAGAGGCCAACGCGCTGCCGGCGAAGCCCCTCACGGTCGGCTGCCCGGTGTCGGTACGGCCCAAGGACGACCAGGAACAGGGCAATGCCATCAGCTTCATCATCGCCAACCTGGCGACCGACGTCGCCGATCCGCTGAAGCGGCTGGAGGCGATCAAGGCGTCCACCATGCGCGCCAAGGAACACCTGCAGAGCTTGCCCAAGCATGCCATCGAGAGCTACACCATGATGCTGATGGGGCCCTACATCGCGCAGCTGGTGACCGGCCTTGGCGGTCGCACCCGGCCGGTGTTCAACATCACCATCTCCAATGTGCCGGGTCCGCAGCAGACCCTGTACTTCCGCGGCGCAAAAATGGTCGCCAATTACCCGGTGTCCCTGGTCACCCACGGCCAGGCCATCAACATCACCTGCCACGGCTACGCCGATACGCTCAACTTCGGCTTCATCGCCTGCCGCGACACGCTGCCGCATATGCAGCGCATCGCTGTATACACCGGCGAGGCGCTGGAGGAACTAGAGGCGGCGGTTTTGCAGCCGCGCAAACGCAGGAACGCGGCTTAGCTTCGGATTGGCTGTGTTCAGCCGGATGCCGGCAAAGGTGTGATCCGGGACTGAGTCATGCAAGGCCGGCCAGCAGGATCGGCTGCGCCCTGTCCACCTGACGAACGCGGCTGTGTTTGCAGGTAATTGAAATTAAAGGACTATCTTTGCGGCTTTCGTTCCGGCTGGGCGCCTGAGTGCTTGACAGCGGGGAGGGCTTGCTTTGGAATGCGATTGTTGCATTGCAACAAATTGAGCAAATTACTGATGGTCGATACCCGTGTTGAGTCTGCTGGCCATGCGGCTTGCGGCGCCGTGAACGAGTCCGGTGGCGTTGGTCGTCGCCTCCATCGCAAGGGCGGATTTCGCCGCAAACGGTTCCTGCGCCGTGCAGCTGTCGGCATCGCCGGGACCGGCTGGGTGTTCTTTGGCGCGGCCGACATGAGCAGCGCAGCAGGGCCGCGGGGCGGTGCGCCGGGCTCACTGTTGCTTGATACGGCCCTGGACGAGGGTGGCTTGCGCAGCGGCGATCTGGCCGACATCTCGACAGGGTTCGCGTGGAAGCCCCATGCAGAAGCCGTCGTGTTTGACCGCAAATACCGGCATGGCCCCGTCGCGAACGATTCGGCTGCCGAGCAGTTCGCCGCCGACGTGCGTGAGCGCCTGCCGCTTTTTCGGGCCTCATTCGAGCAGGCCGGGCAGCGCAACGGCGTGGATTGGCGCCTGATCGCGGCGATGGGCTACCAGGAGTCGAGCTGGGACCCGGAAGCGGTCAGCCCCACCGGGGTGCGTGGAATCATGATGCTGACGCTCGACACCGCCGACGAACTCGATGTGGACCGGGACGACCCGGCAGAGAGCATCCAGGGTGGTGCTGCGTATTTCGAGCAGATCCGGGAACATTTGCCTGCACAGATCCACGAGCCGGACCGCACCGACATGGCGCTTGCGGCCTACAACCAGGGTATCGGCCACCTGTTCGATGCGCGCCGGCTTGCCGCGCAGGCAGGCGGCAATCCGAACCGCTGGCAGGACGTGCGCGCCGCCCTGCCTTTGCTGACCGAAGAACGCTGGTTCAGCCAAACCCGTCACGGCTACGCCAGGGGCCAGGAAGCGGTGCGCTTCGTCAGCCGGGTGCGCGGCTACTACGGGATGCTGTCGTCGATTTCCGCCGAGGGCAGCACGCCGCAAGTCGAGGTGGCGAGCGCCGGGATGTAACGGGTGTGCTTGGCGCGCGTACCGGCCGGCCTGTTACCGCAGCGGCTCGTGGCAGGCCGCGCTATGAGCACTGCATTGCCGCATGATTGATGCTGCTGGGCATGGCCCAAAAGCCGGGTGTGCACTTCAAATTTGCACCCCGGATTTCGTACTTTTTTCATACTGGCAAGAGTCGCCGCTGAAAAATGGGCTGACTCTTTTATTCTTTGGTAGGCGCGATTGGACTCGAACCAACGACCCCCACCATGTCAAGGTGGTGCTCTAACCAGCTGAGCTACGCGCCTATACGCCGGAAAAGCGTAAAGAGGCGCGAATTATACGGGTTGCGCGGCGCGCATGCCAGCAAGTCTTGAAATTCCTTCCGGTTGCGGCGGTTTCCCGCGCCGGGCAAAAAACGGGCAGCCGAAGCTGCCCGTCGATAAAGCGGACACGACCCTTAAGGGATCGCGCCGCGGTGTCTGCTTACTGCAGGGCGTTGCTCAGATCGCCCATCGGCTGTGCGCCGTTGGTCTTCAGCGCGCTGTCGCGGGCGGCCAGGCCGGGCAGGGTGTCGAGGCTGAAGCGGTGGGTGATGAAGCGCAGGATCGACGCGGTGTCGTACTGGGTGTGGTCCACCGTGCCGTTCTTCTTCGACAACGGCGAGATGATGATCGCCGGGATGCGCGTGCCGGGGCCGAGCTTGTCGCCCTTGGGCGGCGCCACGTGGTCCCATACGCCGCCGAACTCGTCATAGGTGATGACGATCAGCATATTGCTCCACTGCGGGCTGGCCTGCAGCTGGCTGACCAGATCGGCGATATGGGCATCGCCGTCGGCCAGGTTGGCATAGCCTTCATGCTGGTTGAGATTGCCCTGCGGCTTGTAGAACGCCACTGCCGGCAGGGTCCCCGCCTTGGCATCGGCGACCAGGTCGGTGTAATCCTTCAGGTGAGCGGCGCGTGCAGCGGCGCCGGCGGTGGTGCCCGGGTCGAATTCCTTGTAGTAGTTGAACGGCTGGTGGTGCGGCTGGAAGTCCGGCGCGGCGCGGGCGGTGGAGGGGGTGTAGATCACGGTGCGCGGCTTGCTCGGATCCTGGGTGCCGTCGGTCACGGCGGCGTTCCAGGAACCGCCGTACCACTTCCAGCTGACGTTCTTGGCAGTGAGCAGGTCGCCGATGTTGCTCGCGGTCTGCGGCGGCATGGTGCTGCCTTTCGACGCATCGGCATAGAGCAGATCGGTGCCACTGGCATCGGCCGGCGCGTTGCCGCTGGGCTGATAGGGCGCCTGCATGGTGTTGATGCCGTAGAACTTGCCGTCGCCGAAGTAATTGGCAGGCGCGATGGCGCCGCTCAACACGAATTTCGGCGGCCCATCCAGGGCCGAAGCGGGCGAGCTGGAGGCCAGGGTCAGCCGCGTCAGGTAGCTGCCGCTGCTGTCCTTGTCCACTACCGCAATGGAGGGCTTGGCAGCGGCGGTATCGGCGTTCGGATATTCCGGCGCGCAGGCGCAGATCAGGTATTGATGATTGAGGAACGAGCCGCCGAAGGCGCCTTCGAAGAAGTTGTCGGCCAGCACGTATTTCTGTGCCAGGCCGTAGAGCTTGGAGTTGCTGGTATCGAAGTGGCCCATGGTGAGGCCGCCGGCGTCCGCCCAGGCGGCGAACATGTCGTTCTTGCCGCCGTTGATCTCCATCTGGTTTTCGAAGAAGCGATGGTACAGATCGCGGGTGGTGGTGTTGCTGTCCAAGGTCGCGCCGGAAGCGGCGGTAAAACCGCTTTCGACGGAGAACGGCGCGTTGGCCAGCCCGGCGCTCTGCGCCTGGGTGACAGCCGGAGTGACGCCGGCGGCGGTCACGCCGCCCCAGGTCTGCGGCAGGGTGGCCAGGACGGTGCTGCCGTCGCGGTCTTTCTGCGGGACATAGGCGGCGGTGGGTTTGCCGGTGCTATCGACCACATCGCCCAGCCCATGCGCGCCGGGGAAGTTGCCGAAGGTATTGTCGAACGCGCGGTTTTCGGCGTAGATCACGACGACGTTCTTGACCTGGCTGACGTTGTCGGTGTTGTTGTTATCGTTGGTGCAGGCGCTGATGCCTGCGGTAAGCGCCAGGACGCCCGGCAACAAACGGAATACATGCTTCATTTTATGTCCTCTCCCTGCCTGCTAAGAAAAGTAAAGATGAGTAAAGAGAAGTAAAGTATCGGGACGCAATGTGACACCGCGATGTACTCGAGATGTCAGCGGCAGCTTGGTTTTGACCCGCTGTCGCGGTACGGATGTCACGTTTCTGACATATGCGGATGCCTAGCATTTCGGTTCATGACAACTTTCTCCGTGTTCCGTCATTCGAGTCCGGCAAGCCGGGTCGGACGCCCCTCCATCGGCCGGGTCCGGCGGCCTTGGGCAACGGCTCTGGCAATCGCGGCGATGACGCTGCTTTGGTGCTCGGCAGAGGCGCAGATCACGCCGGCCCAACCGGACGTACCGCGCGGTACGCCCGCAGCGCCGGCCGCTTCCGCTTTCTATAGCGCCAAATTCCAGAAAACCCCTGCGGTGAAGGCGATGACCGCGGTGGGCCGGGCGATGTTTTTCGATCCGGCCCTCTCGGCCTCCGGAAAAATGGCCTGCGCCAGTTGTCACGATCCGAAATTCGCCTTCGGTCCGCCCAATGGCCGTGCGGTGCAAAGCGGCGGCCCGGAGATGAAGCTCGCCGGCAGCCGCGCCGTGCCGTCCTTGCGTTACATCCAGAACGTGCCTGCCTTCACCGAGCACTATTTCGAGAGCGACGGCAACGACAGCATCGATCAGGGGCCGACGGGAGGGCATACCTGGGACGGCCGCGCCGAGTCCGCCCACGACCAGGCGCGCCTGCCGCTGTTTTCGCCGCTGGAAATGGCCAACGCCAATCCCGGGCAGGTGGTGGCCAAGGTGCAGGCGGCCCCTTATGCAGCGTTGTTTCGCGAGACCTTCGGCGAGGACGTGTTCAAGGATTCCGCTCTGGCATTCAAGGGGGTGCTGCTGGCGCTGGAGGTGTATCAGCAGACGCCGCAGGAGTTTTATCCATACGACAGCAAGTACGATGCCTATCTGCGCGGCCAAGTTGAGCTGTCGCCGCAGGAACAGCGCGGGCTGGAACTGTTCGACGACCCGTCCAGGGGCAATTGCGCCAGCTGCCATCCTAGCCGCATTCGCCAGGGCGCTTTCCCCGGATTCACCGATTTCGGGCTCATCGCGCTGGGCGTGCCGCGCAATGCGTCCATTCCGGCCAATCGCAAGGCGGCCTATTACGATCTCGGCTTGTGCGGTCCGGAACGCACCGATTTTCTGGGCAAGGCGGAATACTGCGGCCTGTTTCGCGCCCCGTCGTTGCGCAATGTCGCGCTGCGCAAAGTGTTCTTCCATAACGGTGTGTTTCACAGCCTGGAACAGGTGCTGCGCTTCTACGCGCAGCGCGATACCCATCCCGCCAAATGGTATCCGCGCAGGGCCGACGGCAGCATCGACAAATTCAACGACCTGCCGGAGCAATACCGGCAGAACGTGAACATGGAAGCGCCTTTCGGCGGCAAGCCCGGCGACAAGCCGGTGCTGAGCGGGCAGGACATCCGGGACATCATCGCCTTCCTCGGCACACTCACCGATGGTTATCGCGCGGACGCCAAGGCTGGGAAGCACTAGTTTCCGGAACCCTTAGCACACGCTTGCATGAAGCACGCCGGTGCAAACAAGCGATGTTGTTGCAACAGTCGGCGACCTGTCTGCTCATGCAGCGTTACTTTTCTTAACGCATGGGCGATAGGCCCGATCATTATTGCTTCATCTTCGCTTCCTAAGCTGCCGTAGTTACCGCCTGGCGGCTCCAGGCTTACAAAAAACTTTCATCGGCCCAACAGGCATGTAGGAGCTTCGTCAATGTTCAAACGCACAGGACTGAGTGTGGCGGTCGCCACGCTGGTCGCACTTGCCGCATGTTCATCTAGTGACAACGGGTCCAGCGATCCAGCGGCCGGTCTGACCACCACCACACCGATCAAGCATCTGGTGGTGATCTTCCAGGAAAACGTTTCCTTCGATCACTACTTCGCCACCTATCCGACCGCCACCAATCCGGCGAACGAGCCGGCCTTCACCGCCGCCAGCGGCACGCCGAGCGTCAACGGCCTGAGCGGCGCGCTGCTGTCGGCCAATCCGAACAAGACCAACGCGGCCAATGGCACTGGCGCCGCCAACCCGTTCCGTCTCGACCTGTCGCAGGCTGCCACCGTCGACCAGAACCACGCCTATCCGGCGGAACAGCTGGCTTACGACAACCTGCTGATGGACCTGTTTCCCAAGAACACCGGCTCCGGCACCAAGAGCGCCGCCGGCGCCTTCGGCACCAGCGGCCAGGTCCTGGGCTATTACGACGGCAACACCGTCACCGCTTACTGGAACTACGCTCAGCATTACGCCATGAGCGACAATTCCTTCGACACCACGTTCGGCCCGTCGACGGTTGGCGCGATCAACCTGATCTCCGGCCAGACCAATGGCGCCACCCCCGGCCCGACCTTCCCCAAGGCCGCGGACGGCACCTACGACGAATACACCGACAACAACGGCAACACCGCTGCCACCCTGGTGCCGGACGGCAACGGCGGCTATACCGACGCCGACGACGACGACCCCACCGGCGACGTCTGCTCCGGAGCGGACTACCAGTTCTCGATGACCGGCAAGAACGTCGGCGACCTGCTCAATGCGCAGAAGATCACCTGGGGCTTTTTCGAGGGCGGCTTCGACCTGACCGTCACCAACGCCGATGGCAGCACCGGCTGCAAGCGCACCAGCACCTCGAAAATCACCAATACCAAGAAGGTGGACTACATCCCGCATCACCAGCCGTTCCAGTACTACGCCTCCACTGCCAACCTGGCACATACCCGCCCGACTTCCGCTGCCGTGATTGGCACGGCGAACGACGGCGGCGCCAACCACCAGTACGACAGCCACGACTTCTTCGACGCGCTCGCCGTGGGCAATTTCCCGGCGGTCAGCTTCCTGAAGGCGCCGGGCTACCAGGATGGCCACGCCGGCTATTCCGACCCGCTCGACGAGCAGGCCTTCGTCACCACCGTGATCAATGCGGTGCAGAAGTCGCCGGAATGGCTCAGCACCGCCGTAGTCATCCTGTATGACGATTCCGACGGCTGGTACGACCATGTCGCCGACATCGTTGCCGGCTCCAACATCCCGGTCGCCGGCTTCGACGTGTTGTCGCAGTGCGCCTCGGTCAATACCCAGGTGCTGCCCGGCGTCGACGGCATCAAGCCGGCCCAGGGCCGTTGCGGCCACGGTCCGCGCCAGCCGCTGCTGGCGATCTCGCCGTACTCGAAGGCCAACTTCGTCGACCACACCGAAACCGACCAGACCTCGGTGCTGCGTTTCATCGAAGACAACTGGCTGGGCAGCCAGCGCATTGCCGGCTCCTACGACGGCATTGCCGGCTCGCTCGGCAACCTGTTCGACTTCGTCGGCAAGCCCAACGTGACGCCGTATCTGCTGGACTCCACCACGGGTGAGCCGCAGTAACGGAATGGTGTAGTTTCTTCTTCAAGCGGTAGGTCGACAGCCGCCGGGGGCGGGACGCAAAGTCCCGCCCCCGGCGCTGTCATTTCCAGGCCCGGTGTTTTCGCCGGGTGCAATGCGAGCGTCCAGTTTGATGCCTATCGGCATGGTTGATCATCTTGCTCGCCGGCTGTTGGCGCAGGGCCGCGCCGGCCGCCCGCTGCTCATTGTTGCCCTCGGACTGCTGGGCAGCGCTTGTGGCCGGCAGGGCGGGGCGCCGGCGGCGATGCCTGGCACAACACCGGGCCTTGCAGCGGCGGACGCGCCGAAACCGCTCAGCGTGATGGCCGAGGTCGGCAAGAAGCTGTTTTTCGAGCCTGCCTTGTCCGCTTCGGGCAAGCAGTCCTGCGCCAGCTGCCATGATCCGGGCCACGCGTTCGCACCGGCCAATGCGCTGGCCGTGCAGTTCGGCGGCCCCGGTCTCGATCTGCAGGGCCTGCGAGCCGTGCCCAAGCTGACCTACCAGATCGACACACCCGATTTTTCAATCGGTCCGGACGATGTTGCCGGGCTGGAGCAACATCTGCCGGGGGTGTCGCCGCATGCCGGTCCCCAAGCCGGCATCCTGGCAGCCAAGCCTCCTGCAGATCCTGCGCGGCTGTCGAGAGTCCTTCCAGGGGTAGCCAAGGCAAGCAGCGCCGTGACGGCAGCCACGGCGCTGGTGCCGCAAGGCGGCCTGTTCTGGGATGGGCGCGAGGATACCCTGCAAGGCCAGGCCCTGGGGCCACTGCTCAATCCGCTGGAGATGGACAACAAGTCGGCCGACGAGATCGTGGCCAAGCTGCGCCAACTCGGTGTGGTGGAGCAGTTGAAGACGCTGGCCGGCCCCAATGTGGCCACGGACCCCAAGCTGCTGTTGTCGGAAGCGCTGTTTGCCATCGGGCGTTACGAGGGCGAGGAGCGCGCCTTTGCACCCTACGACAGCAAGTACGATCAATACCTGCAGGGCAAGCTGACCTTGAGCGAGGCCGAGATAAGAGGCCTCAAGCTGTACGAAGACCCGAAGAAGGGCAATTGCGCCGCCTGCCATCCCGACCGCAAGACGGCGGACGGACGCATGCCGATGTTCACCGATTACCAGTTCGAGGCGCTGGGCGTGCCGCGCAATGCGGAGATTCGGGCCAATGCCGATCCGCGCTACTACGATCTGGGCATCTGCGGTCCGGAGCGCACCGACGACCATGCCAGGCAGCCGAGCAACTGCGGCCTGTTCAAGACGCCGTCCCTGCGCAATGTCGCTACCCGCCAGGCGTTTTTCCACAACGGGGTATATCACCACCTGGAGGATGTGCTGCGCTTCTATGTCGAGCGCGACATCCATCCGGAAAAATTCTATCCGCGCAAAGCCGGCGGTCGCGTCGATGTTTTCAACGACCTGCCGGCGCGTTACCGCGCCAATATCGACAGCATCGATGCCCCGTTCGACCGCAAGCCGGGTGAACAGCCCGCGCTGGACGAAATGGAGATGAAGGACGTTATTGCCTTTCTGGGCACGCTGACCGATGGCTACAAACCTGATGCCGTGGCAAAGGCAGCCCTTAACGCGAGGTGAGTGACTGAGCAACGGGTGTCATTCCATGCATCGCGCCAGCTAGGCGCTAAGCGTTGCGCGCGCCGAAAGCCTGCTCGCGCAGCTTGCGCAGCTCGTCGCGCTTCTTCGCCGCCAACTCGAACTCCAGGTTCTGCGCCGCCTGGTGCATTTCCTTTTCCAGCTTGCCGATCAGCTTGGCCAGCTTCTCCGGGGCCATGTTGCCGTAGGCTGCCTCGCGTTCCGCCACCTTCAGCGCCACTGCGCTGTCCAGTGCTTCGTAGCCGAAGCGCATGACGTCGGCGACGCGCTTTTGCACGCCTTTGGGGGTGATGCCGTGTTCCTTGTTGTGCTGCACCTGCTTGGCGCGGCGGCGGTCGGTTTCGTCCAGCGCGCGCCGCATCGAGCCGGTGATCTCGTCGGCGTAGAGGATCGCCTTGCCTTCGAGATGGCGGGCGGCGCGGCCGATGGTTTGGATCAATGAGCGCTCGGAGCGCAGGAAGCCTTCCTTGTCGGCGTCGAGGATCGCGACCAGCGACACTTCGGGCAGGTCCAGGCCCTCGCGCAGCAGGTTGATGCCGACCAGCACGTCGAAGACCCCCAGGCGCAGGTCGCGGATGATTTCGGCGCGCTCCATCGTGTCAATGTCGGAGTGCAGGTAGCGCACTTTCACGCCGTGCTCGTGCAGATAGTCGGTGAGGTCTTCCGACATGCGCTTGGTCAGCGTGGTGATCAGCACGCGCTCATGCTTGACCGCGCGGATGCGGATCTCTCCCAGCACATCATCCACCTGGGTCGAGGCTGGACGGATCTCCACCACCGGGTCGATCAGGCCGGTGGGACGCACCACCTGCTCGACCACGCTGCCCCGCGACTTCTCGATTTCGTAGGGGCCGGGGGTGGCGGAGACGTAGATGGTCTGCGGCACCAGGCGCTCGAACTCGTCGAACTTGAGCGGCCGGTTGTCGAGCGCGGAGGGCAGGCGGAAGCCGTATTCCACCAGCACTTCCTTGCGCGAGCGGTCGCCTTTGTACATGGCGCCGATCTGCGGCATGGTGACATGGGATTCGTCGATGATCACCAGCGCATCGGGCGGCAGATAATCGAACAGGCAGGGCGGCGGCTCGCCCGGCTGGCGGCCGGTCAGCCAGCGCGAGTAGTTCTCGATGCCGTTGCAGTAGCCGATCTCCTGGATCATCTCCAGGTCGAACACGGTGCGCTGCTCCAGCCGCTGCGCTTCGAGCAGCTTGTTGTTGGCGCGCAGGTACTCCAGCCGGTGGCGCAGCTCATCCTGGATGCCCGAGCGCATCGCCAGAATCCGCTCGCGCGGGGTGACGTAGTGGCTCTTGGCGTAGATGGTGTAGCGCGGCAGCTTTTCGCGCAGCTCGCCGGTGAGCGGGTCGAAGGTGCTGATGTTCTCCACTTCGTCGTCGAACAGCTCGATGCGCACCGCCTCGTCGTCCGCTTCCGCCGGATGCACGTCGATGATGTCGCCGCGCACGCGGTAGGTGGCGCGCGACAGCTCCACGTCGTTGCGCGTGTACTGCATCTCGGTCAGGCGGCGGATGATCTCGCGCTGGCCCATGCGGTCGCCGCGCACCAGGTGCAGCACCATCTGGAAATACGATTCCGGGTCGCCCAGGCCGTAGATGGCGGAAACCGAGGCGACGATGATGGCGTCCTTGCGCTCCATCAGCGCCTTGGTCGCCGACAGGCGCATCTGCTCGATGTGCTCGTTGATCGAGGAGTCCTTCTCGATGAAGGTGTCGGTCGAGGGGACGTAGGCCTCCGGCTGGTAATAGTCGTAGTAGGAGACGAAATACTCCACCGCGTTGTCCGGGAAGAACTCCTTGAACTCGCCGTAGAGCTGGGCGGCGAGGGTCTTGTTCGGCGCCATCACCAGGGCAGGGCGCTGCTCGCGCTGGATCACGTTGGCGATGCTGTAGGTCTTGCCTGAGCCGGTGACGCCGAGCAGGGTCTGGTGGGCCAGGCCGTCCTGCAGGTTTGCGCACATCTGCTCGATCGCCCGCGGCTGATCGCCGGCGGGCTGCCAGTCGGCCTTGAGCCGGAAACCGCTTTCGGCGCGGCGGCGCAGCCGTACTACCTTGTCTGCGACGGGCGTCGCACCGGGTTCAGAGTTGGCCATAGGTCGGGAAATCGGTGGGAAGGGGGATTTCAGGGAGGAATTTGCGTATCATTCTGCGCCGTTTCAACCCCATTTGTTACGAGGATCAATCGTGGAACTCGCCGAACGCGTCCGCCGCATCAAGCCTTCGCCCACTCTCGCCGTGACCGCCAAGGCGGCCGAGCTGAAAGCGCAGGGCAAGGACGTGCTTTCGCTGGGTGCCGGTGAGCCGGATTTCGATACCCCCGCGCACGTCAAGGCGGCCGCCGAGAAGGCCATCCGCGACGGCTTCACCAAGTACACCGCGGTGGGCGGCACGCCGAGCCTGAAAAAGGCCGTCGCGGCCAAGCACTTGCGCGACAACGGCCTGGAATACAGCGCGGCCCAGATCCTGGTGTCCTGCGGCGGCAAGCAGTCCTGCTACAACCTGTGCCAGGCCCTGCTCAACCACGGCGACGAGGTCATCATCCCGGCGCCGTACTGGGTCAGCTACCCGGACATGGTGCTGCTGGCCGACGGCAAGCCGGTGATCATCGAGACCACCCCGGAAACGCGCCTGAAGATCACCCCGGCCCAGCTGGAGGCCGCGATCACCCCGCGCACCCGCCTGATCTTCCTCAACAGCCCGTCCAACCCCTCCGGCATGGCCTACACCAAGGCCGAGCTGACGGCGCTGGGCGAGGTGCTGCGCAAGCATCCGCGCATCATCATCGCCACCGACGACATGTACGAAAAGATCCTGTGGACGGCAGAGCCTTTCGCCAACATCATCAACGCCTGCCCGGACCTGTACGAGCGCACGGTGGTGATCCACGCCGTGTCCAAGACCTATGCCATGACCGGCTGGCGCATCGGCTGGGCCTGCGGCCCCAAGGCGCTGATCACGCCCATGGCTGACATCCAGAGCCAGAGCACCTCCAACCCCTGCTCGATCTCCCAGGTAGCGGCGGAAGCCGCCCTGAACGGCGACCAGGCCTGCGTGGCGGAGATGACGGTGGCCTTCAAGCGCCGTCACGATCTGCTGGTAGCCGGCCTCAACCGCATCCCCGGCATCAGCTGCCAGCCGGGCGACGGCACCTTCTACGCCTTCCCCAACGTCCAGGGCTTGATCGACAAGCTCGGCGTGAAGGACGATCTGGCGCTGTCCGACCTGCTGCTGCAGCAGGCCCTGGTAGCCCTGGTGCCGGGCTCCGCCTTCGGCACGCCGGGGCACCTGCGCCTGTCCTTCGCCACCAGCGACGAGGTGCTGAAAAAGTGCCTGGAGCGCATCGCGGAAATCGCCAAATAAGCCAACGGCAAAGAAAGTCCCTAAAAAGATTGCGTTGTGGCGCATGTTGGCTAAAATATGCGTCCTGTCGTATTCCTCGATAGCTCAGTCGGTAGAGCAGTTGACTGTTAATCAGCGGGTCGTTGGTTCGAGTCCAACTCGGGGAGCCACGACAGGTAATTGATTTGGAAAGTAAAAATGGCGACCTTCGGGTCGCCATTTCGTTTTGTGGGTGGCCTGGGCCTTGCTGTGCTCTTGATAGAGCCTCCCGGCATCCCAACTAAGCCTCCATATGCCCCTCAAAATGTTGCTCCGGGTCGCTGGCCTCAGCGCCCTGCTTCACGCCTATATCGGATTCCGCCTGCTGCCGGACCTTGCCCTTGGCGCGGCCGGGACGGCAGCCGCCATTGCCTACCTGGCGCTGTCGGTGTTTCTGATGCCGGCGCCGCTGCTGGCCAGGTCGGCCGTGCACCGTCCCTGGATGGATCTGCTGGCGTGGCTGGGCTACCTCGCCATGGGGCTGTTTTCCTCCTTGTTCGTTCTGACCCTGCTGCGCGACGTGCTGCTGCTGGCGGGTGTCGTCGTGGGCCTTTTTGCCCACGGTGCGCTGCCAATCGACCGTTTCCGCGAGGCCTCGGCCATCGTGGTGCCGGCGCTGGCGCTGCTGCTCACCCTGGTGGGCGTCTTCAATGCACGCCGGCTGGCCAGGGTGGTGCGGGTCGATATCCCCATCAACGGACTGCCAGCGGCTTTGAGCGGCTTCGTCATCGTCCAGATCAGCGACATTCACGTCGGCTCGACCATCAAGCGGGGCTATCTCAGCGCGATCGTTGGCGCCGTCAATGCGCTGAAGCCGGATCTGGTGGCCGTGACCGGTGACCTGGTCGATGGCAGCGTGGAGCGGCTGGGGCCGCATGTCGCGCCGCTGGCGTCCCTGTCGGCGCGGCATGGCGTCTACTTCGTCACCGGCAATCACGAGTACTACTCTGGCGCGGATGCCTGGGTGACCGAACTGCGCCGGCTCGGCCTGAACGTGCTGATGAACCAGAATGCTGTGCTTGAGCATGATGGCGCCCGCCTGCTGGTTGGCGGGGTCACCGACTTCTCCGCCCATCATTTCGATCCTGCCCAGCGCAGCGATCCGCGCGCCGCGCTGTTCGGCGCCCCCCTGGATGTCGCGGTCAGGTTGCTGTTGGCGCACCAGCCGCGCAGTGCAGCAGCTGCGGAAGAGGCCGGGTTCGATCTCCAGCTTTCCGGCCACACCCATGGCGGCCAGTTCCTGCCGTGGAATTTCTTCGTGCGCTTCCAGCAGCCGTT
>FTIF01349113.1_pt1 | contig 25746 bp, 27 predicted proteins | sample 1658001 | NCBI WGS metagenome assembly FTIF01 (sample SAMEA3914789, study PRJEB12502) | metagenome | biome: forest; material: soil | place: Canada | collected 2011-07-03 | depth 0.3 m | reverse complement strand
TCGCCCACCTCGTCCTGGGACTGGCACAAGCAGTGGTCGGCGCTGTGCCGGCACTTCCCCCGGGTGGTCGCCGCGGACATGATCGGCTTCGGCTATTCGGCCAAGCCGCGCGACTACGACTACACCATCGCCGACCAGGCCGATCTGCAGCAGGGCCTGCTGGCCTCGCTCGGCATCAAGCACTGCCACGTCATCGGCCACGGCTATGGCGACACGGTGGCGCAGGAGCTGCTGGCGCGGCAGGAGGAGCGCGCCCGCGGCGACAGCTCCGGGTTGACCCTGGAATCGGTGTGCCTGCTCAACGGCGGCCTGTTCCCGGAATCGTTCCGGCCGACCTTCCTGCAGAAGCTGCTGCTGTCGAAGATCGGCATGCTGGTCAGCAAGCTGATGACCGAGCACGGGTTCCGCGCCAGCTTCAGCGGCGTGTTCGGGCCCAATACGCAGCCGAGCTTCGACGAGCTGGCGGAGTTCTGGCAGCTCATCGCCTACAACGGCGGCGCCGACCTGGCTTACAAGCAGATGCGTTACCTGAAGGAGCGCGAGCAGTACCGCGAGCGCTGGGTCGAGGCCCTGCAACGCAGCAAGGTGCCGCTGCGCTTCATCTGCGGCCGGCTCGATCCGGTCTCCGGCATGCGCATGGTGCAGCGTTATCGCGAGCTGGTGCCCAATCCGGATGTGGTGGTGCTTGCCGGCGTCGGCCACTACCCGCAGCTGGAAGCGCCGGCGGAGTTGCTGCAGGCCTACATGGAATTCCAGCAGCGCGTGGCCGGCCGCGGCTGAACGCGGCAGGCCCCACACAAAACAACCAAGGGGAAGCAATGAGCAGTCAGTTTGGCCTGCTGAAGCAGCGCCGCTTTGCGCCGTTTTTCGTGACGCAGTTGCTCGGCGCCTTCAACGACAACGTATTCAAGAACGCGCTGGGCGTGCTGGTGACCTTCGGCGCGATGAACCTGACTTCGTCGCAGGTGGATTTTTACCAGAACATCGCCGGCGTGGTGTTCATCCTGCCGTTCTTCCTGTTCTCCGCCACCTCCGGCCAGATCGCGGAGAAGTACGAGAAGTCGCGGCTGATCCGGCGCATCAAGCTGCTGGAAGTCGCCATCGCCATCACCGCCGCCATCGGCCTGTACCTGCACAGCATGCCGTTCCTGCTGGCCGTGCTGTTCGGCCTCGGCTTGCAGGCCACCCTGTTCGGGCCGGTGAAATACTCGATCCTGCCGCAGACCCTGCGCCAGGACGAGCTGGTCGGCGGCAACGCCATGGTGGAAAGCGCGACCTCGCTGGCCATCCTGCTCGGCCTGATGGTGGGCGGCATCCTGATGGGCTTGCAGGGCGGCGCAAACCTGGTGGGTGCCGCGGTACTGCTGGTGGCGGCGCTGGGCTACCTGGCCTCGCGCGGCATTCCCTCGGCGCCGGCCAGCTCACCCGAACTGAAGATCGACTGGAATCCGTTCACCGAAACCTGGCGCAACATCCAGTTCATGCGCGGCAACCGCACCGTGTTGCTGTCGGTGCTGGGCATCTCCTGGTTCTGGTTCTACGGCGCCACCTTCCTGACCCAGCTGCCGCACTACACCCAGGCCTTCCTCGGCGGCAACGATCACGTCTTCAACCTGCTGCTCGGCATTTTCTGCGTCGGTACCGGCATCGGCTCGCTGCTGTGCGAGCGCCTGTCCGGGCACAAGGTGGAAATCGGCCTGGTGCCGCTCGGCTCCATCGGCATGACCCTGTTCGGCATCGACCTGTATTTTGCGCAGCCGGACCTGGCCACCGTGCACGATCTCGGTGTAATGGCGTTTCTGGGCCAGCTGCACAGCCATCGGGTGATGCTCGACCTGCTGCTGATCGGCACTTTCGCCGGCTTCTACATCGTGCCGCTGTATGCCCTGATCCAGACGCGCTCCGAGGCAACCCACCGCTCGCGCATCATCGCCGGCAACAACATTCTCAACGCCCTGTTCATGGTGGCTTCGGCGCTGCTCGCCATTGGCTTGCTCAAGGCCGGCCTCAACATCCCGCAGCTGTTCCTGGTGACGGCGCTGATGAACGCGGCGGTGTCGCTGTTCATCTACTCGCTGGTGCCCGAGTTCCTGATGCGCTTCCTGGTCTGGATGCTGATCAGCCTGCTGTATCGCATCGACAAGCGCGGCTTGGAGAACATTCCGGAAGAGGGCGCCGCGGTCATCGCCTGCAACCACGTCAGCTTCGTCGACGCGGTGATCCTCGGTGGCAGCGTGCGCCGGCCGGTGCGCTTCGTCATGTACCACACCATCTTCAAGATCCCGGTGCTGAACTTCATCTTCCGCACCGCCAAGGCCATTCCCATCGCGCCGGCCAAGGAGAACGCCAAGCTGCTCGACGAGGCCTACGAGGCGATCGACCGGGCCTTGCGCGAAGGCGAGCTGGTCTGCATCTTCCCCGAAGGCGGCCTCACCGCCGACGGCGAGATCAAGCCGTTCCGCGGCGGCATCGAGCGCATCATCAAGCGCACCCCGGTGCCGGTGGTGCCGATGGCTGTGCGCGGCCTGTGGGCCAGCATGTGGTCGCGCCGCGATTCGGCCATGCGGCGCATGCGCCTGCCGCGGCGTTTCCGCGCGCACATCGAGCTGATCGCGGGTGCGCCGATGCCGGCGGAGCAGGTTACGGTCGCCGCATTGGAAGCACGGGTGCGGGAACTGCGCGGGGATCGGCCCTGAGGGAGTGGTCCCGTTTTCGCTGCGCTTTTGTAGGGCGGCCTGTGGCCGCCGCTGCCGCGCCTTCCGGGTAAAAAAGCCGACGGCCATAGGCCACCCTACGATTGGATACTCTGTCGAGTTACGGCGTGCGCGGATCGGTGACAAAGCCAATCCGCGTCACCCCGTCCTTGCTCGCCTCGCTCATCACCTCGGACAGCACCTCGTAGCGCGTCCCCTTGTCGGCGTGCACGTGCAACTCCGGCGCCGGATTGCGCTGGCCAGCCTCGCGCAGGCGCTGGTCGAGTGCGGACTGTTCCACCGCTTCGCCATTCCAGTAGATCTGCCCGCCGGCGTCGATGGCCAGCTGGATGTTGTCCGGCTTGGTCAGGTTGGGCGCGCTGCTCGCCTGCGGCAGGTCGATCTGCACCGCATTGGTCAGCAGCGGCGCGGTGATGATGAAGATCACCAGCAGCACCAGCATCACGTCCACCAGCGGGATGATGTTGATCTCGTTCATGGGCGCGCTGGCGCCCGTTGCACGGGGGTTGCCGAAAGCCATATCTAAGCCCCCCGCGCCATGTTCTTGAACACGGCGACATTGGGCTGCGCCTGCGGCTCGATCTTGACCCCGGTAGCGAGGAAGGCGAACAGGTCGTGGGCGAAGGCGTCGAGCCGCGCCAGGGTCATGCGGTTGGAGCGCACCAGGAAGTTGTAGCCCAGCACCGCCGGGATCGCCACGGTCAGGCCGATGGCGGTCATGATCAGGGCTTCGCCGACCGGGCCGGCCACCTTGTCCAGGGTGCCGGCGCCGCTCATGCCGATGGCGATGAGGGCGTGGTAGATGCCCCAGACGGTGCCGAGCAGGCCGACGAAGGGCGCGGTGGCGCCGACCGAGGCCAGGACGGTCAGGCCGGATTCCATCCGCGCGGTTTCCTCGTCGATGGTCTTGCGCAGGGTGCGGGTGACGAAGTCGCCGGAGCTGCCGGCCTCGTTGAGGCGGTTGATGCCGTGCCGCTCGTGGTGCTGGCTGGCGGCGATGCCGTGGTAGGCCAGGTGCGAGAACGGCTCGTCCGGATGCTGGTCCTCCAGCCGTGCCGCGACGATGCCGAGCGAGGGCGCGTTCCAGAAGAAATCGAGGAAGCGGGCGCTGCGCCGCTGCGCCAGCCAGTTCGATCCGGCCTTGGTCAGGATCAGGTACCAGCTGGCGATGGACGCCAGCAGCATCAGCACCAGGATGGCCTTGGCCAGGCCGTCGGCGTTGTCGAGGAAGTGGCCGAAGCCCATTGCTTGATCCGCTTGCATGTTCATTGATCCAGTTGGAAATTGATCGGGACAATCACCCAGGCGGCAACCGCCTGCTCGCCCTGTTTGGCCGGGACGAAACGCCATTTGCGCACTGCTTCGATGGCGGACTGGTCGAGCCGGTCGTAGCCGCTGCTTTTGTTCAGGTTGACTTGTGCGCTGCGTCCTTCCGGACTGACGCGCACGCGCAACAACACCGTGCCGCTTTCCTTCAGGCGGCGCGACAGGCGTGGATACTCCGGCACCGGATTGTCGAGGTAGGCGGCGACGAAATTGGGCGGAGTGATTGGCGCGGCTGGAGCCGGAGCGGGGGGTGCCGGCGGCGTGGGAGGCGTCGTGTCCACCACCGGCTCTTCATGCGCCGGCTGCGGCGGCGTCTGCATCGGCGAGGCGCTGGGCAGCGGCGTCGAGATCAGGCGCGACTCGTGTTTCGGCTTGATCGGTTCGGGCTTCGGCGGCGGTGCCTGCACCTCGGGCGCGGGCGGCGCGGCGATGAAGCTGACGAACAGCGGCGCCGCTTCCTCCAGGGTCTCGCGCACGGCGTCGATCTGCAGCGCGGCATAGAGGCCGAGCCCATGCAAGGCGACGATGGCGGCGATGGCTGGCCAGCGTCCGCCCTGGCCGTGGCTGTGCCAACCGGTGGCGCGGCGACGTGCGGGAATCGAAGCGCTGCTTTGTGATGACATGGGCAGATCCTTCAGATCAGCCGCAGCGACAGGATCACGGTCAGCAGCAGCCCGGTGATGCCGACGGCGGCGCCGATCATGCGTTTGCGGTTGAGCTGGGTCCACAGCACCACGCCGCTGAGCGAGAGCAGGATGATGCTGCCGGCGAGGGTGTCGGCCAGCAGCACCCAGGCCACGCCCATGCCCACACCCTTGTGCAGATTGGTCAGCACGGCGAAGAAGTTGTTGTCGGAGCGCTTCAGCGTGACGAAGCTGTTGCCCACCCACCAGTCGGCCTGCACGTTCATGCGCGGCGTGGTCAGCGACATCTGCCAATGCCCCGGCTGGGTCATGGCCTTGTCGCCCCAGGCCACGCCATGGGCCGGCTCCTCGCGCGATTTCAGATTCGGATGATCCAGCTTCAGCTCGCCGCGCAGCCATTCCACCATTTCTTTCGCGCTGGCCGGCGCGGGCTGCGGCAGCGGCATCTGCAGCGTGCTCTCCTGCACCTGCACCGCGGGGATCTTCATCACCGCGCGATGGTTGAGCAGGATGCCGCTGACGCCGAACAGCAGGCCCAGGGTCGCGCCCCATAGGCCGATCCAGCCGTGCATCTTGCGCAGCCAGCGGATCATGTTGGCGCGGTTCCAGCCGCTGCGGGCGATGGCGGTGCGGGCAACAGTGTCGGTGACAGCTTCCAGGCTGGACATATCAGTGTCGTAGAGAAAGTCCCCCGGCCTCGGGGGAAAGGGATGGGCCGGGGGCAAAAGGAGTTAAGGAGCGCGGCTTCACGTCTCGCTCCACATGCGCAGCAGGTTGTGATAGCTGCCGGTGAGCCGCAGCAGCGCGGATTCATCGGCACTGGTGGTGGTGAGCTGCTGCACCGCCTGGTCGAGCTCGAACAGCAGCCGGCGCTGGGCGTCGTCGCGCACCATGCTCTGTACCCAGAAGAAGCTGGCCAGACGGGCGCCGCGCGTGACCGGGTTGACGCGGTGCAGGCTGCTCGCCGGGTAGACCAGCAGATCGCCCGCCGGCAGCTTCACCGCATGGCTGCCGTAGGTGTCCTCGATGCACAGCTCGCCGCCGTCGTAGTCCTGAGGCGCATTGAGGAACAGGGTGGCCGAGAGGTCGGTGCGGATCTTCAGGCCGCTGCCCGGCAGCATGCGCACCGCGTTGTCGATGTGATTGCCGAAGGTCATGCCGCTGTCGTAGCGGTTGAACATCGGCGGATAGACGCGGTTGGGCAGGGTGGCGCTGATGAACAGCGAGTTGCGCTCCAGCGCGCCCAGGATCAGATCCCCAAGCTCCAGCGCCACTTCGGCGTTTTCCGGCAATTGCCGGTTGTCCTTGACCTTGATGCCCTGGTAGCCGGCACTGATGCGGCCGTCGACCCAGCTCGCGCCGTCGAGCCGGGCGCGGACCAGCCTGAGCTGGTCCGCGCCGAGCAGTTGTGGAATTTGAACGAGCATGCGATCGGCGGGGTTTTACGCTCAGCGGAAGTAGTAACTGAAGGTGAGCACTTCGCGGCGGCCGTCCGTCGGCGTGACGCGGGCACCGGAGGCTGCAGCGAAGTACTCGCGGTCGGTGAGGTTGGTCACGTTCAGGCGCAGGCTCCATTTCTTCGCCAGATAAGCCGCCGTGGCATCGGCCCGGGTATAGCCCGGCACCACCTGCGGCGTGGTGATGACGGCGGTGCCGGTGATGCTGGTCACCGGAATATTGGAGCTATAGGTGAAGCCGCCGCCGATTTCCCAGTGCTGCAGGAAGTCGTAAGTGGTCCACAGAGTGGCGGTGTTCTTCGGCGCGTTGGGCAGGGCGTAGCCCGAATTGGCGCCCTGCGGCGAGCTCAGCAGCTTGCCGCTGAGGTAGGTATAGCCGCCGATCACCTGCCAGCCGGGCAGGATGCGGCCGGTGAACTTCAGCTCGCCGCCGCGGACGCGCTCCTTGCCGGCCAGGACGTAGTCCAGCGAGGCCGGGTCCTGGATGCGCGCATTGGTCTTTTCCACCTGGAACAAGGCGGTATCCACCGACAGATCGCCCTTGAGCAGGTCCCACTTGGCGCCCACCTCGTAGGACTCGTTCTTCTCCGGCGCGTCGCCGCCGGCGTACTGGCCGGCAGCGGTGCCTGAGGTGGGCAGATTGTTGACCGTCTCGGCCAGCGGGTCGAACGAGGTGCCCCAGGAGAAGTAGTAGGACTGCACCGGGCCCGGCTGCCAGATCAGGCCGGCGCGCGGACTGAAGTGGTAGTCGGTGTGGCTGCTGGAGAAGTTGGTCAGCGCCGGGTTCTGCAGCACCTGTGCGTTGTGCGCCTGCACCGTAGCGGTCTGTGCCGGATCGGCATTGTTGAGGGTCAGTCCGGCAGCACCGGCGGGAGCGCCGACGCAAGTGGTGGTGTTGGGCGTGTAGCAGTAGGTCAGCACGCTCTGGTTGGCGCTGAACTGGTCCCAGCGCACGCCGGCGATCAGCTTCCACTGCTTGCCGATGTCGATCTGGTCGTTGAAATAACCGGCCAGGGTGTTGGCATTGGTCTGCGTGACGCTGTTCGGCACGCGGAACACATTGGCGCCGGAGGGGATGCCGCTGTCGTTGCCGGTGCCCAGGTTGAAGAGCGCCACCTGGCTGGCGGCCAGCCCGGTGCCGTTGTTGTAGTTGAAGTTGAACCAGGAGGCGGAGTTGTTGGTGTATTCGTCGCGACCGATTTCGGTGCCGACTGCCAGGTGGTGCAGCAGCGGGCCGGTGGGCACGTCCAGCAGCAGATCGGTCTGGTTGAACAGCGAGGAATCGCGGATCGAGCGGTCCAGCAGCTGTGCCGAGATGTTGAGCTGGCTCAGCGGCGTGCCCGCGGCCGGCGTGGCCACCACCGGGCAGCCGGCGGCATTGCCCGCCGCCATGTTGTAGGTGCACCAGTTGCCGTTGTCTGCCTGGAAACGCAGGCTGGACAGCGGCGTCGGGGACGGATCGGTGTGGTACTGGCTGTACTGCGTGTTGCTGCGCAGGGTCAGGCCGCCGTCGAACTTGTGGGTGACGTCGGCACCGAAGACATTCACGTCCTGGCCGTATTTGTTGTTGGCGAAGCCATAGTAGTTGCCCCAGGGCACGTTGAGCGGCCGCGCCTGGCTCTGCCCGGCGAGCTGCACCACCGGGAAGCCGTAGTCCGGCACATCGTTGTTGTGCTGGCTCAACAGCGACAGGGTGATCTGGGTGGGCGTGCCGATGCCGAAGCTGATCGAAGGGGCGACGCCGTAGTCCTTCTTCTTGATCACCGAATTGCGCGTAGCTTCCACGTACTGGCCCATTACTTCGAGGCGGTAGGCGGAATCCTTCGACAGGGCCTGGCCGATGTCGGCGGTGGTGCGGTAGTAGTTGTCGCTGCCCAGCGACAGGCCCACTTCGCCCACCGGCTTCAGCTGCGGCCGCTTGCTGACCTGGTTGATGATGCCGCCGGAGGAGCCGCGGCCGAACAGCAGCGAGGCCGAGCCTTCCAGCACTTCCACCGCGTCCAGCGCAAAGATGTCGCGCTGATACTGGCCACGGTCGCGGAAGCCGTCGAGATAGATGTCGGTGCGCGCCGAGAAACCGCGCAGGTTGATGTTGTTGCCGATCTGGCTGCCTTCGCCGGCGCTGAGGGTGATGCCCGGCACGTTGCGCAGCGCATCCACCAGCGAGGTCGCGCCCTGCGCGTCCAGCACGCTGCGATTGATCACTGTCACCGTCTGCGGAATATCGCGGATCGCGGTCGGCGTCTTGCTGCCCACGGTGGAGACGCCAAGGTTGTAGTCGTCGCCGATCTGTTGTCCGCTGACCTTCACCTCGGACAGGCGCGATTCCGCTGCGCCGGCCTCGGCAGTGCTGGCCGCCGTGGCGGGCGGTGCACCGGCTTCCTGTGCCGTTGCCGCGAGCGGCAATGAGGAGAACATCAGCATGGCGATGGCAAAGGGACTCCGGCGGAAATGCAGGGCATTTCCGCCAACGCGCGGCGATCCGGTGTTCTTCATCTGTTTCCCTGGTTTGAGTGGCTGCAGCGGCGGACAACCGAGCGCGGAATCGTTCTGGCAGCGGATCGCCTGGCGGGAGCGTCGCGCGGGTCGGTAATTACTAAACTAAATGAGAAGCATTATCATTTTTACATGTAGAGAAAAGCGAATCAAGCGATTTATGGCGGGAGCGTCGCACTGCTGAGGTCCCGCGCGGCGGGTTGCGGCGGCAGCTTTTCAGGAAGCGGGCGGCGCCCGCATGGCGAGCAGGCGTTTCGGCGCCAGCATGCGCCAGCCGTCATCGAGCAGCCGCGCCAGGGAGTCGGCCTGGACCCGGGATAGCCGCAGCAGCACCACCGGATAGCCAAGGTAGTGCGGTTCCATGAAATAGGTTTGCGGATCGACCTGCAACAGCAACTCGCGCCGCGAGTCCTCGATCTTCACCACCAGGGTGTCGCCGTCCTCGCGCAGCCGCGCCAGCAGTTTCTTGCCGACGCGGAAGGCCGGCGTGCCGTAACAGAGGTATTCCTCCACGCCGGGCAGGGCCAGGGCGAATTTGCGCGCGGTGTCGAAGCTCACCGTGCTGCGGCCGGATTGGGGGCCGGTCTTTGCGCTGGTTTTGGCGCCCATGCTGAAGGCTCCCATCGAGGCGGCTGGGGTGCCCAAGCCTAACAGTGAAAATCTGCCCGCTTCAGGCCAGGCGCGATTTCAGGGCGCTGCGCGAACTGAACAGGAGGGCCAGATGCGGCGGCAGCAGCAACAGAATCCACGGCAGATTGCCCTGGTAGCAGCCGGGCAGCTGCCGCAGCAGTAGGGACAGCACGGCCAGCCCTGCGATGATCCAGGCCAGGCGATGCGCCCACAGCTTCGGCCACCACTGCTTCCGCACCGAGACGATCCAGGTCGGCAGCAGCAACAGGCTCAGCGGATTCACCAGCAACAGATTTTCGTTGTGCCAGATGGCCCAGTGCTGCGTCAGCGTCCACGCCCCCAGCAGGATCAGGCCGCAGGCGCCGCAAAACAGGGCGTAGCCGCTGGCCAGCGTTGCGAATCCGATCCGCGCGGCGAGGTTGGCGCGCAGCCGGTTGAGCAGCAGCAGTACGCCGGCAAGGGCCAGCCCGATCAGCAGGAACGGCAGGCGCCAGTCCGGCGGCTGCGCCGGATCTTCCGGCACGTGCCCTTCGAGCAGGCGCACTTCCTCGCTGATCAGCGGTTGCTCCTTGCCGTCGGCGTCCTTGACCTTGATCTGCCGTAGCTGCTGCATCAGCACCATCGGCACGAAGCTCTGCTGCAGCTGGTTGATCGGCCGGTCGGCGATGGGGCTGAGCGCCAGGTCCATGCTGGTGCCGGCCAACAGGTCCGGCGAGATCAGGCGCACCGCCTCGAAGCGGTAGCTGGACGTGGTCGGCGTCGCTTCCAGCTGCCGGTTGAGGGTGCCGCCGAGCACCTGGTCCAGCGCGTCGCGCACCTTGGTCGAACAGTTGGAGAGGAAGTAGTCGTAGCGGTAATGCCGGTTTTCCGGCCGCTCGTTCCATTGCAGGAAGTCGCTCAGGGCCACGCGCTGCGCCGGCGTCAGGTTGAGCTTCTGCTCCTGCACCCAGCGGCCTTCGTAGCGGTACAGATCCAGATCGTCGTCGAGCCGGTCCGCCGCCATGCGGTAGAGCATGTAGCCGCGGGCGAAATTCAGCATGAAGTTCTTCTGGTTGAAGTCGAACATGCCGTAGTTGTAGGCCATCGCCGTGCCGCGCTCGCTGTCGCGCACCAGGATGGCGTTGTGGCCGAAGCGCTCCCAGTAAATGGTGCCGGGGCCGAAGGTCAGCACGCTGATGGCCAGCGTGTCGCCGGAGCGGCCGGAGGAGGGGATGAGCTGCTGGGCGCGAGCGGGCAGGGCGGTGAAGATAGTGAGCAGCAGAAGCAGCAGGGCTGAGATGGTTGAAATGGGGGCGGCGCGCGCCTGCCCCGAGCCCCGACTTGCGCGGGGATGACGATGTTGCCGGTTCACGCTGCGCAACAAGCGAAAACTGGATTCCCGCCTGCGCGGGAATGACGATGTCCGGGGCGGCTCCACTGTCCCTGCTTCATGTCTGGGATAAAGCCACCTGCAACAGATGCACCCGCCGGCTGTCGGCGCGCTGCACGTTGAACTGGAAGCGGTCGATGCGCAGGCTTTCGCCGCGCCGCGGCATGTGGCCGAAGCCGTGCATCACCAGGCCGGCGACGGTGTCGAATTCCTCGTCCGAGAAATCGGCGCCGAAGTAGCTGTTGAACTCACCCACCGGGGTCAGGCCGTTGACCAGGTAGTGGCGGTCGTCCTGCTTCAGGATGTGGGCGCTCTCGGATTCGTCGAACTCGTCGTCGATCTGGCCGACGATCTGCTCCAGCACGTCCTCGATCGTCACCAGGCCGGCGACGCCGCCGTACTCGTCGGCGACGATGGCCATGTGGTTGTGGCCCTTGCGGAAATCCTTGAGCAGCACGTTGACTCGCTTGGACTCGGGCACGAACACCGCCGGCCGCAGCCAGCGCCGCAGGTCGTAGGTGCCGACCTCGAAGCCCGGCACGTTGGCGGTGAACTTGATCAGATCCTTGGCCAGCAGGATGCCGACCACCTCGTCCTTGGAATCGCCGATCACCGGAAAGCGCGAATGCCCTGCTTCCACCACCTCACGCAGCAGGCGGTCCAGCGACCAGGTTTGTTCCAACACGATCATCTGGGCGCGCGGCACCATGATGTCGCGCACCTGCAGCTGGCTGGTGTCGAATACGCCGCGGATCATGTCGGCGGCGTCGGAGTCGAGCAGATTGTCCTCGCGCGCGGCCTGCAGCAGCCCCATCAGGTCCTCGCGGGACTGTGGGCTGCGCGCCATGCGCTGGGTCAGTCGGCGCCACCAGCCGGCGCTGCCGGGACTCTGTTTGGCGGGGAAGCTGCTACTAGGGCCATCGTTCATTTGTATTGATCTACCAAAAATCGTGCCCCGCGCGCGACCGCGTGGAGGTAACTATTTGGAAAGTCAGAAGGTTTTTATTTATTGCCGGGGAGGCTGGAGGGACGACCGCTACAGGATAGCAGCCGCCCATGGCCGGATGGTTAAACCGGCGCCATGCTGTCCGCCGGTCCGGGCCGGCCGCGTTCAATAAGGGTCCGCAAACCCCAGCCTGGCCAGAATCTGCCGTTCCTTCGCTTCCATGCGCTCGGCCTCCTCTTCCTGAATGTGATCGTGCCCCAGCAGATGCAGCACGCCGTGCACCACCATGTGCGCCCAGTGGGCGTGTGCTTCCTTGTTCTGCTCGGTGGCTTCGCGCGCCACGACCGGCGCGCAGATCACCAGATCGCCCAGCACCTGCTCGCTCGGCGCTTCCGCCTCGTAGGGGAAGGACAGCACATTGGTCGGGTAGGGCTTGTGGCGGAACTTGCCGTTGAGCGCGGCGCTTTCTTCCTCGGCCACCACGCGGATGGTGATTTCGCCGGGCGTGGCGCCTTCCAGCGCAGCCATGGCCCAGGCCCGCAGCGTGGACGGCGCGGGAATGCCGGCAGCGGTGACGCGCCGCTGCACATTGATCATCGGGTTAGCGCTCATGAATCCTTGTTTCTACCTTCGTGCGCGTCGTAGGCGCGGACGATGGCCTGCACCAGCGGATGTCTTACCACGTCTTCATTACGGAAATGGGTGAAGCTGATGTTGGGCACGCCGTCGAGCACCTGCATGGCGTGCTTGAGGCCGCTGGTCATGGTCTTCGGCAGGTCGATCTGGGTGACGTCGCCGGTCACCACCGCCACCGAGCCGAAGCCGATGCGGGTCAGGAACATCTTCATCTGCTCGACCGTGGTGTTCTGCGCCTCGTCGAGGATGATGAAGGATTCGTTGAGGGTGCGGCCGCGCATGAAAGCCAGCGGCGCCACTTCGATCACGCTGCGCTCGGCCAGCCGCGCCACCCGGTCGAAGCCGAGCATTTCGTAGAGCGCGTCGTAGAGCGGGCGCAGGTAGGGGTCGATCTTCTGCGCCATGTCGCCGGGCAGGAAGCCCAGCTTCTCGCCGGCTTCCACTGCCGGGCGCACCAACACCAGGCGGCGCACGCGATCGCGCTCCAGCGCCTGCACCGCGCTGGCCACCGCCAGGTAGGTCTTGCCGGTGCCGGCCGGGCCGATGCCGAAGCTGAGATCGTGTGTGGCGATGCTGCGCAGGTAGGCTTTCTGCATCAGGCCGCGGCCGCGCACCACACCGCGCTTGGTGCGCACGGTGATGTCGCCTTCGGCGGGATCGCTTTCGCCGGCTGCGGCGGCAATCTGCTCCGAGCCATGCTCGACCAGCGACAGGTGGATCAATTCGGGCGTGATGACGCCGTTCTCCGCCAGGCCGAACAGATCGCGCAGCACATCCTCGGCGCGCTCGATCTCGTCGCGCGGCCCGACCAGGCGGAAGCGGTTGCCGCGATTGCGGATCTCCACGCCCAGGCCCAGCTCGATGGCTCGCAGATGCGCGTCGAAGGGGCCGCTGAGATTGGCCAGGCGCGCGCCGTCGTCCGGCTCCAGCACCAGGTCGAGGCGGGCGTGTTGCGGGGCTGTGGTGCTCATTCCGCAGGGCCCAGCAGTCGGCCGCGCAGCGAGTTGGTCAGCACTTCTGCGACCTGGATGCTCACGAATTGACCGATGAGGGATGCAGGGCCGTCGAAGTTGAGCGGGCGGTTGCACGGCGTCTTGCCGCTGAGCTGGCCGGGATTGCGCGCGGTCTTTTCCACCAGCACCTTTTGCGTGGTGCCGATCAGCCCGCGCGCGTACTCGTCGCCGAGCTGGCGGATGCGCGTCTGCAGGCGTTCCAGCCGCTGCTGCTTCACTTCCACGGAAATATTGTCGCGCAGGTTCGCCGCCGGGGTGCCGGGACGCGCGCTGTAGATGAAGGAGTAGGCGGAATCGACCCGCGCTGCCTCGATCAGCGCCATGGTCTGCTCGAAGTCCTCTTCGGTTTCCGAGGGGAAGCCGATGATGAAATCCGAGGACAGGGCCAGATCGGGGCGCGCCTGGCGCAGCCGCCGGATCTTGTCCAGGTACTGCGCCTGGGTGTAGCCGCGCTTCATCATGCCGAGGATGCGGTCGGAACCGGACTGCACCGGCAGATGCACGCCGCTGGCCAGCTTGGGCTCCGCATAGGCCTCGATCAGGGAATCGCTGAATTCGGCTGGATGCGAAGTGGTGAAACGGATGCGGCCCAGCGTCTCGAAGCGCGCCAGGATGTGAATCAGCAGAGCCAGGTCGCAGGTGCCGCCTTCGCCCGCCATGACGCCGCGATAGGCGTTGACGTTCTGCCCCAGCAGGGTGATTTCACGCACGCCCTGGTCGAGCAGCGAGGACACCTCGGCCAGCACGTCGTCGAGCGGCCGGCTCATCTCCTCGCCGCGGGTATACGGCACGATGCAGAAAGTGCAGTACTTGCTGCAGCCTTCCATGATCGAGACGAAGGCACTGGGGCCTTCGGCGCGCGGCTCCGGCAGGTTGTCGAACTTCTCGATCTCGGGGAAGCGGATGTCCACCGCCGGTTTGTGGGTGCTGCGCGTCTGCTCCAGCAGCTGCGGCAGGCGGTGCAGCGTCTGCGGCCCGAACACCAGGTCGACGATGCGCGCGCGCTTGGCCAGCGCCTCGCCTTCCTGGCTGGCGACACAGCCGCCCACGCCGATCACCCGGCCAGGCTTGGCTTCCTTCCATTCCTTCCACTTGCCGAGTTCCGAGAACACCTTTTCCTGCGCTTTTTCGCGCACCGAGCAGGTGTTGAACAGCAGCAGGTCGGCGGCCTCCGGGTCGGAGGTCAGCTCGTAACCATGGGAAGCCTTCAGCACGTCCGCCATTTTCGACGAGTCGTACTCGTTCATCTGACAGCCGAAGGTCTTGATATAAAGCTTGGACATCTAAGGCAGGTACCGCGGATAAACATCCATTATACCGGAGCAGGGTTTAAAGGCCTGCCCCTGCCAGCCGACGAACGGTATGCGGGACTATTGCGGGATTATTTGAAGGCCGCTTAATCCAAATCCGCGAGGCCGTGCATCCAAGTGGTACCGGCGAAATTGCCGGCGATACAGCAAAAGCAGACTTGGAGAGGATGTCATGGACAGAAAGAATACGGCGCAGGGCTACAAGGCAAAACGCGGCTTTCCGGTGATGGTGCTGGCAGCGGCGATGGCCTTGACCGTCAATGCGGCATTCGGCGTGGCGCTGAGCAACGCCTCGACCCACGGCCAGCGCATTTACAACGCCTGGTACAACGGCGACGGCGCCAGCATGTACGCCGATGCCTCCAGTGCGCTGCACAAGCTCTGCGCCAAGAGCTGATCCGCAACCGTTCCGGTACTGCCGGCGCTGCAGCAGGCGTAGCTTGGGGTGAGCGCAGCGAACCCCAACGTCTGCATCGCGAATCGGTCCGGGAAAGTTGGGGTTCGCTGCGCTCACCCCAACCTACCGTCCGGGTCCGGCCTTCTGCTCAATTCACCAGTACGATTTTTCCGGTCACCTTGCGGTCCTGCATGTCGCGCAGTGCCTGCCCAGCGTGACTCATCGGGTAGGTCTTCGAGATATAGGGCTTGAGCTGGCCTGAGTTGATCCAGCCGAACAGCTGCTGGAAGTTTTCCAGGCTCACCTTTGGCTCGCGCGCGATGAAAGCGCCCCAGAACACACCCACCGCGGATGCGCCTTTCAGCAGCAGGCGATTGGTGGCGATTTCCGGAATGCCGCCGGCGGCAAAGCCGATCACCAGGTAGCGGCCGTTCCAGTTGATGGCGGAGAAGCAGTCCTGCGCCAGCTCGCCGCCGACCGGATCGTAGATCACATCGGCGCCCTGGCTGCGGGTCAGCTTCTTCACCGCTTCCTTCAGGCTTTCCTTCGAATAATCGATCACTTCATCGGCGCCCTGCTGCTTGCACAGCTCCAGCTTCTCGGCACTGGAAGCGGCGGCGATGACGCGCGCGCCCATCAGCTTGCCCAGCTGCACCGCGGCCAGGCCGACGCCACCGGCGGCGCCCAGCACCAGCAGGGTCTCGCCCGGCTTGAGCTGGCCGCGCTGCTTCAGCGCATACAGGGTGGTGCCGTAAACCAGCGGGAAGCCGGCGGCTACCACCAGGTCCATGCTCGGCGGCAGCGGCATGACGCTGTCGCCGGAAGCCACGACCTGCTCGGCATAGGCGCCCACCGGCACGATGGCGGCGACCGGATCGCCCACCTTCACGTGCTTGACCTTGTCGCCCACCGCCAGCACCGTGCCGGCCACTTCCGCGCCGGGAGTGAAGGGCGGCGCCGCCTTCATCTGGTACTTGCCCTGGATGATCAGCGTGTCCGGGAAATTGACGCCTGCGCCCTTGATCGCGATGCGCACTTCGCCAGGCCCCATCGGCGCTTCCTTGACCTCGTCGAACACCAGTTTTTCCGGTGGTCCCAGCTCGCGGCAGATGATTGCCTTCATGCTTCGTTCTCCTCGGTTTGGTAGTAAAAGGTTCGTAATAAAGTGGCGCCAAGCCTAGTAGCCGGCGGCCGCTGACGCAAAGCGCCGGCGGCATCAGGCGGCGGTCATCACCGCGATGCGGCCGCTGCCGAGCAGGCGCTCGCCGCACAGCGCGCGGAAGTCGTAGAGCCAGCCGCTGGCGCTGGCCAGCTGCTGTTCGGCATGCAGCTCCAGCGGCCCGTCGAGATCGTCGATCTGCTGCACTTCCAGGCGCAGCTCGCGCACCGACACCAGCAGGCCCGGCGCTGCCGTGGCGCCGCGGCTGCGCGCCTCCAGGCCGCCGTGGATGGCCATGGCCTGGGCGCCGTATTCGACCAGGTGCAGGGCGCTGAGCGCGCCGTCGCGCCGCAGCGGATGCGCGCGGTCCAGATGGGTCCGGGTGCGGCAGTGAATGGTCCGCCGGTCCCACTGCACCACCTGCTCGATCAGGCACATGCTGCCGCCATGCGGGATCAGCCTGCGGATCTCCGCTGCATCGATGGTGTCGGTGCCGATCATGGCGACAGCTGCATGCGCAGCGCGCCGCCGCCGGCATTCTCGGCGTGCACCGTGCCGGCGCGGCCCTGGGCAAGCAGCTGCAGCAGCGGCAGGGCGCGCGCGGAGGGGTTGGACCGGCGAAGCGCTTCGAGGCCCGCATCGGCCATGACGCTGAGCGGCGTCTCCGGCACCAACTCCAGCGACAACTCACCGAGGCAGCCGGGGCCGCGCTGCGTGGTCAGCACCAGGGCCACACTGGCGCTGCTGCCGATCGGCCGCGCCTCATACAGCGGCTGCGGCGGCGGCACGTCGTAAAACACCAGCAGCACATCGTAGCCATCGGTCGTCACCTGCGCCGCGGCTTCGAGCAGGCCGGCGGCCAGGGTGGCGTCGTGGCCGCAGAGCGTGTTCGAGGGGCCGCGCGCGCCGACCGCGATGCTCCAGTAGCCGGCTGCGGCGTTGTGCACGGTGTTGTGGAAGTCGGTCGGCGAGATGACCCGCGCCGGCTGGTTGAGGGCGGTGCAGATGCGATGAATGATGCCCATGTCCGCCTCGGACGAGGCGAACACCGTGGCCAGTTCCGCCGGCGGCCGCGGCGAACGCGCTACCGCATCCTCGGCGGCGCGGAAGGCCTGGCGCACTGCCGGCGGCGCACGGCGGCGCTCGTTCGGCGGCAGCAGCTGCGGCTGGTAGGGCGGCAGCTCGGCGGCCACATAAGGCGCTTCGCCGCGCAGCACCGGCTGCGCCGTCGCCCAGTCCGGCAGGCCCGGTGCCGCGATGCCGACGGCGCAGACATACACTGTTTGCCTCATGCCGCCATCCCGAACACCAGACTGCAGTTGCTGCCGCCGAAGCCGAAGGAATTGGAGATCACCCGCCGCAGCGGCTGTTGCCGCGACTCGAGCAGGATGGCGCCTTCGATGTTCGGATCCTTGGTCTGCGTGTTGAGGCTGCGCGGCAGGAAGCCGTCGCGCAGGCACAGCAGGGCGAACACCGCTTCGACGATGCCGGCGGCGCCGAGCGTGTGGCCGGTCCAGCCCTTGGTCGAACTGCACGGCGTGTCGCGGCCGAACAGGCTGCACACCGCCTTGTCCTCGGCCAGGTCGTTGGCCTGGGTGCCGGTGCCGTGCAGGTTGATATAGCCGACGCTTTCCGGCGTGGCGCCGGCGCGCTGCAGGGCATCGCGCATCGCCGTCGCCGCGCCGCGGCCGTCCGGGTCGGGTGAGGACATGTGGTGGGCGTCGCTGCTTTCGCCATAGCCTTCGAGCCGCAGCGGCACCTGGCCGCTGTCGCGTTCGAGCAGGGCAAAACCCGCGGCCTCGCCGATCGACAGGCCATTGCGACGGGCATCGGCCGGCCGGCACACCTCGGTGGAAATCAGTTGCAGTGCGTTGAAACCGTACAGCGTGGTCAGGCACAGGCTGTCGATGCCGCCGACTACCGCGGCGTCGCACTGCCCGGTGGCGATGGCCCGGCTGGCGGAGGCGAAGACCTTGGCGCTGGACGAGCAGGCGGTGGAGATGGCGCTGCACACGCCGGACAGTCCCAGGCGCAGGCGCACATACTCGGCCACGGCGTAGACATTCTGCGAGGTGCGGTGATTGAACCAGTCCGGCAGGCGTCCGTCTTCGAGCATGCTGTAGGCCAGCTCGGTCTGCTGCACCCCGGCGGTGCTGGTGCCCATGAACACGCCGATGCGTCCGGCGCCGTGGCGCTCGCGCGCTGCGGCCACCGCCGCGCTGAAGCCGTCCTGCTGCAGGCCGAGATCCGCCAGGCGGTTGTTGCGGCATTCCCAGCCGGCCCAGTCGGCAGGCAGCGGCTGATCGAGACCGGCGACCTCGCCGATCCAGGTCTGCAGGGTGCAGCTCTCGAAGCCGCGGTCGTGCAGGCCGCCGCGTTCCGCACGCAGGGCCGCAGCCTGCGCAGCAAGGCCGCGACCGAGCGCGGTGGTCGCGGTGTAGCTAGTGATCGCGAGGGGATTCATCAGCCCAGAAATCGTAGAAGTTGAACCAATTGTAGGGGGCGCTGCGCGCATAGTGCTCGAGCCGCTCGGCATAGCGCTGCGCGCAGGCCTGGGTGAACGCGGCACGCTCCGGGCGCGGCACCGTGGCGCCGTCGAGGAAACGCTCGAAATGCAGGTCGTAGCGCGCGCCGCCGCGGTACAGGCAGAAACACAGGATCACCGGCGCGCCGAGCACTGCGGCCAGCCGCCAGGGGCTGACCGGCAGACGCACCGTGCCGCCCATGAAGCGCGCCGTCACGCCGGGATCGGTGCCGGTGAGGCGATCGGCCATCAGGCCGACGATGCAGCCCTGTTGCAGCGCCTCCTTCAGCGCCAGGCCCATTTCCGGCCCGCCACGGCCGGCGTCGATGATTTCGGCTGCCAGTTGCGGGTTGAGGCGATCCAGCACGTCGCTGATCATGCCGCCGTGGCCGCGATCCATGACGATGCGGAAACGGATGCCTTTCAGATCCACCCCGATCACCCGCAGCGCCTCGAAGCTGCCCAGATGTGCGGTCGGCACCAGGGCGCCGCCATGCTGATCGAAGTAGGGCAGCAGATTGTCCGGGTCGTATACCGTGACCTGCACCTTGCTATGGCGGCCGGACAGCAGGAACACGCGGTCCAGGGCGCAGGCGGCGAAAGTATGGATATGGCGCAGCACGCCGCGTGTGCCCTGCTGCGGTGCGCCGGCGCGTTGCAGGAAGTGCCGCGAGGCGCGCCGTGCGACACCGGCGGTGAGATAGAAATAGACGACGATCGGCGGCAGCAGGGCGCGGGCGAAGCCGCGGCCGAGATGCAGCGCCCCCCATACGAACGACGCCAACAGCGCGGGCGAGCTGCGTTCCTTGTGCTGCTTCCAGTCCTGCGGATCGGACATGGTCAGAGACGGTCGAAGCTCAGTTCGCCTTGCGCCGCCAGCCGGCCGCCGCTTTCGCAACGGAAGCTGGCGCGGCCGCGCGCCGGGTCGGCGCTGAGCCTGAGATCGAACGGTTGATCCGGCAGCACCGGCAGCAGGAACTTCGCGGCGGGGGCGCCGCTGATGCGCAGCGGCCCGAGGCGTTCGCGCAGGGCTGCGCCGACCAGCTCCAGCAACAGCACGGCGGGCACCACGGGCCGTCCGGGGAAATGTCCGGCGAGGCAGGGATGGTCGGCGGCGACTGTGGTGGTGACGTTGAACTCAAGCATCGGCCAGCAGCCGTTGCAGGGTGCTGCGCGGTAGCTTGCCGACAGTGTTGCGCGGCAGCCCGCCGATCTTGCGCAGCGGCCGCGGCAGGAATACCGGATCGATCAGCCGGCCCAGCGCGCTGAGGATTTCGTTCTCGCTCAGTTGCGGCGCTACCACCAGCGCCGCCGGTCGCTGCAGCATGCCGCTATCGTCGCCGGCCTCGGGCTGGAACACCACGCCGTCGATCACGCCGGGGATGGACAGCAATTTCTGCGTCAGGTCGGCCAGCGAAGCGCGCTTGCCGGCCACCTTGAGCATGTCGCTGGCGCGGCCGAGCAGGCGGAAGCCGTCGCCATCCGCTTCCAGCACATCCTGCAACGGCACCGCTTCGGGAAGGTGGTTGCCGTGCACCAGGCTGACGCCGTCGCGCTGCTCCACGCGGATGCCGTCCAGCGGCTGCCACACATCGCTGTCGGTAGTGCGCCGGGTGGCGACGGTGCCCGCTTCCGAGCAGCCGTAGACCTCCAGCAGCGGCGCGGCCCAGGCCTGTTCGGCGCGCTCCGCCAATTCCAGCGGCAGCGGTGCCGTGGCCGAGACCAGGCAGGCCAGCGGCGGCAGCCGGGTGCCGGCCAGGAGCAGGGCGCGCACATGCATCGGCGTGGTCACCAGCACCCGCGGCGCCGGCATTGCCTCCAGGGCTGCGCGCACGTCGTCGGGAAAGGCCGGGCGGCCGGTCCAGACGCAGTGGCCACCGGCCAGCGGCAGCATGATCGAGGACTCCAGGCCGTACATATGCTGGGGCGGCACTGTGGCGACGATGGAGCAGCGCCCCAGGCCGTCCAGGAAACGCTGCGACAGCTGCGCCCCAACATGCCGCAGCGCGCGCCAGGTCTTGACCTGCGGCTGCGGCTGGCCGGTGCTGCCGGAAGTGAAGGCGATTGCCAGCGCGGCATCGGCTTCGATCGACGGCAGCCGATTTGACCAACCGGCGCCGGCGTTGCTGTCCACCAGCAGGCCGCCGGCAGCGGCGCTTTCGCTCAGCACGGTTGCCCCGGGATAGGCCAGCGCCAGCGCCTCCAGCGCGCCCGCTGCACTGCTGGATGGCAGTAGTGCAGTCTGGCCGCGCAGGGCGGCGGCGGCCAGGGCGACGCTGAAGGCGTAGCGGTTCTCGCACAGGTTCAGCGTGTAGGGCTGCTGCGGCAGGCGCCGGCTCAGCGCCTCGACCGCCGCGGCGAACTGTCCGCGGCCGATGACGCCGTCGCGCTGCATGAACAGCGGCGCGTCGGCGGCGACGTCGGCCAGGTCCAGCAGGGGCAATTCCAGGGTCGTCATGCCAGGACCTTCATGCCAGTCCTGGACGCTTCGACAGCAGGCGTATGTAGTCGAAGAAGCCGGGCTGCTGCAGGCCGCGGAAACGGATGCGCCGGTACAGGTACTCGCCGAGGAAGATCAGGGCCAGAATTCCGTAGATGTAGATATTGGCGAACTCCGACCAGTGTTCGCGCGAACTGGCGACGATCAGATACAGGTCGAACAGCAACACCGCGGCGATCACCAGGGTCCATAGCCAGGTCACGCTGCGCGTATAGCCCAGCAGCGCGGACGCAAGCGGACCCTCCTGCGCGCCAGCGGCGATGCGGGTCACCAGGGCGGTGCGGCCCGGCAGCAACGACTCGGCGAAGCCGAACAGCGTCACCGCCGGCAAGGCCACCGAAGGCAAGTACATGACATAGCGGCCGCCCTCGATCCAGGTCAGCACGCCGCATATGGCCACCGTCGCCGCCAGCAGCAGCCAGGCGCGCCAGGCGCCGGCACGCAGCCGCGGATAGAGGATGCCGGCGATCAGTGCGCTCAGCGAGGCCCATTCCAGCGCGGGCGCCGAACGCAGCACCGACAGATGTCCGCACAGGGCGTAGGCCAGAAACAGCAATACCCTGATCAAATTGGATCCTGGCGACTAGGCGCCTGCGCGCCTCTGCGCGACGTAATCGACCAAGGCCGTCAGCGAAGCGAAGGCGCGCCGGGTGGCTTCATCTTCGGCGCGCAGCTCGACGCCGTATTTCTGCTGGATCGCCAGGGCGATTTCCAGCGCGTCGATCGAATCCAGGCCCCAGCCGCTGCCGGGCTCGCCGAACAGCGCCGCCGCCGGATCGATGTCCTCGAGCTTCTTGTCTTCCAGATTGAGCGCGGCGATCAGCAACGTCGCCATCTCCTGTTCGCTGTCCCTCATTGCTGCTCCATTTCCAAGCTTTTATCGGTTTGATCCTGCTGCGGCCTGAGCGCGGTGTATTCACTGAATACGCCGAGTTGCGCCTGACGCTGCACCTGTTCGAACCCGGCGGCGCGCAGCGCTGCGAGTATCGTTTCCGGCGGCACGCAGTGTTCGATGGTGTCCCAGTAGTATCTCATCAGTGCCGCCGTATCGCGGCTGTGGCGGAACCAGCGCGTTACCAAAGGCACCAGGGTGCGCATGTAGAGGCGCAGCGCGGCGCAGCCGAAACGGCTGCGCGGCCGGGTGATTTCCAGTAGCAGCAGGCTGCCGCCGGGGGCCAGCACGCGCCGGTATTCGCGGAAGGTGGCGCCGAGATCGGCGACATGGCGCAGCGCATAGCCCATGGTCAGGCGGTCGAAGCTGGCATCGGCGAAAGGCAGGCGCTCGGCGCGGCCCGGCACCAGGTTGAGCACGCCGCGGCTGCGCGCCTGCGCCAGCATGCCGGAACTGGGATCGAGCGCCACCACCAGGCCGGCAGTGCCGACGATGCCCTGTGCAATGGCGGCGATCACCCCGGTGCCGCTGCCGCAGTCGAGTAGCCGCTCGCCGGGGCCCAGGCCCAGGCGGCGCAGGGCGTCGGTGCGGTAGTAGACACCGGAGCCAAAGCTCATGAAGGTGTTGACCCAGTCGTAGTTGCCGGCCGAGGCGTCGAACCAGCGCCGCACCTGCGCCAGGCGGCCGGCTTCGTCGGCGTAGTAATCGCCCAGCAGGGGGTGGGGAGGCAACAAAACCCCGGTTGCCGGTGTCGAAACTGTGCTGGGTGGTGCTGTGAGCATGTTTTGTGGCCTGTTTGGCACAAGCGGACGGTAAAACTGGATAAAATGAGCGCCGTTGCGAAATTTATGCCCTGTTGCCGGATTCTGCTCCCAAAACCGGTCCGGCGTGCTCCTAAGCATTGAATTATAAAGAATGCCCACCCTTTACGGGGCTGCATTCCGGCCTGGGTTTGCGAGATACTTCAACGATGACGATTCCCGAAATCAGGGCCGCTGGCGCGGATGTGGCATGGCCTGCCTGTCCGCACCGGGTCGAGGTGGCGGAGGCCGCGGCGCTGGCGCGCCCGCTGCCGGACAATGCCCTGTGCGGATTTCTTTTCGGCGCCACCTCCGGCGGGGCCGACCCGCGCCTGCTGGCGGTGCCGCTGACCCCCCTGGCCGGCGATGGCCGGGGCGAGTTGTGGCTGAGCGAGTTGCCGGTCAGCCACGGCTGGGATGGCGATCTGGGCTACAGCGAAAACGGCGAGATGCTGATCCTGCAGCTGCGCCTGGAGGAAGCCGCCCTGCTTCCGATCGAGGAGTCGGTGTACCGGGCCTATCGCCGCATCGGCGAGTTTGTCGCCACGCGAGGCTATCCCGAGCTGTGGCGCGTCTGGCACTACCTGGGCGAGATCAACCAGGGCGAGGGCGATGCCGAGCGCTACCGGCAGTTCTGCGCCGGCCGCTACCGCGCCCTCGACGACCATGCCGGCTTCGAGATGCGCCTGCCGGCGGCCAGCGCCATCGGCTCGCATGGCGGCGGCCTGACCCTGATCGCCGTGGCCGGCAAGCGGCCCGGCCGGCAGGTGGAGAATCCGCGCCAGGTCAGCGCCTTCCGCTATCCGCGCGCCTATGGCCTGCGCAGCCCCAGCTTCTCCCGCGCCACCCTGCTGCCCTGGGCCGATGGTCCGCGCCTGCTGGTTTCCGGCACTGCCAGCATCGTCGGCCATGCCACCGCCTGCGCCGGCGACACCGCGGGCCAGTTACGCCAGACGGTTTCCAATCTGCAGGTGCTGCTGGCCCATGCGGTGCAGACCCAGTTGCCGGGGCGCAGCCCGCAGGAATTCAAGGCCGAGTCCTACAGCATCTACCTGCGTCACCGCGAAGACCTGCCGCTGGTGCAGCCGCTGCTGGGCGAGCTGTTCGGCGATACGCCGCTGCAGGTCCTGGTCGGCGATATCTGCCGCCGCGAGCTGCTGATCGAAGTCGAAGCCATGTACGCCATGCCGACGACGAGGGCGGCGTGAACCAGCTCGGTCGGGCCTGGCGCGTCTGCGCCACCGGCTTCGCCTTCGCGGTCTTCGGGCTGGTGACGCTGCTGCTGTCGCTGACCGTGCTGCCGCTGGTGGCGGTGACCGCCGCCGACACCGACGGCGCGCGGCGCCGGGTGCAGCGCGTGGTCCACTACGGCTGCCGCTGGTTCATCTGGCTGATGAAATCGCTCGGCCTGATCACTTACGAAGCGCACGGCCGCGAGCACCTGCGGGTGCCGGGCCGGCTGATCGTGGCCAACCATCCCAGCCTGATCGACGTGGTGTTCCTGCTGGCCTGGATGCCGCAGCTGGACTGCATCGTCAAGCAGGACCTGTGGCACAACCCCTTCCTGCGGCGCGCCGTGGGCTGGGCCGGCTACATCGGCAATGCCTCGCCGGAAGGCCTGATCAAAAGCTGCGCCGCCTCGCTGCAGGCCGGCCGCAGCCTGATCGTGTTTCCGGAAGGCACCCGCTCGGTGCCGGGCCGCCGCAGCGTGTTCCGCCGCGGCGCCGCGCACATCGCCCTGCGCTCCGGCGCGGAGGTGGTGCCGCTGCGCATCCGCTGCGAGCCGATCACCCTGACCAAGGGATCGAAGTGGTACCAGGTGCCGGAGCAACCGCCGCATTACACCTTCCTCGCCTCCCCACCGATGCGCCCGGAGCGCGGCCGCCGCGAAGGCGACCTGGACGGCATGGCGGCGCGCCGCCTCACCGCGCAATTCGAATCCCTGCTCAACGTCGAAGCCCGGCCCGCCGCCGCCGCGGTGCCGGTCTATTCACTGCAATAAGTTGCGGCAACGCCATTGCGCATGTTCCGTCCCTGCATCGTCATTCCCTATTACCGTCATGAACGCGCCGTCGGCGCGCTGATCGAGCACCTGCGCGTGCACGGCCTGCCCTGCTGGATCGTCGACGACGGCAGCGGCGGCGAAGCCACCGCCGTAGTGCGGGCGCTGGCTGCGGCGGAAAGCAGCTGGCTGCGCCTGTTGGTGCTGCCGGAAAACCGCGGCAAGGGCGTGGCGGTGATGAGCGGCTTTGCCGCCGCCGCCGCGGAAGGCTTTACCCATGCGGTGCAGATCGACGCCGACGGCCAGCACGACACGCTCGACCTGCCCAAGCTGCTGGAGGTGGCGCGCCAGCATCCGCAGGCGGTGGTCAGCGGCATTCCGGTCTACGACCAGTCGGTGCCGAAAGTGCGCTTCTACGGCCGTTACCTGACGCATGTGCTGGTGTGGCTGCACACGCTGTCGTTCGAGATCGTCGATTCGATGTGCGGCTTCCGCGTCTATCCGCTGGATGCCGCGCTGGCCCTGTGGCGCAGCGGCGCGGTGGGCCAGCGCATGGATTTCGATACCAGCATCCTGGTGCGCCTGCACTGGGCCGGCCTGCGCGTCTACAGCGTGCCGACCCGCGTCACCTACCCCAGCGACGGCGTCTCGCACTTCCACTATCTCAGCGACAACTTGCGCATGGTGCGCCTGCACCTGCGCCTGCTGCTCGGCATGCTGCTGCGCCTGCCCTGGTGGCTAGGCCGGCGCCTGGTCGGCCTGCCGGCGCGGAGCGCGCCGACATGAGCGAGCCTGGAACGGTTGTGCCGAACGCCGCCAAAACGCCGCTGCTGGACGCGACAGTGACGCTCGAAGTGCCGTTCTACGACTGCGATCCGGCCGGCATCGTCTGGCACGGCAACTACGCCAAGTATTTCGACCAGGCGCGCTG